>Ga0307374_10000214_pt1 | contig 108595 bp, 103 predicted proteins | sample OX3MG_FD_202532 | JGI IMG/M metagenome (GOLD analysis project Ga0307374, IMG submission 202532) | Soil microbial communities from Risofladan, Vaasa, Finland - OX-3 | ecosystem: Environmental > Terrestrial > Soil > Coastal area > Acid sulfate soil | place: Finland: Risofladan, Vaasa...
AAGCCCTTGACGCAGTTGGCCAGGCCCACGTCGTCGGGAATGTTCTCGCGAAAACCCGTGAACGTGATCACGTTCGGAAAGCCGTACTCCGCGCAGGCGTCGATCGACGAGCGAATCTTGTCGATGCACATCTCGTGATATTCGGGGTTGTTCATCCCTTTCTCGAACGTGTGGCTGGTGGCGATGGCACAGGTCAGGCCGTGCTTCTTGATGGTCGGCCAGTCCTTCCGATCGGCCAGCTCGATGCTGACGCAGCCAAGCTGTTTGGCCACGCGGCACATCTCGTCGGCATTCCAGTATTTCTTGTAGCACCATTGAACGAGCGACTGCTTGATGTTGCCGCGGGCGGCCACGGGCGCCTCCGCGGCGCGGGCCACGCCGGTCGTCAAGGCCACGGTGCCGGCGGCGGCAGTGGTCAAAAGCTGTCGGCGGGAAATCTCGGGACGGAACGCGTGGTCGTCGTGGTGCATGGCAAGGGCCTCGGAAAGGTAAAAGGGTGAATGCGGTTCTCCCATGATACCCTGGCGCACGTCGGATGGAAGGAGGGCGAGGGAGGAGAGACGGAGCGACGGAGAGAGGGAGCGAAGGAGAAACGGAGGGAAGGAGCGATACGGGGAGCGGCATTGCAGCACATCGCGCGAGGTAGTTTTCTCCTTGTCTCCCTCCGTCTCTCCTTCTCTCCCTCTCTCCGTCCCTCCCTCGCTAGCTGCTGGCGCTGCGGTAGCTGGCCAGGGCACGGTTGAAGATCGCACGCGAAACCAGCAGGCTGCCGGCGGTGGCCAGCAGGGCAAAGGCCGCCAAGGGCCAGTTGTCGCTTTCCAGCGGCTTGGCCAACAGTCGGGCCGGCACGTTGACCACGATCAGCACCGGAATGATGAACGTGAAGATCCGCCGTAGCGGAGTGCCGATCGACCCGCGGTAAATCTCCATCGGATAACGCGAGAAATTGGTGATGTAAAACCAGAAGTCGTAAAGGCTTTGATTGCGGCCCAACCAGACGCTGACGCTCGACAGCACAATCATCAGGCTATACAGCACCGCCACGCCGCAGGCCACGTAGACCGGATAGAGCACCATTTGCAGCAAGGGGGGCCGGTGGCTCAACTCCGTCAGCGAATACCCCAGCAGGACGCCCGCAAAGACGAAGTTCGCCAGGCTCGACCATTCCACTCGCTGCAAGGAAATGAGGAACTGCGTGTCGATCGGCTTTAACAGCGCGAAGTCGAGATTGCCGGTGCGGATCAGCTCGCTGAACTCGTTGGCGTTGGGCATGAAGAAGGTCTGCACGAGGCTGTTGATGAACAGCGTCGTGGCCAGAAACACGAAAAACTCGTACTTGTGCCATCCCGTCCGCGCGCCGATTTCGCCCGTATACTCGAAAATCAGTACGTAAAAACCCAGGTTCATCAGTACCCAAGAGAGCGACGAGACGCCATCGATGATGAAGTTCGCCCGGAACGTCATGTCGCGCACCAGACTGTTTTGGGCGAAGGTCAGGAACACGCGAAAGTAGTTGGGCTGGTCGGACATGTGGTCAGTAGTCGGTAGTCAGTGGTCAGTAGTCCGTGGTCAGTGCTTAGTGAACCATGAACCCTATCCTCCATATCCACTGTAACGATGATAACCGCGACGAAGGGCCAGGCGACAGGCGACGATGAAAAACAGCAGCCAACAGAACTCCAGCAGCAGTTCTCGCACGAGTTGCGGCCCCTGGATTTTGCCCAGGAATACGGCCGACGGGAAGTAGGCCAGGTATTTGAGCGGCAGCATCTCCACGAGCTTGCCCCAGATGCCGGGCAGCATGTCGATGGGGAACATGTGCCCGGAAAAGAAGAAATTGAAAAGCATATAGACGAACAACAGCGAGCTGACTTCCAGAAACCAGAAGCCGATCATCCCCAGCGTGGCTTCGAGAAAGAAGCCGAGCAGAAACGACATCACCAGCGACAGGCCAAATGCGGCCAGCGTCCATCCATCGGGCCAACCTGGAAAGAAACCGCGACAGAGAAAGAACACCAAGGCGAACGGCGCGGCCGCCACGACGTAGTAGACGAGCTTGTGAGCCACGCGGCCCAACAGCAGAAAGCCGACCAGGTCGATCGGCTGCACCAGGAACTTTTTGATTTCGCCGTTGCGGATTTGCAGGGCGATGCCCGACGCGAGGCCGGGCATGCTCGAAAACGCCCGGCTGAGCATCGTCAGCAGATAATAAGCGATGAAGTCGTGATAGCTGTAGCCGGCGATGTCGGTCCGCTCGTTGGCGTCGAAGATCGCTTTCCAAAGGAACACCTGGGTGACAATCGGCAGAAAGCGCATCAACGTGCCCAGGGCGAAGTCGCCGCGGTAGACGAGCCGCTCCTCGATCGAGATTCGCAGGATGGTCCACCAAGTCTTCATCTATCGCTGCACGTCGGCGAAGGCGTTTTGCAGCCGCTTGAGGGCCTCGTGCCCGGCGGCGCCGTCGACCACGACGTTCACGCGCACCTCGCTGGTGTTGATCATTTCCAGATTGATGCCGGCCTCCGACAGCGCTTTGAACATGCGAATGGCCACGCCGGTGTGGCTGCGCATGCCGATGCCCGACACGGACAGCTTGGCCACGCGGGCCGAGCCGCTCACGGGTCCGCAGCCCAGCCGTTGTGCCACTTCCTTACTCGAAGCGATGGCCTTATCGAAGGCGGCCTGCGGCACGGTGAAGCTGAGGTTGGCCCGGCCGCCGCGGCCGTAGCTCTGCACGATCATGTCGACGAAAATGCCGGCCGCCGCCACGTGCTCGAAGACCGCGGCGGCGATGCCCGGCGCGTCGGGCACGCCTGAGATCGTCACCCGGCCCTGCGTCTCATCGAGCCGGATGTCGCTGATGGTCAGGTCTTCCATGCCTTGCAGGCGGGCGACGATGGCCGTGGCGTCGCCGTTGCGCGAGCGCGGGACCTCATGCGGCGATGCTTGCGCACCGGACGGCTCTTTGTCGAGCTGGAACGCGCCATGCACGGTCCGCAACGCCGTCTGCCCGTCGTCGCGAGAGACGAGCACCGAGATTTTGATCTCGCTGGTCGAGATCATCTCGATGTTCACTTTGGCGTCGGCCAAGGCCCGAAACATCTTTTGGGCCACGCCCGTCTGCGTGGCCATGCCCAGGCCGACGACGGAAACTTTCGAGACATTCTCGTCGTGCGTGTAGTCTTCGGCCCCCAGCTCCTTGGCCGCGTCGGCCACGGCCTGCAAGGTGGCGGGCAGGTCGTCGCGGATCACCGTGAAAGAAATGTCGGCCTGGGCGTCGCTGCCCACGTTCTGCACGATCATATCGACCGAGATGTTTTTGGCGGCGATCTTCGAGAAGATGGCGTGGCTCGTACCCGGCCGGTCGGGCACGCCGAGAATCGTCACGCGCGACTCGTTCTTGACCAGCGTGGCCCCGCCCACCGCCTGTCCGGCCGCTTCGGCGTCGGTCACGATCATTGTGCCGGGAATGTCGGAAAAGCTGCTCCGCACGTGAATCGGCACCGAAAATTTCTTGGCGAACTCGATCGAGCGGCTGTGCATCACTCCGGCGCCCAGGCTGGCCAGCTCCAGCATTTCGTCGTAGCTCACCTGCTTCACGCGGCGGGCTTCGGGCAGCACGCGCGGATCGGTGGTATAGACGCCGTCGACGTCGGTATAGATTTCGCAAGCATCGGCCCCCAGCACCGCGGCCAGGGCGACCGCCGTCGTATCGCTGCCGCCGCGGCCCAGCGTCGTGATGTTCGATTCTTCATCGACGCCCTGAAAGCCGGCGGCGATCACGATCTTCCCATCGTCGAGTGCCCGACGCATGCGGTCGGTCGAGATGGAATGAATGCGGGCCTTGGTGTGCGTGCTGTCGGTTTTGATGCCGATCTGAGCGCCGGTCATGCTGATCGCCTTGTAGCCCAGCGACTCGATGGCCATGGCCATCAGCGCCACGCTCACCTGTTCGCCGGTGGAAAGGAGCATGTCCATTTCACGGGCGGGCGGGTTGTCGGTGATCTCGTTGGCCAGGTCGATCAACAGGTCGGTATTGTGGCCCATCGCGCTGACGACGACCACCACCTGGTTTCCGTCTTGTTGAGCGCGGATGGCCTTTCGGGCGGCGGCGAGAATCTTCTTGCTGTCGGCGACGCTGGTGCCGCCGAATTTCTGGACAATCAAGGGCATGGAACGGCCAGCGTTTATCTCTCCTCTCTCATCCCTCATCTCTCATCCCTCATCTCTCATCCCTCATCCGTCAAAGAAACCACGCTAACACTCGCCATGGTCTCCATCAATACCATCGTTACATCCGTTACATCCGGCAGGAACCCCGGTGCTGGCGACGCAAACACCGCCGGTGAAAGAAAGCTAGTCTTGCCAGAGAGGGAAACGGCCCCGCACCTGACCTCTCCCGGAGAGAGAGCGAAAGCCGAGCTGGCGCAGAGTCGAACGTTATGAATGCCGTTGACCAGACCGAAGCCTTCTACGAGCTGAATCCCGATCTGCTGGAGAAGATCGTGGAGAATCTCGAACGCGACGGCGGACGACCGGAGCGACGACGCAGCCCGCGACAAAAGTTCCCCGTGCAGCAGTGGATGGCGCCGTTTGTTCGCAAAATGCCCAAGGCGGAGCAGTTCGTGCCGGTGGAGTGCCGCGATCTATCCAGCTCGGGGCTGGCCTTCTATTGGCCGCAACGGGCGAATTTCGCCAAAGTGATTATCGGCCTGGGTCGAGCTCCGCAACTCACCTATGTGGCGGCCCGCATCGTGCGTCAGGTGGCATGCACCAACGGCGGAGGCGTGCTTGTTGGCTGTGAGTTCGTCGACCGTGTGGGAATCAGTTAGCGGTCAAAGAGCGAATACCGCAGGATGCAATAGAATGCCCGAAAGCCGTCGCGCCAGGTAATCTTCTTGCCTTCGGCATAGGTGCGGCCGCGATAGCTGATCGGCCGTTCGTAAATGCGGACGCCGGGCATCTTGGCCACTTTGGCCGTCAATTCCGGCTCGATGCCGAACCGCTGCTCGCGCAACGTGGGGGCGATGCGCTGAATCACCTCGCGGCGAAACGCTTTGTAACACGTTTCCATGTCGGTGAGGTTCAGGTTCGTCATGCAATTGGAGACGAACGTCAGCAGCTTGTTGCCCACCGAGTGCCAGAAGTACAGCACACGCTGATTGTCGCCGGCAAAGCGGCTGCCGAACACCACGTCGGCCTCGTCTTCGATGATCGGCTGAATCAGCTTCTCGAACTCGGCCGGGTCGTACTCCAGGTCGGCGTCTTGCACGATCACCACGTCGCCCTTGGCATGGCTGAATCCGGTGCGCAAGGCCGAGCCTTTGCCCTGGTTCGTTTCGTGCATCACGATCGTCAGGTCGGCGGCGCCTTTCCACCCGTTGAGCAACTCGCGCGTGCCATCGGTGCTGCCGTCGTCGACGATGATGACCTGCACCGGCACGCCCGAACCGCGCACGCGGGCCACCACTTCCTCGATCGTCCGCACTTCGTTGTAGACGGGGATGACGACCGAAAGCAGGAAATCGTCGGGCACGCGGTAGATGCCCAGCCGCCGGCACGTGCTTTTGCCCAAAAGCCGCTCGACCAGCTCGATACGGTCGCGGGCCGTGCCCTGGGCGCACGCTTCGGCCCATTGCAGCAGAAGTTGTCGGGCTTCGGCCACGCTGAGAGTGGAGGGTTCGTCGCAGGTCATTCAACCATAGTACGCTCGGCTGCGGAACTCGGGCAAGAGCGGTTTTGCCCGATCTAATGCTGGCCGGGCAACGACCAGATTGTTCCCGCAAAGGCCGGGCGTGGGGTGCCAGTGGTCACCGCCAAAAGGTCTCCGCCCCGCTGGCACGGGCGCCGGGGCGATATTCGGGAAAGTCGCCGCGCACAGGCCGCCCGCTGCGATTTGGCCGCAGCCGTGCGTTTATCGAAGCACGGATGCCGGCCGAAAACTCACCGGCCGGCACCTTGGCTGGGACGGATGGGGCTGGGATGGATGGCCGTTCCCTGGTCGGCACATCGTATCGAAAGCTAACGTTGTGCGGCAGCAGCACTGCCCCTAAGATCAGGCTCTTGATGATGGGCGGATTGCTCATTTCCTTTTTGCCTGTCGATGCGAATGATTGTGGAAGTGTGGAATTGCAATCAGCGTGCCGAAGCTGAGGCACGCGAATTGCACCTCTGCTTTGTTCTACTGCCAGGGCCGAAACGACCGCTACGTTATGATTCTTGATACCTTCAACGTTCCCCAGGCCCACCGTCAATCGCCGCCGGGTAAAATCGACTGCTTCGGCATGACCGACCGCGGCATCGTCCGCGACATGAACGAAGACCAGTTCCTGGTGGCCGACCTGCGAAAATCGCTGCAGGTCCACCATACCAGCCTGCCCGCTGCCGATCCCGCGTATTTGACGGGCGGAACGCACGGCCAATTGCTGTTGGTGGCCGACGGCCTGGGTGGGCACGCTTCGGGCGAACGGGCCAGCACGCTGGCCGTCGATTGCCTGGCCCATTTCGCGGTGAACGCCATGCACTGGTGTGCCCGGCTCGACGACTGCGACGACGAACAGGTGTTTGCCGAATGGCAGCAGGCCCTGCGGCAATGCGACCAGCAAGTCCACGCCGAGGGCGAGAGCCGGCCTGAGCGCCGCGGCATGGGGACCACGCTGACCTTGGCCTACGTCGCTTGGCCGAACGCCTACGTGATGCACGCCGGCGATAGTCGTTGTTACCTGCTGCGCGACGGCCAACTGCAACAGGTGACGACGGACCACACGCTGGCCCAGAAATTTGTCGAGGCGGGCATGATTCCGGCGGAGCAGGCCAGCCGTTCTCGGTTCAGCCATGTGTTGTGGAATGCGATCGGCGGCAGCTCCGACTCGGTCAAGGGAGAGGCGCACAAGCTGGAACTGGCGCTGGGCGACGTGTTGCTGCTCTGCACCGACGGCTTGACCAAGGAGCTGGACGACGGGCGGATCACCGAAATCCTGAGCGGGCCGGAGCCGGCCGCCGACCTATGCCGGCGGCTCGTGGGCGGAGCCAACAACGCGGGCGGCGACGACAACTGCACCGTCGTCGTGGCCAAATTCATCGCCGGCAGCGATGGCAACGGACGGGCCAACGGCAGCTCGTTGACCGACACGGTGGAACTCCCGGAGTAGGTCGCCGGACGCCGAGCGGGCAAGAGTCTGTAGGGAACGGACTCCGTGCCGTTCCGCCGAATCCCGATTGATGATCGTTCGGTGCGCGCGGAACGGCACGGAGTCCGTTCCCTACAGATGCGAGCCGGTTCCCGCTCGCCTGGGACTGCTCCCAGGCGCTCTTGAGCGGCGATGCTCCAGCGGGAACAATGGATCACCGCGTATTGTGCCAAGGAGCGTCATAATGGCCAAGTTTGCTGTGATTTTACCCGCTGCCGGGGCGAGCAGCCGTTTCAAAGACAAAAACTACAAGAAGCCGTTCGCCCCACTGGCCGATCGGGCCGTGTGGCTGCATTCGGCCGAACGCTTCTTGCACCGCCAGGATGTGAAGCAGCTCATCGTGGTGATTTCCGCCGCCGACCGCGAAGACTTCGACTTCAAGTTCTCGTCGAACGTGGTCGTTTTGGGCATCGAGGTGGTCGAAGGCGGCAAGGAGCGGGCCGATTCGATCGAACGAGCGATGGCCCGCGTGAAGGCCGACGTCGATTTCATCGCCGTACACGACGCCGCTCGGCCCTGCCTGGCCGACGAATGGATCACCCGCGTGTTCGAGGCGGCCGAAAAAAGCGGGGCCGCCATCCTGGCCTTGCCCGTCGCGGCCACGCTGAAACGGGTGAAAGGCCAGACCATCGAAGAAACGGTCTCTCGCGAAGGGCTGTGGGAGGCCCAGACGCCGCAGGTGTTTCGGCGGCAGCTTTTGCTCGACGCCTACGCCAAGCGGGGATCGTTTCAGGCCACGGACGACGCCCAGCTCGTCGAGCGGATTGGGCATCCCGTGACGGTCGTGCCAGGCTCGCCCATCAACATGAAAATCACCACGCAAGAAGACCTGCGGCTGGCCGAGCAGGCGCTGAGGGCCATGCCCAAGCCGAAGTTCAAAGGGGCCGGGCATCCCTTCGCCGACGATAACATGTGGAGATGACGTGACCGACATCTTCGACGAGCTGCGCTGGCGCGGACTGATTCACCAGACGACCGACGACGAAAAACTGCCCGGCTGGCTGCGCGAAAAGCCGCGCACGCTTTACGCCGGCTTCGATCCCACGGCCGACAGCCTGCACGTGGGGCACCTGGTGGCGCTGATGATCTTGCGCCGCTTTCAGCAGGCGGGGCACCGGCCGATTGCGGTCGTGGGCGGGGCCACCGGCATGATCGGCGACCCTAGCGGCAAGAGCGAAGAGCGGAAGCTGCTGTCGCTGGAAGAGCTGCGGGCCAACGTGGCCACGATCGAGACGCAGATGGCGTCGTTTCTCGACTTTCATCGCGGGACCGGCTCGGCCCTGTTGGTGAACAACTACGACTGGATCAGCCGCTACAGCTTTCTGGACTTTTTGCGCGACGTGGGGAAGAACTTTCCGGTCAATGTGATGCTCACCAAGGACTCGGTGCGGGCACGGCTCGAACGGAGCGACATCGGGCTGAGCTACACGGAATTCAGTTACATGCTTTTGCAGGCATACGACTTTGTGCATTTGCACGACCATCATGGTTGCGAACTGCAGGTGGGCGGCAGCGACCAGTGGGGCAACATTACGGCCGGCATCGACCTGGGCCGGCGGATGCGCGGCGTGCAGCTTTATGGCATCACCACGCCGCTGTTGACCAAGAGCGACGGCACGAAGATGGGCAAGACCGAGGCGGGAGCGTTGTGGCTTTCGCCCGAACGGACGAGTCCCTATCAGTTCTATCAACACTGGATCAACATCGACGACTCGGACGCCGGCAAGTGCCTGCGTTACTTCACCGACCTGGGCCGCGAAGAGATCGAATCGCTCGACGCCGCCCGCGGCCAGCAGCCCGAACGGCGTGAAAGCCAGCGCCGCCTGGCCGAAGAGATCACGCGGCTGGTGCATGGCGAGGCGGGCTTGACCAAGGCCCGCCGCGCGACCGAGATCTTTTTTGGCGCGGAGTTCGGCGAGCTGTCGGACCTGGAACTAGGCGAGATTTTTCCCGACGTGCCGAGTCAGGAGCTGGAGCGCATCAAGCTGGCGGCGGGGCTGAATATCGTCGATGCCTTTGTGTCGGCCGGTCTTGCCAAGAGCAAAGGCGAGGCGCGGCGGACCATCGAGCAGGGCGGCGGCTACGTGAACAACCGCCGCATCGAGTCGATCGACCGCCAGCTTGGCGAGGCCGACCTTGCCAGCGAGACCGTGATGGTGCTTCGATCGGGCAGGAAGAAATACGCGCTGCTGCGGTTCACGTAGATCATCGGGTCATGGACAGCATGCTATGTTCGAGGAGGTGAAAATCTTTAGGACCGAGAGAACGATTGCCGTCGAGACCAAAGCCGGCCGTTCGATCGCGAATCTGGTCGAGTTGATGCCAGACGCAAAAGGGATCGCGGATTATGCCAGATTCGCAGCCCAACATGGAGGCGGCTGGATTTCACGCACCCCAGCCACGGGCGTGTATAATTGTGCTGGGATGGTTTGGGCAAGCCGGCGGACCAGCGTTCTCGATCCGCGTTTGTGGCAGCAGATCATTGACGATGACGGTTATGAATGGTTGCCGAAGAGTGTGTTTCCAATGCCCGGAGATGTTGCTGCCTACGTCGACTTGGACGCTGACGAGTTGCTGCACGTGGGCAGAGTCGCTTATCACGTTGAAGGTTTGAGCGCAGAAGGCCGCCGCGTCCCTATGATCATCAGCAAGTGGAATTCCGCCGCGGGGGAATCAATTCATCGTGAGTACGATGTACCATTCGCCAAGTGGGGCTTCAACTTTGAGATCCGTTACCTCACGGATCGGAGGCTGTAGCTGCATGTCACCTCTATTGAGCCGTCTGTTGGATCCGGAGTTCTCCGGAACCGTGGCTTCTCTGCCGAATCCAGCCGCCGTGCGACGGTACCTGGCGCGGTCGCCAGAAGTCATCGAGCTTCGCCAGGCACTGAGCACCGGCGAACTGGCTGACGACGCGACAAGGCAATTCGTCAATTCGCTCATGAGCGACTTCCAGCCCGGAAAGAGGTTTCATCATGAACCTGCGGTTGCGGCTGTTTGCGTCGCGCTCGAAACACGCGCAGGCAACTTCGCCGAGGAATACACTCATGACCTGGCGCAATTAGAACTGGCTGAAATGCCGACCGCTATCCAAGTTGCGCGTTTGTCGCTCGACGAACGGCAGCGCCTCTCGGTAACGCCGCCAACTGGTCACGTGATCGAAGCGCACCAGACGCAACAGACTCCGGTCCAAGAAGCACACAACTAGCAGCAATTCCGTATGCTCCGCATTCTGGGTTCCAACCGCCGGCTGTGCGATGGCCTGAGCCGCCGCGAATTGCTGCGGGCGGGCGGACTCAGTTTGCTGGGACTCTCGGCCGCCGACCTTCTCAAGCACGAAACGCTGCACGCCGGCGAGGCCGCGGCGGCGGCCGGTTTTGGCCAGGCCAAGGCGTGCATTCTGCTCTATCTTTACGGCGCGCCGAGCCAACTGGAAACCTACGATCCGAAGCCCGACGCGCCCGTCGAAATCCGCGGCGAGTTTACAACCATCGACTCGGCCGTGCCGGGCATGCAGGTCTGCGAGTATCTGCCCAACCTGGCCCGCGTGCTCGATCGGGCCGCCGTGGTGCGGTCGATGACCCATCCGTACAACATCCATTCGGCCGCCTACGCGCTCACGGGGGTGCCGCAGGTCGATATCCCGATGGAGCTGAACCCCTACGACTCGCGGCATTGGCCGTTCATCGGCTCCGTGCTCGATTACCTCGAGCGTCGCGACCGGCCCGGCCTGGTGCGCGAGGTGCCGGGCAATGTGGGTCTGCCGTTTCAGTTCAGCAGCCGCTGTGGGGAGTTTGCCCGTGGCGGACCTTATGGCGGCTTTCTGGGCCAGGCGTATAACCCGGTGTGGACCGAGTTCGAGGGCAAATCGACCGGCGTCGTCAATCGTTGGCGGGGCGAGCGCGACGTGCCGGTCGCCGATCCGTATCTGGGCATCTCGCCCTCCGACCGGTTGGTGCTCTCGCGCGCGGCCCAACTACAACCGGAGATCACGCTCGACCGGCTGAGCCGCCGCCGCGACCTGCTCGCGCAGTTCGACCTGGCCCGACGCCAGCTCGACGCGCATGCCGCGGTCGAGACGCAGGGCCGCTTTCAGCAGATGGCCTTTTCGCTGATGACCTCCCCAGCGGTCCGTTCGGCGCTCGACATCCAGCAAGAGCCCGCCGCGCTGCGCGAACAGTACGGCATGACGCTGTTTGGCCAAGCCACGTTGGCGGCGCGGCGGTTGATCGAGGCAGGCAGCCGGCTGGTCACCGTCTTCTGGGATGAATATACGACGGCCAACAGCGCCTGGGACACGCACTTCGACCACTTCACGCGGCTGAAAGACGAACTGTTGCCGGGGCTCGATCGGGCTTTTTCCGGGCTGGTGCTCGACCTGGAGTCGCGCGGCATGCTCGACACGACGCTGGTGGCCTGCATCAGCGAGCATGGCCGCACGCCGCGAATCACGAATTCACGCGGCGGCGGCCGCGAGCACTGGTCGCGAGCTTATGGCGGGCTGTTCGCCGGCGGCGGGATCAAGCGCGGCGCCGTCGTCGGCCGCACCGACAAGCACGGCGGCGACGTGGTCGATCGCCCCGTCTCGCCCAAGGATATTTTGGCGACGATCTATCATCTGCTCGGCGTTGATGCCGGCACGATGCTGCACGACCGCCTCGGCCGCCCGCTGCCGCTGGTGGCGGAGGGGCATGTGGTGAGGGAGATGCTGGCGTAGCTTGAATGCGTTGAGGCGTCACTCTATGGGACTTGATTCGATCGAAATTGATTGAAAGAATGAGACCAAATGACCCTCAGCAAGGCACAACGCGAAGCAGTTGAGACCGGCGGTTCGGTCGGGATGACCATCGACGGGATCGACTGCGTGGTAGTGCGTGCAGACGTCTACGAAAGACTTCGAGCGATTTTAGCGGACGAGCTTAGCCACGACGAGTTGCGCGCCGTGCTGGCGCGCTCCGCTGAGGGGAGCGATTGGCTCGATCCGTCGATGGACATCTACGACGAATACGACAAGCACCGATGAATCGCGGCGACATCGTGCTCCTCTTCGTGCCTTTCGTCGGATCGCGGGGCGGCAAGACTCGACCCGCGGTGGTCGTGCAGTGCGACGCGTTGAACCGCTCGATCAGAGAGACCGTGATCGCCGAGATAACGTCGAACATCTCGCGCGCCGGTAAGGCGCACCAAGTGTTCATCGATATCTCAACGCATGAAGGGGCGGCCACGGGGTTGCTCACTAATTCGGTAATCCGGTGCGAACGTCTTCACACTGTTCCGCAGTCGGACGTCAAGGCAACGATTGGGGCGTTGTCGACAGCCCACCACCAGATGCTGAACGATGCACTAAAAGCCGCCCTCGCCATTCGATAGATAACGAAGCCGAAGCCCGCGAACCATGCCCCCCGATCGCCTCACAATGCGCTCTTTCGTCGTCGGCAGCTTCGGCGGCAAGTTCTTTGTCGAACTGCTCTTTGTTGGCATGGTACCATGCCAACGCAGTATAGATTTCGCTCAACGTTCGTCGTGGATATTGCGCGACAATGTCCTTGGCACTCAGACCTTGCTTGTGGAGGGTGACGATCTGGTTTACCGTCATTCGCGTGCCGTCGATGCGGAGCCGGCCACCGCATATTTCCGGCGTTCGCACCAAATTCGTCGGCAAAACTGTCGGCATAGTGCTGGTCATTCCTTCCACGGAATATGATACCCCGTCGCGTTCAACCGGATGCGATAGAGGCTGGTGTCGACGGAGATATAAAGCACGTTGCTCTCGTCGCCGATGCCGAAGTCGCAGTTGCTCGGCAGCCCGTGCGGCTCCTTGGCGTCGGGCTGTGAAGGACCGGTGGGAATGAAGGCGATTTCACGCCCATTCGGATCGAGAATCAGCACGCCGGGCCGCTTCGAGCTGCGGGCCGTCAGGTAAAGATTCCCCTTGGTATCGAGCGTCATGCCGTCGCAGCCCGATTCTTTGCCGAAATCATAGACCACGCGGCCAGCGCCTGAAACCAGGCCGTTTTCGCCCAACGGAAAAGCGCGGATCTTCATGGCGCCTTTTTCCGGCGGTGGAGCGCTGCGGTCGATCCGGTCGGTGCCGTTGTTGTTGTCGGCCACATAGAGCGTCTTCTGATCGGCCGACAGGGCGATGCCGTTGGGCTTTTCGATCTCGTGCGTCACTTCCATGACCGTCTTATCGTGGTCGATGCGGTAGACGGCACGGTGCTCCAACTCGCGCGGCTCGTCGCCCAAATAGCGCGGATCGGTGAAGTAAATGCGTCCCCGCAGGTCGATGCACAAATCGTTGGGAGCGTTGAAACGCTTGCCCAGGTAGCGATCGGCGATCACTTCGCGCTTGCCCGTCTTGACGTCCCAGCGCGAGACGCAGCGGCCGCCATAGTCGGCGCCTTCGCAGGCGATCAAAAAGCCTTCGGCGTCGAACATCAGACCGTTGGCCTTATGGCTGTCGGCGGCGAAGACCGTCGTCTCCTTGCTGGCCGGGTCGAACCGCAGAATCTGTCCCTTTGCCTTGCCGTCGGGGATGTCGGTGAAGTAGATGCTGCCGTCGGGCGCGGCCGCCGGGCCTTCAGTCAGACCGCCGGTGATCGGGGCCGAACGGGTAAAGAGCAGCTCGAGCTTGGCGTCGGGGGGCACGATCGGCTCATCGGCCTGGACCGCATTCCAGGCCCAAACCACGAGCGAAGCGAAAGTGAAACAGAGTAAGCGGGCGTACATGGCAGTTCCTGGCAGTTGTTCTGGCGGAGAGAAGTCCCTTGGAGTTTAATCAATGAACTTCTGAGAAGCCAGCAGAAGGAAGAGGAACTTTTTCGTGCGAATCGTCGATCTCAGCCTGCCTTTGGACAACGATGCCGACTGGGCCCCGCGTTGGGCACGCAGCCATGTTTGGCGGCAGGACCACCGCTTCGGGGCACGGGCCGTCGGCTGGCTGTTCGGCCTGCCGCGAAAATACCTTCGCACCCGGCTCGGCTGGGCCAACGACGTTATCAAGCTCTCGACCCACGGCACGACCCACGTCGACGCCCCCTGGCATTACGGCCCGATCAGCGAAGGCCGGCCCGCCAAAACGATCGACGAAGTGCCCCTGGAGTGGTGCTACGGGCCGGGCATCAAGCTCGACCTGCGGCACAAAGGCCACGGCGAGGCGATCGCCGTCGCCGATCTGCGGGCCGAACTGGTGCGCGTGGGCCATGCCTTGCAGCCGCGCGACATCGTGCTCATTCAGACCGGCAACGACCGGCTGGTGGGCAGCCGGGAGTATTTCACCCGCGGCTGCGGCATGAGCGCCGAGGCCACTCGCTGGCTGCTCGACCAGGGCGTCAAGCTGACCGGCATCGACTCCTGGGGCTGGGACGTACCGTTGCCCGTACTCGCCCAGCGGGCCAAGGCCGAACGCCGCGACGACATCTTCTGGGCGGCCCACTACGTCGGCATCGACAAAGAATACTGCCACATCGAGCGGCTGACGAATCTCGACCAGCTTCCGCCGCACGGCTTCACGGTTTGCGCGTTTCCATTAAAAGTCAAAGGCGGCTCGGCCGGCCCGGCACGCGTGGTGGCACTGCTGCCGGAGGCCGATGTATAATCGACTACCCTGCATTCCGCTGACCGACATGAAACTTTTTCAGTACCCCGATGTCCTACGCCGATTTCACGCTCGATTCTGCCGCGGCGGCGTTGGGCATCTCCGTTGAACCAGCCGTTTTGTTTGCCCAACTCGCACCGGTCGCCGCGCCAGTCTGGCTCCAAGAGGCGCTCGGTCGCGGCTTGCGCCAGGCGTTGGTGAGCGAAAAGGCCCGTAGCGAATTCATCGTCGTTCCCATTCTTTTGGCGACGCAAGAACTAAGTCCAAAATCGCTGGCGATTTACTCCGGCCAAAGATTGGATGTCGATCCCAATCAGGGCCTGGTGGGGGAATGCGATTTCATCCTCGCGGCGGGCGCCCCGCTGCCCACTCTCCGCTCCCCGATTATGACGGTCGTCGAAGCCAAGAAGAATGACGTGGAAGGCGGCATCGGCCAATGTTTCGCACAAATGGCGGGCGCGCGACTGTTCAATCAGCGGTCGGGGCAGAACGGCTCCGAGATGTATGGCTGCGTGACGACCGGCGAGGACTGGCAGTTTCTCAAGCTGGCGGGCAGCCTCGGCCAAATCGATCAGGGGCGTTATTACATCGATAATGTCGGTGGCATTTTGGCCGTGTTCGAGGCCATCGTCGCGCGGGCAACAAGCTAGCAAATCCGCGGCAACGGATCGCCGATCAACATATCGACCACCCGCACGCCGCCGAACGACGACCTGGCCAATACCCGCGCCATCGGCGCCGCGGTGATTTCGCCCAGGATGCAGGCCCGTTCGCCGCCGGGCGTGCGCCGCAGTGCGTCGAGCGCCGCGTCGGCCGCCTCCGCTGCCACCACCGCGACGAACTGCCCCTCGTTGGCCACGTGCAGGGGATCGACGCCCAGCAGCTCGCAGGCCCCGCGCACGTCGTCATCCAGCGGCACCGCCTCTTCCTCGATGGTCACCGCCACGTTCGCCTCGCGGGCCAGTTCGTTGAGCACGGTCGCCACCCCGCCGCGCGTGGCGTCGCGCATCCATTTGACGCCCGTGCCGGCACGGGCCAACAAGCGATCGATCAGCTCGACGAGCGGCCGCGTGTCGGAAAGAATGTCGGCCTCGATCTCCAATTCGGCCCTGGCCAGCATGATGGCCATGCCGTGGTTGCCGATGGGTCCAGACAGCAACACGCGGTCGCCGGTCGCCACGCGCGAGATCGCCAGATCGGCACGAGCATCGACGATGCCCACGCCGGTGGTCGAAATGTACATTCCGTCGCCTTTGCCGTGTTCGACCACTTTGGTGTCGCCGGTGACGACGTCGACGCCCGCGCGACGCGCGGCCGCGGCCATCGCCTCGACCTCGCGGCGTAAAACTTCCGACGGCAAGCCGGCCTCAAGGATGAAGGCGGCGGCGATGGCCACGGGCCGGGCGCCGGACACGGCCAGGTCGTTGACCGTGCCGTTGATGGCCAGCTCGCCGATGGAGCCGCCCGCGAATTTGAGCGGCTGAACGACAAAACTGTCGACCGTCATCGCCAGGCGGCCTGAGGGGACCGCCAACAGGGCCGCGTCGGACAAAGCGTCGAGCGCCGGATTGGAAAACAAGGGCCGAAACAGCCCCTCCACGAGCCGCCGCGACGCTTCGCCGCCCGCCCCGTGGGCCATGAAGATTTGTTTGTCGTGGAAATGAACGGCGGGCGGTTCGAGCATGCGATTTTGGGGCGTTTGGTGTTTGGTCGGCTCTCGGCACTTGAATGATGAAAAACACGGTGGCCGGGGGGAGAGCCTAAGCGACGCCCCGACGCCGCGCGACCGGGACATCGCCTGGCCGCATGGCTTATCGAGATGCCAGCCGTTCTTCGGCCAGACTCTGCCCCAACCGCCGCTATTGTCTGAGTGATTCTGCCACCCACGGCGGTTACTTCTACCCTGCACTGCCCGCGGCGTGCGGTCAAGCCGTAACGACCGGCAACCGCACGCCGGAGTATTTGAAATGGGCCGCGCAGGCGCCTTCGGAAGAGACCATCAGCGCACCAATTGGATGTTCGGGCGTGCATTCCGTGCCGAACAGCTTGCACTCGTGCGGTTTGAGCACCCCTTTGAGCACCTCTCCGCACTGGGCCGCTTTCGGATCGGCCACGCACACGCCGCGAATGGACATCACCTGCTCGGCATCCCAGGCGGCATAGTTTTCGCGGATCCGCAAGGCCGACTGCGAGATAAATCCCAACCCGCGCCACTCGAAGTGCGGCCGAATCTCAAACACCTCGGCCAAGGACTTGAGCGCCGCCACATTGCCCTGCCACGGCACCACGCGGCCGTATTGGTTTTCGACCTTGCTCTCGCCGGCCCGCAACTGTCGCAAGAGCATCACCAGCGATTGCAAGATGTCGGCCGGCTCGAAGCCCGACACCACGATCGGGCAGCGATAATCGCGGGCAATAAATTCGTAAGGCCGGCAGCCGATGACCGTTGAAACGTGCCCAGGACCGATGAAGCCGTCGAGCCGCATATCGGGCGACTCGAGAATCGCCCGGATCGCCGGCACGATCGTCACGTGGTTGGAAAAGACGGCGAAATTCCGCACCCCCAGCTCGCGTGCCCGTAATACCGTGAGCGCGGTCGAAGGAGCCGTGGTCTCGAATCCGATGGCGAAAAAGATCACCTGCCGGTCCGGATGCCGCCGGGCGATCCGCAAGGCATCCAAGGGCGAATAGACGATCCGCACATCGGCCCCACGGGCCTTGCTCTCCAGCGGGCTGCCTTTCGAGCCGGGCACGCGCATCATGTCGCCAAAGGCCGTGAAGATGACGTTCGGATCGTTGGCCAGATCGAGGCCGTCGTCGATCCGCCCCATCGGCAACACACACACAGGGCAGCCCGGCCCGTGAATCAGCTCCACTTCCGGCGGGAGCAACTCCTTCAGGCCGAAGCGATAGATCGAGTGCGTGTGCCCGCCGCAAACCTCCATGATGCGGTACTTTCGGCCCGGTTCGACCAGCGAGCGGATTTCGCATAGGGCGTTGCGCAAGAGTTGCGGGTCGCGGAATTCATCGACGTATTTCATGTCACGCCTTTGCCTTGGTGCCCTACGTGTAGCCGCTGGCTTCTTCTTGCGCCGCGCCCGCCTCGCCCAACTGGCGGAGTATCTCCAACTGATCGGCCGCTTGCTGCTGGCTGATCTTGCTCATGGCGAAGCCGACGTGGACCAGCACCCAGTCGCCGACGTCGGGCGGATCGTCTTCGAGCAACTGCAGACTCACCTTGCGGCGCACGCCCATGATGTCGACGGTCGCGGTGCCGTTGTCGTCATTGGCAAATTCGCTGACTTGGGCGGGAATGGCAAGGCACATGTTCGAGACCGGTTCGCAAGTGAGAGGCAAGATCACTTCACGCATTGTTGACGGTTCAAAAAAGCTGTCAACCGTGAAGAGAAGCGACAGGAGGTGTGGCGGCTAATACCCCACGATCTTCCGATCGGCGCGCCAGTAGGCCGGGCCGTAAGGAGTCACGCCCATAATCAAGCGGCGGCCCGCCCGCGCCTCGTCCAACGGACTTGTCGAGTACCGATGCCTGTAGGGAATCAGCATCGCGCTGGGCTGATAGGAGTAGCGGCGCTGTGATGTCCACCGCCGGGCATACTGCGACGGCGTGGCCACCTGCCGATTCCAGGCCCAGCCGCTGATTCTTCGACCGTTGACGGTGGCACTGGTGCCCACCCAGTTGCCCTCCATCTTTAAGACCTTCAATCGCTGCCCCTGCGAGAGCGCGGCCAAAGTGTGCCAGCCGCGCATCAGCGGTGTGCCCTCGTTGGCCACAATGATCTCCTGGCCCGCACGAAACGCCTGACCGACGTTTCCTTCGGGAGAGGCCGGAGAGTATCGCCTGAAATCGGCGGCTAGGGCGGCAACGGCCTGTCCATCGCAGAAGGCTTCCAGAAGGGGGCGGAATTGGAATACTCGTTCCGCCCGTTCCAGCGCTCGGGCAGTGGCAGCGCCAAAGCGTAGAGGAGATTAAACCGCAAGCGGTCGTCAACTTCGGGGAAGGCGGCCCGCGCGGCAGCGGCCTCAGCACGTGGTTGCATCTTCGATGAAGGCGCATCGGCAAGCGCGTCGATGAAGCTCTTCGCCCACCGCGGATCGACATGCAGCAGCGCATGCAGGATCATGTCCGGTTGTTCCGCTGTGGGCCCTGCGCAGGCATTCGCAGCCAACGGTTCCAGCAGCGCCCGCGCAACGTCGCGGTCGTACCTGGCGAGCAGCTTCGCCAACTCGATGTCGGCCCGTTCAGCTTGATTATTGAGATTGTTTCGACCGGGGCGCGGCAGCCGCAAGGCCAGCGACCGCCAAAACAGTTCGCCGCAGAGATCGGGATCGACCCGTTCGGCCACCGGCAAGAGCCACGCCGCAATCGCCGGCGCCGACTCCAGAGGCAGCCCCGCAAGCCAACTCTCGTCGATGGGAAGCCGCGGAAGCTCCTCTCGCACCAACGCCGCCAAGAGCCGGCGTGCCTCGGCCGGCTGCGTCTCGGCCAGCGCCAGAATGATGGCGCCTTTTTCCCGATAGCGCATGATCGCTTCTTCGGCGTCCGCGGCGACCTGTTCGGCTAGCGGGCGGTCGACTTTCGCCAGCCGATAGCAGAATTCCGCGGCCGCACGGCCTTCGACGCCCGTTCGCCCTCGATCCTTGCGCATCGCCTCCGCAACCAGATTCCAGGCTTCGACGGCCCGCTGGGGATGATCGGGCAGCAATCCGGCGGCCACGCGGCCGCCGGACCGCCGTAAGTAAAAGGCCGCTTTTGCAAGCCAGTCGATGGCGCGGTCCGCATCGTCATGCGCCGCCGCCAGCGCAACACGAAAGAACGCAGACTGCGCCGCTCCGTCAGGAATCAAACTCTTCGCGTCGTTCTCAGCCTCGGCAAGCACCTGCCTGGCGCGCGCAACTTCTCCCAGGGCAAACAAGCGTTCGGCCACGCTTGCCAAAACCCCCACGCGCCGTATGGGATCTGGGATTTTTCGCGCGTGCGGCACTGCCAACTCGAGCCATTCAAGCCGCATCGCCTGCTCGCCCTCGTCCATCTCGCCGTTATGCATCTCATCGGAAGCCTGAATCAGCTCCGCGGCCTTGTGGTACTCGTCGTCGCCCGCTTCGATCATCCCGCGCACCTCCTCCCACGAGAGGCGGTCGCGATGTGTTATGACCGAAAGAACGGCGAAATTGCGAAGTCGATCGCGGGCCGGCTTATCGACGTCGACCAACCAATCGAGATGTTGGAAAGCTTCCAGGCCGTTGATTTGGGTCCAGCACGAGAATCCTCTGAACTTCAGTTCAGGCGTGCCGGATTTCGCCAACCGCTCAAGCCAGGGATCGAGCACGGCACGCGCCAGAGCGTACTCCTCGTCTGGGGAGAGCAGGGGCGGCAAGGTGGCCTTGGGTTCGGCGGGCTCGTCGAGCGAGGTCAGCACGAGTGTTGCCTCAGCCTGATCGGCCGGCAAGCGCACGCCCGTAAAACGGTGGCCGGGCTTTTCGGCGAACAAGAACACGCCGCCTTTCGGCACTTCCGTCAGGAGGAATTTTCCGCCGCCTTTGCTCCTCCCTTCGACCCGCTCGTGTCCGTCGCCCGAATTGAACACCGTGGCGCCGTCGACCGGCCGGCCGCGGCGATCGAGTACCAGCCCGGTGATGAGGCGCAGACCTTTGAGCGTGATGTCGGGCGCTTTGGTTGCCACGGCGTCTTTGGCGACTTTAATCCAGCCGCTTCGGCCGGCGAGCATGCCCCCGGCCTCGGCCACGATCTGTGCGTTCCCGGCGGCCAGCACGTCGGGCGAAACGAACCGTCCTTCGGCGTCGGTGAGCAGTACGTCGCCGCCGTCGAATTCAACCGGCCGATCGGCGAAGCGGCCATCGGGCCCTCTGAGCTTTTGCCAGACTCGCACCTCCGCCCCTGCCAGCGGCTTGCCGGCCGAATCGACGACGCGGCCTTCGATGGTCGCCGCGACCGCCGAGCGCGCCAAACTAGTAATCATTACCCCCAATGAGACGACGAGGAACAAGGACCGCATAAGCACAGCTCCCGAAAGAACAGCCGCGAGTGGACGCATCGTGGTTATATTACCCCTGCCGCGATGGCAAGCCAACGTCCCGCTTCTTGGCGCCGCATCGCAGATCAGGCAGAAGCGGTACACGGGCAGATCGGCGCTATCGGAACACTATAATAATCAACGCTGATTCACACTAATCGGAATATTGGTTTTCTTTCGTCGATTAGCGAAGACTAGTGTCGCTTAGTGTTCTCGAAGATGCTTGTGTAAGGATGATCTCATGTTCAAACAAGAAGGCTACGACCTTATGGCTGCTCATTGACGGTCTGGATCCCAGAAGCCGTACCAACGATCTGGTCCGCGCCGCGCCAAGGTCCAAACGAAGCTCTGTCTGGCGCCTTCGACAGCATAAACTCTCGACGCGGATACGGCGGCGGCGACACGATCGAGCAACTCGCGGCCCGCGTGCGAGTCGACGTACACCGCCGCAGCGATCAGATCGCGGGCGAATTGCGCCGCGGATTGGGCCGCCTGCAATGCCTGAGGCGACTTCAGCTCCGTCGCGGCCGGCAGCATCAACTGCTCTACGGATTCGACAATGGGATCGAGCAAGGCCCGAGCAAGGTGGCGGTCGTACCTGGCGAGCATTTTCGCCAGTTCCAGATCGGTGGCCTCGACTTCTTCGTTAAAATGGTCGCGGCGCGGACGGGGCAACCGCAACGCCAACGATCACCACAGGATTTCAGCGCACAAGTCGGGGGCGACGCGCTCGGCGATGGGCAAGAGCCAGGCCGCCGTAGCCGGGGCCGACCACGAACGGAACCAGCGGCTTTCGTCGGTCGCAAGCCGCGAGAATTCGTCGCGAATCAGCAGCTCCAACCGCCTGCGCGCCCCGGCCGGGTCGCACTCCGCCAACGCCAACGCGATGGCGCCCTGACCCCGAATGCGCAAAGCGGCCTGTTCGGTCGCGACGACCAACCGCTCGGCACGAGCGATATCGACCTTTGTCAAGCCGTAACAGATATCGGGCAGGAACGATGAAACCCGCGGCGGAGCCCGCGCATCGGCGGCTCCGTGGTGTGTCATGGCGAAGTCCCAAATCTTCTCTGCCAGCTCGGGCCGCTGGCGCAGCAACCGCGAGGCAAGCTCGCCGTCGCGCCGCTCATAAGCCGGGCCGTTTTGGACTTTTTCCCACCAACGAAACGCACGTTGGGGGTCTTGGTGAACGGTCGCCAACGCCAGCTCGCCGATCGCGTTCGTCGCCGCGGCAAGGTGAGGAATCGACTCGGCTGATGTTTCGGCTTCGGCCAAGACCGCCGTGCCCCGATCGCGGTCGCCGACCGAAAAGAGGCTACCAGCGATGACCGCCAGGAGTTGCGCACGCTGCGCGGGGCCGTCGATGCGTCGCGCATGAACCAGCGCCGCATCGAGCCAAGCCCGTTGTTGTTGCCGATCGCCGTTGCCTAGATGACGGGTCGCCAGAACATACTGGTAAGCCATTGCGAACGGCTGGTCGCCCGCTTCGATCAACTCCTGGAGTTTATCGGTGGAAATCGACACCTCCCGCGTAATGGCGATGTTGAGAAACTCATTGCGCGACGCGGTGCGATACTTCGGCGATTGAACGCCGATTGCGTCGATGGCCTCGAACGCTTCCAACGGGTCGATATGCGAGAGAGACGCCAGTGCAAACATTTTTTGCATCTCGGTGCCCGATCGTGCTTCGCGAAGCCACGGATCGAGGACCTGGCGAGCGAGGGCCTTCTCGTCGTCGGGCGAAACAAGCGGCGGCAACGTGGCGAGCGGTTCGACCTCCTCATCGACCAACGCCAACGTAAAGCCGGCGATCGATCGACCAACCTCTAGCCGCTGGCCGGTAAACCGATATCCAGATTTCTCGGCGAACAGAAAAACGGGGCCTTCTGGAACGCCCTCGAGAAGGAACTTGCCGGTGCGGCCTGTCTTCGCTTCGACGCGCCGGTGTCCGTCGCCTGAGTTGAACGCAGTGACGCGCGCGACCGGTTGTCCGCGGCGATCGTTTACATCACCGGTGACCGTCCGCAGGCGCCTCAGCAGAATGTCGGGAGCCGCAACAGCCGCGTCGTTGCCGATCTCAATCCAGCCGCTTCGGCCGGCGAGCATGCCGTCGGCTTCAATGACGATGCGGGCAAACGCCTCGCCGGCCAGCACGTCGGGCGAAACGAACCGCCCGTCGGCGTCGGTGAGCAGTACGTCGCCGCCGTCGAATTCAACCGGCCGATCGGCGAAGCGGCCATCGGGCGCTCTGAGCTTTTGCCAGATTCGCACCTCCGCCCCTGCCAGCGGCTTGCCGGCCGAATCGACGACGCGGCCTTCGATGGTCGCCGCGACAGTCGAGCGCGGCGATCGTGTCAAACTTGCAAGCACCAGCCCCAACCCGAGGAAGAACAACCGTCGCATGAAAACACCTACCGAAATAAAGGCTGCGCGCATATTGACCCACCGAGTTCGATTATACACGCCCGAGAAAGACAGGCGCGTCTGGGCCTCGTGGGCGAGAAGTTCGCGGAACCGAAGTAGGCCGGCAAAGACCACCAGAGCGCCGGTGGTCTCACCGGCCAGTTCGATCGCAAGCGGCGGGCGGCCGCCGCGATCAGATCCCGATGGCCCGCACCATGTCCCAGAGCCAGCGTCGCTTGGGAATGCCCCGCCGAATGTAATCCAGCGGCTGCAACAGGTGCTGCGCGTACGAGTCCGGCTGCGGGCACGCGCCGGCCAGACGCTGCAACTCGGCCACCAGTTGGTCCAGCAGCCGCGCGACGAGATCGAACGGATCGCCGCCCGCGGCAACGGCCGGCGTCTTTTCCGGCGGACTGCTGGAGGCGGGCTGGCCGGAGCCGACCGCCCTGGCCGCCGGCGCCGGCAATTGATTTGCCGCGCCGGCGTGCGGGTTGGCGCGGCCGTCGGATCGCGGCAGACCCTTCAACAGTTTGGCGATCTGCCGTTGGCTGAGATCACCAGCGCGCTGGTGATCACCCCCCACCTGGTTCCAATTCACGACCAGGCGCATATAACCTCGGGCGGTGCTCGGTCCGCCATCGAAGTTCGCCCCGAGCCAGGCGGTGAACTTCCCCTTCTCGCAGATTTCTCTCGCTTGCAAGAGGGCGCGGCCCACTTCCAGGGCGTTGGCCACCGCTTGCTGCAGCGATTCCGCCACCCGCCCGTGCGCCTCGTTGGCCCGCCGGGCCAGCCGCGCCAAGTCGGCCTGGCGGTCGGGCGGCTGATTTTCATTCGCTCTCAATTCGTCACTCATGGTCAAACTCCTTTGAAACAACGATTCTGGATGCGGCTTCGACCGTCGGAGCCGCGATTACGGTTAAGTGTACCCACGCCCATTTAATAGTCAAGTGGTTCTAGTACAATTATTTGTTACATTACTATTCACATAGATGACGTCTCAAAACGGCGCCGTGAAAAGCCGCCCGCGCCACGGCTTTCTTCAACCGCCCGCCAAGTTGCTGTATTCCACGGGGACAGGTCCGGTGGCTGGGGCAGAAGCTGGCCGCAGTCGATCCGGCCAGCGCAATACGTACCGCCGGCCAGCGATGCCCCGGTGGCGCTACCGGGGCATCGCCGCGGCGGAGCGGTTTCCGAGGAACTGCCCAATCGGCGCGGCTCTGCTCCAGCCACCGCCGTTGCGTTTCTGCTGTTGAGGCGGGTGGTTGACTTTCTTTCGTGCCCGCCAAGGGTCCGGACGTCATGCCGGCGGCGGCTGTGCCGGCGGTTCTTGCCGGAGGGGCTGCAAGGGAGATTGCGCCAGGACGAACTTCCGCTGCCCGGCGGTCGCGAAGGCGACGGTGGCCGTGCGGCGCAGGCCGCTGCCCGACAACGCCACAACCTTGCCGATTCCGTATTCAGGGTGCAACACGACCATGCCCTGATGAAACGCTTCGGGCGAGAGCCCCGTCGCACTCCCGGCAGCCGAAGCAAGCTGCGCCGCAGTGGTCAACGACGGTAAACGGGCCTGGCCGCGGCCCGCATTCTCCGTCGCTTCCGGCGGTTGCCACACAACCTCGTCCTCATGCGCGTGGAGCTCGACCATATCGTGCGGCGATGCATCCTCCCACTCGTGGACGTCGGGCAGGGCTGCGGCCGGCTCCGCCCAGACGGCTTCGGTCGCGTCGAGCTCGTCGCGCGGCAACTCCATCAGGAACTTGCTCGGCACCGACATCTTCCGCCGGCCGCGAAACTCCCGGTACTGCGCCAGGCTAAGCTGCAATTCTTCCTCCGCCCGCGTGATGCCGACGAACAGCAGCCGCCGCTCTTCTTCCAGATCATTGAGGTCGTTCTGGGCGCGTTCGTGCGGCAAAATTCCCTCTTCGATGGCCACGATGTAGACGCAGGGGAACTCCAGGCCCTTGGAAGCGTGCAGGGTCATCATCGCCACGCGGTCGTCCGAGGGCTCCCAGACGTCGACGTCGTTGATCAGACAGACTTCCTCCAAGAATTCTTCGAGATGTCCCTCGCCCGGAGCCAGCTCGTCGAACTCACGGGCGGCGGTGAGCAGCTCTTGGATATTGGCCAGCCGCTCCTGGTCTTCCTCGAGGCCGCTTTCCGCCAGCGGCGCCTGATAGCCGGTCTCATTGAGCACGTGGCCAAGAATCTCTTCGACGGGCCGCATCGACACCAGGTTCAAGCGGTCGAAGAGGGCCACAAACCGTGCCACGGCCACGGCGGCCTTCTTGGGAATGGCTTCGATGATGCCGGCCTCGCGGGCGGCTTCCAAGAGCGACTTGCCGCGGCGCGTGGCGTAGTCCGCCAGGCGGTCGAGGGTCGACTTGCCGATGCCGCGCGGGGGCGTGTTGACGGTCCGCAAGAAGGCCATGTCGTCGCGCGGGTTGTTGAGCAGCATCAGGTAGGCGAGTACGTCCTTGATCTCCTTTCGCTGGTAGAACTCGACGCCGTTGACCATCTGATAGGGAATGCCGGCGCGACGCAGGGCGAACTCCAAGGCCCGCGACAGGGCATTGACCCGATAAAAGATGGCAAAATCGCTCGGCCGGCGGCGGCCGCTGTGGATGGCTTCGGCGATCTGCGCGGCGATGTGGTCGGCCTCTTCGGCCTGGTTCGGGTAGGCCACGTAGCGCACCGGCGGGCCTTCGGGGTTGTCGGTGAACAGCCCCTTTTTTTTGCGGCGCTGATTGTGCGAAATCAACTCGGCCGCAACCCGCAAAATGCGCTTGGTGCTGCGATAGTTCTGCTCCAAGCGGACCACATGCACGTTCGGAAAGTCGTGCTCGAAGTTGAGGATGTTGTTGATGTTTGCCCCGCGCCAGCCGTAGATCGACTGGTCGGGGTCGCCCGTCACCGAGAGATTGGGATAGCTGACCGACAGCGCCCGCACGATGGCGTACTGCGCCAGATTGGTGTCTTGATACTCGTCGACCAGGATATAGCGGTAGCGCGCGTCGAGCGTCTCGCGCAGCTCGGGGTTGGCCCGCAGCAGCGTGGCCACGTGAAGCAAGAGGTCGTCGAAATCGACGGCGTTCGAGGCGAGCAGCCGTCGCTGATAGGTCGGATAAACTTTGGCCACGACGGCCCCCAGCGGTTGCCCGATGCGGGGCTGGTAGTCGTCGGGAAGGATGAGGTTGTTCTTGGCCCAGCTTATGGCGGTGGCAACCTGCTGGGGCGTAAAGTGCTTGCCGTCGGCATGGGCCTCGTGGCAGGCGCGACGCAGTACGGCGGCGCTGTCGCCGGTGTCATAAATCGTATAGTTCTCTTGCAGGCCGACCAGCGGAGCATACTGCCGCAACAGCCGCGCGCAAAAGCGGTGGAAGGTGCCGATCCACACCGCTTGGCCCGGCGCGAGCCGCTCGACGCGGCTTTTCATTTCGTCGGCCGCCTTGTTGGTGAACGTCAGGGCGAGGATCTGCCTGGCCGCGATGCCGTGCCGCAGCAGGTTGGCGATGCGGTGCGTGACGACGCGCGTTTTGCCGCTGCCGGGTCCGGCCAGGATCAACAGCGGCCCGTCGATATGTTCGACGGCCTGGCGCTGGGCCGGGGTAAGGGAATCAAGAACGTCGCTCACTCGCTCCATCCTGCACAATCCTATCCGCATCGCCCGGCGACGCCAACACGCCGGGACCGCGGTCGGTATACCTCCCAAACGGCATGAGCTAAGATTACTGCGGATGGCCGTCGCGGATCCTGAACCCTGAACCCTGAACCCTGAACCCTCATCTGTGCCTAACATCAAACGCATTCTCGTGACCGGCGGCGCCGGCTTTCTCGGCTCGAAGCTCTGCGAGCGATTGGTCGAGGAAGGGCACGACGTGATCTGCCTCGATAATTTCTTCACGAGCCAGAAGAGCAACGTCTCGCACCTGCTGGCACGGCCCAACTTCGAGCTGGTCCGCCACGACGTCACGCAGCCGGTCTGGCTGGAGGTCGACGAGATTTACAACCTGGCTTGTCCGGCCGCGCCGGGCCATTACCAGTACAATCCCATCAAGACGATGAAAACCTCCGTGATGGGTGCGATCAACGTGCTGGGCATGGCCAAACGCTGCCGGGCCAAAGTGCTGCAAGCCTCGACCAGCGAGGTCTACGGCGACCCCGAGGTCCATCCCCAGCCGGAAAGCTATCGCGGATCGGTGAACCCCATCGGATCGAGGGCCTGCTACGACGAAGGCAAGCGGGCGGCCGAGACGCTGTTTTTCGACTATCACCGCATGAACCGGGTGGATATTCGCGTGGTGCGGATCTTCAACACCTACGGGCCGGGCATGCACCCCTTCGACGGTCGCGTCGTGTCGAACTTCATCCAGCAGGCGCTGGCCGGCCGCGACATCACCATCTTCGGCACGGGCGAGCAAACGCGTAGCTTCTGCTTCCGCGACGACCTGTTGGAGGGGATGATCCGCATGATGAACGGGCCGGACGATTTTGTCGGCCCGGTCAATCTGGGCAATCCAGGCGAGTTCACGATCAAAGAACTGGCCCAGCTCGTGCTGGAACTGACCGGATCCAAGTCAAAGCTCGTCTATGAGCCGGCACCGGCGGACGACCCGCAGCAACGCCGGCCCGACATCACTTTGGCGAAACAGCGTCTTGGCTGGGAGCCGAAGGTGCCGCTGCGCGAGGGACTGGTGCCGACCATCGCTTGGTTTCGCTCCATCGACCTGCGGCACTACCGCCCCCCGACGCCGAATTATTGAGGTTTGACTTCGCGATCGTTGCGCGGTGCAATAAATCTGGCTCGAATACTTGGCAATCAAGCCCATCGAAACCTGACGATGTCAAGCGGCGCGCGGCCAGGGCAGAGCGACAGGCTGAAGCCGAACGGCGGCGCGTCGCGGAGCTTGAGGCGGAAGTCCGTCGGTTGCGGCAGGCACGACCAGACGGCGACCGCTAATGACCCACCCAGCCGCAGTTCGTCGACAACGGTGGGCCGGCGCTCGCGAGCTCGCTTGCCCCACCTTACATATCAAAGCGAGTCGCGCACAGCTTAGGGCGAATCCGGTGCTCATCCCACCTGGCTCCGCAACTGCCGACCCTCGGCGCAAAGGGAGGCGTGAAGTCGCTCAAATTCGTCGGCGTTGGCAAAGTGAATCACGATGCGACCGCGGCCCTTGGCGCCCTGGCGCACGTCGACCTTCGTGCCCAGCGCCGTGCGGAACTCCTGCTCCAGCGAGGTTAGGTTCGGCTGACGTTTGCGAGGGGTCTTGGCCGGCTCACCGTCGCCCGACACAACGCTCAGCGGCTCCTCGTCGGCCGTGCGAATTGTGTCCTGAACGAGCGTCTCGGTTGCCCGAACGCTCAGCCCTTCGGCCACGATCCGTTGGCAGAACGCGACCTGCTGCTGCTCGTCGCCCAGCGGAAGCAAAGCACGAGCATGTCCGGGACTGACCGCGCCCGAGCGGACCGAGTGCTGGACCGGCTCGGGCAATTCCAGCAGCCGAATCAGATTGGCGATCGTCGAGCGATCGAGTTGCAGGCGGCGGGCCAACTCGTCCTGCGTGCATTGATAGGTTTCCAAATAGCGTTGGAACGAGGCGGCCTTTTCCAATGCGTTCAAGTCCTTGCGTTGCAGATTCTCGACAATGGCGATTTCGGCCGTTTTGCGATCGTCGGCCTCGATGAGCTGCACCGGCACATCGGCCCAGCCCGCCTTGATGGCCGCGCGCAGCCGCCGCTCGCCGGCCACGAGCTGATAGCGCTCTTCGATGCGGCGGACCAGCACCGGCTGCAATAGGCCGTGCTGCTGCAAGCTCTCGCAAAGCTGGTCGATCTCCGTTTCGTCGAACTCGCGGCGGGGCTGATAAGGGTTGGCTTCGATATCGTAAACGCTCACCCGCAAGGGCCCGGCCGAAGTCGCGCTGGCCGTAGGCGCCGCTTGCCCGGCCGGCGGCGTGCCGAGAAGTGCCTCCAAACCACGTCCCAAACGTCGCTCTTTACTCATTTTCCAAAACCTCCATGCAAAGTTCGACATAAGCCCGCGCACCCCTCGTGCGCGGCGCGTAATCAATCACAGACAGCGCGTGGCTGGGCGCTTCCGACACCGCCACGTCACGCGGAATCACAGTGCGGTAAACGATCTCGCCGAAGAAGTCGCGGACCTCGTCGTCGACCTCGCGGGCCAGCTCCAAAGCGTGGTCGTACATCGTCAGCAAGATGCCGCCGAACCGCAGCCGGCCGGGCTCCTGCTGCATCACTTCGCGAATGACCTCGATCATCTGCGTCAGGCCCTCCATCGCAAAATACTCGCACTGAATCGGCATCAGCACTTCCGTAGAGCTGGCCAGGGCCAGCCGCGTAAGCTGCCCGAGCGAGGGCGGGCAATCGATCAGCACGAAGTCGTAAGCGGTCAGTCCGGCGTCGAGGTGCTGCCTGAGCGTGGCCGACCGGCTCTCGTTGCCCTGGGCCAAGGCGTCGACGTCGCGGAAGTTGCGGCTGCCGGGCAACAACTCCAAATTGACGGTGGTGGTCTGGAAAAGTGCCTCTTTGAAGGGCTGCGACGAGACCAGTGGATGATGTTCGGCCGGACGCTGGCCCAGGCCGCTGGTGGCGTTGCACTGGGGATCGAGGTCGATGAGCAGCGTGCGGGCGCCGCTTTTGGCCAGCGCAACGGCCAGGTTGACGGCGGTGGTCGTCTTGCCCACGCCGCCCTTCTGATTGGCCACGCACAAAGTCCGGCCCACGGCTGGTTCCTTGGTTCTAAAGCTCGACCTGGCCGCCACGATTCGCGGATGGGATTCTAGCACTGTGGTTGCCCGGCGCGGAATATCAAAGCGTCGGCCGCGACGGAACAACCGTCGCGTTCCACGTGGAACGCACCAACGGAGCAGCGGGCAGATCCGGGTTTCACGTGAAACCCGCGCTATGCGGCAAAACCGGTCCGACATGCGTTGCGGGCGTAAGGTGGGCCAAGCCGACCGGACGCCGTCATTCCAGCGGATTAAAGACCAAACCGCTGAGCAGCTTGGGATAGAAATACGTGCTCTTGGCCGGCATGCGTTCCCGGTGCTCGCTGATCTGCCGCACGTGATCGACGGTGGCGGGCATGACCAGCGCCGCCAGTGGAAACTCGTCCCCCGCCAACCCTTCGACGACCTCCTCTACCAAGTGTACGTATCGTGGTTTTGGCAAGTCGCGGGCCGCCAGCAGGTGATCGACCACCAGGCGGTGCAGGACCGCCACGCCCAGCCCGTGCCAGGCCGGGCTGTGATCGGCGGCCAATTCCGCCATTTTGGCGCGACCGGCGTCCGTGACGGTCGCCACCACCCAGCGTTCGTCGGCAGCGGTGTAAAGACCGAGCGTGCCTTGCTCTCCGGAGTACTCGATTTCTTCCCAGACCGTTGGGGCCAGGTCGGCGCCTTCGCCCGCGATGCGCGTGGTGAATGCGTTGCCCAGCTTGGCGATCAGCTCCCCGGAGTTCATGGCCGGCAGGCCGCGGAAAAGACGGTGCGTGGGAAGCACGATCATGCCCGGATCGCTCATTCCTACGCACATCATCAGCACGTAGTTCGCCGGATGGCTCGCCGGCAGCGGCCCGCGGGCAGCCAGCTCATCGCGATAGTTGCAGGCCGTTTCATAGCGGTGATGCCCGTCGGCAATGAACACGGGCTTGGGTCCCATCAGCGCCGCAAGCTGCGAGATCGTCTTCACGTCGGCGACGGGCCAGATCCGGTGGATGACGCCCAGGTGGTCGGTCGCTTCGATCGGCGCGGCGCCTGCGATCGCCGCTTCCAGCAACTGCTGCGCTTCGCTATCGGCATCGGGATAAAGCCCAAACACTTGGCTCAAGTTGGCTTTGCAGGCGCGGGTGAGCATTAGACGGTCTTGCTTCGGACCGGCCATCGTCTCTTCGTGGGGGAAGATCTTTCCTTCGCCGAACCGCTCCAACCGAATGCGGGCCATGAAGCCCCGGCGGCGATAGGTCTTGCCGGCGTAGTCGAATTGCGAGTGGTAGACATAGACGGCAGGGTCGGGCTCGGTCCGCAGCACGCCTTCGTCGCGCCAGTTCTTCAAGAACCGGGCCGCCCGGCTATAGCGGTTGTTTTGGACGTCGTCACCAGGTTCTTCTCGGTTCAGGATCAGCCGGATGCAGTTGGCCGGGTGACGTTTATAAAGCTGGTCCTGCAGGTCCGGGCCGATCACGTCGTAGGGCGGGGCGACGACGTCGCTGAGCGAGCCGACGTGACCCAGGTCGTAGCGAAGTGCTCGAAAGGCTTCGATTTGTGGCATGGTGCTGTAAGGTGGGACCAACGAGCTTGCGAGCGCCGGCCCACCGTAATGGAGTGCGAAATAAAAGAGGCTTCGGGTGTTTTATGCCCGAAGCCCTTGGGGGTTGTCAAACGCGAACGCTATGGAGGATGGCCTTCCTAGGCCGTCCCGTGAATTAAAGTGCGACGGGACTGCCTGGGAAAGCCATCCTCCCTCGCCGCTAATACCGGTAAAACTCCGGCTTGAACGGCCCTTCGACCGGCACACCCAGATAGTCCGACTGCTTGGCGGTCAGCTTGGTCAGCTTCACGCCCAGCTTGCCGAGGTGCAGCCGGGCAACTTCTTCATCGAGTTGCTTCGGAAGCACGTGGACGCCCAAGGGAAAGTTCTCTTGCTCCGTCCAAAGCGCGATCTGCGCCAGCACCTGGTTGGAGAACGACGTCGACATCACAAATGACGGGTGCCCGTGGGCGCAGCCGAGATTCACCAGCCGGCCTTCGGCCAGCACAATGATCGACCGGCCGTTGGGAAACGTGTAGCGGTCGACCTGCGGCTTGACCTCGATCTTGCGGACGTTTTTCTGGCTGTTCAACCAGGCCATGTCGATTTCGAGGTCGAAGTGTCCGATGTTGCAGACGATGGCGTCGTTGGGCATCACCGCGAGATGCTTGCCGGTGATCACGTCGCAGTTGCCCGTGGCCGTGACGAAGATATTGCCGCGAGGAGCGGCGTCTTCCATCGTCGTGACCTCATAACCTTCCATCGCGGCCTGCAAGGCATTGATGGGGTCGATTTCGGTGACGATCACCCGAGCGCCCAGCGACCGCATGGCGTGAGCGCAGCCCTTGCCGACATCGCCATAGCCGCACACGACCACCACCTTGCCGGCGACCATCACGTCGGTGGCCCGCTTGATGCCGTCGGCCAGCGATTCGCGGCAGCCATAAAGGTTATCGAATTTGCTCTTGGTCACCGAGTTGTTGACGTTGATGGCCGGCACCTTCAGCTCGCCGCGAGCATGCATCTGATAGAGGCGGCTGACGCCGGTGGTCGTTTCTTCCGAGATGCCGCGAATAGCGGTCAGCAGCTCCGGGTACTTTTGATGCACCATCGCCGTCAGATCGCCGCCGTCGTCGAGCACCATGTTGAGCGGCTGACCGTCGGGGAAAAACAGCGTCTGCTCGATGCACCAGTCGAACTCCTCGTTGTTCATGCCCTTCCAGGCGTAGACGGGGACGCCGGCATCGGCGATGGCCGCGGCTGCGTGGTCCTGCGTCGAGAAGATATTGCAACTGCTCCAGGTGACCTCGGCTCCGAGTGCCTTGAGGGTCTCGATGAGCACCGCGGTCTGAATGGTCATGTGAAGGCAACCGGCGACGCGGGCGCCTTTGAGCGGTTGGCTGCGGCCGTACTTTTCGCGCAGGGCCATCAGCCCCGGCATCTCGTTTTCGGCCAGCATGATTTCTTTGCGGCCCCAATCGGCCAGCGACAAATCGGCAACTTTATAGGGCAGTTTGGTTTCGACCTGTGGCACAAGTAACTCCTTAAGTTTCAACGGGTTGCGCGAAGAGATGCCCGCGCCGGCAGCAATCGGGATGGCCTCCGTGCTCACAGATAATAAGTTGGCTTGCCCAGATTGACAAGGGCGTTGCGCGCGGCCGCCACAAAGTCGGTAATCTTCTGAGCGTCCTTGCTGCCCGGCGATTGCTCCACGCCGCTGGCCGTGTCGACCCCAAACGGTCGAACGGCAGCGATGGCCGCGGCGACGTTGTCCGGACGAAGCCCGCCCGCGAGGATCAGCGGCAGATCGAGCCCAAGATCATGGTACTGCCGCGTCATCGACCAATCGGCCAGTTCGCCGGTGCCGCCGTAAGAACCTGGCCGGCAGGCGTCGACAAGAACAGCCGTGGGAAGCGAGCCAAGCCCCCGGCAATGCTGCAGGTATTCGATGATCGGCTGCCACCGGTCTGCCAATCGGAAAGCCCGGATGACGGGCAGCCCGCGCAGTTGCCCGATCACGTCCGGCGGCTCGTCTCCGTGCAACTGCGCATAGTCGAGCTGAGCAAGCTTGGCGGCCTCGCAGATGGCGTCCGCCGCCGCATTGACGAACACCCCCACCTTCGCCACGTGTGCGGGCAGAACAGACCGAATGGCCTCGATCCGCCGGGGGTCGACAAACCGAGGACTGGCTTGATAAAAGTTGAGACCGATCGCGTCCGCCCCCGCCGTGGCGGCGGCGAGCGCGTCTTCGGGCCGGGTTATGCCGCAGATCTTAATGCGAAACACAAATCCATCGTAACGCGTTGGGTCTGGTATGGCCAATGTCTCGTGGTTCAAGTTCGAGCGGTGTCGTGGGCGATGACGAAACGGGGGACTCGTCACCGCTGGACTAATCTGCTCATGCGCCGCGTCGCTTTATCGCATCACCGACCGAGCGTTTCCACCCTGCTGACGGCGAGCGGCATGGGTCTGGCCGCCTATGCGACCGTCTGGTTCCTGCTGGCCCCGGCGGCAAGAATCGAATCGCCGCCCACGGCCGTCGTGTACCAAGCCATGCCGGAAAGCGGCCACGCCACCGAACAGGTCGAGCGGCTTGTGGCTGAGTTGCTACGTCCCGAAAGCCTCATTCGTGCGGTCGAAGAGGCTGGTTTGGAAGCAGGCGAAATCCCGTCGCGAGACCCTGCCCGGCTTGCCGAGTGGGCGCGCGACAAGGTGCGGATTGACTTCGGTGCGACCGACAGGACGGGCAATAAGACGCTGGTCGTCCACTGGACGGGCGAAGCCGGAACACCAGGCGCCGGCAGACTGGTACATACGCTGGCGCGCCGTTTGGCGGTTCCCCCGTCGGCGGATCTGCGTGGGCTGCAAGCCCAACTCGATGCGGCGCATGCCGAAGCCTCCGCCGCACAGCATGCGGTCGCTCTCGCCAGGCAAAGGTTCGAGCAATCGTTGCGGTTTGTTGGCCACGGCTCGGCACCATCCGGCGCAGCTTCGACGGCGCCGGTCCCCACAAGGCATGCCGCGCCGGCGGAGGCAGCGGACCATGCCGACTGGTTTCTGGCCCGGCAGCAGCTGGCCGAGCTGGAGAACCGCCGCCAAGCGCTGGCCGACCGGCTGATGCCGGAACATCCGGAAATGAAGGCCCTCGACGAAAAAACCGATGTGCTGCGGGCCGCGCTCAACAATCAGCCGACGCCGGCCGTCGAACCGGATGTTGCGGCCGCCGTGGTGGAAAACGTGGACCGCTCGGACGCCGGTCCTTTGCCCCCGGTGACGGCGGCCGAGATTCAACAACTTGGCCAGGCGATGTTTGCGGCTCAGGACCGACGTGACGCGGCGATTGCAGCCGAGCGGGCGTGCGAACGCCGATGGTCCGCGGCGCACAGTCGTGTGGTTACGGAAATCGAGGTCGTGGGAGACACTCCGCATGTCACCGCGCGTCCGTTACCTTGGCAGCGATGGACCGTCGCGACGATGACCGCCGTCGCCATTGGCGGTCTGGTGCTGGCCACCTGGCCGGACCGGCGGCGGACTTTTCATTCGGTCGAGGAAGTGCGCTCCAGCACGCGTCTGCCGGTCGTCGTGATCGACCGCGTGACGCTGAATTGATCGCTTCAAGTTGTAGCTTCCACCCCGTCCCTGCCGAATCTATGGAAGGTGCCGTCGCGCCGTGGCGCGACCACGTCGGGTCCCGACCAAGACAGGATCGCAGCATGTACGAGTCGTTTTTCCAATTGAAGCAACGGCCGTTCGCCGCGGCCCCCAGCGTCGATCGCTACTTTCCGGTGGGCGCCGTCGAAGCCTCGCGACAGGCCCTGGTGCGCTCGATTGAACGAGCGGAAGGGGCCGCGCTCCTCATCGGACCCGCCGGCACTGGCAAGACGCTGCTTTGCCACCTGTTGGCCGAGAAGTTCCGCGGGCCCTACGCGGTGGCACTTCTCTCCAACGGCCATCTCGACACGCGACGCGAATTGTTGCAGGCCATCTTGTTCGAGCTCGGACTTCCCTATCGGCGGCTGGAGGAGGGCGAATTGCGGCTGTCGCTCATCGACTATGTCTCGAACGAGCAGAACGCGCGCCACGGTCTGCTGTTGCTCGTCGATGAGGCCCATACGCTGGCGCCCCGGCTTTTGGAAGAGGTCCGCTTGATCGCCAACCTCGTGCGCCACGGACAGCCGCGCGTGCGACTGGTGCTGGCCGGCAATCCAAGCCTGGAAGAGTTGCTCGCCGACCCGCTGTTGGAAGCGCTGAGCCAACGCATCGCCACGCGTTGCTACCTGGAGGCCCTCGATTACTCGCAGACGCAACAATTCATCGTAGCCCAGCTCGCCGCGCCTGCCGGCGCGCAAGCGATCTTTACGCCCGATGCCCTGGAGGCCGTATATCGCGCGACCGACGGCGTGGCGCGATTGATCAATCAGGTTTGCGACCACGCGTTGACTTTGGCTTTCGCGGGCGGAGCACAGCAAATCGACCGGGCGGGCGTGGAAGAAGCCTGGTCCGACCTGCAACAGTTGCCCACACCCTGGAACGTCGCCGCACGCCCCGGCACGGCGACGGAAGCAGCGAGGGAAGCAGCGAGGGAGGGCTTCATCGAGTTCGGCAGCCTGGATGACGAAGCGGAACTCGCAACGGAGGATTCTGCCTTGGACGACAGCGACTTCGCGCCGGCTGCAGAACCTGGACCGGCGGCTGAAGCGACGCTGTTGCTCCATCAAATCGACGACCATCTGCGCGAGCTGGATCGCGATTTCGCCGCATCGACGACGGACTACCTTTATCAGCCGGCCGATCGTGGCGCCAGCGATCCTTTTGGCGAACACTTCGAGGAGGAAGAGGTGCTCGTCGATCGCTATTGCACTCTGGAGCCCGGTGCGATCACGGACCAACAACAGGTGGAGTGCGACGAAAGCCGATCGTTGTCGGCCTTGCTCGAACCGTGCCTGCCCGCAAATCCGACTGAGTTGGACGCCCTGGACGAGCCGGTTGCCGAGAACACGAATTCGATCGTGGCGGCAAGTGCCGCGGAGCAGCCCTGGTTCCAGACCGCGGCGATCGGTTCCTTGGCTCCCTTCTCGGCATCCACCTACGACGCCGTGGCGACCGACGAGGCAGCGTCGCGCGAAGACGGTCGTCGTGAGGTGGCCGTGGCAGAAGACGAGCTGGAGGAAGCCGCGGCGATTCCGCTCGTCAGGAACGACGATTGGGCCATCGGCGCCGACGACGACCTGATGGTCGTGGAGGACGACCCGCGCGCGGAAAGGCACACTCCGTCGTTAACCCGGCCGCCCCAGGTGCGGCGTCAAGAATACCGGCAACTCTTCTCATCCCTACGTCGCGGTTAAAAGCATGAGCTCGCCAAGTCTTGACCGCGCGGTGCCGCTGGGCCATCGTCCGATGAGCTTGCTTTTGCAGGCCCTGCGTCAGATCGAGGGGAAAAAGCCGGATTGGCCCGTTGCTCCAGCCTCGCCACGCGGCCCGAGTGAGGAACTTTCGGCCTACGGCGGAAGCTATGAGCTGATCCGGGTCTATGATCCGTCGGAAACGGCCACGGAGATTGCCGTGGCCGGCCCGGCCCACGTGGGCGAGGTTCCGCTCGTGCAGGCAACGCTCGAATCGACGCCGCCGAAACCGCCTTCGCGCGTCAGCCCGCGCTGCCGGCTGGCGGAGGAAGTCGAGCGGCTCTTGCCCGAAGAAGATCGCTCGGTGATCGCGCTGACCTCCCTGGACGGCGGCGAAATGTGGCCGGTACTTCACGAGCTCTGTTCGGAGTTGGCCGCGTGGAAACGTGCCGCGGTGCTGGCGGTGCGGCACGTCCCCGGTGCGTCGCCGCGCGAGACCGCGCGAGGCGGTGCTTTCGCGGGCAATCTGGCGGAGCGACGCGCCCACTGGCAAACCGCGTTATTGCCCGATCCGTCGGGCGGGTTTCGCGTGCTCGATCGCGGAGAATTGGAACAGTCCGGAAGCATGTCTTGCCGCGCGTTGCTCGAATTATGGCAGACGATGCAGGACCAGTTCGCGTACATTGTCGTCGATGCGACATCGCGCAATGCGGCCGTAACGACGCCCATTCTGGCAACCAGCGATGCCACGTTCTTAGTGCTGCGGCTGGGCGGCACGCATCGTCGCCGGGTTGAGCAAGAGCTCGAGCGCATCCGCACCGTCGGCGGCCGGCCCTGCGGCTGTCTGGTACTGCAGTAGGCTTCGCTTTGGCCCAAAATCGCGCGCAGGGTGGCACTGGCCCCGGCCCACCAAAAGTCGTTTTTCGCGAAGCGAAAGGCGACGATGCCCGCTACACCACCAGCCAACACCACAGCATATAGGCCACCGGCGCCGCCAGCAGCAGCGAGTCGATCACGTCGAGCACGCCGCCGAAGCCGGGCATCCACTGGCTGGAGTCTTTGCAGCCCAGGTCACGCTTCAGCAGCGATTCGGCCAGATCGCCCAGCACGCCCGCAATGCCGACCACCAATCCAAAGATGAGCCACGTCGCGACGGGAACCGGCCCGCCCAGGCCGCCCAAGCCCGGCACAATCCAGTGGAAAGCGGACCACGATCCGAGGCAAGCGAAAGCGAGTCCGCCGGCCAGCCCTTCAATGGTTTTGCCGCTGCTGAGTCGTGGCGACATCTTGTGCCGCCCGATCAAGCGGCCCACCGTATAGGCGCCGATGTCGCACATCTTCACCACTACGATCAGCGAGGCCAGCGCCGCCATGCCGAGCCGGGCACCACCCGCGAACCGCAACTCGATGAGGAACGTGAGCAGCCAGCCGACGTAGGCCAGCGCGAGCACAGCCGTGGCAAGCTGCACCGTCGATTGTCCCGGCTCTCGATACCGCACCATCTCAGCGAGAAAGACCACCAGCAACGAGAGGGCGAAGGCGACCGCCGGAGCATCGAAGGCCCCGACAGGAATGACGAGCGCTGGGACGTGCGGGACCCAATTGGCCGCCACGATCGCAACATTGCCGGCGTAGATGGCCCAAGCCGCCGGCCGCAAGCCGCGAGCCGCCAGCATCGAGAGCAATTCTTCGCTGGCCAGCATGGCCAACAGCACCGCCAACGGAAACAGCCAGACGCCTGGCGTGGCGGCGTGGTAATCGAGCCAGCAAAGCACAGTGATGCCGCCGATGAAGACCGCGCCCAGGAGAAGTCGCCAAACAAGCATGCTCCCGCCCCTAACGCGGTTTATAAGGCCGCTGCGCCGCGAAGGCGCGGACCGCTCTCCATCGTGTTGCCGGATTGTTCGCTTTAAAGCAGAAAAAGTTTCATGACCGATATGGACGTCGATCACGAGATATGGTTCACCGAACATCAAATACCAAGAAGATCGCAAGCAGACTGCGTGTCGTGAGTCGTCACGCCCACGTGGTCAGAGATAAGCTTTCTGTGACTCGCGTTTATTCCAGTATCTTCGGTGACCCAGTGCTTGTCCGGCGTCATCATAGCGAGCCTAACATACTTGTCGTCCGCCCAGTGAAAACCCGTCTCGTCAAACTTGACTTTGAGTGGCTTCGGGATTCTCCCCAACGGAAAAAGATGGATGCGAGATTTACTTGCTAGGCTCGCAAGCCATTTTGTTGCAAGGGAATTTGAGCCGAGTCGATTAACGTAGAGTTGCTTGATATGGCCAGCATCATCGAGCGCCAGAAACACTAGCGATTCAAACGCCTTCATGAGATTCCGGTGCTTATCCTCGCACGGGATATTGCTCTTATTGTGGCTTATGAGGACGTTCACGTCAAGTGTCAAATCTTCAATGGGCACTCGTCGCTCTCCTCTTTGCAGCCGCCTCTACCATCGCCATTGCTTCACTGTAGGCTTCATCAAAAAAGCCATCTGGCCAGTTAGTGACCTCGCCAGTATCACTGACGTCGAGTGGTCTTACCGTGCTCTCGCCAGCCGACTTTTCAACAAAAAGAATTCTGACGTTTTGTGGGTCAAGCGTTCCAGAAGCAATCCTGTGGCGAATCCGCAAGACTAGGTGTTCGCTGTGAGTTTCAACGATTACTTGCCGATCGTGCTCCCCAGATACGCTTATAAACAGGTCGGCAAGGTCTGCTTGTAACGCAGGGTGCAAATGAATCTCAGGTTGTTCGATCAACAGGCAATGACGAGGATTTACGGAAACTGCTAGGGCGATAATGGGGAGTATCTGCGAAATGCCTTCCCCCATTCCCGCAACATTGATGTCTGATGGGCCCCCCCTCATTTCGTCGCCTAAAAGCATGCGCACATTGTTCGCCTTATCTGTTTTCAGGTGGACTTTGTTGAGAATTCTAGTCTTTGAGAGCCAGTCGTTTACCTCATCTACTAGAGTCCTATTCGCTGGACCGCGCCGTTCTTCGTTCGCAAGTGCTGCCAGCAGGTTCTCGCCACCAAGCCCAAATTCAGGCGGCGTTCTGACGCCAACGCTCGTTGTGTATGGAACCCTTGTTCTTATGGCACCGACACGATGAACCCTGCTGCCAAGCCATGTAATCCACATGTAGCTATGAGCGGATATCTGTTGAAGCGCTGTAAAGAAATCACCAGTTCCGGGGTTTGGCGTTCCCGTGGGCAACGCGACCAGCGCCGGTGTGAATCCTCTGAGAAAAACCCCAGCGCCTTCCGTGGAGAATGGAAACTTGTCAGAGCTCCAGGCGACGTGTCCGTTCCTTTGGTATTCAAGAATCTTCTCGTCATTGAGCGTCAAAACGGAACGCTCAACTTCGATTTCCTTTGTTTCAGCCCCAAGGCAGAACGATACATCCAGCTTGTTGGCGATAGGCACTTTCCAAGCTTGTCTCGTTTCCGGGCGATCTCCACCGGATATGAAGCTTTGTTCTTCGGTCTTGTCAAGCTCAAGAGAAATCGAAAAAGACGCTTCCGTTTGGGGCTTGTGCAAGATATCATAAAATCCATTGAGCGTGGCATAGCTCCCGGTAGATATAAAGGCCGGCCGATTTGGGGCAACGCTGGCACTATCCAGAGCGGTTTGCTTAAGCGCAAGAATTGCCTGCAAAATGGATGACTTGCCAGAGTTGTTCAGCCCAACAAGAACGGTTAGAGGTGCAAGCGGTATTTCGCCGCTGTCCTTGTACGACTTGAAGTTCTGTAGGCGAATTGACTTGAACATACGATCACAGAGGTTCCAAGGGCGCGCACCGACTCCCTTCATCTACTTCGGTCAGCTGGGCACCACTGGACCAGCCAAGCAGGCGAAACGTTCGCAAATTGCGCAATCTGGGCAAGTCCAGCGCCGCTTAAAGTCTAGCGGCCACTAGGCTTGCGTCAAGCCGGTCTTTTCGGGGCAATTCGCTGTCGGTGCAAGGACTTTACCAGAAAGGCTTTGCGGACCTAACGATTGACCCATGCCCCGACGGTTTTCGGTTCAGCTTGCGAGCGTTGCTTGTGGCCATTCTGGCGGTCGCTTGCTGTCTCGGCGGCATCGCCGTCCAACAGTCCCCCGCAAGGCCGCGCCGGTGCCGGATGAGTGATTCCGCGAACCTCATCACAGCCAGCGAGCTATGCAGCCGGAGCGACGTCTCGCGCATGACCCTTCGCCGGTTGGTTCCCGAGGGGGCGATACCGAATCGCCACCGCATCAACCGACATGGCTGACTACTCCAAGCTCAGCCCGCCAAACCTGCGGTCCCGTGCCGCAAAATCGCGGATCGCCGCGTGCAAATCCGACTCGCGGAACTCCGGCCAGCAGTGCTCCGTCACCCACAGCTCCGCATAGCTGATCTGCCAGAGCAAAAAATTGCTGATCCGCATCTCGCCCGCCGTGCGAATCAACAGGTCGGGGTCCGACATGCCGGCCGTGTAAAGATGATCGGCGATCGTCGTTTCATCCACGTCGTCGGCGTCCAGCGTGCCGGCCCGCGCGGCCTGGGCGATCGAACGCACCGCATCGACCATCTCCGCACGACCGCCGTAGTTGATCGCCAGGCAAAGCTGCAGGCCGCCGTGGTGACGGCTCAACTCGACCGTCTTGTCCATCTCGCATAACACGCTGTCGGGCAGGCCGTCGCGGCGGCCGATCACGCTCAGCCGGATGTTTTCGTTGATGAGCGTCGTGCGTTCCTCGATTAGGTACTGCTCCAGCAGGTGCATCAACAGATCGAGTTCGCGCTTCGGCCGCTTCCAGTTCTCGCTGGAGAGGCAGTAGAGCGTGAGCTGCTCGACGCCCAGCCGGGCACATTCTTCGCTGACGCAACGCACGCTGGCCACACCGCGGCGGTGCCCTTCGATGCGCGGCAGGCCGCGACGTTGTGCCCATCGTCCGTTGCCGTCCATGATGATGGCGATGTGCCGCGGACGCTTGTCCAGCGGCACGTCGGCCAGATCAAGACTGGGGCTGGTAAAGGCGTTCGCCACTCGTCGTGCTCCGCGGATCGGCCAGGACGGTCTGTTCCCGGTCCGGCCCGACCGAGACAATCTCGACCGGCCGGCCGATCACCTTGCTGAGGAAAGCCAGGTACTTCCGTGCGTTATCGGGCAGGTCGGCCATCGAACGGGCCTCGCTGACCTCTTGCTTCCAGCCCGGCAGCGTCTCATAGACCGGCTCGGCCTGACGCAAGTCTTCGACGTGGCTGGGAAACACAGAGACCCGCCGGCCACCCACCCGGTAGGCCGTGCAGATCTTGATTTCGTCGAGCTCGCTGAGCACGTCGAGCAGCATTACGGCCAAGGTATCGACGCCGCTCAGGCGGGCAGTATATCGCACGGCCACGGCGTCGAACCAGCCGCAGCGTCGGGGCCGGCGGGTGACCGTGCCATATTCGTTGCCGCGGTCGCGAAGGTGCTGCCCCAGCGCGTTGTCTTGCTCGGTGGGAAACGGCCCGCCGCCCACGCGCGTGCCGTAGGCCTTCACCACGCCGATGATCTTATTCAGATATCGGCCCGGCACGCCGGAACCGGAGGCGATTCCCACGCCCGAACTGTTGCTGCTGGTCACGTAAGGAAACGTGCCGTGATCCACGTCGAGCAACGCGCCCTGGGCGCCTTCGAACAGCACTCGCTCGCCGTCCTCCAAGGCATCCAGCAAAAGCGCGGTGGTATCGGCCACGTGTGGCTTGAGGCGTTCGGCATAGCCCTGATATTCGGCGTGAATCCGGGCGGCGTCGAGCCGTTCAACCGCGGCAGTCGCGTCGCACGCCATGGCGGCGATTATCATGTTCTTGTGGGCCACCACGTGCTCGATCCGCTCGCGAATCGACGCTCGGTAAAGATCGCCCAGGCGAATGGCGTCGGTGCGTCCCACCTTGTCGCGATAGCAAGGGCCGATGCCTCGCATGGTCGTGCCGATGGCCTCGCCGTTTCGGGCACTTCCTTCGGTCAGCCGGTCTTCGACCAGGTGCCAGGGAAAGATGACGTGTGCCCGGTCGCTGATGACCAGGTTTTTGCCGACTTCGATGCCGCGTGCCCGGAGTCCGTCGATTTCGCTCAGGATGCTCGGCGGATTGAGCACGACGCCGCCGGTGATGACGCACTGCACGTCGGGCCGCAGGATGCCGCTGGGAATCAGCGAGAGCTTATAGGTTTGTCCGCCGGTGACGACGGTATGGCCGGCGTTGGCTCCGCCTTGATAGCGGACGACGACGTCGTGGTCCTCGGTCAAGAGGTCGACGATTTTGCCCTTGGCTTCGTCGCCCCATTGCAAACCGATGACACAAGTACCGGGCACGTCTCAATCCTTACTTTTTGAACATCCACAAGCGCGCAGCGGCAGACGCCGCCAGCGTTGCCCAAAGAGGTTCAGTCTAAACGACTTGCGGCAGGGGTCAAGGGCTTCAACATTGGCGGCGATAAATACCGGCTGATTGCCGCGATTCACTATAATACGGCGGTGGTCTATGTGCGAAACGTCTTGACGCACGCCGCCTATGACCGCGAGCGATGGAAAGGAGGATGCCAGTGAGCATGACGGGCTTCGACCACGACACCTACATCGAGCTCGTGACGGCGCTTCCGCTACGGCCCATCCGCAACGGTCGCGAGTTGAACCGCGCCATAAAAATGCTCGACTCGCTCTTGGACCGCGCCAAGCTGACGCGCGCGGAGCAGGACTACCTGGACGTGCTGACCGATTTGGTGGAAAAATACGAGAATGCCACCGACCCCGTGGAACCGGTTCCCGACGCCGACATGTTGCGGTTCCTGATGGAGTCGCGCGGCATGACGCAATGGGAGCTCGCAGCGGCCACCGGGATCGTCAACACGACCTTGTCGGCGGTGTTGCACCGCAAGCGGCAGTTGAACCGTGACCAAATCGGGCGCCTCGCCGGGTACTTCGGCCTGACTCCAGCGGCATTCGGGTTTCCCGAGAGCACTAGCTAATTCAGATACTACGGCAAGGTTACTACGCCTCCCGCTCGCCACCGCCGGGCCGGTCGGATCGCTCGACCAAACGCCGCAAAAGCTCCGCGGCCGCACCGGAGTCGATCGCCGCTCCGGCCAAGCGCGCGGCGCCGACGAGATCGCCCGCCCGACCGCAAAGCCAAAGCACCGCGGCGGCGTTCAGCAGCACGATGTCTCGCGCGGCACCCGCTTCGCCCGACAAGACCGCCCGCACCAATCGGGCACTCTCCACAGGCCCGTCCACACGCAGCGCGTCGAGCGAGGAAACCGCCAGGCCGAAATCGGCCGGCGTCCAAACGAGCTCCGTCAGCCGGCCATCATCGACCAGCGTGACGCGCGTTTCGGCCGCCACTGTGATCTCGCCCAAACCGTCGGCGCCATGCACTACCGCGGAGCGCTTCGTGCCCAAACGGCTGAGAGCTGCCGCCAGCAAGGGCCGCAATTCGTCACGGCCCACGCCGAGAAGCTGATGCGGCGCACCGGCGGGGTTCGTCAGCGGGCCAAGCAAGTTGAAAATCGTCGGCACGCCCAGCCGCTGCCTCACCGGAGCCACGTGCTTCATGGCCGCATGGCACAGCGGCGCGAAACAAAAACAGAGGCCCAGCTCGTCGAGACAAGCGGTGACGCAATCGACGTCGGCCGCCAAATTCAGGCCCAACTCGGCCAGCACGTCGGCCGAGCCGCTCTTGCTCGTGACGCGCCGGTTGCCATGCTTGGCCACGGAGGCGCCCGCGGCGGCCGCCACCAAGGCCGCCGTCGTGCTCACGTTGAAGATGCCCGACGCGTTGCCGCCGGTGCCGCAGGTATCGACAATCGCCTCCCGCCCGCTACGGATGGGCGTCATGTGCCGGCGCATGGCCGCCGCGGCGCCGGCGATCTCGTCGACCGTTTCTCCCTTGCCGCGCAGGCCGAGCAGCAACTCGGCAATGCTCGACTCGGGCCACAGGCCGCGCATGATGCCATCGACGGCAGCGGCCATCTCGTCCATCGACAGATCGTGTCCGGCAGCCACACGGGCAAGCGTCGCCTCGATCATGCGAGAATCGCCGAAACAATGGCCATTTGCGCTCAGCCTTCGCCCCCCACGTCGTCGCAAAACGCTTCCTGGATCAGAGCGGTTTCGCGCTGGTTGTGGTCGTTGATCTCTTCCAGCAACTCGTTGAGTGCCGTGCAGGTCTCTTCGAAGGCGGCCACGTCGGCGGGCGAAACGCGCTCCAGCCGGTAGTTGAGGCGGCCGATGGCGTCGCGAAAGCGGTCGTGATCGAGACGCAGTTTTTCGGTCCGCTCGGTCAGCTCCGGATACGATTCCGTGACCACGTTCATATAGCCGTCGTATTCTTCCAGCGTCATCACGTGCTCCAGATGACGCTGGAACGACTGGGAGATGAACCGCAGGCTTCCCAGCTTGCGCGAGACGTCGTCGCCGCTCAGCTTCCACTGCATGGTGGCCCGCAGCGCGGCTGCGATGTGCTTGAGCATTTCATGTTCGATGGCCGCCTGTTGCGCGATTTCGTCAAGATTCATGATCGTCTCCTGTGCCCCAACGCCAAACGCCGTTTTAGTAGCGAAACGTGTACCAGCCATAGTTATAGACCCCGCGCGGGTAAAGATTCGAGTAGACGAAGCCGTAGCTTGGCCAGGTCGGATAACTCGGCGCCGGCGGGAGCCTGGCGTTGGGGTTGGCATAGTAGTAATAGACCGGGCCGCCGTAATAGGCGCTATAGGCCCAGCCGGGACCGTAGCCATAGCGGCCGGCGAAAGCGGCGGGCAAGGGCGGCCCGGCGATGGCCCGTGCGAAGCGGTCCGCCGCGCATGTCTCGCCCTCGATCGCCGCCAGCAACACAACGGCCGCAAACACGTATCGCAACATCGCCATTCTCCTTTCTTCGATTGCCTGGATTCGCGCCGCCCACCGAAATCATTGTCGCGAATCCGGGTGGATTCTGCCAGTCTGCGAACCACCTTCCGCCGCGCCGCGTAAGGGTGGTAGACGGGCGACTTTCATGGAAGCGGTCAACAATGGCCGCGAAAAGCACTTCTTGCTCCGGGATGAGCGCACGCCCTCGCGGGTCAACCCGCACCAGATTCAGAAATTGCGTTCGTCCCTTAGAGAAAGGTCGTGCCCGATGAAGATCGAGGCTGCGCCGGAATTCTCACGAATTCCGCCACCCTTCCCATCGTCATGTCCATTACGACCCTCACGGGCGGGTGGCGATTCAGCGTTTTTTCCGTGCGTGCGTGCGGGTTGGCCTGTCTTTTTTTGGCAGCCTTTTGACGGCCGCGTATTCGTGGACTATACTCTCTTAGCCGAGATTCTGGACCCGCTTCTCGGCAACCTGCTTTTACCCTTTGACATCCCCAGACCGTAAGAAACGGTTCCCGCCGCAATGCTGCGGGCAATGGCCCTCGCCGGGCCAGAGGCCCTGTAGCGCACGCTTCGGTTGGCGTTTGTCACACCCCGAGAGATGCGAGACACCATGCGATTAAGGGTCTTTGTCGGCGCCTGGGCCTGCTGCCTGGCGGTTCTGTTTTCGTTTCCCCTACCGCTCGCGGCCCAGCAGACCGCGGCCACCACCACGCCGGTCGCCGCATCGCAGACCGACGTCGATGAGTTGCTCAGCCGCGGTCAGCGACTCGAAAGCGAGCGCCGCTGGGGCGAGGCGCTCACGCTCTACGAAGACGGCCACCGGCAATACCCGGCGGTCCGTCACATCGAGCAGCGGCTGCAACTCTGCCGCATTCACTACGACTTGGCGCGGCGCTACGGCGACCGTAACTTTCGCGAGACTATCACCGCCCTCTCGCCGCGGCAGGCCCTCGACCTGTATTCCGAGGTGCTGCTGAAAATCCAGGCCCATTACGTCGACACGCCCGATTGGCGCCGCTTGGCCGACTTCGGCCATACCAGCCTGCAAGTGGCCCTGGCCGACCCGTTGTTCCTGGAAGCGAACTTGCCCGGCGTAAGCACCGCCAAGGTCGACCAGTTGCGCCGCGCGCTGCCCGGCCGGGCGACCACCGTCCACGTCAACAACCGTCACGCCGCCAGCGAAGTCGCTGCGTTGGCCGCGCGGATCTGCCACGACGAGCTGGGCCTGGCGGAATCGGCCTGCATCCACGAATACGTCTGCGGGGCCACCAACTCGCTCGATCCCTATTCGGCCTTCCTCACCTCGTCGCAGCTCAACGAAGTCTATTCGCAGATCGAAGGCAACTTTGTGGGCCTGGGCGTCGAATTGAAATCGGACCAAGGGGCCTTGCTGATCGTCAAGGTGATTTCCGGCAGCCCGGCACAGCGGGCCGGCATTGTGGCGGGCGACCGCATCATCGCGGTCGACGGCCGTTCGACCACCGACCTGACCACCGACCAGGCCGCCAACCTGCTGCAAGGCAAAGAAGGCTCGCACGTGTTGGTGACGGCCCTCACATCGGGCCAGCAGCCGCGGCAACTGCGGGTTCGCCGCGAGCACGTGGAAGTGCCCAGCATCGACGAAGCCCGCATCCTCGACGCCGGCTACGGCGTGGCCTACGTCAAGCTCACCTGCTTCCAGAAAACGACCACCCGCGATCTCGACGCCGCCCTGTGGCGGCTGCACCGTCAGGGCATGAAGACGCTGATCGTCGACCTGCGGGGCAATCCGGGCGGGCTGCTGAACACGGCCGTGGAAGTGGTCGACAAGTTCGTCGATCGCGGCACGATCGTCTCGACGCGCGGCCGCAGCCGCCAGGAAGACTACACCTATTCGGCGCGAGAGGCCGGGACCTGGCGGGTGCCGCTGGTCGTGCTGATCGACGGCGACAGCGCCAGCGCCAGCGAGATTTTCGCCGGTGCCATCCGCGACTTCCGCCGCGGCCGCATCGTGGGCGCCACGAGCTACGGCAAAGGCTCGGTGCAGGGCATCTTTCCGCTCAACCTGGCCAACAGCGGTCTGCGGTTGACCACGGCCAAGTTCTATTCGCCGAAGGGCTATCCCTATAGCGGGATCGGCGTGAAACCCGACGTGCCGGTGGCCCATCGCGTGGCGCGTCCGAACTACGACGACGACACCGAGCAGACCGCCCCGGCCCCGGCCGACGATGCTCTCGACCAGGCCTTGCGGGAGGCGCGCTTTCAAGTGGCGCATCGGTAGGTCCGTACGCCCCACGATGCCGCGGAAGCGTGCCCAGGCCTGACGGCCAGACGGATTTATAGTTCACGCAGCCGAGAATGAGACGTTTTGCCGCGAAGCCTCTACCCCCCGACACTGCGCGAGACGGATGGTTAAGTCCGTCCGGGACAGCAATGCAGCGCAATCTGCGGGCGACGCTATGCCTAAATGCCCGGCCGCACGAGCGTCGGACCGCGGCTTCTTGCCGCTGTCGCTCGACGATTAGCTGGCCTTGCTCGATTGCACTGGGCGGCAGATCCGCTCGGATAAGCGCCGCGATTCCTGAGGACTTGCGGCCGATTCTCCAACGACTGGCGATCAACGCCGAGACTTGGGGAAAGCGATTAAATGCCAAGCGAAACCTTGAGGCAACCGTCGACCTGCTGCATGACTGCCCGCGGCAGGCGGCCGATGACGCGCTTGACGAATCGCTGATGCAGCGTGATCAGGTGTTCGCACTTGATGGCGGAGGTGTGTAGAAGCCCGGCCTGTTTGCCATCGGGGGCCGTGATGTCGATCAAAAGCAGGGTCGGTTCCAGCGAGGCGCGGCGCGTCGTGCTGGTGATGAGCGCGAGAATGACGTCCTGGAGGCGGCGATTGTTGAGGTCGTTTTGCACGACAAGTGCCGGCCGCACTTTCACCCCGCTGCGATCACTGTAGGGCAGTTCCGCCAGAACGTAGGGCAGTTCCGCCAGAACAATGTCACCACGGGAGAGAGACATCGTTAGCCGCGCAGATCATCGTAACGGTCGTAGTCATCCATCGACGCATCGCCCCAGCCGGCACGCATCGCGGCCTCCATCTGCGCCGGATACGTGTGGCTCAGATCGTCGTCCTGCTCCAAAAGCGCCCTGATCCGCTCGTACTGCTCAGCGGCCAGAAGCACGTAGGCTTTCTTCGTGCGCGGATCGACGAGCCGCGGCGGTGCGTCCGCCTGACTATCGAGGGCCTGCTGCAATTCGCGACTCAGCTCAGTCATGCCGGCATTCTATCACACCTCTTTCGCGGCGGCAAGCAACTGCATCACGCACGATGCGGCTTGATGGCACGCGTGGCCATGAAGCTGTCGATGTAGCGCGACAGCGGATCGCCGTCGGTCTCGGCGTAATGATCCTCGTAGACGCTGGTGAGCAAAAAACCCGCATCGAGCTGCCCGCCGATTTGGTCGTTCAGCGTATGGCCGAATTCGAGTGGCGCACCTGGGTCGACGACGATCCGCCGCAGCTCGGCGCCGTCCAGATCGCGAAGATCGGAGTAGGGAATCCGGTGGCAAACCGCCAAATTACCGTTCTGGATTTCGTCCGCGTTGAAGAGGTAGCGAACGGGATTCACGAAGCCGGCCAGCAGCACGCCGCCGCGTTGAAGCACGCGAAAGCACTCGCGCCAAACTGGCCGGACTGCCGGCACGAAGCAATTCGAGCAGGGATGCACGATCAGCTCGAATGTTTCATCCGCAAACACCGACAGGTCAAGCATGTCGCCCTCGACGGTTTCGATCGCGAGGCCCTCGCCCTTGGCGACAAACCGGTCCTGTTCAAGCTGCCGCGGCGAGTTGTCGAACACGGTCACGACGGCACCGGCTGCGGCGAGCAACGGCCCCTGTTGTCCGCCGCCGGAGGCCAGGCACAGCGCTGGCGTCCCTTGCAGAAGCGGGAACCAGGCCATCGGCACCGGCTTCGTCGGCGTCAGGAGAATGCGAAACTGCCCGTGGCGGGCCTGCTCGATGGCCTCGCTGCTGACCGGCACTGTCCACCGGTCGTGTTCTTCGGCCTTTTTGTTCCACGCGGCACGGTTGTGAGAACGAGAATCCATGAGAAACTGCGAATCGGTTCCGGCACCTTCACGATTGCGATGGTCGCTGCTTCAATATCTCCGTCAGTTGCTGGAAGTAGTTGGGCTTCGTGAGATGATGGTCGATGCCGGCGGCTCTCGACCGAAGGAAATCTTTCTCGGTTTGATACCCGGAGATCGCGATCAAGACTACCTGCTTGTCGGCTAACGCATCGCGAAGCAAGGGGGCGAGTTGCCAGCCATCCATTCCGGGCAGCCCGATATCGAGCAGGATGGCATCGGGCTCAAACTCCGGGGCATCCAGCAAGGCGCTGCACGCGTTGTGGCACACGCGCACTTCGTGCCCTTCCAACGCCAGCCGCTTTTCAAGAACGAGAGCACAATCCACTTGATCTTCAATGACCAACAGCCGCATCGCGTTTTTCTCCTCCCAAAAAAAAGAAGCGGCCCGGTAGATCGGATATCATGCCTCGCCGCCTCGCTGGAGCGAATCCTTGTGAACCGTTTCTACTTCCGCTCCGGCGGCCGTGCAAGGGATGGCCGGGCAGGCGAACCAGAATGAAAACGACGAATGAGCGGTCTTCTGAAAGCTCGGCAGACGTCCGCTTGCCCGGCGCCTTGATCGGCGCCGGCGGCTACGGACAACCGATCCTCAGCGGCATTCGCTTGGACGACGTCGGCCTGATTCTGGATGGCGCCGTGCCGGCCGCCCTGCTGGCGATCGTCACGCAGGGTTTGTTCGAGGCGGCCGAGCGCTGGCTGGTCCCCAAAGGACTGCGCCTGCAGCGGAGCTGAACGAGGGGCCCTGCGTCCCAAGAATCGCCATCGTTGAACCCTGCGTTTCCCCACAGGGGACCGGCGCTTGACAGCGATCATCACGTGCAGTATTCTCTGCACATTGGCCTCTCGACGCGGTTAAACTGCCATGCCTCGATTTACGCCCGGCGAACTGAACGTAATGCGACTGCTGTGGGAGCATGGCGAGATGAAGCCGAGTGAAATCCATCGGCTCTATCCGGAGCCGATCAAGAACCCCGCGCTGCGGTCGTACCTGACCATCTTGTGCGAGAAGGGACACGTCCGACGGCAAAAGGTCGGCAAGGCGTTTTATTATCAGGCCGTCACGCGCCGGCAATCGGCCCTGCGCAAAACGCTGCGCGAGCTGATCGACACCTATTGTGCCGGTTCGACGCAGGCGCTGCTGCTCAATCTCATCCGTAGCGAAAAGCTGAGCGAAGAACATCTCATCGAGCTGAAACGTCTCGCCGACGAACAACTCTTACGGCGCTCCGCGCCAAAGGAACGACGATGAACGCGACGCTGGTGCTGCTAAGCAAGGTGACTGTCGTGCTGGCAATGGCCTGGATATTTCATGCCATCCTGGCCCGCTCGAATCCACGTTGGCGCGTGCTCGTTTGGCGGATGACGGCGCTGGCAATGCTCGCCGTGGCGGCATTGTCGCTCGCTCCGCCGCTGGTGAATCTCCGCCTGTTGCGGCCGCGACAGGCGATGGAAAATACCAGTGCCATCGAATCCACACACCTTGACGCCGGCGAAACAATGCGCGACGTTTCATTCACGGCGGCCCGCACCACGCCGCCTCCGGCGAGCGAAGGCGCCGCGGCCCGGCAGGCGCCGGCCATCGCCCAGGAAGGGACGAGTGCAGATCACGGCCCCCCCGGCCAACCGCCGTCTTCAGACGACGCTTGCGACGCGACGGGCGAACGCGCTGAAACAACGGCCGCCCACCTGGCGCCGCGGACCTTGTCGCTGGCTGCTCTGGCGCTCACTTGCTGGTCCATCGGCGCACTGGTCGGTATTCTCTGGACGGCGGTCGGAATTGTCCGCCTGCGCCTTATCAGGACCGACTCGTTCGCCGTGCCCGGCTGGGTGGCCGGTGAAGCGACCGTTGCGGCCGCCCGGTTGCAACTGCGGCGTGCCTTTCGGATCGTACAGACCAAGCGCCTCGCAACGCCGTGCCTGATCGGTGTTTGGCGACCGCTCGTTTTGCTGCCTTCGTGCCAATGCGAGGCGGCGCGACGCGAGGAACTGGGCGCGATTCTGGCGCATGAGCTCGCTCACCTGAAGGGGAATGATCCCGCGTTCAATCTGCTGCTGCACGCGCTGTCGATCGCGCTCTGGTTTCACCCGCTCATCTGGTTGGCGCGGCGGGCACATGTCGATGCTTGCGACTACGTCTGCGACGCGTTGGCCGCCGGCTGCATCAAAGACGCCGATTTCTATGTTTGCATCTTGGCGCGCCTCGCGTTGCGCCTTGCGGAGCAGCCCAAAGTGGTCGGCCTGGCGATGGCGCGCAGCTCTCGCGTCCTGCACCGCATCGAGGCGATGCGGCGGCAAACCGGAATCATAAGTTTGCCTAAATGGCGAGTGGCCGCGGCGGTTGCCGTGGTCGCCGCCGCCAGCTTGCTGTGGGGCGGCCTCACCATCAGCGAAACGATCGCCGAACCGCCCACCGCCGCGCGGCAGTCGCCCGACAAGGCGACGGCGAGCAAAACCGAGAACAACCACGCCGCCAAGGAGACCGAGCCGAACGCGCCGGACAAGACGAATCAAACGACGTTGATTCAAGCGGTCAGCGCCGACACGGACGAGCCACTGGCCGGCGCGGGCCTGCGGTTCGGCGGCCGAATCGGCGGGCAGAACTTCAATCAATTCGTGACGACCGACCGCGATGGCCAAGCGCGGCTGACCTGGCCGGCCAAGGAAGAGATCAATCACCTCTGGATGACGGCCGCCAAGGCTGGCTTCGTTTCGATTCATCACGTCTGGCGCGGCGAGCAGCAGAAGATCGAAATGCCGGCGCGCATCGACCTGCGTTTCGATGAAGGCACACAAATCGGTGGCATGGTCGAGGACGAAAAAGGCCGGCCGATCGCGGGCGCCTCGCTCGATGTCTCCATGCCCGTCACTTGGCCGAAGCTGGCGAATTACATGTTCACGGCGGCCACGCTCAACACGGATGCCGACGGCCATTGGACTTGGGATGATGCGCCAGCCGACATCGGCGCGGTCGGCATTCGCGTTGAGCATGCGGATTATTTGTCGGGCTACTCGACAGCCAATCGAGGCCTAAGCAATGTGGCTGTGCTCAAGCAGGGCCTGCAAGTGGCAGGGCAAGTGGTCGATCGAGATGGCAAGGCCGTTGCAGGGGCTCAGGCGCGGCTGGGCTTCAGCCGCTTCGGCACGAACGAGCCCGAAGCAACGACGGACGCTCAGGGGCGGTTCGTCTTGAAGAACTGCAAGCCGGGCAGATCGCTGGTCACGGTGCAGGGCGAAGGCTTTTCACCCACGTTCCAGGAGCTGGCCCTCAGCGAAGAGACCAAAGATTTGCGATTTGAGTTGCAACCGGGCCACACGCTGAGCGTTCAGGTCACGGACGTAAACGGCAAGGCCCTCAACGAGGTATGGGTGGTCAGCGATACCTGGCGCGGCTATCGCACGCTGAAGCTGAGCGCGCGGACTGACGCTCAGGGAAAGGCCGTGTTTCGCTCAGCGCCGGACGACGCCGTTTTGTTCGACCTGCTCAAGAGCGGCTATATGTCGGCGCGGCGAACGCCGCTGGCGGCTTCGGCCGAAACGCACAAGGTCACGCTTTACCCGGAGCTGACGATCGGCGGCCGAGTGACCGATGCCGTCTCGCATCAGCCCGTCAAGAAGTTCCGCCTGCGTCACGGCTGGCGGTCCGCGAACCGAGACGACGTGTCGTGGTCGCGCGACGAACCGACGCTGTTTGAAAAGGGCGAGTACGACATCAAGTTCGACGAGCCGATGGAAGGCCATGTGTTGCAAGTGGTCGCCGACGGCTATTTGCCGGCCACCTCCCGTGTTTTCCGCTCGACGGAAGGAAAGCAAAGCTTCGACCTCGAGTTGAAACCGGGCAACGGGCCGACCGGCGTCGTACTGCTCGCCGATGGTTCACCGGCAGCGGGTGCCGAGGTGGGATTGGCGACGCAACAGAATCGTGCTGTTCTGAAGTCGGGAAACTTCGACCGGCATCAAAACCAGGCCGACGTCGTCAAAACTGGCGCCGACGGTCGCTTCGCGTTTCCGCCTCAGGGCGACGAGCCGTTCCTGCTGGTGATTGTTCACGACGAAGGCTATGCCGAGCGGCTCCATAGCGAATTCAAACCCGACGCCCCGATCGTGCTCGAACCGTGGGGCCGCATCGAGGGGCTCGTCGCGATGGGGAGAAAGCTCGCTCCGGAATGCGAAGTGGCGTTTGTTCGCGAACGCGCGCATCCCTAACTGGTGTACGGTTTCCAAGATTACCAACTCAAGAGTGACAAAAATGGTCGATTCACCATCGACCGTGTCATTCCCGGCAAGGGTTCGGTGTGCAGAGTCGTCGTCACCAGTTATCTTGGTAGTTCAATGCGGTGGTACGCCTGGCAGGCGCCCGTCGATATCCGCCCAGGACGGATTACGAAGATCATGATCGGCGGCAGGGGCAGGACCGTCGTCGGTTCCGTAATGCTTACCGATAAGAACAAGCTCGGGATTGATTGGGAAACGAATAATCCCGTCGCAATAATCGCTTGGGACGCGAGCAAGCGCGCCTATGCCTGGCCCTCCGCGAGGTATCTGTCAAAACTGGACGAAAATGGCCACTTTGAAATAACCGATGTGCCGGCCGGCGCCTATAAGCTAAGGGTTCCCATCGCCAACCCGCCCTCACCGAGTGCCTACGGCGTCGGCACGGAGATCGGCCGCGCCGAACTCGAATTCACCGTGCCCGAGGTGCCCGGCGGACGAAGCGACGAACCGCTCGACCTGGGCCAGATCGAGGCCGTGCTGTTCGATACGCTCGACGCGGGCGAGCTGGCGCCCGATTTTGTAGTCGAGCAGCTTTCGGGCGGGTCGTTGCGCCTGAGCAAACTGCGCGGCAAGCTGGTGCTCCTCGATTTTTGGGCCACCTGGTGCGCTCCGTGCCTGGCTGAGATTCCCGCCTTCGAAAAACTGTACGACGAGTTCGGCGGTGATCCGCGGTTTGCGCTCATTAGCCTGTCCTGCGACAACACGCCTGATGTGGCGAAGCGCTACGTCGATGAAAAGCGGCTTCCCTGGCGGCAGGGTTTCGCTGGGGGCACCAATGGCCACGTGGCGACCGCTTACACGGTGCGCAGCTTGCCCGGCACGTTTTTGATCGCCCCCGACGGCCGCGTACTGGCCAGGAACCTGCGCGGCGAGGAGCTGCGCAAGGCCGTGGCCGCCGCCTTGGCCGACGACAAGCTGTTCGACAACGCCGGGCGGCCGTTCGCCCGCTTCCCAATCACGCGCTTCGAGCCGACGGGCGCCGCGAAACCGCTGCCCGAAAAGCCCGCAGTCGTGCTGCTGGACGACGCCGATCCGGATTACGATAACACGAAACCGCACCACGACGCTTTGCGGCTGCTCTCGAGCAGCGGCGACGAGCTTTGGTCGGCGACGGGCTTCAACTGCTGCAAGACGGTCGGTGGAGTAAATGGGGTCGCCGTCGACCGGCAGCGAGAGCGCATTTATGTCCGAGAGAATGTCGCCAACCGGATCGTGGCGTTCGCTATCGACGGGCAAAAACTCTGGCAAATTGAGCAGGTCGAGGCCGATGCGCTGGCGGTCGACGCCAAGACCGGCAATCTTTGGACGAGCGGCGGGCAGCGGCTCAACGACGGCGAGACCCTCGTCTCCGACCCTGAGGGGAACGAAGTTGCCGCCTATCCTTTCCTCGCCATCGACCTGGCCTACGATCCTCACGACGACGCCTTTTGGCTGGCCGGCTATGAAACCATCAAGCTCAGCCGCGAAGGGAAAGTGTTGTTTCGCCAGCGGGTCGACGGCTGGTGCTGCGCCTCGCTGTCGGTGAACCCGAACGACGGCAGCGTCTGGCTGACCGAGCGCTCTCATCCCGACATTCCTCGCAGCAAGAACCGCGTCTGGCTGCTGAACGCCGACGGCGGCGTTCGACATAAGACGGAATTAGGCGAGTTCGAGGTGTTCAGCGTCGCTTGCGTGCCGAAGATGGGCGGCGCCTGGGTTGCGGGGCGGCGCGACGGCGTGCGATTTATTTCGGCCGCGGGCGAGGTGGGCGAGCCGGTGCCGATGACGGCCTACAAAGTCGCCGTCAGTCCCACGACCGGCGCCGTTTGGGTCTCGTGCGATTCAGAAGTCTTGCAGCTCGCTCCCTCGGGCAAGGTACTTCTGCGCGTTCCATTCACGCAAGCCTCGCAGCAAAGCTGGATCGAGGCGTTTTGAAAGTCAACCGGGCATGTTTTCCGGCTGGCTGGTGCTTACGCGGGCTATGCTAACCGAGGGGTCCCACAAGCACCCATCCCCTTGCTTTTCTCGGATGCGCCCGGTAGATCTGCAATGTGCCCCGTCTCCGCCTCGCTCTCATTCATGGAGATTCCAATGCGGCCGTGCAAAAGCACCTTCATGCTTTGCCTCCTAGGAGCCGGTTTTCTTTTCGCCGGTGTCTTGCACGCCAGTGCCGCCGAGGAGCCCGGCAACCAAGTCAAACGCCATCTCGAGGAGTTGGAGCAAGTCTATCAGAAGTTCGAGAACGACTCGCGGGAGGACCTGAAGACGCACAAGGAAAGGACCGATTCCTTTCTCGCCAGGCTGACCGATGCCGAGTTTTTAGCTTGCATCCGCGACGATCAGCGACGGCAGCCGCAAAACATGATGGCCGCTGAATTCCTGGCCCTTGCCGAACGCGAGCCCGATCCCCGCGTGGCAGTACCGGCCTTGTGCCATGCCTTGGGCAATTCCAGCGATCCGGAATCGCCCGCCTGGCAAGTCCAGGAGCGCGCCCTCGAACTGGCCCTCCGCAGGCATATCGAGGACCGAGAGCTCGACCAGGCACTTGTCAAGGTGCATTGGGTGGTTCCAGCGGCGAAGGCCGAAGCCTTGCTGCGCGCCGCTCTTGACAAGAGCCCGCACCGCGAAGTGCGGGCCGCGGCCTGCTACTATCTGGCATGCTATCTGTACGAGCGGTCGAAACTGGCGGACCGGATTCGCAGCACCGAGACCGAAGACGATGCGACATGGCGCCGCTTCTGGTTGCTCGTGACGATTCCCTATATGAAGTCGATGACTTCGGAGCCGCCGGAGAGATACGTGGGCGAGGCCCAGCAACTGCTCAAGCGCTTGACGGCGGAATTCGCCGACGTGAGCTACCCCGAGTATCAGCTCGCGGCCGGTTCGCGGATTCGCTTGACGAGCGCGCCGTCGCCCGACAAGACCTACGCCAAAGCGGCCGAAGGGATGCTGTTTGCCATCGAGCATTTGCAAGTCGGTTGCCAAGCACCCGAAATCGAAGGCAAGGATGCCGGCGGAGTCGTGTTCCGGCTGAGCGACTATCGCGGCAAGGTCGTCTGCTTGACGTTCTCGGCGAACTGGTGCGGCGCTTGCGTTGCGGCGTATCCCGCCGAGCGCGAGTCGGTAGAAAAGTGGCGCAACGAACCGTTCGTCCTGTTGAGCGTCAGCGGCGACGAGAAGGTCGACACTCTGCGCGAGGCGGTCCGCCGCGGCGAAATCACCTGGCACTGTTGGTGGGACGGCGGCCGCGACGGCGCCATCTGCACTCGTTGGCATGTCGACGCCTGGCCGACAATTTATCTGCTCGACGCGAAAGGGGTCATTCGCTACAAGGAACACGGCGGGGATCTTACGCCGATCATCGAGGGCTTGATTCGCGAAGCCAAGAGGTGACTGGCAAAGGCCGCCTCGTGACACTTAGACCTGGCGGACCCGAAGTAAGCCGGCCAATTGCAGATGTCGCTGTCTACCGACGCCGCCGAGACGCTCAACGCGCGCGAGAGCCGTTGGTCCGTGGGCCGGGGAAGCCGTAGTTGTCCGTGCGATTGAAATTGAAACCAGACGACCGGTTGCGATAGCGGAAATTGATCCAACTGTAGTCGTTGCCGATGTAATCGCCGTAGGCGCTGTACCAGCCGTAGCCCATCCGCCCGTAGCCCCTCTGCCAGACGCCGTCGGGGCTGATGCGATTGGCAGTACCGTAGGTTCGCCAGTCGCCATGGGCGCTGTCCGCCGCCCCGAGAGCAAGGACCACGATCGAAGCCAGCAAGAGCCAACGCATCGCCATCTCCCTCCGACGTCAAGGTCATGGAACGTGGCAGCCGACGAGCACAAACTCGCGCGCCACGAAAACGTCGCTCACGATTCGCCACCTGACAAGTCTTGCGATACGTGACGATGTCGTTTTTACCAGCCCTGGCCCCTTTAATCCGATTCTTGAGGCTGACCGTTCCACGCTATATTAGCCCCACCAGTGCGCCGCTGCGTCTCGGCCGCCGCCATCAGAGAGACAACAGGGCGATCAGCGGCACGCTCCAAAACATGTGGTGGGTTTGAAAGACGAGCGGCGCGTTCTTGTTGAACTCGACCGCGGTCAGCTCCCAGCCGAGGCGCAAGTGTAGCGTGACGGCTTCCGCAGCCACGGTGACAATCGCCGACCAGGCGACGGCCCAGCGGCACCAGCACGCGCGAGCAAATGTGTCGACGCCATGATTAGGGCGATCAGTTCATCGGCTAATTCGATTGTGCCAGCCGACTCTGCAGAGCCATCTTCGCCGCTTTGAAAGCGTCCGCGTGTTCCGCATCCAAGTGTTGCGACTTAATCGCCTTGAGCGCTTGCTGAACCTCGTCCTTGTCAAGGCACGCTGCAAGTTGGAGCAGCGCGTCGGCGGCGTAGTTTCTCCAAATCGAAACACCCGAACCCACGTCGTGCCAAAAGAGCCGGTCGGACACTCCGCCGATAACTAGCTGAGCCACGTTGCGGCGCTGCGCGGCCGGCAACCGCGACGCTAACGCTGCCATGCTGACCACCGCCTGCAAATCGAGCGCGTGGCCGGCCAATCCGGTCTCCAGGAACCGATACGCCCGCATCGCCTGGCCATCGTCGTTAATGAATCTACAGTTGTACAACAGGGCTTGCAAAGCCTGATGCTGAAATCGCTGTCTTGGTGTGCCGGGGGCGTTCACCTTGTGCTGCCATTCGCCCCATGTCCATCGGTCGGACCGTAGCCAATCCGCGGCGATTTGAAGTAATTGATCGACAGCCTTTTTCTGTCGCGTATCATCCAGTCGTCCCATCAAGTCGCTCAACAGATGCACGCCCCTTCGGCGGCGCTCGAAATCATCAGACTCAAGGCTGGCCACGGCCTTGTCACAGGAGGTGGCAATCTGGTCCCGGCTCAGAACGTCGGTATGTCTGGCGAGCGAGCCCATCGCCCGAAAGGCGAATTCGTTGAGGTCAGGATCGGCGGCGTCGGCGGCGCCGAGCAATCGCGGAAAGCGCCGCGCAACGTATGCCGGAGTCAGACACAGTCGCGCCACCCTACCCGTGTCCGCGGACTCGGAATCGCCCTCAGCGTGAATCAGAGCTTGGGCGAATTTTTCCAACGCCAAGCACGCCCACCGTCGCTCTTCGGCAGTGCTGCCGTTCAGCGCCATTTCGACGAGGGCGAAATCGTCCTCCTTCAAATCGTCGCACACGCCGGCGCCCAACTCACGCAGTCTTGCGAATAATTGCTGCCGGCGAACATGCTCGACGTACCAACCCAGCACCAGGCCAACGACCAGCATCGCCGCCAACAGCGATCTCAGGCTGAATTGCAGCCGCGGGCGGCGCGAAAAGCGATTGCTTGCAATACGGTCGCAAAGGCCCATGTTCTTTCGCTCTCGGGCGTGAGTTCGATACCGCCCATCCTACGTGCTTTGCGCGCCGCAGGCAAAAGCGCGCCCATCGTTGCCGCACGTCGGCCTTGGTGCAGGCAGGTCCAAACCGGTATGTTCGTGCGTTCGCTGGTGCGCCTCCAGCACTGGACCGCGAAACGGCTTGCCCACCGCTGGCGATTCTACGCATGGGACCTTTTGGCCAGGACGAAGTGATCCGCAACCCACCTCGATCCGACACGCGGATGCGGCTCAACTTGCGGCGGACGATGCCACCTCCGCGCGTTCTCGCCGTCGAGTCGACTCGTAGTTATACACTACAGCCGGCTAATTCAAGGTGCCTGCCTCCGCGGCGAACCGCCGCTCGACAACGGCGCGATCGACGACTACGATGATGCCGAGAACGACCGCGGCCCGTGGCACCGTAATTCCGCGGGTCGTGCAAGCGAGAATGACATGGGGACGGGCCAACGGCCCTGGAAGCGGACCGCGGCCGCCAACTGATTTTCCGCGATTCAACGTCCCTGCGTGCGGCCTCGGCAGCTTCGCCTTATCGTTAGACGGAACGAGATGCTCATTGTTCTCCTCGATGAACCCGGTCTTTTCGTGTTCGAGTCGCCAGCCGACGCCGTGCGCGAAATCGAGCCCATCGACGCTGAGTCCGAGATTCGTGCCGCCATTGATGATTCGGCCGTTCCATACACGGTGGAGTGGGTGCGCCCCAATCGGCACCGGGAACAAGCCGTCAAGACGAACGACTCGGCCGCCGCGCGGTTCTTGCTCGGTTTTCAGTACGCGTACCTCGGACATCCAAAGGAGGCGGTCCGCGAACTGGACAAAGCGATCGCGCTGAACGCAAAGGATAAAACCGCCGAGGAGCTGCGCTCACTGATGGCCGCCAAGCTGAATCCAGCCGATGCGGCAGTGATTGGCTCGAAAGAGACTCCGGAGGTGAAGCGTTGACGAACCATGATCGCCGCAACGGCTAAAGCCGGTTCGCCAAGCCCGGCGTCGCGGCGGCGGAAGGCGGGGAAAAGGGTAAAGGTTATTGGAGCTTCGCTGCTGGCGTTCAATCATCGGTGCGGCGAGGAAAGGTGTTGGTGTTGCGAGCGGGTGAAAGCGCCGCCCGGCAACTCGTCGCTACGGCCGTCACCAGTCGACCGTGACGGGCTGGGAAGCCCATCCTCCCAGAGACGCTCGCATTCCGCCGCTCGGCGATGTAGAACAGTTTCGTATCCCGGCGATCACGCCCCATTGAGGTTCGCGCCATGCTCGGCCACGATCTTGCCCGACAACATCTCCAGCTCACGCGACGTTACTTCCTCGGCCTCGGCGCCGCGGGTGCTGCGGCGCTCGCCAGTTCGCGGTCATTCGCCGGCGCAACGGAAGGCGGCGATCCGCTACGTGCCGCGGCGGCAGCTCTGCAAGACAAATACCTCACGCCGGACGCGAAGTTCGGAACCGTCGAGCGCGGCAATCCGCTGCCTTACACGTTGCCGCCCGACAAGCTCCGCGAGGCGGGCCTGGTGCGAGAAACATGGCAACTCGAAGTCTTCGCCGATCCGGATAGCAACTCGCAGATCGAGCGGCCGCTGTCCAAAGCGCAAGGTACGGCCCTCGATTTTGACGGCCTGATGAAACTGGCCGAGAAGCATGCCGTACGGATTCTGAAGCTTATGACCTGCAACAACGGCAACTCGCCGCTGGGCATGGGACTGTGGGAAGGTGTGCCGCTGCGAGAAGTGATCTGGCTCACAGGACCGAAGGAAAACATCCGCCACGTTTCTTACTACGGCCACCACAATGAAGACCCCAAGCAGATGTTCCAGTGCTGGCTGCCCGTCAATCGCGTGCTGGAAGACCCACCCGAAGGTCTGCCGGTGCTGTTGTGCTACAAGCTGAACGGCGAATGGCTGTCGGGCAAACGCGGCGGTCCGGTGCGGATGTTGGTGCCGGAAAGCTACGGCTTCAAGTCGGTCAAATGGATCCAGCGGGTGCTCTTGACCAACAACCATCAGTCCAACGACACCTACGCCGATGGAAACAACGACACGAACAATAGCTGGCTGAAGACGCTGGCCCGCTTCGCCGACATCGAGATCAAGGGCCGCGCCGGGCAACCGATCGCGATCACGGGCATCGCTCAAGTGGGCATTTCGGGCCTGGCTAAAGTGCAATACTGGCTCCAGCCCAAGGACGGGCCATTGCCGCCCGACGATCCGTATCTGGCGACGGCGCCCTGGCAGGGCGCCGACATCTTGCCGCCGCCCGATCGCTGGCCGAACCTGCCCGACGGCAAGCTGCCGGATGGCATGGTGCAGTTCGATCCGCTGACCGGGCGTCCGCGGCAATGGCCACTGCGATATACGATCGCGCATTGGGCCGTGCTGGCTCCCGCGCTCGCGCCCGGCAAGTATGACGTGCGTTGCCGGACCATCGACGTGGCCGGCCATGCCCAGCCGCTGCCGCGCCCGTTTGCCAAATCGGGGCGGAACACGATCCAGCGGGTGACGCTGAACGTTGAAGCGTGAAGCTTAGTAGCCCGCCGCGCAGCCGTCTTTGCGCGACTCGCTGCCGCCGGCCAGCGTCCCGTGCTCCCAGTCGATGAGAATGCCCTGGTAACCGCCGTAGCCGCCGCGGGCCCGCGAGACGCGATGGCCCTTCTCGCGTAACGCCGCGACCGTCGCGTCGCTGATGCCTGACTCGACGAACACGCTGCCGCCCGCCGGGTCGCCGCTCACGCCGGTCGGCGCGGCGCTGCCCGAATGCCGCACGCGCGGGGCGTCGCCGGCCGCCTGCACGTTCATCTTGAAGTCGATGAGATTCACCAGCACCTGCACGTGGCCCTGCGGCTGCATGTCGCCGCCCATCACGCCGAACACCAACCAGGGCCGGCCGCCCTTGGTGACCAGGGCGGGAATGATCGTGTGGAAAGGTCGCTTGTGCGGCTCGTAGCGGTTGAGATGCTCCTCGTCGAGGGCGAACAGCGTGCCGCGGTTCTGCAACGCGAAGCCCAGGTCGCCCGGCACCATCTGCGAACCAAAGCCATAGTAGTTGCTCTGGATGTACGAGCAGCAGTTGCGGTCGTTGTCGACCACCGCCAGATAGATCGTGTCGCCGTGGATCAGGCGCGGGTCGCCCGCGGGCACGTCGGTGGCCGCACGGGCGAGGTCGATGCGGCCCCGCTGCCGCTGGGCGTAGGGCTTGGAGATCAGCTCGGCCAACGGCAGCCGGGCGAAGGCCGGGTCGGTATAGAATCGTGCCCGATCGGCAAAGGCCAGCTTCTTGGCTTCGATCAACAGGTGCAGATAGTCGGCGCTGGCCGGCCCCATCGACGCCAGGTTGTAACCTTCCAGCAGATTGAGCATTTCCAGCACGGCGATGCCCTGGCCGTTGGGCGGCAGCTCCCAGATATCATAACCGCGGTAATGCGTCGACACGGGATCGACCCATTCGTTGCGATGATCGTCGAAATCCTGGCGCGAGAAGTAGCCGCCTTGACTTCGACTGAAGGCCACGACTTGCTCGGCGATCGGTCCGCGATAGAAGGCATCGGCCCCGCCCGTCGCGATGGCGCGATAGGTGGCGGCCAGGCGCGGATTGCGGAACAATTCGCCCACGGCCGGGGCGCGGCCCTCGACCAGAAATGTCTTGGCGGCATCGGGCCGACGCGCCAGGCTCTTTGCAGACGACTTCCAATCGGCGGCGATGATCTCGCTGACCGCGAAGCCGCGCTCCGCGTAAACGATAGCCGGTCCGAGCAATTCAGCCAGTGGACGGCTGCCGAAACGTGCCAGCAGATCGTTCCAGCCCGACACGCAGCCGGGCACCGACCACGAGAGCGGTCCTTCGTCGGGAATCTGCTCCAGCCCCTGTTTGGTAAACACGTCGCGCGTGAGTTGGTAGGGACTGCGGCCGCTGGCGTTGAGGCCGTAGAGTTTTTTCGTCTTGTTGTCCCAATAGATGACGAACAGGTCGCCGCCGATGCCGCAACTCATGGGCTCGACGACGCCCATGACGGCCCCGGCGGCGACGGCGGCATCCGCCGCATTGCCGCCCCGCTTGAGCACGTCGAGTCCGGCCTGGGCGGCCAGCGGCTGGCTGGTGGCCACAATGCCATGTTCTGCCACGATCATCGAGCGGCCCTGCTGGGGATCGCCTGTGGGACGGTCGAAGCCTTTGGAATCGGACGCGAGACTCATAACGGCGGCCAGCCAAAATAATCGGCGAACGAGTTGCTGGTGCTTCATGGTTCGATCAGCAAATGAGCGAAATCCCGCTTGTGTGTATCACTCTACACGGCCATTTAGAGAAACGCCACATTCACGTTCCGGTGATCGTCCCGATCCAGGCGGTCAAGGCCGCGGCTGAGGCAAGGCGAGTTGAGTGTACGTACCCAGGTGCCGCGGAAACTACCGCGGACGCGATCTCCGCCGTCATGGTCCTCAGGATCGGGAGTCGATTCGTAGGAAGTTCGACGATCGCCAGCGACCGTCCCCTCAAGTTCTGCTGATACCGCAGATTCTTGTCAGCCGTGAGGAACACGTCGAAATTGCCCTCCGTGTTCGCGAGGAGCGCACCGTTTGTTGTCCCAGCGAGCCCAAGTTCCGCGACCGTTTTGACCTGATGGGCGGGGTTCGAAGATACGCAGCAAAGGGCGAGGCACGTTCTCGTCAAAGGCGATCCGCATTGCATTCACCCCGGACAAGACGGAGGAATTCCTCCGCATCTTCGCGCTCAACCGAGGGAAACATTTCCAAGAATTCGTCGACCGTGTACCCGTCGTCGAGGTAGTCGAGCAGCGTCTGCGCCGGAACGCGGCTGGCGCGAAAGACAAGTGTGCCGCCCATGACCGCCGGGTCGGACCGCACTGGACTGCGATTCAAGGTTAACATGTCTATGACCTTACCGCACCGCCCAGCGCGAGTCAATCGCCGCGGCAAGCGGGTGGTGTCTTAATAGTGAGTTGGCCGTAGCAATAGCCGTAGTTGGCCGTAGCAATAGCCGTAGGGTGGGACCAGCGAGCTTGCGAGCGCCGGCCCACCACGATTGCCGAAAATGGTGGGCCGGCGCTCGCAAGCTCGCTCGCTCCCACCCTACATCTCGTGACCAACGCACTGTTAAGACACTACCGGCAAGCTCGGCAGTCGGTGCGCGGCCGGCTCGTCACTTCAGAAAGTCGCCGGGAACGGTCAGCCCGTCCGTGCGGGTCCCCAGCCGTTGAAAGATCAAATCCTCGCCGGTGTATCCGTTCGGGCCGTCCATACTGATGCTTTGGATGAAGTGGACCGAGCCGTCCGCGAAGACGAAGTTCGAGCCGGCCGGGTGCATGCTCGAAAAATCATCCATGCCCGCGCTGCCGTCGCCGTCGATCTCGGCGTTGTTCAGGTGGGCGTGCGACAGCACGAGTGCCGCCGCGGGATAATACATGCCCGGCACTTCGGGCTGGCAGTTGTTGAGCTTGCCCCGCACCAGCACGCCTCGATTCATCGCCCCGGCCCAGATGGTCGATTGTTTGGCCCACGCTTTTTCGCCGACCAGGATGGTAAAGGTCGTCCCGTCGACGATCTCGGCGAACCGCATTCCACTGTTGCGGTAGAAGATTCCATTGCCAGTCGGAGCGAACACGTCCGACTCATCGCTGCCCACGCAAGCGGCATAGCTGGAGGGCGCCGCCGGGCCCACGACGTTTCCATTCGCGTCCGGCACGGCATACGGCGATTGCGGCGGAGGCGGCAAGTCCGAGGGGCAGATATACGGCGCGATCCAAGTCTGGGCCGCTCGGGCATTGGCGGGGTTTTCAATGGCGAGGTTGAAATTGACGGCCTCATACAGCGCGCGCTGGTCCATGTAGGGCAGCAGGAACGCCTGCCAGCCCCAGCCCGGAGTCGTGTCCGTTGCTCCGTCGACGTACGCGCCGGCGGCGCAGTAGCCGGGCGGCAAGTGACACGTCGCATCATGGTAATTCTGGCAAGCGATGCCGATCTGCTTCAGATTGTTGACGCACTGCGTGCGCCGCGCGCTTTCGCGCGCGGCCTGCACGGCAGGCAACAACAGAGCCACCAAGATGCCGACAATGGCGATAACCACCAACAATTCCACCAGCGTGAACGCAGAGCGACGGCGCATAACAACCTCCAAGGAATTCGGGTGCCACAAAAGGAACGAGCGTGGCTGGCGGGCGGGGGCCTGATGGCCGGGCTGGCGGGCTCGCGGGTGAGAGAGCCGAAGCCTCTAATTGAGACTTCGTATCAACAACGAATCCAAGTATAGCCGAGCCGGTTCGTCCGTCAAGAGCGTGCCGCAGAAATTATTGACACCGAGTCTCAATAAGCCTAAGATCGACGTGAATCCAACCTTATCGACGACTGCTTTTCAGTGTCACACGACCCGCCGATGCCGAACAAGTGCCCGCCACCAGAGCAGATCGCCGCGCCGCAAATGGGCGGCCGCGGAGTGCGCACGCTTCGATCCGCTGACCTTTTGCAAGGCCAAGTGGAGGTGTTGATCGAGCACGGACCCAACACCTATCGTCTGCGACTTACGCGGAGCGGTAAGCTCATCTTGCAGAAGTAGGGGGAATGGCCGAAATCGGCACCGTCAGTCTCGCTGGTTGCCCGTAAACCGCATGATGTAGTACAGCAGGATCAACAGGCTTTGAAGCGTGGCGGCGACGTAGGTCCATGCGGCCGCATTCAACACGCGACGCACGTAGACCAGGCCGTCCTGGTTGATGATGCCGAGCGAAACGAGCTCGTCTTTGGCCCGTGCGCTGGCGTCGAACTCCACGGGCAGGTTCACGACCTGGAAGAACACCACGCAGCCGAACAGCAGGATTCCCGTCCAAATCAGCATGGAAAAATGAAGCAGGAAGCCGGCGATGAGCAGGATGTAGCTGATGCCGCTGCCAAAGTTCGCGGCGGGCACGGCCAGATTGCGAACGACCAGCGGAGCGTAGTTCAGGGCGTGCTGCAAAGCATGCCCCGCTTCGTGGGCGGCGATGCCGACGGCCGCCATCGATCGGTTGCCGTAGACCCCGCTGCTCAACCGTAGCACTTTGTCGTGCGGATCATAGTGGTCGCTCAATTCGCCCGCGACCGGCTCGATCTCGACATTATACAGCCCGGCGGAGTCGAGGACGCGCCTCGCCGCTTCGGCGCCGCTCATGGGCGCAGGCACCTGCTGGGCTTCGGCGTAGGCCGAGCGGACGCGAAACTGCGCCCAGACCGCCAACAACAAAGCGGGAGCGATATAGAGGAAATAGACGGGATCGAAAAAGTACATCGGCAGTGGACCTCGGTTCTAGGTTGGGCGAATGCGCATCCGGCCTGCTTGGTTATTCGCTCGCAGCCGGCATCGCTTTGCCTACTATTCTACGTTGATTGAGGAATTCGGTTTCATGCGACCGGTGGCGGACGAACCGATCTTCTTAGCAGGCAATGGTTTCGGTTTCCAGTCGAATTGGGGACGAACCTCGTCTTCAGCGGAAAAAATCGGCGACATTGCTCGCTTGGCCCGCAACGGTCATGCTAAAGAGATGCCTGCCGCACATGACGATTCGACGAAGGTGCGACTGCCGTTCTGGCGCACGTTGTTTCGCTGCTGCCGGCTGCGCTGCCCGCGTTGCGGACGTTCACGGCTGTTCGACGGTTGGTTCTCGATGCGGCCGCGGTGTGACGAATGCGGCCTGGACTTTAAGCAGGAACCGGGCTTTTACCTCGGCTCGATCTACTTCAACTATGGCCTGACGGCGCTGATCGTGACCGTCGTCTATTTCACGCTCTTTTTCGCCACGACACTCAGCGATCGCAGCCTGCTCGCCGGGCTGCTGGTGTTTGTCGTCGTCTTCCCCCTCTGGTTCTTCCGTTACGCTCGCGGCTTGTGGCTGGGGTTCGACCAGTATTGCGACCCAGACTAAGCGGTCGCGTGATCTCGATTCCAGCGATTTTCGCCGCTGTACTCATGAGGTGCATCTGGTTTTTACGGAGCATCATTGATGGACATGCAAGCCGTTTACTCGGAAGTCAACACCCGGCCTGTCGAAGATCGTTTACGTCTCATCGACAGCATCTGGGACGGCCTGATCGAGCAGGGACACGAGCCGTCGATTGACGACGAGATGAAAGCGGAGCTTGATCGCCGTTGCGACGAGCTTGACCGCAACCCTGATGACGTTGTTCCATGGGAAACTGTCGAAGCGCGGCACCGCGATCCGTCGCTCTGGAAGGCGCGAACGTAGGATCCTGGTGCCCGACGCATCGCGGCGGGCTACACAGGCACCGCCGTCTCCATTACGCCCAGCTCGTCGTAAACCGTTTCGACGGTGTGCGCATCGACCAGCGAAAGCTGGCTGCCCGCGGCGGCCAGCAGGCTGAGTTCGGCCAGTCGGGCAATGCGGCCCACGATGCCTTCCGACAACTCGTGAATGCGCATCACGGCGTCTTCGGCAAAGGCCGACTGCGGCCGCCCCGCTTGGGCCAGGCAGTGTGTCAGGTAGTTGTGCGTGTCGGTCAGGTCCCAGGCCGCCAGGTCGATCCGCAGCTCGACCAAACCCAACAGCCGCCGGCCCAACTCGCTGAAGCGGTCGGTTTGCGCGGCCAGCACGACGGTCAACCGGCTCTCGGCGGTCGGCTCGCAATGCGCCAGCCGCAACACCTGGTCGAGCACGTCGCTCGTTGCCCGGTGGGCGTCGTCCAACAGGGCGATGACCGGAACCTGCTGCCAGCGTCCCTCGGCGAGCCGATCGGAAATGGCCCGCCAGATTTCGAGCTGGCCCATCCGCACGTCGAGGTCGAGACCCCAGCCGCTGGCGAGCGACCAGAGCGTTTCACGCGCGTCGCGCGCCACCAGATTGACCACGGCGACCGTCGCACCGACGCCCCGCCATTGCTGTGCGGCCACGTCCAGCACCAGCGATTTGCCGCTGGCCGGCGCCCCCAACAGCAGGCCGAGGCGGTGATTTGCCTCGACCAGGTAATGCAGGCGGGCCAGAGCCTCGTCGTGGACCGGGCTGGAGACGTAGTTTTCCAGGCCCCCTTGGCGAAAAGGCGGCGTGCGCAAACCCCAATAGACTTCGTACATCGGGCCTTTCTCCGTCGCTCCTCGGCGGGTGCGCGGCACGATCGGCCGGTTCCGCACCTTCATCACCATCGGTAAAATACGGCCGGAGTCTTGAGCCTGTGCGGAGATTCGATGTCCGAGCGTTACTTCGTTGCCGAACCGGTCCACGGCGGCCAGACGCGCCTGGTGGAGGAAGAGGCGCGCCACCTGGCGCACGTCATGCGGGCACGCACGGGCGATGAAGTCGTGGTGTTCGACGGCAGCGGGGCCGAATGGCAGGCGCGGGTGGCGGGCATCGGCCGTCGCCAAGTCGAACTGGATCTACTTGAGCGGCGCGAAGTCGATCGCGAGCTGCCTCTCCGGATCACGCTGGCCGTGGCGTTGCCCAAGGGCGACCGTCAGCGGTGGCTGGTCGAGAAGGCCGTCGAGCTGGGCGTACACCGGCTGCAACCGCTCGTGACCGAGCGCGGCGTCGCGCAACCGATCGACAAAGCACTCGTTCGGCTGCGTCGGACCGTCATTGAAGCATCGAAACAATGCGGCCGCAACCGGCTGATGGAAATCGCTTCGCCGGTCGATTGCCTCGATTGCATCACCGCGGCGTCCGAGGGCGATGCGGTCCGCGCGATGGCCGACCCGAGCGGCAGGCAATCGGTCGGATCCTTCTTGGCGGGCCTCAAGTTATCGGCCGCGACGGCGTTGACATGGCTCATCGGTCCCGAGGGAGGATTCAGCGAGCACGAGCTGGATGTCGCGCAACGGCACGGTTGGCCGTTCGTCAGTCTTGGCCGCCGCATCCTGCGCGTCGAGACAGCAGCCGTTTATCTGGCCGCCGTATCGGCTGAGTTGTGCATAGAGTGAGTGACGCGTAGCCCGCTTGCTCCGCAAGCGGGACGGCGCGAGCCTGCCACAACGTCTTCCGTCCCATGAGGCCTGATTGGCTTGCAAAGCCGCTCCGCTCACGCAGTGAGCGGGCTACGTAGCCCGCTTGCTCCGCAAGCGGAATGGCGTGAGCCAGCCGCACCGGCTCTGCGCAACCGTACTCCCCTTGTCCCCCCTCTCCGTCTCTCCCTCTCATTTCCACCGCGGCCAGGCCACTTGGCCGGGCACCGCCACGCGCGTGGTGAACAGCGTCTTGCCGGCGGTGATGTAGAGCGTGCGTCCATCGGGCCCGCCAAAAGCCAGGTTCGTGAGCACGTCTTCGCCAATGGGGATGCGGCCGCGCAACTCGCCTTGGGGCGTGATGAGATAGATGCCCGGCGGCACGTCGGCCGTTTCGTTGGCGTGCCTGGGCCGTGAGACGCCGGCGGCCACATAAAGGTTGCCCTCCACGTCGAGCCGCATGCCGTCGCCGCCGCGGCCGGGAGCGAAATCGTAAACCAGCCGATGTCCCTGCGGATTGCCCTCGTCGTCGAGATCGAACGACCAAATCTTCCGGTTTCCGCCCGGCGTTGGGCAGCTATCGACCACATACAGCCGCCGGCAATCCTGCGTCACGGCCAGCCCGTTGGGACGCTCGACATCGGGCTGCTGGAGAATGCGGACGACCCGGCCGTCGAGATCGATGCGATAAACGCCTTCGACGGTCATTTCCATCTGCGAGCGGTCGCCATAGCAGGGGTCGGTAAAGTAGATGCGCCCCCGGCCATCGACGCAGATATCGTTGGGCGAATTGTAGCGCCGGCCCTCGAAGCGGTCGGTCAAGACCTCGTCGTTGCCGGTGGCCAGGTTCGTGCGGGTGACGCGGCGGCCGCCGCCGGGGCCGAACTCGGCGCCTTCGCAGTGGAGCAGCCGCCCTTCGCGATCGAAGGTCTGCCCGTTGGTGCGGTGACTCGGCTCGCGAAACACGCTGCGGCGGCCGTCAGGTGCGAGTTTGAGGATGCGGTTGTTCTCGATGTCCGAGAAATAGACGTTGCCCTCGGCATCGACGGCCGGACCTTCCGTAAAGGCAACCGCCGTGGCCGGCGCCACGCCGGCGGCGGCACTGGCTTCAGGAACAGGTAGCGAGGTGTACGTGTTCATGCTGCAGTTATGGCGGAGAGGTCGCTGGTCTGCAAGGTGGTCGCGATCGGCGGGTGCGGTTTCTTTCGCGTTCGTTTCCCTGCTACACTGTTCGTCGGGGCTGCTGCGCCACGGACCAGGGACTACAAATGATTCGCCCGACGATTCCCGCCGACCAGTTCCCGCTGCTCACGCTGGCCCGCGAGACCGGCGTCTTCAAGCCGATCGAAATCGACGCACTGGAAGAAGTGCTTAACGATTACCACGCCACGAACCACGCCCACGGGCACCGTTCGGTAACCTATGAAGACGGCGGCGAAGTGCTCGGCTTCGCTTATTACGCTCCGGCGGCGATGACCGACCATGCCTGGTATTTGTATTGGATCGCGGTCAGCAAGCGGACGCAGGCCCGCGGCATCGGCGGCACGCTGTTGCGGTTTGCTGAAGACGACATCCGCCAGCGGCACGGCCGCATCCTGCTGATCGAGACCTCCTCGCTGTCGCACTACGACCTGACGCGGCGGTTTTACATCAAGCAGCAGTACGAGGAAGTGGCGATCGTGCCCGATTATTACGCCGACGGCGACAGCATGGTGGTCTATCGCAAGCGGTTGAAGACCTAGATATCTGTCATTGTCATTCGTGGATTGTGATGGATCATTCACAGGGTTGTCGCGGACGTAAGGTGGGGCAAGCGAGATTGCGAGCGCTGGCCCGCCGATAGCAACGTCGTTTTCATGGTGGGCCGGCGCTCGCAAGCTCGCCGGTCCCACCCTACGAAGTTTTGCGCCGTCATCAATGGAGAATTGACAGAGCACTAGCTATTTCGTCCCCGGCGGGCGCTTGTAGAGCACGATCACCAAGATGTCCGAAGGCGGAAAGTCGCCCTGCGTCAGCCCGGAGGCGCCGGCTTTCGGCGAGGCCGACTGCGGCGCAATGTTGCCGGCGATCTGCAGCACCTCGGCCTGCGATTCGACCAGCCAACGGTTGATCTCGTCTTCCAGGTCGGCCAGGTTGTGTTCGATGCCCTTGAACAGCTTGATTTGCTGCATGGCTCAATGCACCAGCTTGCGCAGTGCCTCCAACGCGGCGTCGTAGTTCGGCTCTTCGGCGACTTCCTTGACCGTTTCGGCATGCACGACCTTGCCGTTGGCGTCGAGCACGAACGTGCCGCGGGCCAGAATCTTCAATTCTTCGATCAGCATGCCCCAGTTCTGGCCGAAGCTGCGGTCGCGATAGTCGCTCACGCTCTTCAGCGTGGTGATGCCCTCGGCGCCGCAGAAGCGGTTCATGGCGAACGGCAGGTCGAGGCTCATGGTGATGGCGTTGATCTTGTCGCCGAAGGCGGCCAATTGCTGGTTGAAGTTCTTGGTCTGCTTCGCGCAGACGGGCGTATCAAGCGAAGGGACGACGCTGATGATCGTCGGCTTGCCTTTAAGGGTCTCCGGCGTGACTTCCTCGAACTTTCCGTCGGCGAAGCGGTAGGCCTTGAAGGCGGGCGCCTGCTGGCCGGCCGTCACGGCGTTGCCGGCCAGTGTCATCGGATTGCCCTTGAACGTAACGGCTCCAGATCGAGACATGGGGTTGCTCCTCGCAGATTGGCAAAAGGTTGGTTCGTCGAATGTAGAAACGCTAGTATGGCGTTTTCGCCCCTCGCATCAAGGGGGCGAAGCGGCGAGCACGCAATTACGGCGTCGCGAGCGTCTCTACCACTTGCGGCAATTCGGCGAATCCTTATGATGGAAGCACCTGTCGTGAGGATTTTAGGCGGCCGACTCATTTTTCTTTGGTTGAAGGAGCAACTGTCATGATCGCACCGGCATCTGGTTGGATGATCGACGTGGAGCGCGGGCCCGACTGGCTCTTCGTTCACTTGGAAATCCCGGCCGACGGCGACCCGGAGGCTAGTTCGCTGGCCGAGTCCGTTTGGTCGGTGGTCAAGCAGCACTTCGTCTATCGCGTCGTGCTGGAGTGCGACCGATTGCCGCTGCTCACGAGCGCGCTGATTGCCCAGTTGATCGGACTGCACCGCCGGCTGCAAAAGCAGGGCGGTCTGTTGCGGTTGTCGGGCCTTTCCGACGACAACCAGCAACTTCTGCGGAGCTGCCGGCTCGACGTCCTGTTTCCGCAATTCCGCAGCCGGTCGCACGCGGTGCTGGCCCACCGCCCGCTGCAGCCGCGCTGAGCCGCGTGAAGTATCGATCGCGCTAAATGCAGGGTGCGATCGGCGCAAGCCGATATCGCCAGCGTACGGTTTGCGGCGCATGCGAATGCTCCGCGCGCGCGGCGATCCGCAATCGGCGCTCTTCACCGGCCTGCTCCGCCTCCACCCCGCCTGCCGAAACGTGCAGTTCATACCCCGACGCAAAAAGAAATCGGCCGTTGCCGAGCGACCTGGCCGCGTCCGCATCGACGATTCGATAGGTGCTGCCCAACCAGCCCATCGCAGCCGCTGAGCGGCAGGCGACGTCAAACACCAGGGAGCCGTCGGCGAGGTCCGGCTCCACGCTCAACGACCAATGGCTGCGGCCCGCGCGGCCGACAAGCAGCGCCACCTGCTTGTCGCCGCGTTGCTCGACGTGCAACTCCTGAAACGGCGGACTCGGCGGCCAAGGATCTTCGGCGGCTCCTTCCACCGAGGCCAGCAGCATTCGCTCCTCTCCGCGCGCGCACCACACCTCATGCCCGTAACGATCGCCACGGCGCGAGAACACGACGTGCAGATCGCCCGCGGCAATCGTCACCGTTTGAGGCGCGTGCTCAAATTGCAAATCCATTCAATCGAACCATTCGTCAATCGCCATCAACCCACCTTTCGCACCACGCCCACCAACACGCCGAGCACGCGGGCATCGGTCACGTAGATCGGCTTCATCGACGAGTTGGACGGCTGCAAGCGAATGCGCTTGCCTTCGGGATACCAGCGTTTGAGCGTGGCCTCGTTGTCGTTGGTGATCGCCACCACGGTCTGTCCTCGTTGCGCCGTGTGCTGCCGCTTGACGACCACATAATCGCCGTCGGCAATCTGGTCGTCGACCATCGAGTCGCCTTTGACCTTGAGCACGAACATGGAATCATCGCTGAACATATCGCTGAAGTCGACCCTCTCGGTCTGCTCGACGGCCTCGTGCAGCACGCCGGCGGCAATCTGCCCGGCCAAGGGCAGCCCGCGATTACTGGCATGCTCGGTGGTGAGCATGATGGCACGCGACATGTTCGGCTCGCGGACAATCAGACCCTTCTTCTCCAGGGCCTTCAGATGGCACATCACGCCGTTGGGCGAGCTGATGTCGAAATTGGCGCCGATTTCTCGCACCGTGGGGCCGTAGCCGCGGTTGCGGATCTTCTCGCGGATAAACTCGTATACCTCTTTCTGACGCGCGGTCAGGTGGTCCATGTAAGTCATGATCGTTGGTCCTTTGCTTAAGGCGGGTTGAATTGGGTCTTGCCCCACGACCAAGTATAATATACTGCTGTTCATAGTCAATAGCGCATGTACACTTTTTGTATCTGCTTGTGGTGTATAGGGTTACGTCGTCGAATGTTCACCGGGTTTTTGCGGCGTTTGTCCACTGAACGGTGACGGCAAGGGCGATGGAACAACTCGGCCGCGGCGTCTAAAATCGAAGTCGATGCGGCAGCCGACGTGGCGTCCGCCGCGCACGCAACGCCCCACACGCTGGCCGCATGGCTGTTCTCTTCGCCGTCACGCTGTTTGCCGCCTCGGCCCTGCTGTTTCTCGTCGAGCCGATGATCGGCAAGATGCTGCTGCCCGACTTCGGCGGCGCGCCGGCCGTGTGGAACACCTGCCTCGCCTTCTTTCAAGCGGCGCTTCTGGCCGGCTACGCCTACGCTCACGGGCTGACCCGCTGGCGCCGCACCGGCGGCCAGCTCGTCGCGCATTTGCTCGTGCTGGCCGTTCCCTTACTGGTGCTGCCGTTCGCCGTGCGGTCGGAGTGGGCGCCCCAGGGGCAAAGCGAGCCGATCGCGGCGCTGGCCGGCATGCTGTGCGCCACGGTCGGTCTGCCCTTCTTCGTGCTGGCTTCCACTTCGCCGCTGCTGCAACAGTGGCTGGCCGCCACGCGACACCGGCATGCCGGCGATCCGTATTATCTGTACGCGGCCAGCAACGCCGGCAGCATGCTGGGACTGTTGGCGTATCCGTTGTTGGTCGAACCGAATCTGACACTTGGCCAGCAGAGCCGAATCTGGGCCGTGGGGTACGCCGTTTTCGCGGTCCTGATTTTGGCCTGCATGGTTGTGGTCTGGCGGCGGCGGCAGGCGCCGTGCGAAGAAGGCGCCACGCAGCGCAAGCCGTCGGCGTCGCGAGTTTCGCCGTCCACGATCATCACGCGGCTGCGTTGGATTGCATGGGCATTCGTCCCTTCGAGCTTGCTGCTTGGCGTGACGTCGTATCTTTCCAGCGACGTCTCGCCGGTGCCCTTGATCTGGATTGTGCCGCTGGCCTTGTATCTGCTCAGCTTCATGCTGGTGTTTTCGCGTATGCCGGCCTGGCTGCCGCGGCTGTTCGCCGTGGCGCTGCCGCTGTTGGTGCTGGCGCAGATTTATCACTTGTTTACGTCGCACGCGGGCGAGAACTACTCGATGCTGCGGCTGGCCGCGATTCACCTGGCCACCTTCTTCAGTGCCGCGATGGTTTGCCACGGGGAACTGGCCCGCACCCGGCCGGCGGCGATGTTTCTCAGCGAGTATTACTTCTGGTTGTCGCTGGGCGGCGTGCTGGGCGGTTTGTTCAACGCGCTGCTGGCTCCGCTGCTGTTCAACTCGCTGTTGGAATATCCGCTGGCCATGTCCTTGGCCTGCGCACTTTCGCCGCTCGTGCTTTGGCACTGGCCCGGCAACCGGTTCTGGCTCGACGCTCTGGTGGCGGCCTTGGCCGGACTGATTTCGGCACTCATCTTATTCACACGCTGGCAAGACCGTTCCGACACGCCGATCGTGCTCTGCATTGCGATCTGCGTTCTTGCCGTCGGCAGGCCCGTGTCGTTTGGGCTGAGCGCCGGGGCGATTTTTGTGGTCATCGGCTTTTACGACGACGTGGTCGATCACGTCAAGCTGCGCGAGCGCGATTTTTATGGCGTGCTGCTGGTGCAAACCGACGCGGAAGACAAGTTTTATTGCCTCACGCACGGCCGCATTCGCCACGGCCAGCAGCGCCGCAGCGACGACCCCAAGATCCGCGATGTGCCCTTGATTTACTACCACCCCACGGGCCCGATCGGACAGGCGTTCCACGCGGCCGTGCCCGTGATGCGGGCCAAGCCGCCGGTCGCGGTCGTCGGCCTGGGGGTCGGATCGCTGGCCTATTACGGCCGAGCGGGGCAGGAATTCACCTTCTACGAGATCGACCCGCAGGTGGAGAAGATTGCCCGTGACGACCGCTATTTTACCTTTTTGCGAGACAGCCGGGCGAATTGCCGCGTGGTGCTGGGCGACGCCCGGTTGTCGATGCGGGCGGCGCCCGACCGGCATTACGGGCTGATCGTGGTCGATGCCTTCAGCGGCGACGCCGTCCCGGTACACCTGCTGACGCACGAGGCGATCGAGATGTACCTGCGAAAGCTTCTTCCTGGCGGGCTGCTGGCGTTTCACATCTCGAACCAGTTTCTTGACCTGGCGCCGGTCTTGGGCAACCTGGCACGGGCATCGGATCTGGCCGGCCTGGATCAGAATGAATTGCAGATTGGCTTCGACGAAACGGAGGCCGGCAAGTCGGTGTCGCACTGGGTGCTGCTGGCCAGGCGAGCGTCGGATTTCGGTACGTTGGCGTCAGACGCTCGTTGGCAACCGTTGAAGGCCGCACCCGAGCTGCCGCTCTGGACCGACCACTACACGAGCCTGTGGGGCATTGCGCGCCCAAGAATGCCTTGAACTAATTGCGGGCGGCGGGAACAAATAGATCGGTTTCACAAAACTTGCACGCACTCCGCCGGTGGACGAGCGCGACTTCGACTGCCTGATCGAGCACTACCCGCGTATTCGCCGGGCGGCGCTGATGCTGTCGAATGTCGACGCCTGGGAGGCCGACGACCTAGCACAAGAAACGATGTTGCAGGCCGCACGGGGCTGGCATGCGTTCAACGGCGCCAGCCAGGTACACACATGGTTGTACTCGATTTTGTTGAACCAGCACCGGCGGCGATTACGCAGCAAAGGCCGCTGGTGGCGGTCTTGGATGGCCTGGTTCGACCAAAAGCCCGGTCGCCACGACGCCGCGCCGGACAAGCAGATCGTGGCCGAGGAATGGCGGCAATCCTTGTGGAGCGCGGTGGCGGAGTTGCCCGAAGCACAAAAGCAAGCGATCTTGTTGCGCTATTCGGAGGATTTCAGCTACGAACAAATCGCGCAGGTCCTGCAATGTCCGCTGGGGACCGTGAAGTCACGCTTGCACCACGGTTTGAGGGCCTTGGCCAAGAAGTTACAAAACGGCGATGCCGCCGCGGCGTTTGCAGAATTGACGAACAGGTGATCCATGAGTGAAGAGACGAACTATTCACGAATCGAAGAACGGCTGCAAGCCGAAGCCGGCCGCTTGCTCATCGCCGATAGCCGGCCGGCGGCGCAGCTTTTGAACGAATATCAGTGTCGGCGGCGACGCAGCGTTCAAAAACGACTGGCGGCGACCGCAATCGCTTCCGCGGCTGCGGCGGCGGTAATGTTCGGCTGGCGCAGCGGCGAGGAAGGGCCTTTGCCGCCCTCGTACCGGCCGGCCACCGAGGCAATTCGGCAGGATAACGAAACGGCGGCCGCCCGACAGGCCGATGTGCAGGCACCCGCTCCGTTGCCATCATCCATGACGGTCGAAGCGCGCGGGGCACTGCCGGCTATTCCGTTTGTCATCGGCGACCCCGACAGCGGTGAACCGATCGTGAAGGGTTTCTATGTTCCCGAACAAGTCGAACCGATCGACATGCGCGATTTGTCGCCGGCCGAGCGGGAGGCCGTTCGCGCGGTCCTTGGCATCGAGGAGGAGATCGAAAACGGCGACATTATTTAACCGGTTTGATTCGCACTAGGAGCACAAAATGAATGGCGATTTCCCATCTTCGTTGTGGTGGTACGGCCGTCAGGTCCGCACGTTCTTCAGCGTCTTTTCCTTCTTAGCAGTTCTGGCAACGGCTTGGCCTGCGGATGCGGGGAGCCGCGAAGCGGTGAAAAAGGCGCTGGCCGCCACCGTCGCGGTCGAGTGGCGTGCCGAGCAGAAAGCCGACCAACCGTCGCCGCCGACAAATAGCGGACAGATTCGAGAAGAACAATGGGTGGAGATCGATCCGGCGACGGGGCAAGAAACGGTACGGAACAGGATCGTGGGCGCCCAATCACAGCCAATCCCTGACCTGGCGCTGTCCAGCGGCGTCGTGGTCTCAGCCGACGGCTTGGTCGTGACCCTCAGCCGCGAGCACGGCGAAGGCCGGTACACCGTCGTTTTCGAAGACGGGCGTCGCTTGTCGGGGAAAGTTTTAGTAGAAGACCGCCGCACCGGCCTGCGTTTGTTGAAGATCGACGGCCAAGCTTTGCCGCACCTCTCGCTGGTCGAGGCTCAGGCCGAGGTTGGCGACCAGGTTTTCGCCGCCTTTTGCACTCATGATCGTGGGCGCGCGGCGGCCCAAGGCATGATCGCGGCGCGCCAGGGCGCGCCCGCGGGCGGCTTCTTGCAACTCGATTTGGCAGTGGGGCAAATGAGCGCCGGCGGGCCGCTGGTCGACAGCGAAGCGCTCCTGGTGGGCGTGATCGCCGGCAAGATCGCCCGCAGTCCCGGCGAAGATTCCGCGAACTTTGCGGTGCCGGTCGATGGAGTTCGCGCCTTGTTGCAAGCGCGGCAGCTCGAAAACACCGTGGTCATACATCGCGGTTGGCTAGGGATTAAGATCGATCGCAAGACCGAAGACGGCCCACGTGTGTTCGTGCATCCCTTGCCCGACTCACCCGCGGGAGCCGGTGGCATACTTGACGGCGACGAATTGCTGGCGATCGACGGTGAAAAGATCACGTCGGGCGCCGAGGCCATGTCTGCCGTGGCGCGACACGCGGCTGGCGAGAAAATCGCCGTCACCGTCCTCCGCGATGAGCAGGAACAAAAGCTTGAAGTCACCCTCGGCCGCGCGCCTGCCGCGCGGGATTTGCGTGTCGGTTTGCCGCAGCCTACGAAGCTGATCGCACCCGTCGCCCCCGGCGCTAACCTTGTGCGTCCCGAAAAGCTTTATCTGTTGTCTGAAGACGGCAAGACCGTCGCGGTGCCGGCCACGCCGCAGGAGCTTGAGCGATTACGGACCGCTGCCAGGGCGCTGCGGATCCCGCCAGCCCCCGGCTTGCCGCGGGCCGTCGAGCCACAGCCCGTACCCAATGTTATTCGCGTCGAGCGCAGCGACATGGAAAAGAAGTTGGAAGAACTCGGCCGCAACGTCGAATCACTCCAGCAGCAGATGGAAAAGCTGAGCGATGAGATAAAAGCCTTGCGGTCAAAGTTGGCGGACTAGTGTCGTTTCGAGTTCAACATGATCGCCGTGTCGACAACCGTCGAGTTACTACGAGCCATCGCTCAAAAGAGGATGCTGGCGTCCCTGAACCATCTGCCGCATTTCGGGCAGCAAACCGCGGAATGTGTCGGGCAGCGAAGCCAGCCCGACCCGCCGCATGACCTGATTCAGCCGATAACACAGTTTGCCGTCGTCAAGGTAATCCCACAAGAATTGCTCGCGAATAAATAGCGGAACAAAATCGCCCAGCGATGCGGGATGGCCGGTCGCCATTTGCCCCACCGCCGCTTCCAACCAACGGCCATCGACGGCGGCCAACGCCCGATAGTAGGCATCGAGCTCGGCCGGTGCCTGGCGGATCAGACAAGCATCGAGCAGGAGCTCGACCAGAATGTGCCCCAAGAAACTCGGCCGCAGTCCGTCGTCGGCCGGCAGACCGTCGCGGATCTGGGCCGTGAAGTGCCACGATAACTCGGCGAAAGCGCGGGTCTCGTGGAACCAGCGGTCGTCGGCATGATGTTGCTCGATGCCTCGGGCCAACGCCGCCAGCTTTGGATCGGCATGGTCGACAAAGGGCCGGGCATGTTTCGACCGCACCTTGACCTGCCGGGCCACCACATTCAGCCAATCGGGCACCGCCGTGCCGGCCAGAAAATAAGGCTCGTCGGTGAACCGGCGGCCGTGGGCGAAGTAGTTCATTCGTTAGACGTTGGTTAAAAAACTCGCTGTTGGCTATCGCTGGCGCAATACTCCAAGTCCGACAACGGTTACCGTTCGCGAAGCGTCATTAATCGTGAAGCCAACGCGCAGCGGCGATTCGGCCAGAAAATACAAGTCTTCAACCTGTCCGTCAGCAAACCCCGCCGGATTCTCGCGGAGTTTTCGTTCGATTACGTCAACAGCGGAGCTGACTTCGTTGCGGTTCGCGGCTTTGGTCCATACGTCAGCAACTTCGCCCAACGCGGTAAGGCCCAGGCCACGGTGAAACGGCTCATTGTTGTTCCAACGAACGTAGATGATTCAGCACCTCCTCAGTCGTGAACGTCGGCTCGTCGACGGTTAGTCGTTGCCGCCACTTTTCCAATTCTTCGTCAATCGGTGCCGGAGTAACATAACCGACTAGGTTGCCTTCCTTGTCGACCACTTGCACCATCTTCGCTGCCTTCTTTATCAAGGCTGCCTCCTGATCATCGACAACGCTGTGGGTGAAGTAGTTCATGTCGTATCTACGGCTCAATATCACTGCTGCCGCTTGTCCGCGCAAAGATGGCAACCACGTCGACGCGCCGATCCAACTCAGAGATCATAAATAGACTCGCAACTTTGAGACCTCCATCCACCGAAGATTGGCAATGATTTCGTTGCCCCATTCCGGCGCCTGCTCGGCCAATCGGCGGTTAATCTCGTCAGCGTTGGCGGTAATCGAGGCGCGGTCGTCGGTATCCAGCCACAATTCAGCAAGCTGGTTGTCGGCTCTTCTCCGCCAGACAACGCTATACCGGCTCATGATTTCTCTAAAGACCGCAAATGTTCTAGGACCTGCTCGGTGGAGTACACCGGATCGTTTTGCTCTTCGACGAGCCAAGCTTTTACGCGCTCAACCTCCTCTTCTGGCGGAGCAGGAGTAACATACCCAATGATCTTCCCGGCCGCATCCAAGACCTGAATGCTTCTGCCCGCCCTGCGGATCAGCTCTGCCTCAACCTTGTCGACGACGATATGCTGCATGGTCACACCTCGATCTTTGAGTGCTTTTCGCCAACTAAAAGCTGCTGGATGATGTAGGGATGCTTCATCGGGTTCTCCGACTTTTAAGGCAACTCCGCCCCCAATTCCAGCATACAGCCGACACGATGGCCGGTCCAATCCGAAATCGGCCGCATACTGCCCCCTGCCCGGTCGCGGAAGTCAGTCAATCTCCACCCACTGCCCGCTCTTGGCGCTGGTCAGCACGGCGTCGCAAACTTTTTGCGTGTGCAACGCGCAGCGGAAGTCGGGCTGCACCGGCTTGCCGGTCTCGAGCGACTGCAAAAAGTCAGCCAGGGCGTTGATGAACGTGTGCTCGTAGCCGATCGTGCAGCCGGGCACCCACCAGTTCTTCATATAGGGATGCTCGAAGTTGGTGACGTGAATCTTCTGCCAGCCGGTCAGATGGCTCTCGATCTTCGCCCCCGTCTTCGGATCGGCGTACTTGAAGTATTGCAGGTATTGCGGGTCTTCCAGATCGAAGAAAACGCTGCCGGATTGGCCGTTCAATTCGAAGGTGTTGTAGTTCTTGCGGCCGCGGGCGTAGCGCGTGCTCTCGAAGGTGCCCATCGAGCCGTTGGCGAACTGGGCCAGAAACATGCAGGCGTCGTCGATGCCGACCGGCTCCAGCTTGCCGGTCTCCTGGTGCATCCGTTGTTTGACGAAGGTCTCGGTGGCAGCGGTCACGCGGCGAATCGGGCCGTTGAGCCATTCGGCCGCGTCGATCGAGTGGGCCAGCAGATCGCCCGTCACGCCTGATCCGGCCACATTCACGTCGAGCCGCCACAGCGCGGCCCCGCCCTGCGGCACGTCTTCGGCAATGGTCCAGTCCTGCAAATAGGTTGCCCGGTAGTGAAACGGACGCCCGATGCGGCCCTCGTCGACAAGCTGTTTGGCCAGCGCGATGGCGGGCACGCGGCGATAATTGAACCAGACCATGTTCGGCAGGCCCGCCTTTTCGACGGCCGCGGTCATCTCTTCGCCCTCGGCCACATTCATGGCCAGCGGCTTCTCGCAAAGAATCATTTTGCCCGCCTTGGCCGCGGCCAGCACGATCTCGCGGTGCGTATTGTTCGGCGAGCCGATGTCGACCAGGTCGATGTCTTTCCGCTCGATCAGCTTCCGCCAATCGGTCTCGTAAGACTCGTATCCCCAGTTCTCGGCAAACGCCTTGATCTTCTCTTCATTCCGGGCACAGCAGGCCTTGAGCACGGGGCGGCGCTGGTGCGGAAAGAACTGGCTTACCTGGCGATAGGCGTTGGAGTGTGCCCGGCCCATGAAGCCGTAGCCAATCATGCCGACGTTGAGCGGTTGAGTCATGCGAGAGTTTCCCTTATGCGTGCGGTTCGGAGGAGGCGGGGTTTGTGAATTCGGATTATGCGGTAAGCTGGGCCGTTTTTCCAGAGACAGCGGATCCTGATCTTGCAGCGTCTGGAAGCATTGTTTCTCGACAACGTCGGGAAGATCGCGACGCCCGAGCGAATCCTGGAGGCTGCCCAGGATCCGCCAGCCCTATTTCAGTCAGTTCCTCGCGAGCCGGATCCCACCACGTGACCGTGAAGCGAGTCATTGGTTCTCAAGCGAGCGAAGATGCGCAAGGACTTCGGCCGTCGTATACGTCGGGCCTTTTCGACCTTCGGCCAGTCGCGCCTTGGCCGCGGCGATCTCCTCTTCCGGTGGGGCAGGCGTAATAAAGCCCACCAAGCGTCCCTTGGGATCACGCACGTGTACCGTGCTACCAGCAGCGGCGATCAGTTCCGCTTCGGTGGTGTCTACGACAATGTGCGGCATCTGCTCAGTCCTCGCAACGACTACGTTAAACGCCCCGATTTATATGCTCTCGGTCGCCCTCTTTCAGCATAAGGCCAAACGGTGCTCCGGTCCAACCGGGCTCGGCGGCTCCGGGGGGCCGTCGCGTCCCACGGCCAGGAAACGCCTTCAGCTATCGGTCGCAGCCTGTCGATCAAAGCGAAGTGCGGTCCCGCGCGGTGCAAGGCGAATGGCCACGAAGAAAAAGAAGTACACCCAGGCGTCGATCTTGCAGCGTCTGGAAGCGTTGTTTCTCGACAACGTCGGGAGGATCGTAACGCGCGAGCGAATCCTGGAGGTCGCCGCGGATCCGGTGACGGGAAAGATTCCCGAAAACTGGCACCAGCGACTGTCTGAGCTCCGCGTCGAGTACGGTTACACCATTCAGTCATCGCGCGACACCCAAGAACTGAAGCGGTCGGAGTACCGCCTGGTGTCGGCGGAACGGCGAACGACGTCGGGCAGGCGGGTTAAAATCGCCCCCAAGACATGGCAAGCGGTGTTGGAACGCGCTCGACATTCGTGCGAATGGGAGGACGGTGGCGTTCGGTGCGGGCTGAAAGCGGGTGAACAAGACCCGATCGGCGGCGGGACCGTAAAACTGACCGCCGATCACAAGACGCCGCATTCCATGAATCCCCAAGCGGACGCCCATGACCCGAATGCCTGGCAAGCGCTTTGCGGTCGCCACCAGGTCGTCAAGAAGAATTTCTGGGACCATGCAACTGGCAAACTGAATGTCTACGCGATCGTGCAAGCGGCGCCAGAGCGCGAAAAGCGGGCCGTCTATGACTTCTTGCGCGAATACTTCGGCGATTGACAGCGCGTGACCCCAAGCCGCTGTTCGGTAATCACCGTGTATTCCTCGGAGATGTCACACAGTATCGCGTGCCGGCCAAGCTTGGCGCAAACCGCTCCCGTCGTCCCCGAACCGCACATGGGGTCCAAAACCGTATCTCCGGGCTTCGTTGCCATTTGAATCAGCGGTTCGATGACCTTTTCGGGCTTCTGCGAGGGATGCCCCGTTTGTTCGTTCCTGCCGACAAACCCAATATTGAGCGGAACGTCGATTACGCTCGGCGGTCCGGGGATGTACCTCAACTTGCCCTCGCGTTGCTTCGCGAGCTGAACGTCGTTCAAAAAATGCTCGGCATAGAGTTGAGCATCCTCCCGCGCCAAGTGCAGGCAGGTGTATTGTGCCGAACGCCAGCCGCGAATGACCGAGGGGCAGTTTCGGTAAAACCAGGTCAACCATGCAATCAATTTCAAATCGCCAGGAAGGTTGTTCAACAGCCGCCAAATAATCTCGGGGAAGCCCCACACGTAGACGTGCTCCGCGATCTTGCCCGACTTCGCCACGACGTCGGCGAGCCATTCGTCATAGTCGTCGCGGACACCGCCAAAGCCCTTGTTGTACCAAGGGTCGAGCATGACGACTTTCACGGGGGAGCGGACTGCTTGCAGGGTGTCCGACACATCTGCGGGCGGGAGCACCGTCAAGTATTCGTGCCCCGCTCCGCAAACGACCGACTCGCGCGCGTCTTCCTCGAACAAAGCGGTTTGCGAGCCGTTTCCATTCCGCTTCCGCGATGACCCGTTCTTGATTTTCACCATGTCGCTCCGTAAACGTCCCCGTCGCCCATATTCCAAAGTACGCCCTTCGATCCACCCAGCGTGTACAGAATATCATTTCAGGCCGTGCCTTTCCATCCCTCTTGTCCGCCGCAGCCCAGCAGCAGCCTGGCCAACCAGGATGGCCTCATGTCCGGCACCAGGATTCGCTCGTGGCGCCCAAAGGCGTTCAAGATTGCTTCAGCGGCAAAGTAGCCGCTGCGGACGGCGCCCTCCATCGTGGAGGGCCAGCCCGTGCGCGTCCAGTCGCCGGCCAACGCCAGGTTGGCGATCGAGGTTTGCTGCGGAGGACGCAGACGTTCGATGCCCGGCCGCACGGAGAACACCGCGGCCTGTTCGGTCACGATCCGCCAGCGGAGCAGCGTTGCTTCCCGTGCCACCGGCCAGATCGCAGCGAGGTCGCCGATGATTTCGTCGATCACCGCCGCGCGATCGCGTCCGGCCAACGACCGCGATGCGCTAATCACCACTTGATAATAGTGCTCGACCGGTCCTGCCGACGCGCCGCCGCGATTGAACAGCCATTGGCTCAACCGGCCGACCAGCACCGCGTGCGGCAAGGGCGTAATCTCGCGATCGAACCAGAGGTGGACGCCCGTGATGGGAGCCGCCTCGATCTGATCGACGCCCGACAACTCGGGCAGTCGGGCCAGTAGCGGAGCGTCGAACAACTCGTGAACCCGCTTCCAAGTGACGGCCGCAATCACGCCGTCGATCTCGCGCCGCGTGCCGTCGGCCAGCACGATCTTGCTCACGCCCGCGGCGTCGCCTTCGATCTGCTTGACGGGCGTGCCTAACTGCAGCGACACGCCGCGGCTATTCAACCAGCCCTCCAGCCGCTCGCCATAGAGCTCGCCCAGCGCGACGCGAGGGACATCGATCTCATACGCCGTGCGGGCAGCGAGGAACCCATCGACGAACACCTTTCGAGCAGCCGCCGGCGAGGCCCGATCGAGATCCTCTCCCAAAGCACTGACCAGCACGACCGACCAGAAACGCTCGATGGCCCGCGGACTTTGACCTTGGTCGCGCAGCCAATGGCCGATGGTCGCTTCCTGGTTGCCGTCCGATCCGATGCGGCCGAGCCGCAGCATGGTCCGGGCAATCGCCGCCCGCTCTCCCAAGGAGAGATAGCCCATGCGCAGCAAGGCCGGCGCCAAGTGTAGCGGCGCCGGCAGCCAACGACTGGCCGCCAGCCGAAAGCATCGGCCGTCAGGCCCAAAGAAGTGGAGCACCCGGTCGCGTCGCAAGAGCTTCGACAGTCCGGTGCGGCGGCAAAAGTCGATCAGGTTGGTGCAACACCCCATGCCGACGTGCTGGCAATGGTCGATCCACTCGCCGCTGGCCGCGTCGTAGAAGCTGGCGGCGCGTCCGCCCAGCCGCCGGCGCGACTCATACAGTTCCAGTTCGAAGCCCCGTTCGGCCAGCGCCGCCGCCGCGGCCAGGCCGGCCAGGCCTCCTCCCACGATGGCGATGCGGCGCGGGGCGGCGTCGGGCGTCATTGCCGCCTGGCCCCGGCCGGCGCGGGCACCGCATGGCCGGGACTCGCCAGCAGCCAGCGACCGGCGATGCTCAGCTTGCGCCACGCCGTGAGCTGAACGCGATGCCCGAACACGTCGCCGTCGCGACGCTTGATTTCATCGAGCAGCCCGCGATAGATGCTCGTCATGGCGCCGAACACCGACCGGCCGTCGGGCGACAGCCAGCGGTGCAGTTCGGCCGCGTCGTCGTAAAACCGCTCGACACGCTCGATCTCGAACCGCATCAACTCGCGAAACCGGCGGTCGACAACGCCTCGCCGCAATTCATCGGCGGCGTAGCCGAACCGGCGCAGGTCTTCTTGAGGCAGGTATACGCGGCCCGCGGCGGCGTCTTCTTCCAGGTCGCGCAAGATGTTCGTCAACTGCAAGGCAAGGCCGCACTTCACCGCCGGTTCGAACGCCCGCTCGTTGCTAAAGCCCCATATCCGGATGCAGCACAGGCCGACGACCGATGCGACCTTGTAGCAATAATCGCTCAGGTCCGCGAACGACTCGTACTGGCAGGAACCGAGATCCATCTCGACGCCGTCGATCAGAGCGTGCAAGTGCTCCGGCGGTAGCCGATAGCGTTCGATCGTGTCGGCCAAGGCGGGGAAGATGGGTGAGTCGTAGACGCCGCTCAGGCAACGGTCGAGCGACGCCCGCCATTGCGTCAAGGCCGCCCGCCGCTGATCGAGCGGCCGGGGGCTGTCGCCCAAGTCGTCGGTCTGGCGCGAGAAGGCGTACAGCGCACACATCGCCCGGCGTTTCTCGCGCGGCAGGACGAGAAACGAATAGTAAAAATTCTTGGCCGAGCGGCGGGCCAGGCGGCGGCAGTTGTCGTAGCTGGCGGCGAGCGAAACGGTCATCTTCTTCCCGCCGTCGCGCGGCGCACCAGGTAGCCGGCCAGCAGACGTGCCTGGTCGCAGCGCGTCACCCGCGGGCGTCGCCACCAGACGTCAAACTCGACCGAACGGATTTTGTCGAGGATTTTCAGCCCGCCTTGAACGATCAGCCACACGTCGCCCGCCAGCCAGCCGGGCAAGCGTTCGATCAGCGGCAACCCGTTGCGCAGCCAGGTTTCTGCCCGCTCGACCTCAAAGGCCATCAGCCGCTGAAAAGCCTGGTTCGATCTGCCGGCCGCGAAATCGCTTTCCGAAAAGCCGAAGCGGCGAACGTCTTCCAGCGGAACATAGATGCGGCCGCGTCGCCAATCGCCGGCCACGTCTTGCCAGAAGTTGGCAAGCTGCAGGCCGGTGCAAACCGAATCGGAAAGGCGGCCGCGATCTTCGTCGTGGACCCGCCCCAAGCACAACACCAGCCGGCCGACCGGGTTGGCCGACCGCCGGCAATAATCGAGCAGATCGTCGAACGTTTCGTACCGCGTGACCCGCTGGTCTTGTCGAAAGGCGCTCAGCAGCGCCCGCAATGGACCGGGCGGAATCTCGAACTCGCGAATCGTCTCGCTCAGGGCCACGAACACCGGGTGCGAGGCCCGGCCGGCATAGCACTCTTCAAGTTGCTTTTGCCACCAATCGAGCAATGCGAGACTTTCTTCCGCTCCGGCGGTTTCATCGGCCAGGTCGTCGGACCAGCGGCAATAGGCATAGACGTTGGCGAAGTGCTGCCTGAGCGGACGTGGCAGCAAGCGGCTGGCGACGACGAAGTTCTCGTAATGACGGCGGGCCAGACGCCGGCAATAGTCCCGGCTGGCGGCGAGCGACGGCGGCTCACGTACCGCGGCGGCGGGGCCGTGCCTTGCCAATTCCGCGGCGAATACAGCAGAAGTCATCAGCGTCCGTTCAAATGGTCAACCGCCCCCCAATGATGTATTATGATGAATCCTCGCCTCCGAGACAAACCGTTATGAGAATCATCCTGGCCGGCCCGCGCGGTTTTTGTGCGGGCGTGAACATGGCGATCGAAAGCCTCGATCTGGCCATCGAGATTTACGGCACGCCGATCTACGTCTATCACGAAATCGTCCATAATCGCTACGTCGTCGAAACGTTCCGCGCCAAAGGGGTGGTGTTTGTCGATGAGTTGGCCGAAGTGCCCGAGGGAGCGGTGCTGCTCTACTCGGCCCACGGGGTTTCGCCCGAAATTCGGCGGCTGGCCGATGAACGCCGCCTGCAAACGATCGACGCCACGTGTCCCTTGGTGACGAAGGTCCACCTGGAGGCGATCCGCTACGCCAAAGAGGGCTACACGATCGTGCTGATCGGCCATGAGGGGCACGACGAGGTGATTGGCACGATGGGCGAAGCACCCGGCTCGATCGTGCTGGTCGAAACGCCCGACGACGTCGATCGCCTGCAGGTGCCGCCGGGAGCCAAGCTGGCATACCTGACGCAAACGACGCTTTCCGTGGACGACGCCAACCGCATCATCGAGCGGCTGCGACGACGCTTTCCGCAGATTGCCAACCCGCCCAAGGAAGACATCTGCTACGCCACGCAAAACCGGCAGGAGGCCGTCAAGGTGCTCTCGCGCGAAGCCGACCTGGTGCTGGTTTTGGGGAGCCAGAACAGCTCGAACAGCCAGCGGCTGGCCGAGATTTCGACGGAGAACGGTGTGCCGGCCTACTTGATCGACGGCTCGGCCGACATCGACGTCAGTTGGTTTCGCGGCCACGAAACGGTGTTGGTCACGGCCGGGGCCAGCGCGCCGGAGTTGGTGGTGGAAGACTGCATCGAGTTCTTGCGCAAGCGGTTCGATGCCAGCGTCGAATCGCGGAGCGTGCGTCCCGAAGAGGTCTATTTTCCGCTGCCCCGCGAGTTGCGGCAGGTGGCCGCGCGACGGGAGTGAGCCCCCTTGCGGCGCAGACGTTCCAGGCCGACAGCCTTAGATGATCTCTTTCCGCTGGCGCCGTTTATGGCGGCCCGTTGAACGGCGAGAAGCTTTCTTTCTCTCTTCCGGCGATTTATGGGCTGCGTCAACCCGCCGCGCCGGATTGCTCACGGCCGTAGCGGCATTTGTTTCCGCCACAGGCGCGATCGGCGAAATCTGCGGAGCAGTTCCGTCGCACAGACCCGCCATGCGGCCGACGAGTTGCGTCACGAGCCACGGCCGCGGAATACTGGTCAGCGCCTCGACCGCCACGCGACAGCCGTGGGCAAACAGGCTGCGTACCCAACCGCGCTGCCGGGCGTGTCGCCAGAACAGCCGTTCGCTGTGCCGCGATCGCCGGAAGAAACCGTCGCCGCCCACAAGTCGCGGATCGACGAAGATCTTCGACTCGCAGTCAAGCACGCAATGCCGGCCGGCGTGCCGCATTCGCAAAGCCAGGTCGACGGCGGCCAGCTCGGCCGGCAACGTGGCGTCCAGCGATCCCAGCTCGACGAAGGCGCCGCGGCGATAAAACGCGCCGGCCAGATGCGGGCCAACCCACGTGCGACCGATCACACCGACGGCTTCAACCGGGCAACCGTGGGCCGACGCCGCCGAGTGCCCGCCCCACGACCATGTCGAGCCGGCTGCGATCACGCGCGCGGGTGCCGTTGCGTCCAACACCACGGCCGCGACCGCGGCCACGTGCGGGTCTTCGAAGCGGCGTACCGCCGAGAGCGTCCAGCCGTCGTCGACCGTCGCTCCGCAGGCCAACACATGGACAACCTCGCTCCGCGCGGCGGCAATGCCGCAATTGACCAAGTCGACCAGCGTCGACCGGTCGGGCGCCTGAACGAAACGGATTTCGTCCTTCAGGCCGTAGGGGTCTGTATAAACACAGCCCAACACGACGACGATTTCGCTTCGTGGCGGACGGCGTTCGAGCACCGAAAGCAGGGTGCTTTCCAGGGCTTCGGTGTTTTCCAACGTCGGGATGATAATCGAGATGCGTGACACGAAGGCAATTCCCAACCCGCCGCGCAAGGCGGCCCGGCCAAAGCCGGCGGATCCAATCCGCGCGGCGCACCAGCCGGCTTCTGACGAGCAATCGGCACTCTTCGCTTAGTTCGGTCCCCTCGGCGGCGGAGAATTACCCGACTTTTTGCGAAACAAACATTCCGCCGAACACGCCCGCTTTGGCCCTCCTGCCCATTTTGCCGGCCCGCTCAGGCTTCTTCGTCCTGATGGCGGACAATGTCGCCCTCGACCATATAGATCACGTCTTCGGCCACATTGGTCGCCATGTCGCCCAGCCGCTCCAGGTGCTTGGCGATCGAATAGAGCTTCATCAGCGTTTCGGTCTGCTGCGGCCGCTCGCGGATAGCGACGCGGATTTTCTCGTGGACCGTCCGCCGCATGGCGTCCAATTCGTCGTCGTCCTGGCGCACCTGGTGGGCCAACGCCGAATCGCCCCGCACCAAGGCGTCGAGGCTCCGCTTGACCATGTCCTGAGCACGCACCGCCATACCGCGGAAATCGACGGGCACGTCCACCCGGTCGACCCTCGCCAGATAGAGCACTCGCTTGGCTATGTTCTTGGCCAGGTCGCCCATCCGCTCCAGGTCGTTGTTGATCTTGAGCACGGCGACCACGAACCGCAGATCGACGGCCACCGGTTGATAGAGGGCCAGAATCTTGAGGCAGTCTTCCTCGACATCGACCTCCATGCGGTCGATTTCGGCGTCTTCTTCCAGCACTTTGGCGGCCAGCGTTTCGTCGCGTTCCACCAGGGCGGCCACGGCATTGGCGATCGCCCCTTCCACCATCGAACCGACGAAAAGAATCTTCTGCTTGAGTAGCTCGATCTGTCGCTGCAAGTGCTTCGGCATGGCGGGCGGCGGGCAAGAGTACGTGGACGAGTTCCGCGGTGGTATGTTTCCGGCGCGGGCTTCCGGCGTCATCCGTCATTCTGGCGCGGCCCTGGCTTGCGCCGCCTTCCGCCTCGCCACGGCGACGGCGACGGAAAAGACGGTGAGGACCGCCGATCATGGCCGTTAAGCCGATTCCCGAAGGTCATCCTAGCGTCACGCCCTACTTGGTGGTCGACGATGCGGCGCGGCTGATTGATTTTCTGACGCAGATGGTCAGGAACCGTTCAGACCGTCGGCAACTCAAATCCCTTGCGCCGCGGTCGGTCGAGCATCGCGTTGGCCTCATCGTCGCCGACGAACTGTTCGCGGACCGGATCCCAGCGCAGCTCGCGGCCGAGGGCGCGAGTGATGTTGGCCAGATGGCACACCGTGATCGAGCGGTGCCCGATCTCGACGTCGGCCACGGGCCGCTCGCGGCTGCGGATGCAGTCGAGCCAGTCTTGCATGTGCCAGCGCGCCTGCCAGAGGGCCAGTTGATCGCTCCACTTCCGCTCTTCTTCTTCGACGTTGACCTTCTTCTTGAGCTCTTCGGCGATTTCGGGCGGATTCGATGTGAACTTGTTGCGGTTGATTTCCAGCTTGCCTTTTTCACCGACGAACACGGCGCCGCCCATCGGGCCGTGCCCCTGTTCGAGCACAAACTTGACCTCGACGCCGTTGGAGTACCGCATGGCCACCTGCCCGTTCGGTCCGGCCGAGAGGGGACGCGTTTCGGTCGGCCCGCTGCCGTCCATGCCCAGCGCCCATTGGATCTGGTCGACGCCGTGAGCGCCCCAGTTGGTCATCTCGCCGCCGGCGAAATCGCGCCACCGCATCCAGCCCATCCAGTCGGGATGATAAGGCCGCTCGGCCGCCTGGTTGAGCCACATATTCCAGTCGAGTCCGTCGGGCACGGCCGCCGCCGGACGCGGTTCGGCCGGCGACGAATTACTGTAATTCATGGCCCGCACTTCCAGCAGCTTGCCCAGGCCGCCGCCGCGGACCAGCTCGCAGGCCACGCGATTCATGGCCATCGACCGCTGCTGTGAACCGACCTGCAGCACGCGGTCGGAGCGTCGCACCGCCTCGACCAAGGCACGCCCCTCGCGCACGTAGAGCGTCAGCGGCTTCTCGGCATAGACGTCTTTGCCCGCCTGACAGGCGTGAATGCATGGCAACACCCGCTGAAACTCGCCGGTGCCGACGATCACGGCGTCGATGTCCTTTCGCTCCAGCAAACTTCGATAGTCTTGATAGACGGGCCAGTCTTGCTTGGCCTTCGATTTGAACTCGTCGGCCCGCGGCAGATTGCAATCGCACAGCGCCACGATCTGGGCCGACTCCGGGAGCTGTTGCAAGAGCAGCTTGGCGCGGCCGCCCACTCCGATGGCTCCCACCGTAATGCGGTCGTTCGCGCCGGGCTTGCCCGGAGCGGACAGCACGTGCCGCGGTATCACCATCGGGGCCGCGAAGGCGGAGGCGGTGATCGTCGCGCCAGTGCGAAGAAACTTACGGCGAGTTTGTCGGGCAGGCGATTCGGGCGGCTTTCGATTCATGGCAAAATGCCTCGGTGGATGGGAGCGGGGGCGTGGGAAGACGAAACGGTCCTTCCCCATTGTTGTAACTTGCCGCCGTCCGGTTTGCCAGCATCACGCCGCTTTGGGCACGATCAGCCCGGATTCGAGCTTCTGCTTCCACCGCTGAATCGACGTGCGACGCTGCTTTTCGGGGTCGCCCGGCTGATAATACAGCCCCAGGCCGGTGATGTGGTGCAGATTCCAGAAGCTCAGCACGCGGTAGTCGAGCTGCTCGTCGGGCGCGTCGAGCCACTCGATGAGCTGCGCCGCTGCGCCGTCTTCAAGTTGCTGCGAGTCGTAACCCCAGAGCATCCGATACAGGTCGCTACCCATGGCTTTGCCGCGCGCACTCTCGAAGGCCTGCCGCACCAGGGCGGCGGTTTCGGTGCCCCGCGCCAGGGCCGATCGCAGCGATTCGATCTGCGAGGTCCAGGCAATGCGATAGGCTTTGTCGTTGAGCAGCGGAATGATCGGGCCAAATTCATCGATCAGGGCCAGGCTTTGCGTGGCCAGCAGACTGTTCTCGATCTTGCGGTGCGTGGCCAGCTCCGTGAGGGCGGGCGTCGCCGGCTTGTCGGCACGCAGGAATTTCTCGATTTCCTCCGACGCCCGTCGGTCGGTCGGATTCAGTTCGCTGTCTTCGATCCAGATGGGCAGCTCCTCGGCCGGCCGGTTGCCGGTCTTGGCACTGCCGAGCGAGCGCCATGCCCGCCCGCTCATCGTATCGCTGCGACCCTTGCGGTCGGTCCAGGTCGCCTGGCCGCTGGCCAGATACAGGTCGACCGCGGCCGGAGCCGCCTCTTCTTCGGGATTGGCGCCTTCGGGCAATAAGGGACGGACCTCAATCGCCAAAGCGGCTTCTTCTTTGCCGAACTCGATGGTTCCGGCATAGTCGCCGGCCTGCAAGCGAATCTTGGTGTCCGGCTTGGCGACGGTCAGCAGCAGCAGCCGCCCCGACGTCAGGCGGATTTCGGGCGTGCCATCGGCATCCGGCCGCCCCAATGCCGCGATGGCGCCGCCGACGAATTGCAGCGTTACGCCGTTGCTCATGGTCACACTGGGGCGATAGGTCGGCAGCCCGATGAGCCGCTCGCCGGCATGGACGGTGCCGCGGGCGGCCACGCGCTGCCAGTCGTCGCCGGCCAGTCGCAAGAGCACGTCCTGATCGGTAATCAGTCGTCCGATCGCCTCCGAGGCCGGTCCTTCGTCGGCAGGCTCCTTTTCGACGGGCCGCTTGGAGGTGCTCGACGCCGTGTGGCTTGCCTCTTCGTCAGACGCCGCTGGCGGGCGGCCCGGCCGTGCCGGTTGCGGGCCCTCGCGCGCCGCCGAACTCTCGGCCGCGACCTTTTCGGGCATCGTGCTTTCGTCGGCGTTGCCGGTCTGCGTTGGTTTCGCGTTCGCGTCCTTCGTTGCCTTGGCCGGCTGTTCCTGAGACGGCTCGGGCGGGGTGTGCCGGTCGGCGGTCGCCGATTTGTTGTCCGCAGACTTGTTGTCCGACGATGCGGCTTCCTGCGCGCCGGAGGGCGTTTTCTCTTGGTCCGCCGTTCGGCTTGGGGCCTGATTCTGGAACTGCGGTGCGGAGACGCCGCCTGCGTTTTCCGGCGGATGGTTAACGTCGGCGACATGGTCGGGCGGCTCGACCCGCGCCACCACCTCCCCGTTCCGGAAATGCGCCGAAATCTGCGGCCAGAAGCTCGCCACGCCAATACCGGCGGCCAGCAACACCAGCGCGGCCAGCAGCATTACGGCCCACGGCCGAGACCGGGCGGGCGTGTCCGACGCTTCGCGTAGATAGTCGGGCACCTTGGGGCGGCGGCGTTTTTTCTTGCGGCGAGACGACCGCGCCGCCCGTTCGGCCAACGTGCGTTCGCTTTTGGCCGCCGTCCGCGCGGCCGCGGTCGCATCGGCTTGGCTGAGTAATTCGTACATCCGCTGGCGGCTGCCGCCTTCAATCTCCGCCGGCTTGCTGAGCACGAGAGCCAGGATCTGGTGGCACGAGGCCACTTCCGCCAGGTGGACGTCGGACTCCAGGCAGACCTTTTCGAAGTCGGGCACCCGCTCCGAAGGGAGCGTGTAGTCCAAATACTCGGCCACCGTGTTCGGATCGAAGCCCATGCCCCGGCCGTGCAATTTGGGCGCCCCCAGCCGCAGCCGCCGCGTCACATCGCGAGTGCGGTGCATCAGGCTCGTGGCGAATTCGCTTTCCTCGATCTTCTTGTGGACCTGTTCGGCGTCGGCCGGCTCCAGAAGGTCTTCCAGATAAGCCAGCATCGTGCGGAGCGTCAATCGCATGGGTCAGAACCGCCGGTAAAAGGGAGTGAATCGAACCGTCATCCTTAATAGTGGCAGCCGGACGCGAAATCCGTACATTCAAATTTCAATTACACCATGCCCGCCGTCCGTGTGTACCAGCGGCCGTCCGACGCTTTCACCCAACGTTCGCGTATCTTAAGGGAATGATGTTCCCGATCTTCCAACGCGACCAGCCCGTAGGCGAAATCTCGGTCGTCATGCTTATTCGGAGCGTTCACGTAGAGTCGCAGACGCTCAACGGTCTGACTCACCATCGGCCCGTGCTTCGCAAAGAATGACGAGAGCGAGTTGGTGTAGGCCGCAATTTCAACTTCACCTGCGTCCCTCAGCTTAGGGTCGACAAGGTCAAAGCATTTCTGCCACTGCTTGGCGTTCAAGAAGTGATAAAACCCTTCAATTCGCGTCGCAAGATTTTGCTGCTCGACCGTTGCCTCAGTAGTGCTTGGAGTCATGGCGATGCAGCCCCTCCCAAGGCTCCCGCCATAATTGGTGGATTCCCCGGTCCGGATCTTCCATTGGCTACCCTTAACTCGAATATCTCCGGTCCCACGTGCTGGGTCACCACGCTGCCGAACAGGGTAAACGCATTCGCATCGTAAACGACCAACGGCAAAAACTGCCCGATCAGTCGGCGGTTGCCCTCGAACACCACAATGCGGTCGCAATTCGTGCGGCCGGTGAGCTGCAATGCCTCGCCGTCGCTGGCGTGCTTCCGGCTGCTCTTGCTCGGCCCTTCGACAAGCACCGTCACCTCGCGGCCCAAAAACGCCTGGTTGTCTTCCTCGCTGATCGTATTCTGGATGGCCAACAGCTCGTTATTGCGGCGGCGCTTCACCTCTTCGGGCACGTCGTCGGCAAACAACTCGTCGGACTTCGTGCCGGGCCGCGGGCTGTACTTGAAAATAAAGCTGTTCTTGAACCGCGACTCGCGCACCAGCTCTGCGGTCGCTTCGAAGTCGGCGTCGGTCTCGCCGCAAAAGCCGACAATGAAGTCGCTCGTCACCGCCGCGTCGGGAATTGTTTCGCGAATGCGGCCCAGCATCTCGCGATACTCTTCCACCATGTAGTTCCGCTTCATGCGGCGCAGAATCTCGTTCGAGCCGCTCTGGGCGGGCACGTGCAAATAGTGCGAGCACTTGGGCAGATCGCGCACCGCCTGCAACAGGTCGTCGGTCATGTCCTTGGGAAAGTTCGTGACGAACTTGATGCGGTCCAGACCGTCGATCTCATGCAGCCGGCTGATCAAATCAGCGAGCCGCGTGGTCCGTCCGTCGGCGTGATAGCGGTAGCTGTTGACGGTTTGCCCCAGGAGCGTGATCTCGCGGCAGCCCTCGGCGGCGAGCCGGCGGACTTCCGCCTCGATCTGGCCGGGATGGCGGCTTTGCTCCGGCCCGCGCACGCTGGGCACGATGCAATAGGTGCAGAACTTGTCGCAGCCGATCATGATCCGCACAAACGCCTGGTACGGCGTGGGCCGCATCTGCTCGTCGCGCAGCGGGTCGTAACTCTCGAAACTTTCTTCCACTTCGTGACGGTTGCCCTCCTTGCGGCCCAGGCTGACCTCCATCCGCGGCCCGCCGCCGGCCGCGATTTCCTGCAAAAGGGCCGGCACCTGGTGGAGCTGGCCGGGACCGACGATGAGATCGACGTAGGGGGCGCGCTCGAAGATCAGCCGCTGGTCTTTCTGGGCCATGCACCCCAGCACGCCGATGATCTTGTCGGGATGACGGGTCTTGGCGTGCTTCAGGCGGCCCAGGGCGCTGTAGATTTTGTCTTCGGCATGTTGGCGGACGCTGCAGGTGTTGAACAGGATCGTGTCGGCCTCTTTGGGCGTCGAAACCAGCTCATAGCCCTGATTGCGCAGGCTGGCGACCACCAGCTCGCTATCGAGCATGTTCATCTGGCAGCCGACGGTTTCGATGTATAGTTTCCGACCCATATTCCCAGTCAGGCTTGCGGGCCTGACATAAAACTCCGTCAGGCCGAAAGCCTGACTACTTCTTTGCCTCGCCTTCTTCGGTCGCCGGTGCGCGGCTGGCTTGCGCGGCCGCACGCTCGCGCAGCTCGCCGAGCACCTTGGTGCGCCGGGCATTCATCAACCGCACCAGCGTGAAGACCGCCACGTAACCGGCGATCGCCCAAAGGGCAAGGTCCCAGCTATCCATGTTGTTCTCTCGGCCACGCGTCGATGCGGTTCAACCACGCCTCACCGATGTTATCTTAACTCCCCGACATGGGTTGCGGCGAGGGGGATTTTTAGGGCGACGCCTGCGGAATCATCCAAGTCAGCCAATAGGCCTGCAACATCGTCAAGAGCCCAATCAACGCCGCCAGCGTCACGCTGTGCCAGAAGACGAACCGCAGGATCCTGCCTTCGCCGCCGGTTTGCTCGGTCGCGACCGCCGCCACCACGATGCTCTGAGCATCGATCATCTTGCCCATCACCCCGCCCGTGCTGTTGGAAGCCACAATCAACAGCGGATTGAGATTGAGCTGCTCCGCGGTAATCCGTTGCAAGCTGCCGAACAGCGCGTTCGACGAAGTATCGGACCCAGTAAGAGCCACGCCCAGCCAGCCCAGCAGCGGCGCGAAGAACGGGTAAAACCAGCCGGTGCGGGTGAACGCCAGCCCCATCGTGGCATCGCTGCCGCTGTACTTGGTCACGAACGCCAAGGCCAACATGCAGGCGATCGTGAGCAGCGCCCACCGCATTCGCCAGGCGGTGCTCAGGAAGATTTCCATGAACTGCTTCGGCCCGATTCGCAGCCACACGGCCGAAAGAATGGCCGCCAGAAAGATGCCCGTCCCGGTGGCCGACAGCCAGTTGAAATCGTAGACCGCTTTCTCCGGTTCGGCCGCGTGATCGAGACCGGCGGGCACGACGGCCACAGGCGACGTGCGATAGACGAATTTGTCCAAGCCGGGAACCGAAAAAGAGAGCTTGCTTCGGCCGGCCAGCAGGTTGGGCCGGTCCGTCGGGCCTCCGTTGAGAACCGTCTTGACCGGGGGCCAGCCCCATAGCAAGACCATCACTGACAAGAACACCCAAGGCATCCAGGCATAAGCGACCTGGCCGACGCGCAACGGCGGCTGATCGGCGAGAACCGTCTGCACCGGCTCATCGGCAAATCGCCACACCTCTCGCGGCCGCCAGACTTTCAAGAACAGCGTCCGACAAACCAGCGAGCCGAGCCCACCGACAACATCCACCAGCGTCGGCCCGTGGAAGTTCGCAGTCAGAAACTGCAACCCGGCAAAGCTCCCGCCGCAAACGGCGATCGCCGGCCAGCATCCGACGACGCCGCGCCAACCGGCCATCGTCGCCACCAGCCAGGCCGGCACGATCAGCGAAAACAGGGGAAGCTGACGGCCGGCCATCTTGCTGATCAGCATTTCATCGAAGCCGGTGACTTGAGCCAACGTGAGGATGGGAGTGCCGAGCGCCCCGAAGGCCACGGGCGACGTGTTGGCGATCAACGCCAGGCCGGCGGCATACAGCGGAGAGAAGCCCAGCCCGATCATCAGTGCCGCCGAGATGGCCACCGGCGTGCCGAAGCCGGCCGCGCCCTCCACGAACGTGCCGAACGAGAAGGCGATCAGGAGCGCTTGCAGCCGCCGGTCGGGCGAAATCGCGGCCACCGAACGCTTGACGATTTCGAACTGGCCGGAGCGGAGAGTCAGGTGGTAGAGAAAGACCGCGGCAACCACGATCCAGCCGATCGGCAGCAAGCCGAAGCAGGCCCCATAGCCAGCGGCGGCCAGGGTGGCGCGTGCGGGCATGCCAAAGCCGGCCATCGCCACTACCAGTGCCGTGACCAGCCCTGCCACCGCCGCCCGATGTGCATGCATGCCCAGCGCCAGCAAACCCAACAGCGCGATGATCGGCACTCCGGCGGCCAAGGTCGAGATCCAAGGTGAATGGAAAGGATCATAGACCTGAACCCAATGCATAAAAAGAACGCCTCTGATGTGTGACCTCGGTTCCGTGGCACGCCATGATAGCCGCCGGCCCCGTCCGTTTCTACGATTTCCGTCACTGGCGTGAAATCCAGGGCGACATCCGGCATAATGGAGCAACCTACGGAACGCGCCGTAGTGACCCGGCATCTTGCATCATGTTCAGCCCACAGACTTTTCGATGTTGCGTCGCGGTGTTGTTCGCCGTGCTCGCGTGTTCCAGTCCCGTTCGGGCGGAACCCCAAACGCCCGTGGTCGATTTTGCGCGTGATGTTTACCCGATCTTTGAACGTTCGTGCCTGGAATGTCATGGACCGCGGCGGCAAGAAGGCGACTTGCGGCTCGACGTTTGTGAGTCGGCCCTGGCGGGCGGCGGTAGCGGGGCCGTGATCTTGGCCGGCAAACCCGACGAAAGCGAGTTGTTGCGTCGCGTCATGCTGCCTGAAGGCCACGACGACATCATGCCGGCCCGTGGCAAGCCGCTGACGCCGCGGCAGATCGAAACGTTGCGTGCCTGGATCGAGTCCGGTGCCGTCTGGCCCGCTCAGCTCGAGCACGTCGCCCATTGGGCTTACGTGCCGCCGGTCCGGCCGGCGCGGCCCAAGGTGGCGGAGAGTGCCTGGTGCCGCAATGCGATCGATGATTTCGTTTTGGCCCGATTGAAGAGCGAACATTTGCCGCATTCGCCCGATGCCGACCGCACGGCGCTCATCCGCCGCGTGTCGCTCGATCTCATCGGCTTGCCGCCCTCGCCGGCCGACGTGGACGCGTTCGTCGCCGACGCGAGCGACGACGCCTATGAAAAGCTTGTCGATCGGCTGCTGGCCTCGCCGCAGTTCGGCGAGCGCTGGGCGCGGCCCTGGCTCGATCTGGCCCGATACGCCGATTCGCACGGTTTTCAACGCGACGATCTGCGCGAGCTATGGCCTTATCGCGACTGGGTGATTCGCGCCCTCAATGAAGACATGCCGTTCGACCAGTTCACGGTCGAGCAGCTCGCCGGAGATCTATTGCCGGGCGCGGCCGAATCGCAGCTTATCGCGACGGGCTTTCATCGCTCGACGACCACCAACGTCGAAGCCGGATCCGACCCCGAAGAAACGCGCACCAACCAGGTCATCGACCGCGTCAACACCACGGCGACCGTCTGGCTCGGCACGACGCTGGAATGCGCCCAGTGTCACGACCACAAGTACGATCCGTTCACGCAGCGAGATTATTACGGCTTGCTGGCCTTCTTCAACAACACCGAGATCGAGGCCGACCGCAGCAATCCGAATGTGCCCGGTTCGATCCGTTTTCTCGGTCCGTCGCTGGAACTGGCCGACAAATCCATCGAAGCCGAGCAGCAGCGGCTGAAGGGCGAGATGCAGGAAATCGACCAGGCGATTGCCGCGCGGCGCGGCGAGCTTGGCGGCGATTTGGCCGCTTGGGAAGCGACGCTGGCCGGCGAAGTGGACCGAGCGCCGACCACGCACGCGCTCAAGATCGCCGAATTCCAATCGGCCGAAGGGTCCGCGCACAAGCTGCTCGACGACGATTCGGTGTTGCTGGTCGACGATTCCCCGAACGTCGACACCTACACCATCGTGGTGGAGACCACGCTGCGCGGCATCACGGGCATCAGACTCGACGCGTTGACCGATCCGGCGTTGCCGGGCATGGGGCCGGGGCGCGGCGACGCCGATCGACCGAACTTCGTGCTCAACACGTTCGCCGTCACGGCGGCGCCGCTGGACGACCGTCGTCCGCCGCAGCCGGTGCGGCTCGTCGCCCGAAGTGCCAGCTTTGAGCAAGCGAACTTTCCGCTGGCCGCCGCACTCGACGAGCGACCGAAGACCGGCTGGGCAATCGCACCCCGATTCCATCAACCACACTGGGCGGTTTTCGATGTGCCTTCCTTGCCAGGCAACGAAGGCGGCACGCGCCTGACCTTCACGTTGGTGCAACAATTTGGCACTGGCCGCACCCTTGGCCGGCTGCGTCTTTCGGCTTTGACGGGCGACCCTGGGGCCGCGTCGCTGCCGGCCGAGGTGGCGGCGATTTTGAAAACCGCGGCGGAGGCGCGCAGCGACGCGCAACACTCGCGATTGCTCGATTTCCGGCTCGAGCGCGACGCCACCGCGCAAGAACTGCGTGCCCGCCGAGATGCGCTGCAAAAATCGCAGCAAGCGCTGAAGAAGCCGGCCACGCTGGTGATGCGTGAGTTGGCGGCGCCGCGAGCGACGAGCATTTTCACGCGGGGCGATTTCCGCACGCCCGGCGGGCCGGTTCAGGCCGCTGTTCCGCCCGTGCTACACCCGCTGCCGGCAGGACCGCCCAACCGCCTCACGCTGGCCCGTTGGCTGGTCGATCGCCACAATCCGCTCACGGCCCGCGTAGTGGTGAATCGCTGGTGGGCCGAATTGTTCGGCCACGGCGTTGTGACCACGCTCGAAGATTTCGGCATCAAGGGCGAGCCGCCCACGCACCCCGAATTGCTCGATTGGCTGGCCGTCGAGTTGATGGAGAACGGTTGGTCGATGAAGAACGTGTTGCGGAAGATCGTGACTTCGGCGACGTATCGGCAATCTTCACGGGCGACAACCCACCAGTTGGCCCGCGACGCCGAGAATCTGCTTTACGCCCGTGGGCCGCGGTTCCGCCTCGCCGCCGAAACCATTCGCGACAACGCCCTGGCCATCGCCGGCTTGCTCTCGTTGCGTGCGACCGGACCGCCGATTCGCCCTCCTCAGCCCGACGGCTTGTGGACGAAAGTCGGTGGTCAGCCGCTGGAGTATATCGTCAGCCCTGGCGACGAGCGGTATCGTCGCGGCGTCTACGTCGTCTGGAAGCGGGCTTCGCCCTATCCGAGCTTCGTCAATTTCGACGCGAATGCCCGGCTGGCTTGCACCGTCAAGCGCTCGCGGTCCAACACTCCGCTGCAAGCCCTGACGCTGCTCAACGATCCGGTGTATGTGGAAGCAGCCTTTGCCTTGGCCGGGCGTGTCTTGCGCGAGCGCGCCGATGCGCCGCTCGATGAACAGTTGCGATATGCCTGGCGGTTGTGCCTGGCGCGAAACCCCGACGATGCGGAACTGGCCGTCTTGCGACAATTACACGATGGGCAACTGGCCGCGGCCCATGCCGGCCAGGCGGCCACCAAGACACTGGCCGAGCAAGCCGGCGCTGCGAGTGCCGGTCCGACGGACCAGCTTGTCGCCTGGTATTCCGTGGCCTCGGCCCTGTTGAACCTGGATGAGACGATCACCAAGAATTAACACGACCTGCTGACGACCGGCGACTTGATGCACCAACGGGGATACAATAACGTTGAACCAACCCAACGGAGATCAGCAGCACGTCCCACCGGCCGCTACGACAATCCACCTCGCGACAAGGGCTACCGATGGCAGCGGGGCCGTTATCAAAGGCGGCGAAATTGACACGGCAACGGCGATCAGCGGACGCAACGGTGGTCAGGACGTTGTGGTCTGTGGCGACGATGCGCAGGCGAATCGGCAAGTGGCGTTAAGAATCGAAGAAGCGGTAGGCCCGTGGATGCGACAACAGAAACACACCTGGTCGGCGGGCGCGATGGCCCTGCCACACTTCCAGCAACGCAGTCCGCCGCCACACGGTCATACATTTTATGAAACGGCGAATGCCAAGGCGAGAAAGGGCAAATGAAGTTTTTCACCCCCGATCTTTATGTGCGTCTGCAGCGGCCTGACGTCGCTGACATGGACGCCGCCGACGCCGATTGGGAAGATGCGGAGGGCCGGTACGAGCGTCGGTTGGCGGCGGTGCGCGACAAGCTGCCCGATTCGGCGCTGAAACTTCTCGACGGGGTGAGGCTGCACGATGCAGAAGTATTCTGGATGGGTCAGACCGGGCCCTTCTTCGCGATTCTGCTCAAGCGCGACTCCCCACTGAGCGGCACGGTGTTGATGACCTACCGCACGGTCGATAAGGTCCGTCTCAACAGCAACGCTTTTGCAAGCGAGTTTCGTGCGACCTTGATGCAGTGGATGTACGACGAAGTCGACCTCGGCAGTCGGCCCGATTGTTTTCGGCACTCGGTCCTGTTCAGCAACGGCAGCCAGCTCGAGGTCGAAGCCGACGAAGTCCAGATCGCCACAGTAGATACGCTTTACGCCTCCAATCCCAAGCCATGCACCCCATCAACACCTACCTCCAAAACCTGACGCGACGCGGCTTCCTCGGTCGTTCGGGCCTGAGCCTGGGCGCCGTGGCGCTCGGCGCCCTGTTGAACGAAGATCGTGCGGCGGCAGCATCGGCTGAACCGACGGGCCCGCTGACGGCGCACGCCGGCCACTTGCCGCCGCGCGCCAAGCACGTCATCTATTTGCACATGATCGGCGCCCCATCGCAGCTCGATCTGTTCAATCACCAGCCCGAATTGAACGCACGCGACGGCCAGACCTGCCCGGAAGAGTTGACTCGCGGACGGCGCTTCGCCTTCATCGGCGGCGAGCTCAAGCTGGCCGGCTCGCCGTTCACGTTCACTCGACATGGACAGAGCGGGCAGGAAATCTCCGAGCTGCTGCCGCAGCTTGCGGGCGTGGCTGACGACATCGCGATTGTCCGTTCGCTGCACACCGACGAGATCAATCACGCCCCCGCCCAAATGTTCCTGCACACGGGCTTCGGCCGCGGCGGCCGTCCGAGCTTTGGCTCCTGGGTCCTGTATGGACTCGGCTCAGAAAGTCAGGATTTGCCGGCCTACGTCGTGCTGCAATCGGGGCCGCTCGGCGGCGCCGGCACCTCGCTCTGGTCGGCGGGCTTTTTGCCCAGCGTCTACCAGGGCATCCAGCTTCGCTCCAGCGGCGACCCGGTGCTGTTCTTGTCGAATCCGCCGGGCCACGCCGCCGCCGACCGCCGCCGCGTGCTCGACGCCGTCCAGGAGTTGAACCAGCGGCAGCTTGCCACCGTGGGCGATCCGGAGATCGCCACGCGGATCAGCCAATATGAAATGGCCTTTCGCATGCAGATGTCGGTGCCGGAGCTGGTTGACATCAGCCACGAACCGGCCGAGACGCTCGCTCTGTACGGCGCGACGCCGGGCAAGCCGTCCTTCGCCAGCAACTGCCTGCTGGCCCGGCGGCTGGTCGAGCGTGGCGTGCGGCTGGTCGAGCTTTACGACGCCGACTGGGACCATCATGCCGATCTTGCCAAACGGCTGCCGGCCAAGTGCCGCGACGTCGACCTGGGCATGGCCGCCCTGGTCCGCGATCTCAAGCAACGCGGCCTACTCGACGAAACGCTGGTGATCTGGGGCGCCGAGTTCGGCCGCACGCCGTTGCGGCAAGGCATTTCCGGCGAAGGCGTCAAGACGTCGCCCGGCCGCGACCATCACAAAGACGCCTACTGTATGTGGCTGGCGGGAGGCGGCATCAAGCCTGGTGTGTGCTATGGCAAGACCGACGAGTTTGGCTTCAACATCGCCGAGAACCCCGTCCACGTCCACGACCTGAACGCCACGGTGCTGCACCAATTGGGCCTCGACCACAAGCGTCTGACCTTCAAATACCAAGGCCGCGAATATCGCCTGACGGACGTACACGGCGAAGTGATCAGGGGATTGCTGGCATGAAGAATACCCACCACCATTTTGGGTTTTCGATTGATCGCTCTGCCGGCGATTGTTTTCGCCCTCTGCTCGTCAACGGCTATCGGATGGATCCGCGTGCGAGATCGCCTGGTGGAACGCATTATGGCGCCTCATCGCCTCCGACTTTGCCGGTTGGTAGATTTCTAGGAACTTTTTGGTCGTCGGATGCCGTCCAAGGGCTTGCCTCATGCACGTTGACGATGCCATTATTAGAGGTGAGCGAAACCTCGCCGTCGGCTAAAACCGCCCTCGATAAAAGCCAGGCCAGTCGCTATGCCCGATGAATTTCTGTTGGTCCCAGACGAGGTCAGCGGGCGCGCGCTGCCCCCCGAAATGGTAGGTGATCTTCGCGTCGTAGCTGGGCTCGATGAGGAGTTGGTCGAGCAGCTCGCGCATTCACTGAAAGCGGAGCGCGGGATTCTTACAGAGGATCGGGTCGGAGACTTGGTCCAACATTGCTTCGACGACGCCTACCCCTGGGCGAAGGACAGACTAGACGATCCGGCATTCCGCCGGGAGATGGGGATTGGCGAGGGAGATCGCTGGCCCGTCGTCTTGGCCGGATATGTCGTCAACGCGCTGAATCGCGCTGTCGAGCTGATACGGCAGGCGCCGTATGAGCCAATGCGCGGCGATGAGTTCTTCCCGCCTCGGCCCCCGACGGTCCCGCAACTGCCGCAGCCGTGAGGGACCGACTCGCCGCCACGGCACCGTCTCCGCCACAATCTGTCACAATGACCACATGGCTCGTCGCTATTTCGATTTCTTCTGCGCGTTCCTCTTGTTGGCGGCACCAACCGCTGCCGCGGATACCGTTGTTCGCATCCAAGATGCCGAGCAGAACTGGCCGCAATGGCGGGGACCGCTGGCCAACGGCGTCGCACCGAAGGCCAATCCACCGATCGAGTGGAGCGAAACGAAGAACGTCCGCTGGAAGGTCGCATTGCCGGGCCTGGGACATTCGACGCCGATCGTCTGGGGCGACCGCGTGTTTCTGACCGCTGCCGTGCCCTATGGCGACCCAATGCCGCCGCGGCCCAGCACGGCTCCGGGCAATCACGACAATCTGCCCGTGACCCGCCGGCAGCGGTTTGTGGCCCTGGCGCTCGACCGGGGCGACGGCCACATCCTCTGGCAACGAGAACTGCGCGAAGCGCTGCCGCACGAGCAAGGACACCACACTGCGAGCCTGGCCTCGCATTCGCCCGTCACCGACGGCGAGCGGTTGTTTGCATTCTTTGGTTCCTTCGGCCTCTACTGCCTGGATCTCGACGGCGAAGTGCTTTGGCAGAAGGATTTTGGCCTCATGCAGTCGCTGCACGGGCACGGTGAGGGAGCGTCGCCTGCGCTCTACGGCGACACGCTCGTGATCAATTGGGACCATGAGGGCCAGTCGTTCGTGGTGGCCCTCGACAAGCGGAGCGGTGACGAGCGTTGGAAAGTCGCACGCGATGAAGTCACTTCCTGGGCTACGCCGATCATCGTCGAACAGGCGGGCAAGCCGCAGGTCATTATCAGCGGCACCAACCGCGTGCGCGGCTACGATCTGGCCAGCGGCAAGATTCTGTGGGAGTGCGGCGGCCTGTCGGCCAACATCGTGGCCTCGCCGGTTTCCAGCCGCGGAGTAGTGTATGTGGGGAGCAGTTACGACAAGCGTGCCTTGCTGGCGATTCGCCTCGAAGGCGCCCAGGGCGACATCACCGGCAGCGAACAGGTGCTGTGGAGCCGCTCGCGCGGAACGCCCTATGTTCCGTCGCCGCTGTTGTACGGCGACACGCTTTATTTCCTCACGCACTATCAGGGCATCCTCAATCGAGTCGATGCGCGGACGGGCGAAGACCGGCCAGGGCCGCTTCGCCTGGGCGGAGTCAGCGAGGTTTATGCCTCGCCCGTCGGCGCGGCCGATCGTGTTTACGTGACCGATCGCAGCGGCTTGACGCTGGTGATCAGCCATAGCGACACGCCGCGGCTGTTGGCCCGCAACCAACTCGACGACACCTTCAGCGCGTCGGCCGCAATCGCCGGTGATGAGCTGTTTCTGCGCGGCGAGCACGCGCTATACTGCCTCGCCGAGAGTCGGTGATACCGAAGTCAAATTGAGGGGCCGCGGTTCGTTGATCAATCCAGGGCGGGCCAGTGAATCACCCGGGCGAACGCAGCTCACGGCTCGTCGTGCCCGTGCCGCGTTCCTACCGGCGGGCCGTGTTCGTGCGAATGGCCTGACTCTTCAAACCAGACCATGACGCCGGCCAGGAGGATGCCGGCCAGCAGGGCGGCCGAAAGCTTGACGCGGTCGTGGGAATGAAACTGCAGTTCAGGCAGCAGGTCGCTGGTCGCGATGCACAGAAACGTGCCGGCCGCGACCGCCAGCAACGGCCCCAAAACTTGCGAGCCGCCGCCGGCCTCATACTCGACGCCGAAGTAAGCCAGGGCGGCGCCCGTGGGCACCGCCAGGGCATAAAAAAAATTGACGACGTGCCGCGTCCGTGCCGTTTGCCCGCCGACCAGCATCAGCGAACCCAAAGTGAGCGAATCGAACGGCTTGTGCAGCACGATCACCAGGAACACGGCCAGGCCGGTCCACGCCTCCACCATTTCGTGCGACGACGTGGCGACGACGCTGGCCGCCAGCGTCATGCCGTCGATCATGCTGTGCAGCGCCAGGCCGATCAGAGCGGCCGTCCAGGTCAGCCGCCGCGGCTCCGTCGCATGCGGATGGGCAGGCGAGTGATGGCTGCGATCGTGGTGTTTGTGCTGTCCGGCGGTCTCACAGGCGTCGGCCTGCGGCGGTGCATCGTGGTGGTGGAAGTGGAATGCCCGTTCGACAAAGAACATCGCCAAGAATCCAGCCAACAGCCAGATGGCCGCCGGATAAATGGCCCCGTCGAACTCATAGAAGGCGTGCGGCAGAAGGCTCAACAGCGAAACGCCCAGCATCGCGCCGCCCACAAAACTCATGATGAGCTGCAACCAGACGTGCGTGAGCCGAAACAAAAACGGCAGCAGCCCGCCCGACAGCGCGGCGGCAAAGATCAGCGTGCAATAGACGGCGAGCAGGAGGACGGGCGTCATTATGTTACAGGGTACAGGTTAGAGGGCGCAGGGAACAGGAGTGAGAGGGAAATTGCAAATTGCAAATCGCAAAGTTGCAATTGCCTGATGCCTGATGCCTGATGCCTGATGCCTGACGCCTGATGCCTGACGCCTGATGCCTGACGCCTGACGCCTCTACCCTGTTCCCCTGTTCCCTCATCCCTGTACCCTATTTCCATGCGAGTTTGCGTTCAACGAGTGCTGGAAGCACGTGTCCGCGTCGGCGACGAAGTCGTGGCTGAAATCGGCCGCGGCCTGCTGGTGCTGTTGGGAGTGGCTGCCGACGACGGCGAAGACGACGCGCGCTGGCTGGCCGACAAACTTGCCGGCCTGCGCATTTTCGAAGACCAGGCCGGCAAGATGAACTTGTCGCTCCGCGAAGCTCGCGGAGCGATGCTCGTCGTCAGTCAGTTCACGCTGTTGGGCGATTGCCGGCGCGGCCGCCGGCCAAGTTTCGCGGCCGCGGCGTCGCCCGAAAAAGCCGAGCGGCTGTATGAAGTCTTCGTCAGCGCCGCGAGGGCCGCGCAGATCGAAGTCGCCACCGGCCGGTTTCGGCAAACGATGCAGGTGGCGTTGGTCAACGACGGGCCGGTCACGCTGATCGTCGACAGCAAACGAACACAGCCCGGCACGAGCGATGAAGTGCCGCGTGCCGGGCTGGATAGTCCGTGAGCCGATCGAACAAGTCGTCAGACCATGGCCTTCAGGTTCTTCAGCGGAATGACCTTCACCTTTTTCGAGGCCGGCTTGGCGGGGCGGTCCATGAACTCGCCGGGCTTGAAGGGGTTCGGCACGTTCTTCTGCGCCGGGCGGGCCGGCACGCTCTTGCGGGTGATCTTCACCAGGCCGGGAATCTGAAACATTCCCGGACCGCGGCTGCTCATCGCCTTTTGGATCTCGGTGGTCAATGCGTCGAGGACGGCGGCCACGTCCTTCTTCGGCACATTGGTTTCTTCGGCAATGGCATTCAACACTTCACTCTTGCTGGGAGCCTTGGGCTTTTTCGCTCCCGTCGCTGCTGGGGCTTTCGCCATAGTTTCGCAATCCTCCTCGCGGGGACCAGGGAAATAGAACAAAACGCACGTCCGTCCGAAAAATGTGGGGACGGGACGATTAAAACCGACAAAAGCGAAAAAGCAACCCGAAAAATGCCCCCGGAGGCCAAAAAAAGCCGAAAACCGGGGCTGGAAGCGGCCAAAAGCCGTTCCGGCGGCCAAAAACTGGCCTTTCGTGGCCCGATTGTGGCCGGCTCGGCGAGCCCCGGCGCGCCGGGACGTCGGCGTCCCGGTAGGCCATGTGGGCAGGGACGTCAAGACTGCCAGCGGCTGCGAATCACCTTCAGCTTTCGTTCGACCGTCCTCTCCAAGAGACGCACGCCCCACGTTTCGGCGTCGCGATGGTCTTCCAAGCTGAGCAGATAATAGTACGTCGACTCGACATTGAGACCACCGAAGACGGGTCGGCCGTTCTGGAAGATTTCGTCGTGAGCGCCGATCCGGACCCGCGACAAATCCGGCCGCGCGTTGGCCTCGCGCGCTTGAGCCACCGCGTTGTGGA
>Ga0307374_10000216_pt1 | contig 107924 bp, 67 predicted proteins | sample OX3MG_FD_202532 | JGI IMG/M metagenome (GOLD analysis project Ga0307374, IMG submission 202532) | Soil microbial communities from Risofladan, Vaasa, Finland - OX-3 | ecosystem: Environmental > Terrestrial > Soil > Coastal area > Acid sulfate soil | place: Finland: Risofladan, Vaasa | collected...
AAAGCCATCCAGGAATACTTGGACCGGAACAACCGACAGCCCAAACCCTTTGTGTGGACCGCCCGAGTAGAAGACATTCTGACCAAGGTGAATCACTGTAAAGCTATTTTGAATTCACTACACTAGGGAGCAACCTCTTCAACCTGCTGATTCTGGCCATCGACGACCTGTTTTTCTTAAAGGGACCATTGCTAAGCTCTGTTTCGCCCCTCCATGCCGTGACGGCGTGCGCCGCGATCATCATGACGGCCATCACCATCATCGCCTTGATGTATCGCTCCAGGAAAAGGATACTGTTCTTTTCCCTGGACTCGATTGGAGTTTTTCTCGTCTATGCGCTGACCGTCATGCTGCTCTACCTGAAACGCTAGGCGGCCGCCTCCGCCCTTGTTGCTGCAGGCTCCCCCGAGTCCATGGTGGTGACCGACGCAGGCCTTGTTCTGATGGCCGGAATTGCACCGGCTGCGGGGCGCTTTACAACCCAGAACCGGCGGGACACCTCAAGGTGATACTCGCGGGAATTCAAAGGGCTTCGTCGCCTCGTTGGCCGTCGCGGATGCGAATCGCTTCACTGACATCCGACAGAAAGATTTTGCCGTCGCCGATCTTGCCGCTCCGGGCCGCGTTGACGATGGCGTCCACCGCCTGCTCGACAAGTGTTTCCGGCAACACGGCCTCCACCTTGAGTTTGGGGAGCAGGTCTACGGTGTATTCATGGCCTCGATAGATTTCCGAGTGTCCCTTTTGCCGTCCGTGGCCACGAACTTCACTCACGGTCATCCCTTGAATGCCAATCTCTTGCAGCGCCTCCTTAACTGCATCCAGCTTGGATGTTTGAATTACGGCTTCCATTTTTTTCATGATCATCAGCCCTTTCTTCTGACTTTCTCGCGATATAAGATTCGGTCCAACCTGCCCCTTGGAATCATCCTCGCGAACCTCTATTTTCAAACCCGCTCGATCACTCGGGGGAGACGCTCTCCAACCCCGCCGGCCCCGGCGCCACTTCGAGAGCCGCCGGTTCACGTTTGAAACAGATGCTGAGCAACGGTGGAGTCACCAGTGTCGTAGCCAGAACCAGCACGATAACCAGGGAATAGATCTCGGACGAAACGATGCCGGCCGCCCACCCGATATTGGCCGTAATCAAGCCCACCTCGCCCCTGGGGACCATTCCCACGCCGACAACCAGCCCGTCGCGCCCTGAAAACCCGTTGAACCACGCTCCCAATCCGCATCCCAGGACCTTGCCGAGGATGGCAATCAGCAGAATTAGAAAGAAGAAACCAAAGTGACCACCCAACTCCCTGGCGTTGATTTCAAGACCGATGGAGGCAAAGAACAACGGCCCGAAAAACGAGTTGGTCATGGACCGCAACTCCGATATCACCTCTGCGTGATCCGTTGGTGTGGCGGCGATAAAAAGTCCGGCCAGATAGGAGCCGGTAATGGCCGCCATGCCGCCGCCATATTGCGCCAGAAAGGCGAACAGAAAACCAATGGCCAGGGCCGCCGCCAGCGATGTATGTTCAACCTTGAAGTGCCGCGCAACCTTGAAGGACCTCCGAATCAACCTCGGGCCCAGCAGGAACGCAAAAACGAAAAATACCACCATGCGGACGACTGTCCAACCAAAGCTCGCCAGGGCGGAACCTCCCGTGGTGGAACTTCCGACATGCATCTCTGTGGCAATCACCAGTGAAAGAACCAGCAACCCCAGAACGTCGTCAATTACAGCGGCGGCAAGAATGGTGGAGCCGGCCTTTGACCGCAGCTGTTTCAGATTCATCAGCGTCTGGGCAGTGATGGAAACGCTCGTGGCCGTCAGAATCGTACCGATGAAAATGGACCCGCGCCACGCGAAACCCAGTTGATGAGCAATCGCCGCACTGCCCGCGAAAGGCAGCACAACTCCCCCGCAGGCTGCCCAGAAAGCCGGCCCGAAGGCTTTCTTCATCGCGCTGATGTCCGTCTCAAGCCCGGCCAGGAACATCAGGACAACAACGCCAACTTCCGCGAGAATGTTAATAAAGGCGGACAACGAAACGTGAGCGGGGCCGCCCGCAGGACCTGAAACGGCAAACCATGGGAAACGCCAGACGTTGATAAGAGTCGGCCCCAGCACCACACCTGCCAGCAGTTCGCCCAGCACGGCGGGCAGTCCCATGCGCGCAGCCAGTCCTCCCGCAGCCTTGGCCAGCAGGATGAGCATGGCAAGAAAGAAAAGGACCTGAAGTGAGATGTTCATGTGCGATGTTACCGGCTGGCGGCCGCCGCTTGAATCTTGCCTATAGCTCGCGACCGTCGTTCTCCCGGTGGCGGGCCTGCAGCTTTATTTCTTCAAAACCCGCTTCAAGCATCCCCAGAAAACCAGCATCGTCACCGCCCCCCCGCAGCCCAGCAGCACCGGGCCGGACGGAGCGTGAAATACCCCAATGGCCATCACAGCCACGGCGGCCGCGCAAATGAACGCTGACCACCGTCCTTTAACCGCCTCAACAAACGCCGATCCCATATCCACAACGACTGACTCCGATGGCATCAAAATCTCCTCCAAAGTCTAATGCAGGCCGGCAAAAAACATGTAGAGAATCGGAAGAATAACGCTTGCGGCAACCAGCAAAAGGGTTTTGCTTGAAAACGTCCGATCCCATGTGGGCCGGGCCAGGCCTTTCTGTTCCCGCTGCTTCTGCTCGTGGATCAACTGCCCCACCAGCTTTCGCTCCTCGATCGAAGTTGCGCAGTCCAGCGCCTTCTGCATCTCCTCGTAACCCTTCTTTGGCACGTGCAGCTTGAACTGGAGCTGGCCCAGCTTGAAATGGGCAAAGAAGTTGTCCGGTTCCAGGTTGGTTGCTACTTCCAGGTGGTCCAATGCGGGGTAGATATTGCCCGTAACCGCGTAAGCAATGCCCAGCCCTACGTGTGCGTCCGCATAATCCGGCAGCACCTGGATAATCTGCTCAAAGCATGTGGCTGCTGCGGCCGCCTCCCCGTGGTCCATAAGCTCCAGTCCCTCAGAAAATTTCCTCGAGACTTCCACGGGAAGAGACGAGCCTTGTACCGCCAGAACTTCGGACGTTTCGGGAATTGCCTCAGCATAATGCTGGACTGCAGGTTCAATAGCTATGGTTGCCATCGAATTCTCCTTTTAATCTCTTTCTTCCTGGATGAACCCCCCCGCGGGGGGAAGCCGGCCCCCTATGCGGCGCCGGCCCCTTGCATCTTCAGCACAAACTCGGGATAGCCCAGAGCTCCCATTTCAGGAATATCCAGGCCTTCGAGTTCAGCCTGCGGCGAAACGCGCTGGCCGATAAAGTAGTCGATGAACAGATTGAACACAAACGTGAGCGTGAAAACGCAACCCAACAGAGTCGCCACGCCGATCATCTGGGCGACCAGTTGTCCGGGGTTGCCGTAGAACAGACCTTTAACACCGCTCATGCCCGTCCCATCGGCGAACAATCCGACCGAAAGCACTCCCCACAACCCACAGGCGCCGTGAACGGAGATGGCGCCGACGGGATCGTCGACGTGCGCAATGCGGTCAATGTACTCAACGCTGAGGCAAACCAGCACACCGGCAATCAGCCCGATGATGGCTGCGCCAATCGTGTTGACGAACCCGCTGGGAGCCGTTATAGCCACCAGCCCCGCCAGAAGGCCGTTGCCGCCCATTGAAGCGTCCGGCTTGCCGTAGCGAATCCACATGTAGAAGACCGCGCCAAAAGATCCTGTTGCGCCGGCCAGCATGGTGTCCACGGCAATGGTGGCGATCCGCAGAGAGCCGGAAGCGCCCAGCGTGCTGCCGGGGTTGAACCCGAACCATCCAAAAGCCAGGATGAAGCAGCCGATCAGCACCATGGTGATGTCGTGGCCCGGAATGGCGTTTGACGACCCGTCACGATTGTACTTGCCAATTCTAGGACCTATGAGGATGGCGCATGCCAAAGCGGATAAGCCACCCACGGCGTGGACCACCCCCGATCCGGCAAAGTCAGCGTACCCGGCTCCCAATCCATAGTTCGCTCCCAGTTGGGAAAGCCAACCGCCGCCCCAGGCCCAGTTGGCAAATAGGGGATAAGTGATGGCAGCCAGGAAGACCGACGATACCGCAAATGCGGAAAACTTCCAGCGCTCGGCGCAGCCGCCGGTTACGATAGTGGCGGCCGTGTCCATGAAGACCATCTCAAAGAGGAACAGGACCATCACCGCCACGTCATAGGTGCCCCCCTGCGTCAGGAAGAAGCCGTGAGTCCCCCACAGCCCCCACGTCTTCCCTGCAATATGCAGGGCAAATTCCCCGCTTAAGGGTGCAGCACCTCCCAGACTGCTGACCCCGGCCGCGCCACCCATCTGCAGGGCAAAACCACACACCCAGTAGGCAAAGAGGCCGATGCCATACACCATGAAATTCATCATCATGGTGTGATTGGCGTTCTTGGCCCGGCAGAGGCCGGTTTCCACGGCGGCAAAACCCGCTTGCATAAACATGACCAGGAAGCCGGTGATCAGGGTCCAGACAAAGTTGATCGCCACCTTGTTCTGGCCGACCTGGTTGAGCGCGTCGCCCAAAGTGAGCCCGACCTTGGGATTGGAAACCGTGACGTCGTTCACGGTTCCCGTCAGGCTTCCCGACGCATCGCCCTTGGCCATCTCCTCCGCGGATGGCGGGCTCGCTTCCTTCACGGCCAAGGGGGCATTCATAGCTGGGGCGGGGCTGGCCTGGGGGCTGGTCGTCGGTTGGCTGGGTATTTGGCCCCAGGCCGGGACCCCGCATAAAAAGCAGGTTGCGAGAACAAACCCGCGGATTAAAATATTCAATTTCTTGCGCCGCATGCATATCCTCCGTTTTTGAGAACCGGCCAGGGGCCGTCTCGACGCGCTATGAATGTCAGGAAATTGTTACTTCTTCCAGATGGCTTCCTTGACGTAAGCACGATTCAGGAAGCCCAGAATCCCTGTCAGGCACATCGCAATCCCGATCAGGGCAAAGATGAAGCGAGCAGCCAGTGATGACGTCCACGTCAGGCTGGCCACCGGAAGAAGCCACCCGCAAACTGCCAGAAGCAATCCAATAAATTTCATTTCGGTCTCCAGATAATTAAAATTCTTTCTTCCCGGCCCTTACCTGCCGGGCCCGACCTGCGATCAGGCAAGTCAAAACACCCATCGGTTTCCTTCGGTGGCCGGGCCTAATCGATAAACTCCAGAGGCTTGATCTTGCGGAAGCCGAACAGCGAATACGCCAGCAGCACAATGCTGACCAGCGTTATGACGGCTCCTATTCCGGCGTGATCACCCGCCCAGAGCACCACTCCCGCCACAAACCCGGTGAAAGCCGCCAGGAACAGTGATAAGTACCGACCTTGTTGTTTATTTGCAGCCATATGATCCACCCTCTGCTTGATTGCGAATTACAAACCCAGGCTTGCGGCCCGGCGCCGGATTCTTTACCTGTTTACTCGGCGCCATGGATGTTAAACACGTACATCAGGCCCAATTCCACCGTGTTCTGGTTCTTCGTCAGGTCCGCCACGCCGCGGGGGAAAAACGCTACGTTGGACATATCGCGCCGGAACTCCAGGCGACTGATCAGGTCATGAGCGAAAGTGCGCTGCAACGTTAATGTGTATTCGTTGATCTGTTGTGGCGTTCCGGTGGTGAACCCGTTCGGGTCATTGTAGTACTCGTAGCGAACTCCAAAAGAGTACGGGTCATTGAACGCGTACTTGGCGCAGGTCGCAATCCCCTTCCAGTCAACGGAATTTACCCCGGGAATCATGTCGCCGGACCCGTAGTCAAAATTCTCCAGAAGGGCCAGCTTCTTGGTCACATTGAGCTGGACCACAGTGTCCGACAGGTTCCGCCAGTGCGCCTTGGTGTCAGGGGTCTGCGGTCCGCCGAGGTAGTTTTGCGTAATGCTCACCTTCGAATTTGGAGTCCATGCCAGGCTGAAGCCGTAGGTCTTTCCGGTGTTGACGGCAACGATGTCATTCCAGCCATTGACCAGAAAGCCCGTCAGCGTGACCTGGGGGTTAAAGGTATAAGCTGCCCGAAGGCCAAAGTGGTAAAAGGGTATGGCGTACCCGAACAGAACGCCCCGGCTGTAATTCCAGTCGGGCGCCGACTCGATTAATTCAGCCCCCGCCGGAGTTACGAATTTGCCGAAGTCAATCTGCAGCCCCTTGCCAATGGGCGCCAGGTAGGAAACGTAGGCCTGCTCTACGTTACGATCAAACCCAATCCCGCCGGGCTCCAATCCGTTGACAATATTGATGGCATTCCCGTACCCGAAGGTCAGGTTATAGCCCAAGGGGGTATTTTTGTCCGGGGCCCGGTTGACGACAAGCTCCGCAAGATTCAACGAGAACCGGTTCTGGTAATTGTCAAAAACCCTCAGCCCAGCCTGACGGCCTGCGGGGTGCTCGAAATCAAGCCCATAGTATCCATCCACCGACCCGCTGATGTTCGTGGAATTAAACAGTTTCTCAGCCAAACTCGGTTTGCTGGCCGGGGCAGCAGGCGCTTCCGTCACGAACGCTGCAGGAGCAGATGGCACCGCCCTCTTCTGCTCTTGTGTTTTCTTCAACTGGTCGATTTGTGCCTTAAGCCCCTCCAGTTCTTTCTGGAGTTCCTCAATGTTTGCAGATGTATCCGCCGGAGTGCCTGACCCGGCATTTTCAGGCTGAGACTGGGCGCTTAATTCGGAACACCCGATGACAGACGCCAAGAAGACCGTTATTAGGCCCAAGGCAAGCCGTGAGAAATTCATCACAGTTCCCTTTCCTTGTCGTTTGGAGTTCCGCCCCAACCAGCGCGATTACCATAATGAGAAAGGGTATTTCCTGTCCAATCAATAGTTATATTGCGTGTGATAAAAAACTTTTGGATAAATTAATTTTCTGATTCTGATAAGAAAATAGATCAATCAACAGGGTGAACACTCGAGGTTTCCCAGCGTTTCTGAGACGGGCTCGTCAGGCCTCTATTCATGGGGCTATGAAAACACACAGCCACAGAATGTGTTGGCTGCGACCGGCCATGGTCATTCCGTGGCGAATGGAGCCGGGACGGCCGCAGATCTCCCCACCCGGGGGGAACAAACATTCTGATTCTGGTTTCAGGAGTGCCCCGCCTCTCCGGGAACAGGATTGCCGGATTCCTGAGAGGTGTCGAATGGCAAAAATTGAGATCTCTCCTTTCCGTGGCTAAACCGCGCGTTTCAAGAGGATTCCTGCGAATGGGGCCAACTCCGTCATCATTTGTCCGGCAGCGATTTGAAGCAGGGTGTGCGTGCCCAACGACAGCAGCGGCACAGAAGGACCGGCATCTCGCCCGGCTACCCGAACCCTGAATCGAATGGGCCTGGCCGCGGTATCTTCCCCTAAAGATCAGAAATGCGGGCCCTTTGGTTGCTGGCGAAAGGAAATTAAGGATTCAGATTGATTCGGCGTCAACCTCGTCATATACTAGTCGCAACCAGGAAGCTCAGGTTCGAAATTGCAGGAGATTCCCTTGACTTGGGAGAAATACAGGGGCTGTTCTGCATTACATTTGGATGCGTAACATTCTCATCATAGATTGGCAGGCGTGACGCTGATCTATGTGAGGATGCACCTTCATTTCTCGCAATTAGGCAGTCTTTCGAGACCCTAACAGTTTTGGAATTCAGGGGGAGGCTGGCGATGAAACCTTTGTTCCTCCGATCGGTGTTGGTCATCACTATTTTTCTGTTTCCCGCCTGGGAGATAAATGGCAGCGCCCGAAGCCGTGATTCGCATCTCTCCCAAGCTGGATCGAATCCGGCGCAAGCTACCTTAACCACCATCAGTATTCCCGGGACCCGGCACTCCTTCATGCGCATGGCTGCAGTCAGCCAGCAAGTTTCTCCAGATGAAGTGCTTTCGCTGTTGGCCCACAATGTGGCCTTAGAAGGCTATACCTACAACCGAAAAGGCCAGAGGCCCGATCCCACCGAATACCTGACCCTTTTAAAAGACTACATTCAGCAGGCAAGGGAATTAGTGGCGCTGGCCGGCTCGAGGCAGGTGATTCGCATCAGCAGTTGTGACCAGGCCGGCCCGCTGCTGAAGACTCTCGGCTACGAACTGGCGAGCCCTTGTGGGCCAGGTACTACCCTTGCGACGGCTGATCCTAAAAGAGCCTTTCTCACTGACGACTCGGGGTTCCCTCTTACGGCCCTGGAACAAACCCTTCGTGGAGGCGAGCCTTTTGAGTACGGAATTGGGACTTTCGAGGTTCCGGTCCTGTTCACTCAGGGTGACTGGATGGCGCTGGATCCAAATAAGAAGGACGACCTCCTCGACGCTATCCTCTCTGACCCTCATTTGGCCAGGCTTTATTGGGCCATGACGCGGATGGACCAAAACACCCGCGATTATCTGAGGAAGACTCCGGGGCTCAAGAGTCTTTTGCCACTTGCGCCAGCCCTCGATTTCTACGGCTCCCAGATCACGATCCAGTCTGGACGCGTTGTGGTTCCGGGAGACAGGACTGCCGAAGCAACCTGGGCGAAACTGGCAGGAGTGAGTCCGGGTTCTCCTGACCGGTTCATAACACACCTCCTTGTGAAAGATGAGGGTTGGCTGGCGGCCTATTTTGACGGGTTGTCGCGGGTAAGCCCTGCGCAGCAGGCGTACCTGTCGCAAGCTCAAATCCTCCCGCGATTCTACAAGGCTCTGGTCGGAGATCATGCGTCCCCCGGTCCGGCCCGCCCGGTTTTCAGGCCGGATGCAGGATTGGTGCTTCTCGCGGCCGGAATCCAGCTGGATCCGGACGGAGAGCCCCGTATTCCAGGAAACCTGGAAGTGTGGAAGCAAGTGATGAAGGACTTCCGAAACCAGTACCATTCCAACCTGGTGAACACGTGGTCCGGCCGGGCCGGGAGTTGGAAAAGTCCGGAGGGGCTGCTGGAAACCATGTTTGCCCTTTCCCGCCTCAATCTGGAGGATGGGCCGTTGCAAGCCTTTCTCTCTGTGAACAGCATCGATCGTACTCGCACCTCAAAAGACCGCCTGGCGCCTGAGACGGTGCAACTGCTGGCCGACAACTTCAGGAAGTTTGGTGACCAATATTCCACCTTTTCCGAGTTTTCCTTAAACAATGGCTCGATCTCCCGCTTCATTAAGGTGGCTGAGAACATTGATGATATCCACGGCAACAATTTGCGCTCCGACACCATAGGGATTTTTCAAGCCAATATGGGCCTCTGGAAAATTCTGGCCAGGCAGGGCGAAATTCCGGAACCAGGCTGGGACAAGTCCTGGCAGGCAGTGATCAATCCCTTTTCCGCCATTCGCTCCGACGCTCAACTTTACCAGGCAACCCGAATCTCGATTCGGGGTTTGTCACAGGTTACAGCCGGCAAGCCCAATCTGTCGCAGAGCCAGGTCATTGATTTACTTGCGGGTCCGGAACAGTCGAGCCCGGAAGGCAAGCTGGTCAGGATGGATCTGGCCAACAAGATTCGCCTGATGATGGCCTCCCAGCGCCTTGTGTCTCTTGACACCCTCTTCGAACTGGGTGACGGGCTGGAGTTGATGTCCAAAGGGAAGACACCCTCCAGGAACCTGATTCCGTTGGCAGCGGAGCTTCGCCAGTTCCAGTTGCCCAAGCCGCTGTTCACGAGAGGTGAAAGGGCCGAATGGTCCATGGGCCTTTACGAAAACCAGCACCTCCAGAGCGAGATGAAAACAAACCTGGCCAAGGTCATCAAGGCCAGGCCTTCTTCCGCCAGGCTTGCAGCGGCTCGCGGGGAACTGGTCCCATTCCTGAGAGATACCCTTGTGGGCCTGAACTACGCTTACTATGAGCCGCCGGGCGCTCAGATGATTTATAACAATTCGCTTTTTGTGCGGTCCCACGACTTTTCGGGTAAAAGCAGCATGGAAGAGAACCGCTCCTGGAGAACGTCCGGCCTCTTCGGCCGCGGCCTTTCAGCCGGTGGCGGGGCTCATCTGGTGGGCTCGCTTTCAAACCTGCCCTACGTTCTGGCGCAAGTCGAGGAGAACTTCATTGTTCCGAATAACGTGCAGTCCCTGATTTGGGAAGATCTTGTCCCGACGCTCATGACCGGTGCCGTGCTTCCACGCTGGTGGCATGTGTCAAATAACGAACTCCATGCCGTCACGCTTTACCAAAGGTTTGGTGAGGAACTGGTGAGGGGGGCAGGCACAGATCCTCAATTGCGTCAAAGAGTGATGGGCATTCTTTCTGATCGCATGTTGCCCAGAAGGTTTGAGCAGGTTGAAAGAGAATTACGCGACGGACGCTCCAATGCCGCACTCAACCGGATGGCCCCGGCTGATACTTTCAGCCTGGCCGTGGATTTCCGCAAGAAATTTCCTTCGGCAGACCCTGTAGGCGGAGATGCCAAGAAGGACCTTGACCGGCTTGCCCAGCAGTTTCCCAAGGAAGTCGCCTGGGAACGGTTGTCAGAAGATTTCGGCGTGCCTCATCCGGTGTTCGCGGGCACCAATGCACTTTCGCTGATTAATGTGAAGCCCTTTCCCACCTACCTGGGCTACTCCAGCCGGCTGTTGGCTGAATCATGGGAGTCCAACAATTTGTATTGGGCACGCCTGGCAGACGAAAAGGGCTATCCCCCTGTGATGTTAAACCTCCTGGTGCCGCAGCTGACTTATCGCATGGCTGAGAATATTGCCGCTACTTATCTGGACGATTGGCCTGCATTGCTCCGGTCATTGCGAGAAACCGGAAAGGAGTTTCAACAAGGGAAGGTGGCTGCTTTGCCGGGCGGAGAAAACGGCTCCGGACTTTGAGGGTCGTTTGGACCGGGGCGGGTATTCGGCCATACCCGGGTAGTTTTTAGACAAGTTGGGTTCATCAGGGAAGGTGACCTATGGGACAACGATATTTTCTGCTGGCTTTGTTTTCCATCGGTGCATTCACGGTAACTGCCGCCGCGGCGCCGGCGCAGAAGCCGGACTCCGGCGTAACGGTCCTCCACATCACTGTCAACATGGTGCAATTGGATGTGGCTGTAACGGACAAGAAAGGCAGGTATGTAACCGGCCTGGGCCCGGCCAATTTCGAGGTTTATGAGGACGGAATCCGGGAGAAGATTGCAGCTTTCGGCGAAGAGAACGGTGTGCCTCGAAGCGTGCAATACTCCGGACCGGGCGGCAGGGCACCTCGACTGGGCAAATACGTCGTTGACAATCCGCCGGGTTCCAATGTGATTGCTCCGTCTGCGCCGGGCGCCAGCGTTTTTATACTGTTTGACACCAGCAACTACATGTACCGGGGGTTTTCTCTGGCCCGGGATGCCATCGCGCAATTCATTCGGTCGCTGGCCGGGGCAGACCGGGTAGCCTTCTACTCTTACAGCCGCGACTTCTTCCGGGCGTGCCCGCTGAATAACCAGCACACGCCTGTTCTGGAGTCCGTCCGCTCCACGGTGGCTGGAGATGACGCGGCGCTTTACAATGCGCTGTTATGGACACTGAAAGATGCGGACAAATTTTCCGGCCGAAGGGTGATTGTTGTTTTTTCAAACGGACCCGATGACGCCAGCATGGTATCACCTGAAGATGTCCGGGAGCTTGCCCAATCAGAGGGCATCCCAATCTACATGATCAGCACCCGGGAGGCAGAGCGAGACCCGCTTTCCACAGCCGTCTTCAAACGCATCAGCTCCAGCACCGGCGGCAAGGCTTACTTTGCCGGACACTGGCAGGACCAGGAGAAGGCGTTTGCGTCCATCCGCGCAGACCTGGCGCACCTTTACACGATCAGCTATTATCCGACCCCGAATCCAAATCGCGGATGGCGCAAGATCACGGTGAAAGTGAGGGGCGCGAAGCCGCATAATTATTACATTCGGACGCGGACCGGATACCGGCCGAGAGTGCTCCCCGAAACAACCGAGGCCGTCCCGCTGCCGAAGAGCGCAGAGCCACTTCCCAGTCGCTCTGCCAGCAAGTAGTTGAACGGCCGGATTTCCGCGGGTGCATTCCAAAAAAGCAACGGTCTCGCTTGAGCTCTTATCAGAGCAAGGGACAGGATGTCAGCTTGGATCGACGGCCCGGCCGGCGTTTTTAGGCCGCACACACCTGTGCGAACATCTCCACCCGCATCGAACACCGGGGCAATCTCACATTTTCAGACCGTCCAACATCCCGGCTTTGAGCCAGGCCAGGCCCTGCCGGGCATAAAGATACGACTGGTCGATTTGCAGCGCCTTCTGGAAATTCTGCTCAGCCAGAGAGCGATTTCCCCGCATGGCGGCGTAAATGCCCGCCATCTCATAGGCGTGGAGGCGAAGAATGATGGAGTTATCCGTTTTCCTTTGTTCGTTGACCGGCACGAATCCCTTGAGCCAGTCCTTCGCTTTCTGCACCTGTCCGGAGTTGTAAAGGCCGATGGCGCGGAATAATCCATTGCCCTGGATGTCCTGATCCGCGGTATTGGCAGCCGCCTGCCATGCAGCCATAGCCGCAGTATGCTTTCCTTCCGCCTGCAGCAGCAGCGCCTGATACATCAGCAGCCGGGAGCTTGTGATTTTGGCAAAACTGTCGACACCCAGATTCGACGGAGGATTTTGTGCCGCGGCGATATCATCCAGCGCGTTGCTGAACTGGGAATTTTTGGCGGACTGGAGCGCCAGCATCAACTGGATTCCCCTGTAAAGATGCAGGAGGGAATAGGAAAGATGGGTCGGGCCAAAGGTGTGGGAATTGAGAATCTTCAGGGCCTTTTCGTCGTTGCCGACCTGGGCTTCCAGCGATGCGAGCCTTTGCAGGAGTTGATCGTTGCCGGGCTGAAGGGCAAGGGCCTTTTGAAAAACGCTTCTTGCCGCCTGAATATGGCCCAGACGGGCATTGGCGTTGGCAACCAGCAGGACGGTAGCCATGTGATCGGGACGGACCGCCAGGGCCCGGGTCAGAAGGCTTAAACCTTTCTCCTGATTTCCTTCCACCAGCATGGCCATCCCCAGGTTCCGCAGGGCCGAAAAGTTGTGTGGAGCTTTTTCCACTGCCTCGCTCCACAGATCGGTCGCCTCTTTTTGCCTGCTTCGACTGTAAAGCAGGTCGCCCAGCAGGACGCCTGCGTTCGCATCAGCAGGGTCAAGTTTCAGGGCAGTCTTCAGAATGTCCACGTCTTCTGCACGAAACGGGAAAATCTGAATTTTCAGATCTTCTTTCTGCGCCCTATGGATGAATTTCAGCGCAGCCTGATGATCTCCAAGCATCACACTTGCATAGGCACGATCATACAGCAGCAAGGGATAAGGAGCGTCTCCAGAGGCGGCCGTAACGGCGATGCCACGGTCGAGGACCTTCGCAGCCTCCGCCCAGGCCGAAAGCCGGAAATATTCGGCTGCCAGTCCCAGGTAGCCCTGCGGATGGCGGGCGCAGGCGCGATCAAAAAGATTCAGTTCGGCTTCCTGCGCGGCCTGGCCCACGTCGGCGTGGCCCTTACCCAGCGCCCCGGCGGCGAACAGATGTTCCGCCAGGGCAAACCTGTTGGTGGGGTCGAGCTTGAGAATGGCCTCTTGCTCGCCCGCCGCCTGCGCCGAGTTCCCTTCCTGACGCAGTATGAAGGCGTAGGCTTCCCGAACGGAGACATCCTCCGGAAGCAGCGAGGACGCTATGGAAAGTTCATGGAGAGCCCTGGCCTTGTCGTTCTCTTTCAGCGCCAGAAGTCCCAGCATGTAGTCGCGTAACCGGAACTTGTCGGAATCCGGAAGAATACGGTAGAACTGCAGCCGGGCATCCGCCGCGCGCCCAAGCTCATAATCAATCATTCCCAGATAGTAGTGCGCGTCTCCATTCGTGGGGTCCCGCTCCAGAACCTTCTGGAAGTGGCCGATAGCTTCCTGCGTATCGAACCGGCGGAGCGCCAGCAATCCCATCTGCAGTTGCACGGGAGGGAAAAGGGGGTCCTTGCGCAACGCCTCCTTGTAAGCTCTTTCAGCATCATCAATGCGTCCGAATTTCTGGTAGCCCAGGCCCTGCTCATAAAGCTGGTCCGCTGTAAGGGTGTCCACAGGCCCGTAGGTGCGAGGGACCGAATCGCTGGCGTACGCAGCGTTGGGATGCTGGTCATTCGGATAGAACTTGTGGTCTAAAAGGGTTTTCCCGTCCCTGGAAAGAATTTTCAGTTCCAGAACCTGCCCCTGGGTGTTTTCGCCCAGGGAAATCTCCGCATGCGAGGCGCTGCCCACCTTCAAGTCCTGAGTTGCATTCCAGACTTTTTGTTTTCCCGCATAAAGCTCCTCAACGGCGCCCGGATAATCGGCGGTGGGCGTCACAGCGAGTTTGGCAGTCCCGGGCCGCCCGGGGGGGATTTCAAAGTGGACAGCGGCCTCCGGAGTGGCCGTCGTCAATCCGCCCAGATGGCCTGCGCCATACCAGTACTCCGTCCATCCGTCGGACATCCCCGGATCAATGAATTCGTAGATTCCGTCCCAGACAAAGCGGCCGCTTTGCATTTCCATATAAAGGTCGCCGGTATCCGAGTAAGTCGTGGCCTGCTGCCTGCCCTCACTGCCCGATCCAAAGGTCCAGGTCTTCATGCCCCGTGCCAGCAGATGGTTCTTATAACAAATGGTCCCGAAATCATCCTTGTAGTCATAGATCGACATGTAATTGTCGTAGATATCGAGCCCGAAAACCCCCAGCATATTCACGTTGTTCCTGTTCCAGCTCATGTCCTCGCCGTCGATCACGGGCCACACGTTCAGGGCATCGCTAACGTGCGTGATCACCTTCGACATGGGATAAACAAACCGGCTGCCCTCAGAGGCGGCTACACCGGCGTTCGTCCAGATCAGGTATCGGTTGGGGACCAGGTTCTTGTTGAAAAGGTGCACCGTAATTTTGAGGTAGTCCTTCCCGGGAAGCAGGGTAACGGCAATGCTGATCTTGTCCCGGAAGAAGTGGTCAACGTGGCTCAGGATCACAGTGGCGCTTCCGTCTTTGTGACGCACCAGCGCCCAGGGCCACGGCTCGCCGGGCCAGGTGATCATGTGCGTGTCGTAGGGCCCGTAAAGTTCCAGGTCTCCCACCACCCAGGCGCCACGGGGGTTGTAACGGCTGGGTTTGATCACCGGAGGGTGATAAAAGAGCTGACGCTTCGCAACCTTGTCATAGGCGGAAAAGATGCGGCCTCCCAGCTCGGGAAGGAATTCCACCCGCAAGTACTTGTTCTCCAAGGCGATCATGTCGTACGTCTTGGGGACGGGCTTTTCCGACCGCGTTTCCCAATCCAGCCTTGTGTAGGGGTACAATCCCATGTTCTCGATGGACCCGAACAGAGGCGCGACCGTCTCCGCGCTGCCGTAAGTGTAAGTGGGATAAACCAGCTTTCCGTGGGTGAACTTGACCGTGTCCGGGCCACCGGCATAGGCAAATTCAAGTCCGGCAAGAAAAACAAGGCAAGCCGTGACAGCCGCCAAGCGGGCTATCCGCATCAGCTTCAAATTTGAAAGACGGCGCAGGCTGGCCACAAAATTTTTGCCGCAGGTTCCCATCTTTCTCCCTTTCCCAAACAACCTTGTGAATTTTTGTGAGATTGCACAATGCGATCTTACACCTACAGGCGAATCCCTACGATTACTTTCGTTTAAAGGTGCGGTCATTTCTTCAATATGGCATTGCGAGCGGGCGTTTTTATGAGGGGCTATGCCTGGGAGCGAACCAGCACGCCGGCCTGCCTCTGGATCTTTCGAACCGCTTCTGCAATCTGGTCCATATCGCTTCTGGGGCCCAGAAACATGGTCTGCTCGAACCACACTGCCCTTTCGCAGAGCTTGTCGTTTTCCGGGCAGTGGTTCCGCTCCTCGTATTCGGAAAGTTCCTTCTGGGTGTAGATGGCCTTGAATGCGCGAGAGCCCAGAGCTTCTTTCAGGAAGGGCTCCTTGTTCAGCGGCGTGTATCCGCCCGAAGCCGGGACCCCTTCTGCCTCGAGCGCCTTCAGAAACCGTGAGCGCGGAAGCCCCGCAAAATGCGAACTGTCGTAATGGAACATATAGAGGTGGTAGGCGTTCCGGGTGCAGCCGTCGTACATCCGGGCCGGGGAAATCCCGGGAATTTCCTTCAATTGCTTCGTCAAATACTCGGCGTTTTCGGTTCGCGTCCGGCTTTGCGCTTCCAGACGGGTCAATTGCTGGAGCAGCAAAGCACCCTGAAATTCCGTCATGCGAAAATTCGCGCCATTCCGCACATAGCCGAAACCCGAGTTGTACCTTCCCCTGCCCTGATTATGAAAACTCAGGCAGAATTCGTAGAGTCCCTCGTCGTTGGTAAGGATGGCCCCGCCTTCGCCGGAATTCAGGTTCTTCGAGGCCTGGAAGCTGAAGCAGCCCAGGTCGGCCAGAGTGCTCACCTTTTTGTGTCTCCACTCGGCCAGATGGGCTTGGCAGGCATCTTCAATGACAAACAGGTTATGCCGCCTGGCCACATCGAGGATAGTATCCATGTCGGCCGCCGATCCGCCCAGGTGAACGGGAATGATGCACCGCGTGCGTTTGGTGATGGCCGCCTCCACCTTGCGCGCATCGATCTGAAAAGTTTCCGGGTCCGTATCCACAAAGACCGGCAGGGCGTGCTGCAGCAGGACAATATTGACCGTCGCGACAAAGGTGTAGGGCGGCACGATGACTTCGTCGCCGGGACCGATGCCAAGCGCGTTGGCTGAGGTCAGCAGCGCCGTGGTTCCGCTGGCAGTGGCAAGGCAGTATTTAGCGCCCAGCAGCCGCGCCCAACTCGTTTCGAACTGGTGTGCAAAGTGGCCGTCCAGCCGGTTCCACTTGCCAGTCATCAACACCTGCATCCAGCCCTTTTGGTCGTTCTCCTCTATCACGGGCCATGATGGGAAAGGTTTCGTCCGCACAGGACTCCCGCCCAGGATTGCCAGCCCCGCGCCAGCGGCCGGTTTTGGCGCGGCTTTCGCATAGGCTTTGCCGGAAGTCGTGAGGCCGGCTGCCACTCCGACTGCGCTGCCCAAGAAGTCCCGCCGCGTAAGATTGCTTTTCATAATTCCCCCTGAAATTTCGAATAGGCCGAATGCGGGCCGTGTGACATGATCACAGACCTTGCAAATATAACCTGCGAACCCGGGCCCTTTTCGTGCGGCATTACCTCCGGACCGGCATGGTGCGTCAGACAGCACTCAGTCCCAGGCCTCCCAGCTTTGCGGTGTGCAGTTTGCCGTCGCGAACCTCGAACAATCCCGGGAATTTCTTGAGCCATGGCTTGTTCGCAGCGGGCACATACTCACGCCCGTTCGACTCGAGTGTATCAATGGGAGCAACGTGCGCGGCGATGCCTGCCGACTGGATGAGCGAGGCGCCGGGACAGGTCAGGTCCTGCGCCGACATGTACATTTTGAACTTTTGCGCAGCGGCATTCAACAGTACGGTCTGGCTCTGCCCTTTGCACGCCTTGAGGGCCACGCCCGTATATCCAATCTTTCTGCCGCGCAGCAGCGCGTCATAGCCGGTCAGAGATTCGTCCATCACCACAGGCTTGAATTTGGAAGCCTTGAACAGCAATTGTGACGGACTGGCAATCAGGTCGCGCGACTCCGGCTGCTCAAGATAAAGGATCCGGCGATAGCCGCCCGGCGACGTTTCCCTGACCCTGCGAATAAACTCCAGCAGGTAATCGACGTTTGGGCACTGCTCGTTGAAGTCCAGCGTGTAATACCAGTCATGAACGCCGCGGCGGGTTTCCACTTCCGTGGCCACGCGGTCAATGTGCAGCGTCCGGGCGATATCGCGTTCGAGGTTGTTGCCGTCGAGCTTGATCTTCAGATGAGTGAGACCGTCCGCAACAATCCACTCGGCCAGCGTTTGCGGCAGGCCGTCGTGCAGCCGCTTCTTGACGTCGGCTGCGTCGATGGGATCGGACGCTCCCACCGAGTGATTGCACCACACCCAGGGCTTGGGTTTTTGCAGCAGATACTGGCTGGGATATTCGCCTTTGAATTGCGGCGCCAGATAATGGGCCAGGTCGTAGCTCATAAAGTCCGGCCCGTAAGTAAGGTAGCAGTTGAGGCTGTGGACCTTTCCAAATGCGTCGTGAATGGCAGCGTCAAAAGCACTTGCGGTGACCAGTGTGCAAAGTTTGGGGACCGGCTGGGGGAGATGCATTTCTTTGGTGACTTCAGCCGCCGCGCGCAGGTATTCGGGCTCCAGCGCAAAGTTGATGTCGACGGGATGGCCGGGCTGGTTGTAATCCGCTGTGATTTTTGAGACGCGTTCGGCCAGCCGCTTCATGGCATCGAGAGTGGTGTCGTAGGAGAGCGTTTTCGACGGAAACGCCCATTCGTTGCCCATGGTCATGGAGCCGAATCCATGGGCCACGCGCCCCGAGACCGTTTCCACCGTGCAATGGACGTCCAGCAGCGTTACTTTGTCGACGCTGCGGCCGCCGAATTCATAAGGAGTGCGATAAGGAAAATCTTCATAGCTGACACGGATGTCTTTGACGCGAATATCACTGGATTTCCGCTTTGGTGCGGCCATGGTGATTCCTGCTGCCAGCGGCGAAAGCGCAGCCGCTCCGGCAGTGGTGGATTTCAGAAAACTCCGCCGTGTGATTTTACAATTCAATCCCAAACTCACCCCCTTCTGAAGAAATTTTGTGGGAACTCCCGCGCCCGGCACCCACAGCGGCGCCGCACGCCTGTAGAACGGCTGGTTGCTCAGGCCTGCCGTCCACCTCCACGTTGCCGCGCGAGCCAGTCGAAAGCGAGTTCCTGCACGCGCCGCGGAAAGCGATTAATGTCCATCGGCGTTTCAAATTGCAGCGATTCCGGGTGGCCCAGCAGATCGTAGACCTTCCTGGGCCCCTCCATTTCGCGCCGTACATCCGCCACGCGTGCATAGCGGTCCAGTTCCGGCGCAACCAGCATCACCGGCTTCGGAGCAGCCAGCGCCAGGACTTCATCGAAATCAAACGGCACGCGGTCCTCATGGCCGGCAAAGAAGCCCAGCCGGGGCAGCAGCCCGTGCAGGTGCGAATAGTGGCCGATTCCCTCGGTCCCTTTGTCCGCCGTCTGCAGCCGCAGCGGATCGAAGCCGCAGACGGAAACCAGGCCCTTGATGCGGTCGTCGAAGGCCGCCGTCAGCAATCCAACCTTGCCCCCGAGCGCGTAGCCCAGCAGGTAAATCTGCGACGAGTCAATCTCTTTCAAAGCCGAGAGCGCGTCAATGGCCGCCCGCGTATCCTCAATCATGTTCCCCAGCATCGACCACCTGGGGTAACGCTTGTAGAAATCCCTGGCCTCGTGGACACGCGTTCCGTGGCCAATCTGGTCAAAGGCAAAAACCGCAAAGCCTTTTTTCCAGAGCAGGTGGAATGACGGCCTCTCGTCCTGGCCGTAGGCCCACTCGGTCGAAATCCACGGATCCCCCGCCGACCACCCGTCCTGGTAGGAGTGCTGATGGAGCCAGATGACGACCGGCCATTTCCCGGGCCTGGGTTTGCCATCGGCTCCCAGCGGATAAAACAGGTCGCCCATCAAAGAATTTCCAAACGGCACGCCCGTGGCGCCAATTCCCTGGCGTTCCAGTCTCTCCCGCTGATAGCCGTCGCCGTAATTGCCCCAGTCGTCTTTGGCCGGGCGGCGGTACAGGGTTGCCAGCCAGCCATCCGTCGCCAGAATCTTGTCCTCAATGCTATGGTTCGCCGGAAAAGGAAGCCGGGGCGGCGCTTCGCCCAGCACCCCTGAAATGTTCTGCCGGATGGCCTTCTTCTTTTCCTCCCAATCGGCAGCCGAGGTGATGGCGCGCCCGTCTTCCTGCTTCAGAAAATCGCCAGCGGACCTTTTGGGATACGTGAGCGGATCGATCGTCTCGCCGCTGGCTTTCTGCCAGCCCTCGAACGTATATCCAAGAATCCATGTCTCGCGTTTCGGGAAATTATTCCGGCCGAACACCGCGTCAAAGAAATCGACGATCTCCTCGATGCGCTCCGCGCCGAATTCATGTTCCCCGTCGCGAAGGTGCAGCCACACGTTTTCCTCATGCCCCAGGAACCGGTAGGCGCTCAGCACCGAGCGGTAGGCTTGTTCAAATCCAAACGGGTTGCCGGCGGATTCCGCATAGCCGGCAAACATCATCAGGCCCCGGGGAGCGATGGCCGCCATCAACAGGTTCTGGTCAACGGGGAGTTTGTCTTCGCGCCCGGCAAAGAAGCGCAGCCTCGGATGAAACCAGTGGGGCTGAGCGCCGGTCAGCAATTCGATGCTTTCATTCACAAACATGTCCGTGGTGTATCGCCAGGGATCGACTTCGCCGGTGTTGCCGCTGGACAGGGCGACCGCCCCAATGCGCTCGTCAAACCCTGCCGCCACCAGCGCCTGTTTCCCGTTTCGGGAATGGCCCGTCAAACCGATCTTTTTTCCGTCAACTTCGGGCAGCGTCAGCAGGTAGTCCACCGCCCGCGACGCCGACCAAGCCCAGCGCGCCAGGCAGGAAAAATCGTATTCGGGATAGATATCGATATAAGCGTCGGAATCGTCGCCAACGCCGCCGTACATGGGGTCGGCGGCGAAATAGACGCAGCCCATGTAGCCCCGCCGGGCGCCGATGGCAACCCACGGCCGGGTGCGAGGATGGTTCGTGAGGAAAACCGGGAACGGGCCTTTGCCATCCGGAATAATCAACTGCAGCCGCAGCGTGGCGCGATGGCCGGGGCCAAACTCCAGCCGCACGTCGCGCAAGGTGGTTGTTCCCTCGCGCCGCGTACCGGTGACGATGGCACGCAGATTGTCCGGCTTTGGAGGCAAGGTGCCGAAGACCCAATGCTCGGTCTGCGAACAGATCCACCGCTTCTGGCGCTCCCATAGGGCCTGGCTGGTGACCGGAATGTTGCGGCCGTTTTCGCGAAGCACCAGCGGGTCCGGAAGTCCAGAGATGGATGGCATGGAATCGAAATCCGGAGGCAGGGCGCCGGTGCGCTTCACCCAGTCTTCCCAGGTCTGGTCGTAGGCGTTGATGCGTCCAGTCCGGGGCTTTCGGGAATGGGGGAAAATTTTGAGGAACTCATCGAGCTCCTTGCGCCGTTTTTGCTGGTCGCCGGGCGGCGCGGCCGGGTCCGCCGAACCGCCGAGTCCTGCGCTTCCCAGGGCTGAAGCTCCCATTGCCATGGTTGCCGTCTCGGCAAAGAATGTTCTGCGTGTAATCCCCTTGTCCCGTTTCACGACGTCCTCCCACGTCCTGCAGCCCGAGGCCGGTTGTTCCTGCTAAGCCTCTTCATAGGCTTCGCGAATCACTTGCTTGATGTAGTCGAGATTTTCTTTGATGGCAGACATGACCCTCGGAACTGCATCCCGCGACAAGGCGATCCCCGACGGGTGAGAAAAGCCCGGAATCAAATACTCGTGCTGGTAGGAAACGGGACCATGGAAATCCGACTTCGCGAGGATCTGGAAAAACTGCTTCCAGCGCGACATTCCCTGGCCCATGGGGCAGATGACGGCGCGCCACTGGTGCGGCCTGGTTTGTTTCCAATAAAAATCTTTGGCGGCCACCATCTTCAGGCGAGGGGTGACGAGATTGGTTGAAACCCTCCATCCGCTCTCGCCGCCCTCGATGGTGGCCTGGCACAGGTCATAGTAGTAGCCGGACCAGCGCGGTTCGAGCGGTTCGATGACCCTGGCCATATCCCAGATGGCCTCGCCAATGTAATGAGGATGATTGTGATAGCCCACCTGGATTCCGTGGTCCTTTGCCAGGTCCACCAGGGTGCGAAACCGGCGTCCGGCCTCGGCAACCTCTTTCTGCACGTCGACAAGCTTGTATTCGTAATACCCCGGCTTCAGATAAGGGATGTGGAGTTTGCTGGCCGTGCTGATGATGGGCCGCGCCGTGGGATCGTCCGCTGAAAGCAGCTCCGTGGTGATCATCGGGACTTTCAGGCCCGCGTCCCGGATGGCCTCGACGGCTTTCGGAAGGTCTGTTTCCGCGCGCTCGGGAAGCACGTGCCCCTCCGGGCGAACGGTCAGGTCAATTCCGTCAAAGCCCGCGCGCCGGGTGCTCTCCGCAAGTTCCTTCCAGTTCAGTTGCGGAACGGGCTTGGAGAACAGGCAGAGCGTTCCCCGGAAGGGTCCGCGCGGCGCGGCGGGTCCAGCGGCAGTGTGTCCCGCCGAAATAGCGACGGCGCCCCCGAGCGCTCCGGCGGATGACACCTGTAGAAATTCGCGTCTCGAAACATGTTTGTTCACTGGATTTCTCCTCCTTCAGGGCAGACCAAAACACAAAATGTTGGGGCCGACCGCAAGCGCCACATACTGTTTTCCGTTCACCGTGTAGGTCATGGGCGAGGTCTTGTTTTCGCCATTCGTTGGAAACCGCCAGAGCGTTTTTCCGGTGCGGGCGTCGACGGCCGTGACGTTACCGCTGGGGTCGCCGTAAAACAGAAGCCCGCCGGCCGTTGCCAGCACGCCGGCCTCTCGCTTGCCTTCGGCCAGCCCGCGTTCCTGCACCTTCCACGCTATCTTTCCTGTGTTGATGTCCAGCGCCTCCAAAAATTTCTTCGCAGGCTCTTCTTTGGGCTGCTTCCAGTTGCCGGCCGAAAGCCTGGCTTCGCACTTTTCGAGCGCCATCAGGTAATAGAGCCCGGTCTGCGGGCTGAAGGCGGTCCCATTCCAGTTGGCGCCATAATCCCCCGGGCAGAGCAGCCCATTCTGCTGGAGAAGCTGGGGACGTCCGTCGGGGCCGATGCCGCCGGCCCAGGTCACCCGCACAAAGGGTTTGGCCAGCAGCACGTGGCCGTTGGTCCGGTCCAGCGCATAGAAGAAACCGTTCTTGTCCGCGTGCAGCAGGAGCTTCCGGTCCTGCCCCTGAAACTTTCTATCGACCAGCACCAGCGGCGCATTCGCGTCCCAGTCGCGGACGTCATGAGGCGTCACCTGGTAATACCACTTGAGCCTGCCGTTATCCGGATTGAGCGCCAGGATGGAATTCGTGTAGAGATTGTCGCCCGGCCGGGCGCTGTCATCGGAGTCGGGGTAGGGATTGCCGGTGGCCCAGTAGAGCGTGTTGGTTTCCGGATCATAGGAACCGGTCAGCCACGTGGCGCCTCCGCCCGTCTTGGGCGGGTTGCCGCCCCAGCTTTCGGCTCCGGGCTCTCCTTTGCCGGGAATGGTCCAATGCCGCCACAGGCGCTCGCCGTTGGAGGCCTTGTAAGCAGCCAGAAATCCGCGCATACCCCAGTCGCCGCCGGAAACACCTGCGATCACCATGTCTTTGACCACCAGCGGAGCCACTGTCGAGCCATATTGCATAGGCTCATCTGGCATCACCGCTTCCCACACCAGCTTTCCGGTGGTGCGGTTCAGGGCAATCAGGTGGGCATTGTCGGTCACCCGGAATACTTTGTCGCCAAGGATGGCCACGCCGCGGTTGGTGCCGAGCGAGGCATCGCCCACCACCCCCGAAGTTCGCGGGCGGGAATACGACCAGATCTCCTGCCCCGTGCGGGCGTCCAGCGCGTAGGCCTGCTGCGGGCCCGTCGCGTACATGATGCCGCCGGCAACCAGCGGCACCACCTCCAGCCCGAAATATTGCATGTTCAGGTGGAAGTAAGGCGTGTCCGGAAGAAACTGCTTCCAGAGCGGGACCGAAAAGACCCACTTCAGGCGCAACTGCTTCACATTCGCGGTGTTGATCTGGGAGAGTTCGCTGTAGCGGTTCCCGCTCAGGCTGCCGTTATAAGTGAGCCAGTCGCCCGGCCGGGGGTTAAGAATCCTTGAAAACGGCATGTCGCCGGCTTCGGAGGGGCCCGCGGCTTTCGCCACGCCCGGCTTGATCCCGGTGAGGCCGCTGAGAAAAGCAACAAGGTTCTGGAGCTCCTCCGGGCTTGCCTTCGTTGCCGGCATCTCGGATTTCGGATCTTCACTGATGGCTGAGACATCATCGGCCGGCAGCAGATGGAACTGTCCCTTCAGGTCCTGCACGACTATTTCAAAATTGCTTCGGCTCCGGGCAAAACCGCGCACCGTCTTGCCGTCGCGCAGGCGCACCGTCACCATCTGGTAGCCGGGAGCGATGCTGGCGCCTGGTTGCAGCAGGCTCGTTCGGATTTCCGCGACGGTCATCTTGTGCGCGACATCTGAAAGGTCCGGCCCCACGTCCGATCCCCTGCCGCCGACCATGTGGCAACTGGCGCATTGACCCTTGCCGAAGAAGTATTGTTCGCCAGCCGCACGGTCGCCGGACACCCTGTTATCCGCCGCCGGTAAGTTCAGCGAATGGAGGAGCGCCACAAGCGCGTCCAGTTCACCGGCCGGCAAATGGAACGCCGGCATGCCTGCCTTGGGCACTCCGTTACGGATGAGGTTGCGCAACCAGGAAACCGAACGCCCCCGCAGCCTGCGGTTCCCGGCCAGAGGAGGGCCGTACTCGCCGCCCCGCGCGTCCGCCCCGTGGCAACCGGCGCATTGCTTCGCATAGGTTTGGCCGCCGGTTGTCGCCGGCAAGGATTGGCTGGAAGAGGTTTGCGCCCACAAAAACGCCAGGCTGATGGCAAACGCCACAAGCAACAGGCCGACAGTCCAGCGGGATGGCACTTTTTGGAAGAAAGCAGGCAATCTTGTATGGTTTCTCTGGGTCAAGGTTCCGTTCCAAAAGATAACTGAAGATGGCGGCCGGGCCAATCACTTACATCAGGTTCGAAAGGGGTTTCCCCATCCTCAAGAATTTGTCATGCTGCTGCCACACGCAACCTCGATGACAGGCGTCTTCTGCTTTCGTAGTTCACCCACCCGGCAAAGTCGGCTCCCATTGTACTCCTGCATTCAAGTTTCTATAATCTTTCTGCGCTCGCCCTGCGGCAAGGGCTGTTCGTCATCAGGAAACCTGCCAGTTCAAGCGGCGCAGGCTCTGAAGTTGCCACCCGCTACAGGCGGGTCCAGCAGCCGGAAGGCTGGGCGGTCGCGGGATTTCGAGCTAAGAGACTAGCCCGCTGCAACTTATAAGCCTACCCCCGGCAAAGAGCGACAATGGCCAGGCGGAAGAGGGCCTGGGGAGCGGGGTAAAAATGGGGTGATGAAGCAAACCTTTTCCACCCGGTTTGCGTCAGAGAGTATTCCTGGTATTTAGCTTTCGTCCAGAGAATCTATGCCCAGTGCCACAGCCCTGCAGGGAATATTCTGCGTTTTTCTCCCTGCTATAATGTCTGGGGTGAATTCAGCAAGGGTCCGCAAAGCGGGCGATGATAAAGTTGCATCCCAAACCAACAGGTTGTATTGTATTTTGATATCAGTCTATTAGGAGACGGACGTTGTCCAACGCGCGGGGCAGATGCGGAACTTTTGGCGCCACGGCCCTGGGCTCCAAGCTAAAGGATAAACCAAGTGGGGAAAATTTACAGCTTACTGCTCGTCGTTGTCTTTATCTTCTGGACTCCAGTTTGCGGCACCGCACAGGATTCTTCGGGTCAGCAAGCACAGCCTGCCCAGGCGACACAAGATTCTTCAGGTCAGCAAGAACAGCCCGCCCAGGGGACACAGGATTCTTCAGGTCAGCAAACACAGCCTGCCCAGGCGACGAACACCACCGGGGCGACGGCCTTTGCCGTGGCCGTGGGCAAGCACTCCAATCTGGGAGGGATCTACACCGCGGGAGTCGGAGTCGGGTACAACATTACTGAACACTTCGGGGGCGATATTGGCGCATCGGTCTACACGATTCAAAGCCCTTACTCCGTTATTTCGGGTAAGGACTGGGTATGGACGACCCTTGCAGGGGATCCATTTGTTGATCTGCGTTACACGACCAAATGGCACGGGTTGGATGCAATCTCCGTTCTGACCGGAAGCATACCTATTTCAAGTGCGGAGCAGGTTTTCAGCACCGGGCGCGTCGGCGCTGACTGGTATAACCACGTCAGCACACATTATGGAGGGTTCAGTCCTTTTGTGAATTTTGGCGCAGCCAACGAAACCATCGACAGATATGTGATCCCGCGTCCTTATAATATTGCCCGCCCCTATCAGATTTTTGGCGTCAACGGAAATGGCGAAGTGGGCGCGAACTTCACATTATTCAAAGATTACACGGTGGGCGCCTCCGTGTATGGCGTGATTCCTTTCGGGCGCCAAAAAGTGTTCAGCAGGCTGGTCACACCCAATTCCAGCCTTGCCGGGGACGCAAACCACTACCGAGTCTGGAATAATGGCTTTGAAACCATTGGCGACTCCAGCCTGGGACGCGACAACGGCTATTCCGGGTGGGTGGAAGTCGCCAAGGTCAAGAACCTGAAGGTGCAGGCCGGATATACCTACAGCGTTCACTATCGATGGGGTTCCGCGTACCTCATGCTGAAATTTGACGGGACTTCGCTGATTCGTTTTCTGACGGCGACCGAATAGGTGCGCGAGGAATGCCGCGCCCGTTTGCCATCGTCTGAATCGGAACAGGCGAAGTCAGTGAATTTTTGTGAAGCGAAGAGGAAAAAAGATTTTGAAAAGCAATACGGTTGTCTGTCTCCTGGTAGGAATCCTTTTAGGACTCGCGACCTGGTCATCGAGCTATGGCCAGGAGGGGGCGCAGGTTCGCGTTCCTGCGGCCGTTCCCCGGGCCAGGGAAGCCGTTTCTTTTGACCGCCTGCCCCTCGGCTTTGAGGAAAACAAAGGCCAGGTCAATGCCCAGGTCAGGTATCTGGCGCGCGGGCAGGGTTTCACGCTGTTCCTGACTCAAGACGACGCCATCCTGCAGCTCGTGAAGTCCCAGGGGGCCGATCAAACAGCCGGAACTTCATCCGCAGCAACCGCTGAGGTTGTTCGCCTGAAACTGCTGGGTGCAAGCCCTCAGGCGCGGATTTCGGCCGCGGACCGCCTTCCCGGTGACACCAGTTATTTCCTGGGCAACGATCCCCGGCACTGGCATACGAAGATTCCCAACTACGCCCGGCTGCGCTACCACGAAATCTACCCGGGCATCGACCTTGCTTATTATGGCCGGCAGGGACAATTAGAAAACGATTTCATGGTGGCCCCGGGATCTGACCCGAAGCTGATTCGACTGGGGCTGGAAGGCGCCAGGACTGCGCACCTGAACGCATCCGGAGACCTGGTGCTGAAGGTGAACGGAGGAAGTGTTTACCTTCGGCGCCCTCACGCCTACCAGGGAAAGGGAGCAAGCCGCAGGGAAGTCGCGGCCCGCTACGTGCTTCGGGCCGGCAACCAGGTGGGCTTTGCCCTCGGAGCTTATGACCGCCGCCAGGAACTCGTGATCGACCCTGTGCTGACTTATTCCACGTACCTGGGAGGAAGCGGCGGAGACGTGGGCTACGGCATCGCCATCGACTCCTCCAATGACACTTACGTTACGGGAACCACCTCGTCGCTCAATTTCCCCACGACCACAGGCGGCCAGGCCACCCTCGGAGGCGGCATCGACGTTTTTGTGGCGAAGCTCAACCCCGCGGGCACTGCTCTCCTCTATTCTATTTTCCTGGGAGGCGGCAGCCTCGACAAGGCGACAGGCATTGCGCTGGATTCCTCGAACAACGTCTATCTGGCGGGTTACACATCATCCACCGATTTCCCCACCACCTCCGGCGCCTTTCAGGTCGCTAATAACGGGGACACCGATGCCTTCCTGGCCAAGCTGAATGCGACAGGCTCATCGCTGGTCTATTCAACTTACCTCGGCGGAAGCGGAATTGATTACGGGCGGGGGGTCGCCGTGGACGCCTCGGGTGATGCCTTTATCACCGGATCCACCCAATCCACTGACTTCCCCACCATGAGGCCGCTGCAGGTCGGACTGGATGGCGGCTCCGATGCGTTTTTGGCGGAGTTCGATCCCACCGGCGCCTCCCTGCTTTATTCCACTTATCTTGGGGGTAGCGGCGCGGACGAGGCGCTTGCCATTGCCCTGGACGGCTCGGGCCTCCCTTACATAGCCGGATACACTTTTTCTTCCAACTTCCCGACCCAGAATGCCCTTCAGGCATCGCTGTCGGGATCGACGGACGCCTTCATCACAGAGATCGATCCGGGAACTTCGTCACTGATATTCTCAACATATCTGGGTGGCAGCGGATCGGAAAGCGCCCAATCCATCGCCATCGATTCGGTGGGCAGCATCTACGTGACCGGCGAGACGACCTCTTCCAGCTTTCCGGTGACGACGGGACCGTTTCAGGCCCAATATGCAGGGCAGGGAGATGCCTTTGTCACCAAGCTCGCTCCGGGGGGCACCCAGATGGTTTATTCCACTTACCTGGGTGGCAGCGGCTTGGATCAGGCGAATTCCATTGCCATCGACTCCTCCGGAGATGCCTTCATAACGGGTTTTACGCAGTCGAGCGACTTTCCCCTGGCGGACGCGCTGCAAAGAGTTCTGGGAATTTCCGGGGCAGGTTCGTGCGGCGCCAATCCCTGTGCTGACGCGTTTGTCACCAAGCTGGGGCCATCGGGCAACCTGGCCTTCTCCACCTTTCTGGGAGGAAGCACGATTGAGCTGGGACAGGCCATTGCGGCGGACGATTCTGGAGCGGCTTACCTGACCGGCAGCACGAATTCCACAAACTTCCCCGTCATCGCAGGGGCGCCCCAGTCAGCTTATGCCGGAACGAATTCGAGCACGAACGTCTTTATCGCCAAGGTCAGCCCTCAGGATGCGCCGGCTGTAGCCCTCAGCCCCCAGAGTCTGAACTTCGGAAACCAGGCGATCAATAACAGCAGCCAAGCGCAGACGGTAACGCTGGTGAATGCCGGAAGTGCGCCCCTGAATATCAGCGGTATTGCCGCGACCGGCCAGTTCAGCCAGACCAACGACTGCGGATCGGTGGTGCCGGCAGGCGGGGGAGCGTGCACAATTCAAGTGACCTTTACGCCCACTCAGACGGGTTCGGTGACGGACCAGGTCACCGTCTCGGACGATGCCGCCGGCAGCCCTCAAAGCATCACCGTGTCGGGAGCCGGAGTGACATCAGCGGGCACACTTTCCGTTTCGCCGGCGTCTCTGACCTTTGCCGCGTTCACGGTGGGGCAGACAAGTCCTGCGCAAACCGTCCAACTTTCCAACACCGGCCATACGGCCGTCACCATCGCCAGCATCACAGCGAGCGGCGACTTTACAGAAACCAATACCTGCGGAACGCTTCCCGCCGTACTCAACGTGGGGTCAACCTGCAGCATCAGCGTTACTTTTACGCCGACGGCAACCGGAACCCGCACCGGCGGACTGACCATCGAAGATGACGCATCCAACACCCCCCAGGGAGCCTCATTTTCGGGAACCGGCAATGCGGTCTTTACACTTTCGGCCAGCGCCAGGTCCAGCGTCATTCTGATCGGGACCAAGACGACGACGTTCACCGTCATGGCTTCGGCGCCCAGCACGTTCACAGACAGCATTAATCTCTCTTGCACCACCGGAACCTGCACTTTTAATCCCACTTCGATCACTCCGGGGCAGTCCAGTGTGGTCACGGTGAGCGGCCTTACGGCAACCACCGCCAATCCCTTTGATTTCTCAGTAAAAGGCGTCAGCAGCGGGCAGGATACGACGGTGGCGCTCACGGTCTTTTTCGCGGATTTTACGCTGTCGCAGACGTTGCCCGTGCCGCCGATCCGCACAGTTGCCGCGGGGAGTTCAACAACCTACACGGTCACGATAAATCCAGTGAACGGGTTTAACCAGGTGGTGCTCCTGGGCTGCAGGAACCTGCCGCAGGGAACGGATGCCACGGCGCAAACCCCGGATACAACCTGCACATATTCTCCCCCGGGAATCAACCTGGATGGAGTGCATCCCGCGACATCGACGCTAACTATCAGCACGACTGCAGCGACCAGTTCTCACTTGTTGCCGCCGCCTCCCGGAGGGACTCCTCCGCTGGGACATTGGAAGTTCGCCTGGTGGGTGCTGCTGGCTGCGCTCTGGATGGCTTCCGCAGCTTCTATGGTTGTGGTCGGGCGCCGGTTGCTGGGTGCGAGGCCGGCAAGGCTTCGCGCAAGTGTAGCGGTCCTTATCCTGGCGATGTCACTGAGTGCTTTGGCAACGGCATGCAACCAGACTTATTACGGCCCCCAAACCACTCCGGTGTCGACAGGAACTCCCGCGGGCGTTTACACCGTTACGATCGTCGGCACCCTGGGAAGCGACAACAGCATTAAGCGAACGACGACCGTTAATTTGGCGGTTTCGCCCTGATGGGGCGGACAAAGAACCCCGGCCGCTGTGACCCAGGCCGTGAAGTTTCTGAGATAGGCTTTGGAACTGCGGGGGAGAAATTTCAGTATTTTCTAAGGAGAACAGTGTGAAAGTGAAATGTTCTACTGTGACCCATAGGGAACCCACTCCAGCACGAGGGGGATTCCTGCGGGGGCGTTATTTTGTTGCCCTTGGCCATTTTGGCCTGGCCATCATCGGTTTAAGTCTGGCGCTGAGCACGGCCCAGGGGGCTTCCCTCCGCAACCCCCGAAATCTGAAGCTTTGGACCAGCCGTTATGCCCACCTGCCGCTCAGTTTCGAGGCGAATCGCGGGCAGGCGGACGCGCGCGTCAAGTACCTGGCGCGGGGGCAGAACTACACCCTGTTCCTCACCGGGCATGACGCAGTGCTGGCCCTCAGTTCCGGGAGGTCCGGGAGCACGGGACAAGATCCCGCCTCTTCCTCGGTCATTCGTCTCCGCCTGCTGGGGTCCGCGCCTGCCGTGCCGGTCATCGGCCAGTCCCTGCTGGGGGGAACCAGCAATTATTTCCAGGGGAACAATCCCCGCAACTGGCACACCCGGATACCCAACTACGCGCGAGTCCGCTACCACCAGGTTTATCCCGGCATTGACCTTGTTTATTATGGCCGCCAGGGGGAACTGGAGAACGACTTCGTGGTTTCAGCAGGGTCAGATCCCAACTCCATCCGCATCGGTCTGGAGGGCGCCGATGGCCTGCGCCTCGCTCCCTCCGGTGACCTGGTTCTCAAGGTTGGCGGTGGAGAGGTTTACCTCCGTCAGCCCCGTGCTTATCAGGGGAAGCAGGAAGTGCCGGTTCACTACTTGCTGGATGCAAAGAATGAGGTGGGCTTTAAGCTGGGCCGCTATGACCGCCGTCAGCAACTGGTGATTGACCCGGTCCTGGCCTATTCCACTTATTTGGGAGGAAGCGGGGGAGACATTGGTTATGGCATTGCTGTCGATGCCTCCGGAAACGCTTACGTTACAGGAATTTCAAACTCCACCAATTTCCCAACGACAACCGGCTCCTACAAGACAGGCAATTCCGGAAGCGGCGACGCTTTTGTGGTGAAGATTAACCCGGCGGGCACGGTGTCCAGTTCGACCACGCCGCAACTTGTGTATTCGACGTTTCTGGGCGGGAGCGGAACGGATTCCGGCAATGCCATCACAGTTGACGCAGGAGGGGACGCCTACCTTACCGGCAGCACAACTTCCTCGAACTTTCCAACAACCACCGGGGTTTTTCAGGCAACCTACGGCGGAGCGGGTGACGCCTTTGTGGCTGAACTGAACAGTACGGGCACCACCCTGGTCTACTCCTCATACCTGGGTGGCTCCGGGGCTGACTCCGGCATGGGGATTGCGGTTGATTCCTCAAACAACGCATACGTTACGGGTTCCACCCAGTCGCCCAACTTCCCCACCCTCAACCCGGTGCGAGGCACCAACGCCGGCTCTTCAGATGCCTTCATCACCAAGGTTAACTTTGACGGCACCGCGCTCGCCTATTCCACCTATGTGGGCGGGGCCAAGGCGGATGTCGGCCAGAGCATCAAGGTTGACAGTTCCGGGAACGCCTACATCGCCGGTTACACTTTTTCTTCCGACTTCCCGCTTCAGAATCCCGTGCAGGGATCGAACGCCGGAACCGTCAATGCTTTTGTCACCGAGATCAACACGGGGGGGACCGCCTTCCTCTTTTCAACATACTTTGGCGGAAGCGCCGACGACCGCGCTTTCGGATTGGCTCTGGGTTCCGGTGGAAGCGTCTACATTGCGGGCAGCAGCCAATCGACTGATTTTCCGGCGACCGTTGGAGTGGTTCAGGGAACAAATCAGGGACAGTCCGACGCCTTCGTGGCCAAGTTGAATCCTGCGGGGCCAGCCGTTACTTACGCCACGCTGCTGGGCGGTGCAGGAGTCGACCAGAGTACTGGGATTGCCGTGGACTCTTCCGGAGATGCCTTCGTCACCGGCTTCACCAACTCAAGCAACTTCCCAACCAGCAGTCCCATCCAGTCCGTTCTCGGGGTCACCGGCGGCAGTTCCTGCGGCTCTTCCGCCTGCTCAGACGCTTTTGTCACGGAGTTAAATCCCACGGCCACCGCGCTGGTCCTGTCGACCTACCTGGGAGGTAGTGGCGCTGAGTTTGGCCAGGCCATCGCGCTGGGGACAACCGGCAACGCTTATGTCACGGGCAGCACATCGTCCAACAACTTCCCGGCCATCGCCGGCGCCTATCCTGCCTATCAGTCCAGTCTGACGGGTATGGCCGGCAATGCGTTTATTTCCGAGATCAAGCCTGACAATACTCCGGGCCTTTCGGTCGTGCCGCAAGCATTAGATTTTGGGAACCAGACCCAGAATGTCCGCAGCCCGGTTCAAACGGTCCAGGTGACCAACGAAGGAACGGCGCCCCTGAGCATAACCCAGATTACTTTTGCGGAAACGGACACCACAGGTTACACCGGCGACTTTTTGGAAACGGACAATTGCGTTGGCACGGTCGCTGCGAGCGGCGGCAACTGCACCATCAATATTACTTTTACACCCTCCTCTCACCTGGCGGAATCCGGGACGTTCAGCCTTACCGACAATGCGGCAGGAAGCCCCCAGGTCATCAAGGTTTATGGCAACGGCGTCACCACGGCCACGGACGTCACCGTAACTCCGACGAGTCTAGCCTTTGGCGACGTGACGGTGGGTAAAGTCAGTGCAGCTCAAACAGTGACGATTACGAACACGGGCACGCAAACCCTGACCTTCAGCCATTTCCAGACCGGTGGTGATTACTCACAAACAAACACCTGCACCACAAACACCCTGAATGTCGGCCAAAGCTGCACTGTCAGTGTGACCTTTTCACCCGTCGCCTCCGGCGCCCGGAACGGCTCATTAGCAATCAGCGATGACGCCACGGGCAGCCCCCAGGTGGTTGCACTCTCGGGCACGGGTGATGCGCAGTTTACCATGACGGCGACGTCCACAAGCGTGACTACGCTGATTGGAAACACCACTACAACGTTCACCATCGGGGCTTCAGCGCCCAACGGCTTCACAGGAAGCATCACCCCCACTTGCCCTTCCACGCTGGTCTGTACTTTCAACCCGACGACCATTCTTGCGGGCCAGACGACTACCATGACCATCACCAACCTGACGACCTCCATGGCCAACCCGTACGCGTTTAACGTCACCGGGATCAGCGGCTCGCAGAGCGCCACGGTCAGCCTGAGCCTGCTCTTCGCGGACTACACCCTGTCGGCATCGCCGACGCTCAATACCATTGTTGCGGGCTCGCTGGCAACCTACACCCTGACGCTGACCCCCATCAACGGGTTCAACAATCAGGTGCAGCTTGCGTGCGGCACCGGTATGCCTCCGGGGGCCACCTGCAATTTCTCGAACTCCTCGGTCACGCCCAGCGGTGTTACCACCGTCAAACTCACCATCCAGACCACCAAGAATTCCAGCGCTCCGCCGCCCCCGTCTGTTCCGCCGGGCATGCTTCCACCCCTGATGGTGGCCTTCCTGGTTCTTGTTCTGGGAGGATTGTTGGTGCTGGGCCGCAGACGGAACCGGCTCACGGGCCTGGCCGGAAGGCGCTGGGCCGTCGTTCAGATTGGCACGCTTTGCCTGCTTCTCCTGGGCGAGACCTTTCTGGTTTCCTGCCGGAGCACACCGGCGACAACCGGATCGACAACCGGAAGCTACATCATCACCGTCAGCGGTACGCTCGGCTCCAACTCCACCGTCGTCAGGAACACGAACATCGACCTGGCTGTCACCTAAGAGGTTGTTGAAATATCCCGTAGATACGGGGTAGCGGCGGGTTCATCCCGCCATAACGTCAAGGCTTTCAAAGTGGTTTGGCGGCGTCAAGCCGCCGCTACAGCCCCTGGGAATGTGGCGTCCGGACAGAAGCAAGCGCCGTGGGTTGTTCATGCCCCCGGCCTCCGGACGCCAAAGCTGTTTCAGGGGCCCATCATGACGAGGCTGCAACCGCAGACAGAGGCGTAACGACGCCTTCCCCGCCCCTCAGCACTCCATTCTGGCCGTTATTTCTCGGGATCGTAGTTCAGGTTGGGGCCCAGCCAGCGCTCGACGGCTGAAATCTCCATCCCCTTGCGCCGCTGATAATCGAGCACCTGGTCGCGGCCAATCTTGCCCACCGCAAAATAGCGGGATTCAGGGTGCGAGAAATAGAAGCCGCTCACGGAAGCAGCCGGATACATCGCAAAGTTCTCGGTAAGCCGCACGCCCGCATTTTGCTCTGCATCAAGCAGATCGAACAGCATCCGTTTTTCCGTATGGTCCGGCAGCGCGGGATAGCCCGGGGCCGGGCGAATGCCGCGGTAGCGTTCGCGGAGCAGGTCGTCGTGGCTCAGCTTCTCCCCGCACCCGAAGCCCCACGCCTCGCGGGCCCGTTGGTGGGTAAGTTCGGCCAGAGCCTCGGCCAGGCGGTCGGCCAGCGCCTTCGCCATGATGGCATTGTAATCGTCCTGGTCCTTCTCGAAGCCGCCCACCAGCTTCTCGATGTTGATCCCCGTCGTGACGGCAAACGCTCCCAGGTAGTCAGCCTTTCCGGTTTCGCGCGGCGCAATAAAATCCGCCAGGGCAAGGTCGGGTTCGCCATCCGGCTTCTCGATCTGCTGGCGCAGGGTGTGGAAAATCGTCCGCACCGCCGTCCGTGATTCGTCCGTATAGACTTCGATGTCGTCACCCACGCCGGCAGCGGGGAAGAAACCCATCACGGCGCGCGCTTCCAGCAGTTTATCATCAACAATGTACTTCAAAAGCCGCCCGGCATCGTCAAACAGTTCCCGGGCGCGGACGCCCACTTTCGGCTGGTCGAAAATCCGGGGATAAATCCCGCGCAGCTCCCAGACGTGGAAGAAGGGCGTCCAGTCAATGTAAGGAACAATCTCTTCCAGCGGCACGGGGCCGCCGGCATGGACTCCGGTGAAGGAGGGCCGCGGCGGTGTGTAACCGGACCAGTCAAACTGCAGCCGCCGCCGGCGCGCCTCCTCGATCGTCCGCAGCTTCTGTGATTTGGGCGCAGCGTGAACTTCCCTCAGCTTTTCCTGGGAGCTTCTGTTCTCATCGGCGAAGGCCGGTTTCAATTCCGCGCTGGCCAGGCGTCCCACCACGCCCACGGCGCGCGAGGCGTCCAGCACGTGAACCACGGGCTGCCCGTAGGCGGGCGCAATTTTCACCGCCGTGTGAGCGCGGCTGGTGGTGGCGCCGCCAATCAGCAGCGGGACCTTAAAGCCCTGGCGTTCCATTTCCCGGGCCACGTGCACCATCTCATCAAGCGAAGGGGTAATCAGCCCGCTCAGGCCCACCATGTCGGCGCCCGCCTCCCGCGCCGTCTTCAGGATTTTCTCGCACGGCACCATCACGCCCAGGTCAATCACCTCGTAGTTGTTGCAGCCCAGCACCACGCCAACAATGTTCTTGCCGATGTCGTGCACGTCGCCCTTCACCGTGGCCATCACGATTTTCGCCGCCGCCCTGGCGCCGCCGGTCAGGCGCTTTTCGGCCTCGAGATAGGGCAGCAGATACGCCACCGACTTCTTCATCACGCGGGCGCTTTTCACCACCTGGGGCAGGAACATGCGGCCGGAGCCGAACAGGTCGCCCACCACGTTCATGCCCGCCATCAGCGGCCCCTCGATCACCGCCAGCGGGCTGCCGTATTTAAGCCGCGCCTCTTCCGTGTCCGTTTCAATGTGCTCAACAATGCCCTTCACCAGCGCGTGCGACAGCCGCTCATCCACCGTGCCCTGGCGCCAGGCGTCTTCCTCCACTTGCTTCTTCCCGGTCTGCTTCACGGAATCGGCAAAGGCCAGCAGCCGCTCGGTTGCGTCCGGGCGCCGGTTGAGGATGACGTCCTCCACCAGTTCCAGCAGGTCTTTGGGGATTTCCTCATAGATGCCCAGCTGCCCCGCGTTGACGATGCCCATGTCCATGCCGGCCTGCACGGCGTGGTAGAGGAACGCCGTGTGCATCGCCTCGCGAACGGTATTGTTGCCTCGAAACGAGAACGAAAGGTTGCTGATACCGCCGCTCACTTTGGCGTGCGGCAGCGTGGCTTTGATCCGGCGCGTGGCCTCGATAAAGTTCACCGCGTAATGGGCGTGTTCCTCCATGCCGGTGGCGATGGTGAGAATGTTGGGGTCGAAAATAATGTCTTCGGGCGGAAAGCCCACTTCCTCCGTCAGGATGCGGTAAGCCCGCGTGGAGATTTCAACCTTCCGCTCCGCGGTGTCGGCCTGGCCACGCTCATCGAAGGCCATCACAATCACCGCCGCGCCGTAGCGGCGCACCAGGCGCGCGTGCTGCTTAAAAGTTTCTTCGCCTTCCTTCAGGCTGATGGAATTCACCACGCCCTTGCCCTGCACGGCCCGCAGGCCCGCCTCAATCACGCTCCACCTGGAGCTGTCAATCATGATGGGGACGCGCGAGATGTCGGGCTCCGAGCCCAGGTAATTCAGAAAAGTAGTCATGGCCTGCTCCGAATCGAGCATGCCTTCGTCCATGTTGATATCGATAATCTGCGCGCCGGCTTCCACCTGCTGCAGCGCCACGGCCAGCGCGTCTTCAAACTGATCGTTGAGAATAAGCTGGGCAAACTTCGGCGAGCCCGTCACGTTGGTCCGCTCGCCCACATTCACAAAGTTCATGTCGGGCCGGAAGGTGAGCGGCTCCAGCCCGCTCAGCCGTGTGGCGCGTTCGGGCTGCGCGATGCTGTGCGGCTTTGTGCCCCGCACGGCCTCGGCAATCGCCCGGATGTGCGCGGGCGTTGTGCCGCAGCAGCCGCCCGCAATGTTCAGCCAGCCGTTGGCGGCAAATTCGCCCAGGTCCTCTGCCATGCGTTCCGGCGTCTCGTCAAAACCGCCAAAGGCGTTGGGAAGGCCCGCGTTGGGATGGCAACTGATGTGGACGGGCGCAATCTGCGAAAGCTCCTCGATGTAGGGCCGCATCTGCTTTGCGCCCAGCGCGCAGTTGATGCCCACGCTCAGCAGGGGAATGTGCGAGATGGAATTCCAGAAGGCTTCGATGGTCTGGCCCGAGAGCGTGCGCCCGCTCTGGTCCACAATGGTCACTGAAACCATCACCGGCAGGCGGCGGCCCGATTCCTCAAAATACTGCTCGATGGCAAACAGCGCCGCCTTGGCGTTCAGCGTGTCAAAAACGGTCTCCAGCAGCAGCAGATCAACGCCACCCTCCACCAGCGCGCCCACCTGTTCGTGGTAAACCGCGCGCAACTGCTCAAAGCTGGTGCCCCGCGAGGCGGGATTCGCGACGTCCTGCGAAACCGAAGCGGTGCGGCTGGTGGGGCCCAGCGAGCCCGCCACAAAGCAGCGCCGACCGGGATTTTCGGCGGTGAACTTTTCAACAGCGCGTCGCGCCACCGCAGCGCCGGCCGCGTTCAGCTCGCGGACATGGTTCTCCAGTCCGTATTCCGCCATCGAAACCGTGGTGGAATTGAAGGTGTTCGTCTCAATGATGTCGGCGCCCGCCTCGAGATATTGCCGGTGAATGTCCTCAATAATCTGCGGCTGGGTGATGTTGAGCAGATCGTTGTTGAGACGCAGATCGCGCGCATGGTTGGCAAACTGCTTGCCGCGGTAGTCCGCCTCGCTCAGATCGCGGGCCTGGATCATGGTGCCCATGGCGCCGTCGAGCAGGACAATACGCTCCCGCAGGATGCTTTCAAGCGGATGGGCACGACTTTCGCTTCCACTCATGCGATCAGCACTTTCCTTTCCTGAGCTTGCCGGATCAGCCGCCAGGGCAGCCGCAACCCCATCGGCGCCGGCTTTCGCCCCTCATCGTTTCAGTATAACAAGAGAACCCGGCGCACAGCGGGGCCGTCAGGCCCGGCCCGGCACGCGCACCCTGGCCCGGCTGCGGCTACCGCCGCGGCAATCCATGGAGCAGCGGCCCAACGGCATTCGACATCTGATAATCATCCGCCCGGTCGGCCTGGATGTTCCAGAACATGACGCCGTTGAAATCCGGAACACTGGCCACAGCAATTCGCCGCCCAGGCGACAATCCACCCACGACGGCGCGTTGACTCACAGCCTGGCCGGGCATAGGATTCTTAGGTCTCAACAGCGAAGGCTTTTATGGAGCGGCACCCCATGCGCACCTCAGCAAACGAAGAGCACGCCACCACTGTCCGGTACAGGATAAATAAATCCGCCCGCCCGATTAAACATCCGGTTAAAGCGCGGACATTGCTTTTAGTGTGCGCGATCTTTCTGTGCCTGCCTTTGCTCCCGGCACAGGAAAAACCCCGCGATGCTCTCGTGGACTGGATGAACCAGATTGCCCAGGGGCAACTTCGGCAGCGCGCGAAGGCCATCAGCGAAATCCATACGAAGGCCCAGGCGGATCGCCGCAAGCAATGGGTGCGCCGGCAAATGCTGGATGACATGGGCGGCCTGCCCCACTATCAGGGCCCATTGAAGGCCCGGGTCACCGGCCAGCTCCGCGCGAGCTCTTACACCATCGAGAAAGTGATTTACGAAAGCCTGCCGGGGCTTTACGTCACCGCAAATGTTTACCGGCCGAACCAGCCGGGCCGCTATCCCGCCGTGCTGCTGCAGGCCGGCCACACGCAGGAGGGCAAGCCGGAAGACCAGCGCATGGCCGCCAACCTGGCGATGAAAGGCTTCGTCGTGCTGTGCTTCGATCCCATCGGCCAGGGCGAGCGGGAGCAGACTTACAGCCCGCAACTGGACGCGCCGCTGGCCGGGTGGTCCGTCCCCGAGCACATCCAGATGGGCGCCCAAACCATGCTGCTCGGCCAGGGGCTTGCCCGCTACTTCATCTTTGACGCCATGCGCTCGCTCGACTATCTTGCCGGCCGGCCCGACGCGGACGCCTCGCGCATGGGGGCGGCGGGCTGTTCGGGCGGCGGCGCTTTGACCACTTTCCTGGGCGGCCTCGACCCGCGTCTCAAAGTGGTGATCCCGGCCTGCTATCCGAGTTCGTTCCAGACGCTGTTTGCCACCTCCGGGCCGGACGTGGAAATGCTGCTGCCGCGCTTTCTCGAGAGCGGCCTGGATACGGCTGATTTCGTCGAACTCTCCGCGCCCACGCCCTGGCTGCTGCAGGCAACCGAACACGACCAGTTCCACTTCCGCCACCAGGGCGTGCGGCTGGTCTACGCGGAAGCGCGAAACTGGTACGCCCTTTACGGCGCGCAGGACAAAGTGGGATTTATGGTGGGACCGGGATCGCACGGCATGCCGCTGGTGGCCCGCGAAGCTGTTTACCAATGGATGATTCGCTACCTCAAAAACGGGCAGGGCGATGACCACGAGCAGCCGGTCAAAATGTACACCAACCACCAGCTTCTGGTTACGGCAACCGGCAACGTTGAGAACGAACCCGGCAGCAGAAAGCTCTACCAGATTCTGCGCGCCGACTTTGAGGCGAGAAAACAGCCCGGAACGGTCCCCGAGATGTTAGCCAAGCTGCGAGAACTCAAAATTCCCACCGACCACACTGCGCCGAAGATTGAGGTTCTCGACAAATCGCCTGATGCTGCCGGGCAAATTGAGCGCATCAAATTTGAAAGCACTCCCGGCATCTGGCTCAACGCCACCTTGCACATCCCTTCGTCTCCGGGGAAAAAACCTGCCGTACTGGTGCTCGAAGGCGGCAGCGTTTTTGGCCTGATGTCCACGGCCGCCATCGCCGAACACATGGCCAAAGCGGGCCGAGTGGTGCTGGAAATGCAGCCTCGCCGCTCGCAGTTGGAAGTCCATGAGGGCCCGTTTGCCGGAGACTACGTCACCGACGTGCAGGCCAACCTGATCGGGCTGAATCTGCCGGCCATGCGCGCGCACGACATCCTGCGCGGCGTTGATCTGCTGGCGGCCCGTTCTGACGTGGTGGCGAATTCAATTCGTGCTGCCGCCCGCGGCGTGGGAGGTGTCTGGCTGCTGCTGGCGGCCGCGGCTGACCCGCGCATTGAAAAAATCTGGATCGACCAAACGCCTTACAACCTGCGCGCGGCGCTCGACCACTCCATGGCCGCCGACCTGTGGGATGCGGTCATTCCCGGGTTTGTTCTCCACTGGGACCTGAATGACCTGGTGAAAGCCATGGGCGAGCGGCAGGTGATGTGGACGGACCCCACCAACTGGCTGCGGCAGGTTGTGGCGCTCGGGCCTTCTTACCAGTACCGCTACGTTCTGGGCGACGCCACGGACCTGGCCAATGCTCAGGACGACGCGTACATCCAGGAGCTGCTCAAATAAGTCATCCCCGCGGCGTTCGTTCTTCTATGGCGTTACGATTGGCCGTTGAGGAGCGACCGGGCGTTTCCTTCGGTGATGGCCAGCTCCTGATCGCGCGGAAGGCCCGCGGAACGGACTTTGAGCAGCGCGGACTCAAAATAGAAAAAGGGATAATGCGAACCAAAGACCACGCGTGAGGGCGACGTTTCAGCGATCAGCCGGGCAAGCCCTCCCACACGCTCGTTCATGGCAATATCGAACCAGACGTTGCCGGCTTGCCTGATCCTGCTGATATGAGGAGTCGTTGCCCCGCCCCAATAGCCGGCGTTGAGCAGCACCAGGCGGAGTTTTGGAAAACGCGGCAGCAGATCGGCCAGAGGCGTGGGATCGACAGGCGGCACCTGCATCAGCGGGAATTGCGTGCGTGGGTCTTCCATGGAAAGCGCGATCTGGACCAGCAGGCCGCGCTTCGCCGCCATTCCGAGCAGCCTGGCAAGCGCGGGATCGTCCAGCTTGTAGCCGTGGTAGTTGGGGTGCAGGCGAATCCCCGGCACCTTGTGGACTTCATGGCAGCGGCGCACGTCTTCCTGCCAGACGGGCAGCTTCGGATTCACGCAGCCGAAGGGAACCAGAAAATTCCGCCCGTGCCGGTGGCAGGCTTCGGCAAGCCTCGCGTTCACGCCCGCCACATCGCGGCAGAACAGTCCCTCGAAACTCGCGGCCCAGGCCTGCGTCACTCCTTTCCTGCGGAGGCGCGCGACGAGTGCTTCCGGATCGTCGCCAATCAGCCGCCGGAACGGCCAGCGAAACAGGCTCACGTTGGTGTCGATCATGACTTCAGGCCTTTAGCCTCCAGGCTGGGTTGCAGCAGGCGGCGAAGGTTGCCGCCCAGGATCAGTTCCTTCGCTGAATCGGGAATCTCAGCTCCGACCACCTTGGCCATCTGCGAAGCAAAACTGCGGCCTCCGGCGTCGCTGCCGTAAACCACGCGTTCGGCTCCCAGCTCGCGAACTGCCATTTCAACAAAGCCGGAAGTCGGGTCCGATCCCGCGATTCCCGCGCAAATATTTTTTACATCGCGAATGGCGCGGATGCCGAGCTCCCAGGTCCCGCCCGTGTGCCCGCAGATGAACTGCGCCTGGGGGTGGCGTCTGGCAAGTTCCACCAGATCGTAAGGCGTGGATTCGCCCGGGTCGCTGCCGTTGCTCCTGATCCAGGTATGCTGCAGGATGGGGACCTTCAGAGAAATCGCCCGCTCGACAATTGGATCGAGCGCCGGAGAATTGCACCGGACGTCGGTTTCCAGTTCGCCCACGCTCACCATCGGCCCGTCGCGGACGCAGCGGTCGAATTCCTGGAGACAGAACTCCACGTTTGTCGGGCTCAGGTAAACTGAGCCGTAAGCCCGGTCCGGAAAGTGCCGCACGGCGCGCATCACCCGGTCGTTTTCCTCGCGCACCTGCTCCGGGGTCGGGTTCTTGATGTACTGGTCATATCCCTGCGAGAGGATGACGCGCTCAATTCCCAGCCGGTCCATGTGCCGGACCAGCACTGCCATGCGCGCTTCCGGCGTGTCGCCCTCGGCGCCGTCCAGGTGCGTATGAATGTCCCAGATTCTGAAACGGGGGCCCGGCCCTGGAGCTACACCCGCATTGCCCGCGCCCGCCAGGCTGCCGGCTGAGGCGAACCCGGCCACGAAACTTTTGAGAACTGTGCGGCGGTCGAGGATCATTTTTCAGTATCCGATGTTATGACATTGGCCGCAGGAAACTGTGGCCTTGCGGAGCTTGTGGCAATTGACGCAGGACATCATGGAGACGTCTTTTGCCTGCCGCATCACGTCCATGCTGCGAACATTACCGTGGCACACCGCGCAATCCACTTGGGCGGCCAGGTGCTTCTGATGGCTGAAGACAGCGAAGTCGGGCAACTGATACACCCTCGCCCAGGCAATGCTGCCGCCCGCTTTCTGCAGGCTTGCCAGCTTGCGGATGGCAGGACGGTCCGTCGCAATGGCCTGATGGCAGGCCATGCATTGCGGCACGTTCGGAATCTGCATCTGCCTGCCGTCTGCGGTGATCTGGTGGCAACTGTCGCATTTGAGCCCCGCGGTTGAATGGACTTTGTGGCTGAAAGGAACGGGCTGGGCGGGCGCCGGAGGCTGCGGCGCGATGTCCACGGGCTCGCTTCCCTTGCCTCCGGGGATGACTCCCAGCTCAACCGGGCGCCGGGTGCGGGTATCGAGCTTCGCCTGCGCCGGGCTCGTCTGCCCTTTGGGGAAAAGAGTGTAGGCCGCAATAACCGTGGGGGCGGAAGCGCCGGTGCTGAAACGCGAACTGGGCCCAACCGCGATCACCACAAATTGCCTGCCGGTCTTCTTCCCCAGATAAGTCAGGGGCGTGGCGTAGCCGTTGGCTTCAAGCTTGCTGACCCAAAGCTGCTTCCCCGTCTGCGCGTCAAACGCACGGAAGCGGCGGTCGGCCGTGGCGGCAATAAAGACCAGGCCGCCGGCCGTGACGATGGAACCTCCCAGATTGTAAATGCCGGTCTTGGGAACGCCCTTGGCCGCCAGGGCGTCCACGACTCCCAGCGTCACGCTCCAGGCAATCTTTCCGGTATTCAGGTCGACGGCGTTCATGGTGCCCCAGGGCGGCTTCTGGCAAGGATATTTATTGTCGTCCTCAAAGCGCGCGTAGGAGCCCCACTTGCTGTCTTTCTCATACGCCTCGGGAGAACCTGCGGGCTGCTTTTTCATTTGCCCCACCGCGCCGAGGTTGGTGATGTTCGCGTAGAGGTAGCCGGAAGAGGGATCGAAGGAGACGCCGCCCCAGTCAGTCCCGCCCATAGTGCCCGGAATGATCACGGTGGTCTCCAAACCCCAGGGATTGAAAATCCCTCCGGGAAGGGCTGAGCCGAAATTCTCCATGCAGTACTTGCGCGACTCCGGCGTGACGTTGGTGATGTCGTCGCGCGTTACCTGGATGGTGGCCAGGGGAGGAATCACGGCGGGGAACGGCTGCGTGGGGCTGGTAGCTTCGCCCGGCACTTTGCTTTGCGGCACCGGACGTTCTTCAATCGGATAAAGCGGCTTGCCGGTAAGCCGGTTGAACACGAAGACGAGTCCCTCTTTGGCCACCACAACAACTGCGGGAATCTCCTTCCCATCGCGATGGAGGGTCACCAGCGAGGGCTGCGACCCCACGTCCATGTCCCAGATGTCGTGATGGACCATCTGGTAGTACCAGACGAGTTTGCCGGTGTCCGCCTTGACGGCCACCAGCGAATTGGCGAAAAGAGTGTTCCCCTTCCGGTCGGCGCCGTAAAAGTCATAGGAAGGCGAGCAGACGGGCAGGAAAACCAGGCCGTTCTTGACATCAACGCTGATGGGCGGCCATGCGTTGACGCCTGAGCGGTCTTTCCAACTGTCGCCCGGCCAGGTGTCGTGCCCGAATTCGCCCGGCGGCGGAATCGTGTTGAACGTCCATGCCAGCTTCCCGGTGTGCACGTTGAAGGCGAGCACCGCTCCGCTGTTCCCCCTGGAGGGAAATTCCTGCACCTCGGAGCCCACAATAATCAGGTCTTTGTAAATGACCGGAGGCGAGGTGACGTCGTAGGCACGCTTCGGGTATTTCACGATCCCTTCGCGAAGATCAATCGCGCCGCCCCTGCCGAAACCTGCGCAGGGCTTGCCGGTGGCAGGGTCGAGCGCGAACAGGCGGGCGTCAGGCGTGGTGAAAAAGATGCGGCTGTCGGCGGCGGCGCGGCGGCCGTCGCAGGCTTCGGGCGACTCGCCTTGCCAGTAAGTCATGCCGCGATTGGGCAGCGGACGCACCTTGCCGCTGGCTGCTCCATAAGAATCGAAGGTCCAGAGCTGTTTGCCCGTCTCGGCATCGAGTGCGATGGCGAGCCCCGTTTGAGTGGCAAAGTAGAGCGCGCCATTGACCATCAGGGGAGTGCTTTCGAAGGCCTGCAGCCAACTGTTCGGCGTGGTGGGAACATCGTACGTCCATGCCCGCTGAAGGCGGTCGACGTTGGTGCGATTGATCTCCGTGAGCGGCGAATATCGCATGCCTCCAGCGTCATGCCCGTAAACCGGCCAATCTCCGCCGGCATTCCCCGCGCCCGATTGCCCGATGGCGATGGCGCAAGCCAATAGCGCCGTGATGGGGAGATAAATTTTCAGGATGCGTCGTTTGTCAAATTTCACTTTCTTCCCTCGATGTTCAAACGGTTGCAGCAGTCTCGATGGCTCGTCAGCCGATGCCGCGGCTTGCCGCCGGATCGCTGCGAACCCACACGTCAACTATAGGGTCGGTGTCAAGCAATGGGCAGGGGAAGACCATTGCCCAGGGTCTGGGCACCTCAAACAGGCGGTTTGAAATCCTGAATGTCCAACTTTGTGACGTTGTAAATGGATGGATTCTTCTCCGCGAAGTTGTAAATGTCCACCGGGGCGATCGACTCCTCCTTTTCCTTTCCAAAGGTCAGATGACCGGTGAACCAGGTAGTCCGGAAAATGGCGTTGGCAAGCTGGAGTAAAATGTCCACCCAGCCATAATCATCAGCGGAGAATTTGAAGGCCCGGCTAATGTCCCCCGGCTTAAAGGTCAGCATCATGGCATTCGAGCGGCTGGGGGCGGAAACCTTTACCGTCCCAGCCATGACCAGTGCATAAGAAAATCACGCCGATAATATCATGCCGCGGCGAGCCATGCCTGCCAATTCTCTGTTGCTTTTTGGGCCTGCGGCGAATACTGTTTCGCTTGAATTTTGAGATACCTGTCATTTCTCGTGAGCAGAGCCGTCGGCCTTGGTACGGAAACTGGCTCCGACGCGGTCAGGGGTGCCAGATAGCGGCTGAATAGCGTCACTCCAGGGAAACGAGCTATCACGGAATTGAACAGGGCATCGAGTGTCTCAGGGTGACCAAATTGCCATAACGCGGAGGGATTATGAAACGCTCAAGCAGACGTCAATTCCTGGTTGATGTGGGAGCCGGCTTGGGAGTTGCCGGTATCGCAGAGGCGAAGTCCGGTCTGGCGAAAACTGTGCCGCCAGCGAATGACCAGCCGCAGGAAGAAAGGTTGACTTCCGGCACAGGGAATCTCTCCGCTGAAATCGACTTCCGCTATACGCCGCTGTCATCGCAACTGGTCTACTGCTTCCCGGACGACCACTTTAAGAGCCTGGTTGGCGAACATGGTGATCTGCGTTATGGCCACCCGGGCCAGGGCCGGGGCATCGATTACTTCCCCGAAGTGGTGGAATTCACTCTCGAAGGAATGGAGGCCAACCGCGTGCGCTGGCAGCAATTGGAAGCCCCAGGGGTTCCGATTGTTCACACGCGAATGGACCGCCCCGAGGCCTTTCTCGAACTCACAACCTTTGCCACGCGGCGCGATGGAGAAGGCCGGGTGGATAACGTGATTCTCGAAGTCAGGCCGCGAACCCTGCACTCTCTGCACACGGTCCCAATCGTCATTGTGCGAAGCCGGAATGACATCGCGGTCACAAAAACTCCAACCGCCACCATCCTGCGCCTCGACAGCAAAACACCCACTCCTTTCATGGTGGCGAACGCGCCCCTGGCTCTCCACCTGGATGGCTTCGTCTGGCGATCCTACGCACTGAATGCAGGCGTGGCCGGCGAGGGGAAACCCTTCCGATGCTTTTTCCGCTTTCCCCAGGAAGGCCAGGACGCGGAAAAGCTGATCGGCGGGCTCGGCGACCCGGACGGCCTTCTGACCGAAGCGCGCCAGCACTGGAAAGGATGGAAACCATTTGAAGGGAATGTCTCCTGGCAACTTCCCAGCCGGTACGGCGAATTTCTGGTGGCGTGCGCGCGGAACATCCAGCAGGCCCGGGAAGAGAAGGAAGGAAAGGTCACGTTCCAGGTAGGGCCGACGGTCTATCGCGGGCTGTGGATTGTGGATGGTAATTTCATCCTTGAGGCTGCGCGTTACCTCGGATACGACAAAGCTGCCCAGGAAGGGCTGGAAACCGAATGGGCCCGGCAACTGCCCGACGGCCAGATCGTTGCGGGCGGGGGCCGCGAGCATTGGAAGGATACGGGCATCGCCATGTTCACGCTGGTTCGACAGGCGGAGCTCAGCCAGGACTGGACCTATTTTCGCGAGATGCAGCCGAACGTGCTTCGGGCCGTGAAGTTCCTTAAAGGCCTGCGGGGGAAGGCCAGGAGCGAAGGAAATGCCAACAGCCGTTACGGACTGCTGGCTCCGGGATTCGGAGACGGCGGGCTGGGCGGCATCCGGCCCGAATTTACCAATACCGTATGGGTTCTGGCCGGGCTCAAAGCGGTGACGGAAGCGGCTGGCCGGCTGCAACTCCAGGGCTTTGATGACACCCGGCAATTCTACAGTGAGCTGCGGGCGTCGTTTTTCGCGGCGGCGGCACAGGAAATGCGCCGGCACCCGGACGGTTTCCAATATCTCCCTATGCTGATGAAGGAAGACCCGGCGTGGACAGATCCCGATCCCTGGAAATGTCCGCAGCCACAAATAGCGCAATGGGCGCTTTCCCATGCCATCTATCCGGGCCTGGTGTTTGGAAAGAACGACCCGATCGTGGCCGGGCACATCAAGCTGATGCAGGCCTGCACGCAGGAAGACGTTCCGGCTGAAACGGGCTGGCTCCATCACGGTGGTTTGTGGAACTACAACGCGCCCTTTGTGTCCCACGTTTACTTGTGGGCGGGACTTTCGGACTGGGCGCGGCGGACCTTCATCGGGTTCCTGAATCATGCCACGCCGCGCTATTGCTGGCGGGAAGAACAGCCCCTGCGCGGGAGCCTGACTGCGGACTACGTGGGCGATATGCCCCACAACTGGGCGAGTGCCGAATGTGTTCTCTACCTGCGGCACATGCTGGCGCTTGAGGACGGCCAGGCGTTGCGCCTGCTGGCGGGAATCCGTGACCCTGATCTGGCCGATGAGCAACCGATGACGCTTGTGCATTCTCCGACTCGCTTTGGGAGAGTTGGTTTGAGCCTCGAGCCGCTTGACGGACACAGGGGTTGGCGGTTGAAGTTCCTGCGAGGCGCCGGACCTGCGCCCAGGCGCGTGCAACTGCCGGCAGTGCTGGGCCCACGTTTCAGGTTCTCAAGAATTTCAGGCGCTGCAATCCAACAGGAAAAGAACGTGATCCTTGTAGCACCCGGCGCAATCTCATGGGAAGCAGTTTGGAAATCCACCTCTTGAATAACCTGAAACAATCATGCTGCCCGCCCATGTGAAAGGAGCCCCATGAAAATTGATCGACGCAGTTTCCTTGCCACCCTCCCGGCCGCCGCCCTGGCAACTGGGAACGCGGATGCGGCTCAACATCGCACCACCGTCGCGATCGAAGGCGACCGTTTCCTCATCAACGGACGCCCGACCTATGAGGGGCGGACTTTCAAAGGCATGAAGGTGGAAGGTCTGCTGATGAACTCGCGCATGATCCAGGGCATCTTCGATGATTCGAATCCCGCCACGCGCCCCCGCTGGCGGTATCCCGACACCGGCAAGTGGGACCCGGAACGCAATACACAGGAATTTGTTGCCGCCATGCCGGACTGGCGCCGCTACGGCCTCCTGAGCTTTGCCATCAATCTGCAAGGCGGATGTCCGCAGGGATATTGCAAACAACAGCCATGGAACAACACCGCCTTCAGGCCGGACGGAACCCTGAAGCGCGCGTACATGCGGCGCCTCAAGCGCATTCTTGACCGCGCCGACGACCTCGGCATGGCCCCCATCGTCAGTTTCTTTTACTTCGGCCAGGACCAGCGTTTGCGCGACGAACGCGCGGTGAGGCGGGGCGTTGAAGAAGCCACCCACTGGCTGCTCTCCCATCGTTATCGGAACGTGCTGGTGGAAATTGACAACGAGTGTAACGTCAAGAGATATGACCATTCCATTCTGACCTCGGCCCGCGTGCATGAGTTGATTAATCTGGCCAAGTCCATCAGCAGGCGCGGCGAGCGGCTCCAGGTGAGCGCCAGCTTTGGCGGCGGCAGCATTCCTACGGACAACGTGGTGGCCGCCGCGGACTTTGTGCTGATGCATGGTAATGGCGTCAAGAACCCGGCTCGCATTACGGAAATGATCCATGAAGTTCGCCGCCGTCCGAGCTATCGCCCCATGCCCGTACTCTTCAATGAGGACGACCACTTTGATTTCGACAAGCCCCAAAACAACATGCTGAGTGCAGTGGGAGCTTACGCCTCGTGGGGATTTTTTGATCCCGGTAAGAGCAATTACCGCGACGGCTATCAGTGCCCGCCTGTCAACTGGGGCATCAACACGCCGCGCAAGAAGGCTTTCTTTGGATTGCTGAAAAAGGTTACGGGTGCCGGCAGTTACAAACGCTGAACACCCCGCCTGCTGTTTGCTTTCAGCGGGTGGCTGGGTATATGGTGTCCGTCTTGCCGGATGCCATCGCGGCCTTCCGGTTAAACTCCCTGGAGGGAACTGTCTTGACCATTCGCCGTTTGGCTCTTCTATTAGTGCTGTGCTTTGGCTGCCGGCCGCTCGTCGCGGCCGAATTGCCGCTTTCACCTTACCCGCAGCAGGTGCGCGCGGGCACGGGAGAATTTATCACCAGGAGTCATGTGGCCATTGATGTCAGCAGCAAGGAGGCCGAGGACCGCTTTGCCGCCAGCCTGCTCGCCCAGGACCTCAAGTCCATTGACGGCGTTGAAGCCACCATCCAGACTCGGGTGTCCGGGAGACCCCGCATTGTTCTGGCACGAACAGACACAAGCGAAGGGAGTCGCATCCTGACTCGGGCAGGTGTAAAGTTTCCCGCCCAGGCCAATGAGGAAGGTTACGTCCTTGTGGTGAGCGGCAGCGAGGCGGACGTGGTGGCCAGGAGTGCGGCCGGTGTGTTTTACGGTGTCCAGACGTTACGGCAGTTGCTGCACCCGGGGCAGGCCAGCGGCTCCGCGCATTGCCCGGCGGTTACGATTGTGGACTGGCCCGCCATGCGCTGGCGGGGCGTGAGCATCGACATCAGTCGAGGTCCGTTCCCGACGCTCGCTTCAATCAAGCGTGAAATTGATCTGCTCGCACAGTACAAAATCAACGTCTACTCCCCTTACATGGAGAACATGTTTGATTACCCGAGCCTGCCGCTGGCAGGAGAGCCGGGCGGGGCGCTCACTCCGCAGGAAGTAACCGAAATCGTTGCGTATGCGAAGCAGCACCACATGATTGTCCTTCCGGAGCAGGAATCCTTCGGGCATCTGCACCTGCTGCTGGAAAATGAGAAGTACCAGAACATGGCCGAATTACCATACGGCACCGTGCTTTCTCCCACGGTCCCGGAGTCTGCCCAGTTCATCGGAATGATGTTTGCCGATCTCAACAAGTATTTCCCGGGGCCGTTTTTCCACATCGGCGCCGATGAGACTTTCGAGCTCGGCCAGGGGCGCACCAAAGATCTTGTGGACAAAGAAGGCTACTCGAAAGTGTACGTCGACTACCTGCGCAAGATCGATGCTGTCCTCAAACCTTACCACCGCAAGATTCTTTTCTGGGGAGACATGGGGGTTCGGCATCCGGAAGATTTGAAGGACCTCCCCAAAGACATGATCGCCGTGCCGTGGGATTACGCGCCACGCAAGTCCTTTGTAAAAGAAATCAAACCCTTCCGCGACGTAGGTCTTGAAACCTGGGTCGCGCCGGGCGTGAGCAACTGGAGCAGGATATTCCCGGACTATTCTGAAGCGATTCCCAACATCCGGCAATTCGTGACCGATGGGAAAAGCCTGGGAGCAACCGGTGTTCTCAATACCACGTGGATGGACGATGGCGAGGGCATGGTGAACTTTACGTGGTACGGGCTTGCCTACGGCGCAGCCCAAAGCTGGCAAACCACCGTGGACGACCAGCAGTTCTCAAACGCCTGGGACTGGACCTTCTACCGGGCCGACGGCCACGACTTTGCCAGTGAAGTCAACACACTGACCCAGATTCACGAGGCCCTGCGGAGCGCCATCCACCGGGATGGCAGCGACAGCCTGACGTGGATCAACGCCATGAGCCCACAGGGCCAGAAGTTTTACGCCGGGTGGCAGCCAACAGCCCACCAGATTCGCATGATGGCGGAAGACGTGATCTCGAACGTCCGCCAGCATCGTACCGAAGCCCGCCGCAATGCCGACATGCTGAACTATGTTGAATTCTCAGCGCGGAGGTTCGACTTCCTCGGGCAGAAGGCCATCTATTCGAAGGAAATCGCAGACCGTTACTCGCAAGCCCAGGCAAGTGCCGGGAACCCCAGCGGAGGCAGCCTCAGCTTACGCCGAATCAGTGGACCCATGCAGGACATGATGCACAAGACGTTCCAGCTTCGGCGAGAATACAAACATCTCTGGCAGGGAGAGAACCGGCCCTATTTCCTGGAAAACATTTTGAACCGATACGACACTGAATATAACCGGTGGAGGAAGGGAGACGAGCGAGTCGGCCAAATCGAAAGGGCTTACCGCACCACGCATAAACTTCCGCCTCTTTTTGAGGCCGAGGGCTCTGGGAATTAGGAAACGTCCCGGCACAACTTAAACTATCTCCATCCGAAGACATCCACGGAAGATGTGGGTGTGAGCCATCGAGAAAGTGAGCAACGATGAACGTCAAAAGACGTTCTTCGTTTCACATTCCGAACACGGCGAAGGCCCACCCCGGAAACTCATGGCGGCGATGCTACCTGTCAGTTGTAATTAAAAACCGCTCAGCGCCGCACCACTTTTCACCGGAGCACCTTTCGTAAGTCTAATTCTGGTAATCACGGGATCGAAAAGGATACCATGAGCGGACGGCGAGGATGTGTGCCCTGGTTTTTCCCCGGTTATAAAAACCAACGGTAGAATTCAGCCGGAAGAACCAAGCGTCTCCGGGCCCGCTCGGGTGGAGACCTTCGATCCCGTTTTCCCCTCCGCCGGCCGCGATATCACCGTGCCCGTCCAAAACCAGATAGATTTCCTCCGCCATTTCGTGGTGGTGGGGGAAATTCGTCCCGCCCGGCGCAAATTCCATCAGGAAGAGGCTGGTCACCGCAATGCCGCAATCGAGCCTGTCATTAGTGCCCTTTCTGTTTCCGAGCAGCAACCGGTATTGCGTCGAGGCCGGGTGGCCTGCGTCGGTTTGCAGCTTGACGTCATAGGCATTCGCAATCTGGAGCTTGGGCGGCTTGGATATTGGCGTGCCGCCGGGAATCTTGAAACCCATGACAACAAAGCGAAGGGCCGAACTCGAAGGGTTCGCCAGGCCGTGACGAACCCCAGGCGGGAGGTACATGAAATCGTCTTTCTTTACAGACGATTTCTGTCCACCGTAACGGAGGGTCCCGCTGCCTGCCAGAACAAAATAGATCTGTTCCTCGGCAGGGTAGGAGACCTCTTTGCAGTGTCCGCTCGGGTCAATCGTCACTTCACCGTATCGGGCGACACTCCGAACAATTCTGGTCTCGGAATCGCCCGCGCCAAACAGAGGCTTGTAATGGCAGCTCGGGGTGCTGATATCCATTGGTTTTTCCGGGACGCCCGAACCGTTCCGATGGAGCCAGGTGGGATCGACTTTCCGTTGTGCGCCATAGGCGACGGAGATGCCTGTCAGGAAGATGATGAATATGGCATATTTCATCTTGTTCGGCCTCCAGAAAAAGGGTAACGCCGTAAAGTGGCGGCGATGAAGCCAAGGGAAAGAATAGCGTGCCGCGCAAAATCAGCACATCAATTTTCCAACCATTTAAACCGGCGCCATCTTATCACGGATCCCCTCTGTCAATGTGCAGGGCTGGCAAGACTCTGGCGTTGCTGTTAATATGCGTGACCCAGGAGGTGAGTGACCATGCTTACGCGACGCGAGTTCCTTCAGGCGCAACTGGCCGGGATGACATTGATTCTGTGCGAGCCATGGAAATTGGAAGCCAGCCCATCCCCTGCAACGACGACACTGCCGTGGACGCACTATGTGCGCATTTCAGGCAATCCACTCAGGCTGGACCGTATTGACCAGATCGTTCGGGAAGCGACGGAGACGCACGTCTTCGGCATCGAGACCGACAATGACATTGAGGGACGCTATGAGAGTTTTCTCGATCCGACCGAAAAGCTGAAAGCGATCAAAGCCGTGGCTGAGAAGGCGCACGCTGTGGGGAATTATGCCTTTGTCTATGTCGCCGGGACCGAATGCATCACTGCGAACGCCGCCAACGTTAAGCACTCCCTCTACAAAGACCACCCCGACTGGGTCCAAAGGAAGATCACCGGTGAGCCTGCGCTGTTTGGAGGAGGCTCGGCGTTTTGGATCCGAAAGGGCGACGAGGATGTATGGGTCAGTCCCTACGCCCCCGAGTGGCGCAGGATTTACATGGAACACATTCGCCAGATTGCGGCCACCGGCATCGATGGTATCTACGTGGATATCCCTTACTGGATGACGCATTTTACCGGCTGGGAAAAATCCTGGGCCAGCTTTGACAAGTACTCTGTGGCTGAGTTCAAGAAACTCACCGGGTTGAATGCCATGAAAGACCTTAAACTCGGTGATTTCTCCGATCCCAATTTTCGCCGCTGGGTGGATTTTCACATCACGACGATCACGGAGTTCATGAAGGAAATTGGTCACAACGTCAAGTCCGTTAACCCTGCCGCCGTGACCATAGCGGAAATCTATCCGGGTATTGAGTTTGAGGCCGTCCGTGTCGGCGCTGACGTCTACCAACTTTATGACGTCATCGACGTCATCGCGCACGAGTATGAATGGAGTGGTGTTGGTAACGCTTCGAGAAAGACGCCACTCGACTGGCTGCACTTCATGATCGGCATGTACAGTTTTCGCGCTTTTGCCGGTGACAAGCCCACCTGGATGCTGAGCTATTCCTGGGACGGCGAAAAGGGCGTCAGCCCCGGCGAAGAGATGCAGAACCTGTTTGCTTCGCAGCTCGCGGCGGGAACCAATTGTTGGGACGTCCACGGACACGTGATGTCCGGGTCGAATGACATCGCCATGCGGAAAAAGATTTTTGCCTGGATCGAACAACACGAAAAGACGTTCTACAATCCCCGTACACCCATTCACCCGATTGGCGTCTACTTTTCACCGCGCACACGGGACTACCTCTCGGAAGATTTCCTCAATTCATACCTTGGGGCTATGGCATTGCTCATGCATTCTCACCATGAGTTTCAGATCGTGACGCCACGAACGCTGGCGGATTTTCGCGGGCCTGCACTCTTCTTGCCTGACGCCCGGTGCATGGGCGACACGGAACTTGGCCTCCTGGAATCTTATGCCAGGTCTGGCAGGATGCTGATTGTTTCGGGACGGTCCGGACAACTTGACGAAACGGGCCAGGCCCGGCCATCGAATCGGCTGCATCATTTTCTGGGGATCCGGAATCCGGCAAAGAGGTCAGGAAGCTCTGCCAGGCCAGTGTACGCCTACCTTCCTGAATGCCCCGGGCGGGCCTATTGGCAGACTTTAGGCAAAGAATTCAGCCAGGCTGCCTCTCGTGGCGTTACGGCTGGCCAGACTTTCCAATCACTCCGGCATGAGTTTGATGCGAACGTTATGGAGGCTCTTCAAACCAGCTCATTTGTAAAAGTCACGGCATCGCCCTTTGTGACCAGCCAGACGGCGAGGGTCAACGGCAAGATGCATGTCTTCATTGCCAACTTTAAAGGTCTTCAGCCGCGAAAGAAGGCAACCCAGATTCCAGAAGAGAACGTTGAAATATTCTTCCCGCTAAACGCAGGAAGCAGAGCCTTTGTATTGCCATTCCTCGGGAAGGTCCGCAGGCTTCCGGTTGAATCGAGCGGCGAGCAGCTCCGTGTTGTTGTTCCCCGAATAGACAAAGGCGCAGTGGTTTGGCTCGAGTAACATTCACAGGAGTGAAGAAGGCGCGCCAGGACCAGCCAGGCCTTTCGCTTCCTCGAAGGTGCGCCTCCAGCTTAATCAACAAGCTCCGGCTTACGGTTGCTTTCCTTTTCTCTACAGACACGACGAGACTGTCAGCAAAGCAACCCCATCACAATGAAAACCGAAAGGTCTCCTGACCTTGCGTTTGGTTTCATTTGCGAAAAAAATTGAAAAATAGCTTGACAATCTAATCAGTCCGGGTTAAAGGTGTCATCAGAAAATAGTTACAGCCAGGGTTAAAAAGGCACGAACTCTAGGGTTGGACAAGCAACGGTTTGGCCGTTTTCTGGTTTTGCTTGTGGTTTTCGCCGATGAACTTTAGAAGGAGGGATTAATGCCAGCAAGTTTCCCTTTAACGGGTGATCGCAGGATAGTAAGGTTCTTTTATAAAGTTCGGAGTCTTGCCTCCAACTCAACTTTAGCCATCTGCATATTGGCCGTATTGGCTGTGTGGGCCGGGCATCCAGTTGCCGTACGCGCCCAAGGCACGGACACCGCATTGGTGCGTGGAACAGTCAAGGACCCCACGGGAGCGGTTATTCCGGGGGCAACCGTGACCGCCACAGAGATAGCGACACAGGTACAGACCAAAACACAAACCGACAGTTCCGGCCTGTACATCTTTAATTATCTCAAGCCAGGCGATTATACCCTGAAGGTGGAAAAGGAAGGTTTCAAAGCGTGGGTTATTCCATCCATAGAACTTCGCATCGGAACCCAAACGGATCAGGACGTTGCATTACAAGTCGGAAGCACACAGCAAACCGTGGAAGTAAAAGGCGCAGCGCCACTTCTGAATACGGTGAGTGCGGCATTAGGCACAACCGTCAACAATCAGTACATCCAGAGTTTGCCGTTGCTTGATCGCAATATCGCGAACCTCTCTTACCTTTCCGGAGGCGTCACACAGGTTTCGGGCGCTTCAGCCACCCAGCTGGGCGGCACTGTTTTTGCGTCGAACGGCCAGCGATACGGCACGGCGGAATTCCGGCTGGACGGCGTGCTGGCGACGCGGCCTGAAGGCGGCGAAGGCGGCAACACGGATGTGGGCTACATGCCCGACGTGGATGCACTGCAGGAATTCAGACTCCAGAATAACAATATGTCCGCCGAGTACGGCAACAACGGTGGCACGGTGGTTAACATCGTCACAAAATCGGGCACCAACAAGTTCCATGGCAGCGGCTACTGGTTTTTCCGCCGGCCGGGTCTTGACGCAAACGACTTCTTTACCAACCAGGGCGGCGGCACCAAAGGCCCGTACGCTCACGATCAGTACGGTGGGTCTGTCGGCGGGCCCATCAAGAAGGATAAGACCTTCTTCTTCTTCGACTATGAGCGGTTTCGCAACAACAGTCCCTTCGTTGTGAATAAGACGGTTCCTACCATGCTCGAGCGGCAGGGTGACTTCTCACAATCATTCAATGATGACGGAAGCCTGAGGCAGATCTTCAATCCATATCAAGTCGCTCCTACGGGTGGCGGAGATTATCAGCGCCAACCTTTTGCTAACAACATTATCCCTATGGGCGCCACAAACCTCTGCGCTCCCCGGCCCACGTGCGTTGACCCCATCGCCGCGCAACTGATTAACCTTTACCCAACACCAACGGATGCCGGCGTCGGTCCAGGGCAGCTGGGCAATTTCTCCGATAAGCTGATCGAAACGAGTCCCTCCTGGCAGATGGACCTCAAGATCGACCAGAACTTCTCGGCGGCCAATCGCCTGACGGCCCGGTACAGCATGAGCCACGGCTCGGATAATGTTCCCGATGACTTCCTGTCTCCGACGGTCTCAAAGTCCATTACGCACGACGTGGCGCTGGAGGATACCTGGACCGTAAGCCCCACGATGCTCTGGGTCAACCGGGTGGGAGTAATCCGTGATAACTACCCCGAGCAGGCTCTGGTGACGGTCGATCCCTTGAAAATCGGCTTCCCCGCGAGCATGATCAACAACGTCTGGTACCGTGAAGTGCATTTCCCCACCATCTCACTCGATAACTATGCAACTCTTGCTTCCAACAATGGCTGCTGCACGGATACCGTGGAAGGCGACACACAGTGGATGTTTGATTCCACTGCAACGAAAATCTATGGCAACCACAGCATCAAGTTCGGCGGCGAGGAACGGATCTTCCTGAACAACTTCTTCCAGCCTGACACAACCTCCGGCTCTTTTTCGTTTGGACAGGGAGCGACCATGCAGAGCGTTTTCAGCCCTGACTTTACACAGGGCAGCAGCGTGGCCTCGTTGCTGCTGGGCTGGTATGGCAGCGGTGGCTTCGCGCTGCGTCCTCACGTGTCCAACAAATCGTCCGTCGGCGCCGTGTTTGTGCAGGACGACTGGAAGGCAACTTCCCGCCTGACGATTGGGGCGGGACTGCGATGGGAATGGACCGTTCCGTATAGCGAGCGGCTAAACCGCAACATGTTCAGCTGCTTTACGTGCGCCTCTGGAATCACCGTTCCAGGGGTGGGCCCGCTTACGGGAACCATGGTTCTTGCCGGTCCCACCAATCGGCACGCGAACGCTTCTATTTTTGACCTCGGACCGCGCCTGAGCTTTGCTTACCGGCTGAGTGGCAACACTGTTATCCACGCAGGCGCGGGAATGTACCATGGGATGAGCTTTGCCACCAACTGGCAATACGGCGGAGGCGCCTGGCAGTCCGATGCCAGCTCTCCCTCATCCCTGGATGGCGGAATCACTCAGCTCGCCACCATGGAGAATCCTTTTCCCCTTGGCTTCAACCTTCCCCAGCAGGGGAAGTATGGCCCACTCAGCCTTTGGGGTTACTATGCCGAGAATCATGGAAGCGACACCTTCCGAGTGGACGACATTTACCAGTGGAACATGGGCATCCAGCACCAGTGGGGGAATACGATGCTGGAAGTGGATTACGTGGGCAACCGCGGCACGCATTTGCCGTGGAACTACTCCACGGAGAACCGCGACTTTATCAACGCGGCGAACCGAGTGAAGTATGGATCGTCCGGATTGGCGAACCTGGTGCCGAATCCTTTCCAGTACCTTTTCCAGGGGCCCCAGGCTATCTTCGATGCCCCAGGGTCCATCTATAACGATCCGACGATTCCGCAAATCAACCTTCTCCGTCCTTACCCGCAATACGACGGAGGTTTCACCGGCTTCCCGCTTTTTGTTGCCAACAGCAGCTACCATTCTCTCCAGGTGCGTTTTGAAAAACGGGCAGCGAAGGGGTTGTCATTTGTAGGTAACTACACGTTCTCGAAGTTCCTCGATAACTCCGATGCCGGAGGCAACGCCTGGATCGGTGGCGGCGGCGGCGCTGGAATCGGGTTCGTCGGTTCCCCGCAGGACTACACCAATCTTGCGCTGGAGAAGAGCGTCAGCGCTAATGACACGCCGCAGCGTCTGACCTTCGCAGTGATCTATGACTTGCCGGTCGGGCACGGGCAGCGATTTGGCCCGAATATGAACAGAGTGCTCGATGGAGTGATTGGCGGATGGAAACTTACCCCGTTCGTCACTTTCCAGACCGGGCAGCCCATCTCTGTGGATGACTCGAACCAGCTTGTGGCCGACGGCCACCAGCGCCCCAATCTGATTGGCAACCCGTGCAGCGGCGCGAGCCTCGACGCGATTGCCAACGGAACGGCAAGCTACTTCAACAATAGTGCCTTCTCGCACCCGGCAGACCAGGTAGACGGCACTGCGCCGCGTTACTTGTCGACCTGCCGAGTGCCGGGCATCGCTAACCTCGATATGTCTATCGCCAAACAGTTTCGATTCAAGGAGAATATGTACATTGAAGTGCGAGGCGATTTCTTCAACTCCTTGAACAACCCTCGGTTCGGGGCTCCTGCTGCGAATACGAACGATGGAACCGGCTATGGTGCTAGTGGATTCGGTGGCATCTTCTACCAGGAGAACCAGCCTCGACACGGGCAGATTGGAATCCATTTCGTGTTCTGACGAAAGGGTGAGGCTTGGCCAGTCATCTGGCCAAGCCTCTTTTTTTCCTGGGTTAATGCCGGGGCACTTCATGCATTTCGCCTCTCTGCTGAACGTCTCCCGAGAAGTGTCTTTGACCTGAAGCAAATCCCCGCTATCCTGAATATCCGGTCAGAGGCACGGAATGAGAAGACTGCTAATCACGCGTCTTGTCTATGTCTGTCTTGCCGTCTGCATTTGCTTCTGGGCGCGCATGGCCCAGGGTTCTCCTGACAGCCTCGCCGACGCGCAGCAGCATGTGGCGCAAGCAAGCTCGCTGGTCCAACAAGGCAATTTGAAAAATGCCGAGATGGAATTGCGCCAGGCAGTGAAACTGGCTCCGGATGATGCTGCCTATCTGGGTTTTCTTGGGGCGGTGCTGGGCATGGAGCAGAAGCTGCCGGAATCAACCTCCTATCTGGAAAAGGCGTTGCACCTCAACCCTCTGGACTTGCGAACCCGCCGTAACCTCGCCTCAAACCAATTCCAGATGGGACAATTCCAGGCCGCCCGGAAGAATCTTGAGCGGATATTGAAAGCCCAACCGGGCGAGACCACATCGGTTTTCCTGCTGGGGATGGTGGATGAAGAACTCAAAGACTATCAGCATGCCCTCGCACTTCTGGAATCAGTACCCCAGGAAGTGCAGAGCCATTTTAAGGCTCAAGTGGCGCTGGCTCGCTGCTATTATCAGACCGGAAAAACCGAGAAAGCCAGGGAGGTCCTACGGGGACTTGAAACTCATTCTGCCGGACCTGATGGAATTTTCCTCGGCGGGCAGGTTGCAGACCAGGCAGGAGATTATGACCTGGCCGAACATTTGTTCCGGTCGGTGTCGACGACCTATCCAGACAAGGTGAACCTCGGTTATAACATTGCCCTCACTCAATACCACGCCGACCACGTTAAGGAAAGCCAGGCAACTCTGCAAGGTCTGCTCGAAGCCGGACATGAAACCTCAGCCATCGAGGACCTCATGGCCTGGTGCGAATTCAAGCAGGACCATATCAAAAAAGCAGTGGCGCATATGGACAGGGCCATTGACCTCGCCCCTTCCCGCGAGTCCAACTATCTGGACGTGGGTGTCATGTTGCTCCACGACAACCGTCACAATGGGGCGCTGGTTGCCGCTCGAAAAGCCGTCGAGGTCGCTCCCCACTCGTACAAGGCGTACCGGTTTCTTGGCCTCGCCCAATATAAAATAGGCGAACTGAAGGCCGCTGAAAAAACTTACGCGCACGCTGTGGAACTGAATCCAAAGGACAAGGAATCGCTTCTCGGACTTGCCTCCGCCCAGGTTGATGATGGAAAAATCGATGAAGCCCAGACGACATTCGAAAAGGCAATCGGTTATTTCCCCAAAGACGCGAACCTCTACCTGCAGTATGGGCGAATGCTGATGGTTTATCGGGGCACAAGCGGAAGCAAGATGGAAGGTCGTGCAGTCGCTTTATTAAAGAAGGCCATCGCACTTGATTACTCTCTAGCGGAAGCCCATTACCTGCTGGGCAACCTTGCCCTGACTAAAGGGCAGACCGAAAAGGCTCTGCCTGAGCTCGAACTGGCTATAAAGCTCGACCCGAAGCCGAGCAGCGCACACTATGCCCTGGCTCGAGCGTATCTTCGTCTTGGCCGACGGGCGGAAGGGATGGAACAGATGCACTTGTTTCAGCAACTGAAGTCAGAGGAAAAGAAAGGCACGGCAACTCTTGCTGGATCATCCCATCCGGCCCGGAAGGAATAATTCAAACGGTTCGAAAGTTTTCGGGCATGAATTGTTCGACGGGTAGCTGAGACTTGGGCGAACTGACAATGTGCGTGTTGAGAGTTGTAAGGCTCGCCGCGCGGCAGAAACAAACACGCTGTGGTCTATGGCCGGACCTTGGCCAGCAGTCCCGGTGTCCGGCTGAAATTGCCGGGTTTTAATTCCATAAGATAACGCATCAGCTTGTAAGGAAAGGCTCGTATCAAACGTTTTCATGCCACAAAGCAGAGGGAGGGCATAATTCACATGAATCGCAGAGATTTCCTCAAGAATGGCAGTGCTCTGGCAGCCGCCGCAGGCATTGGAACGGGGGCGGCACGCGGCATCGTTCCTGCTCACAATTGGGGCAAGTACGACTTCGGATCAGGCCCAACGGTCAGCGACCGGCTGAATCAGGGTCCTTTTCCACAATACCCTCCGGACGCCGTTATTCCCACCGATGACGTCGTAATGGCCACCACACCTTCCGATGCTGTTGTGCCCGGCTACGGCAAAGGTCTGGTGACGTACATCACGGCGGACATGGGAACAGCGGAGATCAAGTCAGACAACATTCCGCAAGCGATTGAAGACCTTGTCCGTCTTCCCCTGGGGCAGAAGCTTTACATCCGTCCGACGTGGAGGGAAATCCAGCCAGGCCCGGGACGACTTGATTTTCCCGATTACCTGAAGCTTGTCTTCAACCTGGCAAAGAAATACGACAAGCGCATTGGATTTCGGGTCCAGATGAGCGCTCCCGACTACCACGGACCCGCTCTGCCCCAATTCGTCCTCGACAAAGTGCCGATGGTGAAGCTGACTGGCGCTACATGGCCCGGGAAAACCCGGGAGAACAACCCGAACGCGCACTATCAGCCGCAATTTGACCATCCTTTTTTCCAGCAGTCTTTCAACGAATTGGTCGGCTTGTTGGCCGAGAAATTCAACGGAAGTCCTCTCATTGAGTTTATGGACACCTTCATGTACGGCTTCTGGGGTGAAGGCCACACATGGCCATTCACCAATACTCCTTTCCCGGACTATCAAACGGCCGAGCGAACCTGGATGAACATGCTGGAAGTTCAATTGAAGCATTTTACGAAGACTCCATTGCTCACCAACACCCAGCCGGATTTCAGCCATGTAGGAAACTCGGAACTACTAGACCGCACGGTGCGCAGCAACAACTGGATCCGGAGTGACACGATCTTTATTGAGAATCAGCAGATCGAGGAGCTAAGCAACCGCCCACCCTGGATTGCTGCGTTGCTTGAGCAGGGCCTGCCGGGCAGCCTTCCACAATCCGCTCGGCTGGACGAGGGAATTTCGCCCTCGGACAACATGATTGCGCACGTGATGGACATTGGCGCCAATTACTGGTCGCTGTGGAATTTCCACGACATCAGCGCGGCGAACCTGATGAGCTGGTACAAGGCGTTTCCTGAATGGTTCAACCGGATCAACCAGCGGATTGGCTACCGCGTGAGACCGTCGTTCATCTGGAGCTACGAGGACAAAGGAAACGTTGGCCTGATCATCGGCTTTGCCAACGACGGCATCGCGGGCGTTCCGGGCGTACTGCGAGTGAGCGTGGAAACCCCGGAAGGAACCGTGCTGCGGAGCGGCTGTCTGGACCCGGGATATCCACTGCCGGGAAAAATCCGGCAGGCGCAGTTTGTGCTCCCCAAAGGAACAAAATGGCAAGGACTCAAGCTGAAAGGGGAGATCGAAGTGAAGGGCATGCGATATCCGGTACGCTGGGCCTGTCACCAGAAGCTGAATGATGATGGCACGCTGATGTTGCGTCCAAACATGAGTCGTAGATTATGAAGGCGACGGTGATTTGCAGCAGCGGAAAGGCTGCTCAATGACTGGCGACATCAAGAGATCTGGCGAAATGAGACAGAGAGGCGAAGGGATGCGACATCAAGAGAATGATCTTTGTAGCAAGCTGGTAAACGATTCAGAGGATAAAACAACAGACCCGTCCCGGCGCACTTTCCTCAAGAACGTTGCTGCTGCCTCCGTGGCAGCTGTCGGGGGCCGGAGAGGCGTAAGCCGGGCGGCAGAGCCAACCGGTTTGCCAGCAGACGGTGGCGGACCACCGAAATCAGACAGGAAAGTTGTGGCCATCCAGATTCCCGCGGTTTCCTTCAGCGATGAAGGAGTTGACAAAGTCCTCGATACAGTTCAGGAGCGAGCCGGCGTTAATACCCTGTCGATCGCGGTTTTCAGCTATGGGCGGGGTATCGAAGGAAGGCAGATTCCCGCCCATCCACTCCCTGACCACGGCGTCCAGAAGTACGACACGGACACTTTCCATGGAGGGGACTACGCAGAGGTCCATCCGGAATTCTACGCCGGGACAATCTTTAAAAACTTCCGGGCGCCGGAGCTGGGCAAATTTGACGTTCTGGGTGAAGTGGTTCCCAAGGCCAGGAAGCGCGGGATGAAATGCATTTGCTGGTTTGAGGATGTTTATAATCCGCGCTTACTGGACAATTTTGAAAAGATGGCCGAAGTCGACGTCTATGGGCGCAAGACTGACCAGTCATGCCTTAATAATCCTTACCTCCGGAATTTTCTCAGCTCGATGGTTGAAGACTGGACCAAGTCCTACGACGTTGACGGAGTTATGTGGTGCTGTGAGCGTCAGGGAGCACTGAATAATGCCATTGACGCTGACCATGGGCAGGCCGTCTTAACGTGCTTTTGCGAGTTCTGCACACGAAAGGGAGAAGAGCAAGGCATCAACGTGGAGCGGGCCCGGCAGGGCCTGATGCAACTTGATCAGTGGGTGCGGGCGGCGTGGACACGGCCCAGGCCAAGCGACGGTTACTTTGTCACTTTCTGGCGGCTGCTGCTGGAGTACCCTGAGATCCTGGCTTGGGAGAAACTTTGGACTGACAGTCAGCGCGAAGTTTACGGGCACATCTATGGCACAGTCAAAAGCATCAACAGTAACCTGGAAGCTGGATTTCATGTGATGCATCTAAACTCTTTCAATCCCTTTTATCGCGCTGAGCAGGATTACCGAAAGCTAAGCCAATACGCCGACCTCCTGAAGATCTGCATGTACAACAATTGCGCGGGTCCGCGCATGGCCGATTACATCGACGGAGTCCATTCAACAATTTGGCATGATGTTCCAGCGCAATCAGTGCTGGAATTGTACTACAACATCCTGGGATATCAGGGTGAAGCACCGTTAGATAAACTTCGCACCGCCGGATTCTCGTCAGATTATGTTTACCGGGAAACAAAGCGGGCTCTTTCCGATGTTAAATTGGCCAAAGTACCAATGCCCCCTCCTAACACCGATATTGCCGGTCCCGTCAATGAACAAAATGCCTCCGGGCCGCAATGGGAAACATCCATTTATCCTGGAATCGATGTTGACATACCCACAGGGAAGGGACAGAAAAAGACGCAGCCTTCAGATGTTCGAAATGCGGTGAAGGCCGCTTTCAATGCTGGCGCCCCGGGAATTATTCTTTCGCGGAAGTACTCCGAGATGCGACTTGAAAACCTGTCTGGCGCCGGAGCGGCCCTCAAGGACCTGGGAATCAGGACATAACCCATTATTTCCAGGCAGACGCTTGGGGCAACAAATAGTGCCTCTAATGCACAGGACTGGAAGCTAATCTTCCGTCATAGGGCAGTTAATCTACCAGTAACAACTTTATGCAGAAAACGTCTCGCTTCCCCCTGCAAAGGTATGACGTGATCGGGGGTTTGGGTACCAGGTGAACTGAGAGAGAATTCACTCGAGGAGAGATAGGGGCCATACTAAACCCAAGGTACAAACCTGCGCAGATTGTGAATCTGCTGGCGGGTTTGAAAAAAAGGAGGGTGTGAATATGAGGTCCTGTGATTTTCAGCGCGGCTTTTTCGGCATGAGCCGCCGCGATTTTTTGTTCGGCATGGCCGCGACTGCGGCCGCGTCCGCGCTGAGCCGCTTGGCGCTGGCGCAAGATTCCGCAACTTTCGCCAAGCTCGATCGCATCAGTCTGCTGACCAACGATTTCTCGGGCATTCTGCCGGAAATTTGGGATCGCAGCAAATCGGTGGCGCCGGAAAAGCTGGACATGATGGATCTCCCCGCCACGGTCGCAGACCGCCTTCACCTCCACAATCTGGAGGTGTGCAACTTCAATCTGCTCTCGATGAAGCCTTCGTATATCAGGGAATTCAAAGAGCGGCTGCACAAGGCCAGATCGAGGGTGGTGGACCTAATCGTGGAACTCGACCCGCCCGCAACAGCCTATCGGGGCTATATCAGCGTCTGTTCTCCCAATCCTGAAATTCGCGCTCACGCAATCGAAGAGACGAAGAAGTGGATCGATATTGCGGCAGTGCTCGGGTCTCCCAGTATCATGCCCAACCAGGGGGTCCGCTATTTGCCAGAAGCCCTGACGCCATGCATCGAGGGGCTAAAAGCCCTGGTCGACTACGGAAAGCTGAAAGGTGTCGCTGTCATTCTGGAACCTCGTAGAGAGCGGCTGGACCAGTTGGTGGATCTGATAAGAGGCAGTGGGGCTCACTCCAATCCCCAGATCGCAACGGCAGCGGGGTTGCGGCTTTTGTATCCGCTCGCGATCACCGTCCAGCACGTTAGCCTCCGGTCCAACCTCGCAACCGCGATCCCGCTTTCGAAGGAAATGGGTTTTAAAGGCTGGTTCTCGATCGAGACCGACGGCGGCCCTGATCCATGGGCCCCGATTCAAAAGGTGATCAGCGCGTTGCTTCTATACCTGTAGCCCGACAGGGTCCGCGCGCATCCTGCTGCTCACGCGGACCAATTGTCAGCGCTGCAATCCAGGTTGAACTCGCTTCCTGGCCGTTCCATCCCGGATCTGCTCAATTCCGAACCGGGCTGGCTTTTTGAAGGTAACGCGGTTCTTCATCCACGAGGGTCGGGATAGCGGATTCGCGACTTCCAGTGTATGCTCCCGAGGGAAAGCAAACAAAACTCATGGGCAGTGCTAAAAACTCCGCCTTTTCGGAACTGGGCCAGCTTCTCATCGATGAGCGCAGCCAGCACATCCTTTCTGGCCGAGATCTCCGCTCAGAAATCGCAGTTTCCCTAAAAGCGCAGAACATCGAAGTGATTCTTGTCTAGCAGCTTGGCCGAGGGTTCATTAAATTAACATGGTTTAGGTGAACAGTTTATTAGGAGCCAAACATAGCGATGCATCACTTGAGATACAGCTGGAGAAGGCTTTTGGGAGTAGGCCCGATCCTTGTTCTTGCCTTTGCTTTAGCTAGCCATGCACAGTCCGCGTCCGAAGAACAAGGGAGAGTGACGTTTCAAAGAACTTGTAGCCCTTGCCATAGCACAAGTAGGATCACATCTCACCGGCTGAGCCACGCCGGGTGGGAAAACGTGGTTGACAATATGATTTCGCGTGGAGCGAAGGCAACGCCAGACGAACAGGAACAGATCGTGGGTTACCTCACTGCGAATTTCGGCATCGGCACTCCAGCGCCTAAAAATGCCGCATCGGAAGAGCAATCTGCCGAATCGGGAGAAGGTTCGGTTCCCGCAAAGAGGCCAGCGGTGCCGGCCCTGGCTGATTCTCAAATAGCGCGGGCCAAACAGCTTATTAAATCCAATGGCTGCCTGTCCTGTCATCGAATGGAGGGCAGAGGATCATTTGCAGGCCCCTATTTAGGCGATGCAGGTGCGAACAACAGTGCCAGGCAGATACGCGCCTCGCTGGTCTCTCCGAGCGCAGAACTGGCACCGCAAAACCGGTTGGTTCGGCTGGTGACTCACGATGGGAACACGGTAGTTGGAAAGCTGCTCAATCAAGATGGATTCACCGTTCAGCTTATCGACGCGCCCGGTCATCTTCTGTCTTTCCAAAAGGCAGATCTGCGGGAGTTCACGATCATTACCGCAAACCCGATGCCGTCTTACGCCAATAAATTGGCGCCTCAAGATCTTTCTCTTCTTGTCAAATATTTGGATACCTTGAGGGGCACAAGTCAGCAATAATAGAGGCTTTTGCGGTTGATTCAGCTTTTTCTTGATCCAGCGTTTTGGGGCCGCCGAGCCAGGATGTAATAGCAGATGGGAGATGGCAAAAGATGAGGATCTCTAGATCGTTCTTCGTGCTGTTGGCACTTTTTGCTATGGTCGCTCTGGTGCCAACCGCTCTTCTGGCCGCGGATCAGAACTTCAATGGCCAGTGGGATATTCAGGTGCGCGCCAAACCCGCCGCCTTTGTGCAGTTCACTACGACGGCCGCATGGTGGCTGGATATCACCGGTGCGGGAACGCCCCAAATGAAGATCCAATTCGTGGGGTCTCCGGACGGCAGTCTGGACAACATAACCATCGCAAAAATCCAGAACGGGGTGCTGCACTTCACCTGGAAAGCCAAAGCGCGTTTCGGGCACACTCCGGGTCCGAACGAGTATGCCGAATATGAGGTGAGGTTTGCCCGCGGGCTCCTCCAGGGCACGATGACGAGTCCCGCGACAACTCCTGCGGCCCATCTGACTTTCACCGGGTATCCCTCACCCAAAATTGATGAACACGATGACGGTTCCTGGGTTGCGGGTAAGCCGATCAAGTTATTTAACGGGAAGAACCTCGTGGGCTGGACGGGCGTCAATTCCCCCAAGATGGAGGGTTGGTCCGTAAAGAATGGCCTTCTGGAGTGCGCGGATAGCTCGGACGATCTGATCACTGTCAAGAAATTCTGGAACTTTAAACTGCACGTCGAATACAAATTTCCAGGCGGTAAACGGAGCAACAATGGTATCGGCTTGCGCGGCCGCTATGAGTTTCAGATCGCGTCGGATTACGGAAAACCTCCGGGCATGCATGGCACCGGTGCGCTCTACACGCGAATTTTACCGAGGGTGAACGCGGCCAGGCCCGCGGGTCAGTGGAACACCCTCGATATCCGCCTGGTTGGCCGCGAAATCACTGCGGTCCTGAATGGGCAGGCTCTCTACAAGAAGGCAGTTATCGTCGGCCTGAACGGCATCGCCATAGATCCGTTCGAAGGTCGGCCAGGTCCGATCGAGTTGCAAGGCGATGAGACCGCGGCCGAGTTCCGGAATGTCGTACTGGTGCCCCTTGCCAAGCGCAGCGGCAAGTAGAGGAATTGATAGTTAGGCCCATTTTGCAGGGAGAGGGATATGAAGTTAAGCGTGTTGCTGGTGTTTGTTTTAGTGACGGGGTCCTTAAAGGCGCAAGTTACGTTCGACCAACTACTTCACTCCACCCAGGAACCTCAAAATTGGCTCACCTATGGGGGAACGTATGCAAACGACCGCTATAGCCTCTTGACGCAAATCAACCGGAAGAATGTCAAGAATCTGCAGCTAAAGTGGATCTGGCGGCCTACCACCACGCCAGCTGACGAGAAGATGGAGTGCACTCCAATTGTCGTGAACGGGGTGTTGTATGCGACGAGCCTGACGTCAGTGGTGGCGGTCGATGCTGCTACGGGCCGGCAGTACTGGAAGTTCACGCGTTCGTTTAATCCGGACGACTTCCCCGGGCAACGCATGTACATGGTCAACAAGGGAGTGGCGATCGAGGGGAACACGGTATTTTGGACCACGGGGTGGGACGATCATCTGCTCGCCATTGATGCCAGAACTGGTCGCCTGAAATGGGAAGTCAAGGTCGACGATTGGAATAAAGGCTACCAGTTGAACGTGCCGCCCTTGGTGGTGAAGAACGAGGTCATCGTCGGACCCGCGACCGACGATATGGGTGCAAACTGCTTTATCGCTGCCTTTAACATTCACACAGGGAAGTTAATCTGGAAAACCTACACAAGTCCGAATTCCGCGGATGATCCCGCCGCCAAGACATGGGCGGGCGATACCTGGAAGCACGGCGGCACCCCGGTCTGGAACGACGGTTCCTACGATCCTGAGACGAACTTGGTGTTCTACGGCACCGGCAATCCGAATCCGGTCGCGAATGGCGATCAGCGATCGCCCGGCAGCAAATTCGACAATCTCTACTCCGATTCCGTCATTGCGTTCGATGCCGATACGGGGAAGATCAAGTGGTATTTCCAATTCACGCCGGGCGATGAGTACGACTATGATGCCACCCAGATTCCTGTATTAGCGGATATTAACTGGCATGGCAAAAGGCGTAAGGTTATGCTCTGGGCCAATCGCAATGGCTTCTTCTATGTCCTCGACCGGGAGACCGGCAAATTCCTTATGGGCAAGGCCTTTACCAAGCTTGATTGGGCGAAAGGCCTCGATAAGAATGGCCGGCCGATTCGAGATCCAAAGCATTGGCCGAAACCTATGGGCGGAACTCTCGTGTGGCCAGGCTCGCAAGGGGGAACTAACTATTATCCCCCATCTTACGATCCCCAAACAGGGCTATTCTATGTATCGACCTGGCAAAACTACGAAGGTTTTTCAGGCAAACGGCCCATTCTTCCATGGAAGCAAATGCACATGTATACCGGAGACGGTTGGTGGCCGGGGTTTGGGCAATCGTCACCCCCCGATAACTGGCCGCCCCCTTCTCCCCGGCCGCGCTTCCCGGGTATGGCAATGCGCGGGAATGCCGCATACAAGACCCCGGCCGAAGGCTACGGCGCCATCCTCGCCCTCGATCCTCAGACTGGAGAAAAAAAGTGGGAGTTCAAGATGGTCAACTACACCGAGTCCGGCGTGCTCTCCACTGCTGGCGGAGTGGTGTTCGGGGGAGGGAAGGACGGCATCTTTGTCGCACTTGATGCGGAAACGGGCAAGCCGCTGTGGCATGTGAACGTGGGCGACATTGCAGAAGGAATGGGGAGTGGCCCTATGAGTTACGCGGTAAACGGGAAACAATACATCATAACGACAGCCGCCGACACAATGTATGCATTCGCTCTGCCAGATTAGGCTGACTGCCATCATATTTCATGGCGATCAGCTTCCGGTGCCAAGCCAGTAGTGTCTCCGGGGTAACAATAGTGGTCCGTTCCCGAAGCACACGTAGGCCCACCTTTTTGGCCTTAACAGCCAAGCGTCGACGCTGTTCATCGTTCAGGCGCAGCCGTTTGGTTCCGAGCTATTCGTGCAGCACACGATTCTCTTCTTGGGGATACTCAATAACATCTTGCTGCTGTTGGTTCATCCATCCAGCCAGGGAAATCAGCAGCAGACGAAAAGGATCCAAGGTAAGGCGCATTAGTGAAGCGTAGCACTCTGAAGCGCGCCTTGACAGGTCACATCTCCGGTTGTGATGCTCCCCTGAATTACTGCCCTTTCAAAAAGATCGGATATTTGGACAGTACGGGAAGCGATATCGTGAAGGTCTTGCAATGATCATCGAGCGCCTCGGAGAGATGGAAAAGGGCGGTTAATTTGGAGTGATCAGTGTTACCGCCCCAAGTTGGCTATGATTCTGGAAATAGCAGCTTGGGTTAAGGGAACCTTTCAGGAGTGTTCCGTCCTCCACCATGGGGCGTAAGTTTGCCCCGTCGTACTACAGTTTTACTAAAATCTGACCTTTTGTGACCTTTCCCGTGAAGAGGGAAGTTCGCCTAACCATCTGAAATCACAAGGAAAAGAATGGTAGGCCTGGAGGAATTCGAACCCCCGACCCACGGTTTAGAAAATCGTGGCAAGTAGCTTTAAACAGCTTAAATCATTGAATTTAAAGGGGCTCTGAACCCAATAGGTGTGACAAAATAGGTCCTATTTGCGATTATCTGTGACGCTAACTGTGACGCCACTCAACAGGTTCGATCAAGATTTTTGGGCCCGACGATAGAAAGGTCGCCGCTATCACTAATTCTCGAATTCCGACGGCTTTTCGTGTTCAACCGAGTTGCATTTCCAGCCGAGTACACTATCAAACTGCCTCTTGCTCCACCAGTTCGAAGCTCACCCGGTATTTGTAGAACGAAATCCCTTGGCTTGCCAGCATGGCGTACTTGATTCGGTCGTCTGGAGCGCCGGTGATAATGATGCCCCTCACGCCTTCCCCATCCGCTGCCATGTGCATCTTGACCCACCCCATGTAGCGAAGCAACCGGCCCACGACGGCATCAGAACTCTTTCCCTTTTAAGCTCGATCACCACCCAGTCTCGACTGGCCCTGTCACGGGCGAGGATGTCAATCGGACCTAAGTCGGTTGAGTATTGCGTTACGCTCTCCTCGTCTTTGGTATGCAGCGGCAAGGTTCTGCCAAGGGGTGTCTTGTCCCATTTGGAAACCAGGAAGTCCTCAAGGTATCTTTCCAAGGGGAAGACTAAGGATTCACCGACAGCCGCACACTGAACGGATACAATATCAGCATCCCCGCCGTCAACCGCCCCGCCCTCCGACGGGTATAGGGAAACCAAGGGAGACTCAGCCATGGACCATGAGCGAAAACATCGAGTTGACTAGAAAGAGCGGCCGATTGATCTCGTCGGCGATCTGGTGGCAAGCCTCGTTGATCGCCTCGTACCACTCCCGAAGGTGTCCGCAGGCCGGGCAGTATTCCGGCCGAGCCAGTTCAGCCCCTCTTCACTTATTCGGTTATACACGGCGTACTTTTCAGGATAGACGCACATCAGGATTGGAGTCAGCACTGCCCTGGCCAGACCCTTGATATAGAGAGGCCCACTCTTATTAGCAATCTTGTCCGAATGGCTCTGAATCGTCCGTGACTCGTCCAGCAAAGCCAGGCGCGTGGCCTTGAGACGGTCCATGTCGGCATAGATATTGGGCTGGCGGATCAAGCTGGTTCCCCAACTGGTCAATCACCCATTCCCGGGTCCAACCGAGAATACACCCATCAGCTCTGGCTCCTTGCAAGTTTCTTATCGCCTCATCCTGGGGACTCGCTTGCGTCTTCCGGGAAGGGATGAAGATAAGCCAGATCGGGACAGAGTTAGCCTTGACTTTAGGACCATCTGTGCTAGACTTCGAGCGTTTACGTTAACGCAGAATTTGACGGAATCCTTTGGGGCATTTCCAAACGGATCAGACAGGAATTCAAATAGTGCGCATTGAAGTACCGCGCACTGACCAACAGGGCCTTCAGTTTCAGCTTTATCCCGATGCTGCAACGCCACTCGCAGGGAACGCCTCTCGAACGTGGTAGATCCTTTCGGTAGAGTTGTGTCTCGGTGGCCCTGACGGTAGCGAAGAGGGTTGTTGCCTCACAGGCCAGGCGGCAGGAACAGCTGAAGAGAGGGTCTGGCGGCGTTCCGAGAAGGAGGGGTCAATGGAACACACTCTGATGAAAATCGAACGAATCCTTTTGGGAGGATTACTGGTAACATTGCTTGCCGTGGGCATGCCCGGAGCTGCTTATGGCCAGGCCGTCTCGGGCAGTATTCTGGGCACGATCACAGACCAGTCGGGGGCTTCCATTCCCAACGCACATCTCGAGATCACCGACGTAGCACGAGGTACAACCTTTCAGCAAACTACGAACTCCTCCGGAAACTTCGTCCAGGGGCGTCTGCTGGCTGGCCAGTACAAGGTCAAGGTCAGCGCCCCTGGATTCTCCGAGGTCGTGGCCCCCGCTGTGGTCCAGGTGGGCGCCGCTACGCGTGTTGACGTCAGTTTACAGGTCGGCAAGACTTCAACGCAAGTTACGGTCGCGGGCAAAACTCCTGTGCTCCAGGTGGACCGCGCCAGTGTGAATACCACGATGACTTCCCATGAGCTGGAACAGCTGCCCGTCCTGGGTCGCAATGTGACAAGTCTGATCCTGACCGTGCCGGGCGCCTACACAAATAGCTGGTCTGTCGCCTCGGACGAGAATCCTAATGCGGGTTTGCAGATCAACGTCAATGGCCAGAACTTCAGCGGGAATGGCTTCATGCTGGATGGTACCAATAACCAAACTGCCTTGTTGGGCATCGCAATCATCAACCCTAATATTGACTCGCTCCAGGAATTCAAAGTGACAACCAGCAACTATGATGCGGAGTTTGGCAATGTCACAGCGGCCTTGGTGCAAGCTACAACCAAATCGGGGACCAATCAGTATCATGGGACGGCTTTTGAATATCTGCGGAACAATGTTTTCAACTCCGCGGACCCCTTTACTCAAGTGAATCCACCCATCCGATGGAATCAATTTGGCGGCTCGCTGGGAGGGCCGATCAAGCGAAACAAGCTCTTCTTCTTTGCCGATTACCAGGGGACCCGGCAACGCAATGGAGGCTCTGTGCTCACAACGGTGCCCACGGCGGCGGAGCGCGGTGGCAATTTGCAGGCTTTGCTGGGGAGCTACATCTGTTCAAACGGATCAGTTTCCTCTACCCCTTGCGGAAGCCCGTTCATGGTTCCGACAACGGAAGGCGGTACTATAGCGGCACAGGCCGGCATGATTTTTGATCCTACCACGGGAAATCCGGATGGTACCGGCCGGGAGGCAATCACCACCGGCGGCCAGGCCAATCTCATCCCCGTCCCCCAGCAGATAACCAACATCTTGAGCTATCTCCCAGAGCCTAATGTGGGCCCCCAGGGACAAATCTTTAACAATTACGTGGGCTCGGGCTCTGAGATCTACGACACCAACCAGCCTGACTTTCGCATTGATTACAACATGTCACCGAAGGCGACGATGTTCGGCAGATACAGTCTGGCGGATTACACCATCCAGGCACCAGCGGCGTTCGGGACGGTGGCAGGCGGACCCGCCATGAATGGACTGAATTTTGCTGGTCAGTCGCTGGACAGAAATCAAAGTCTGGCCCTCGGATTCGATTATGTTTTCACGCCATCGTTGGTCGGAGAATTCCGCTTCGGGGCGTATCGTCAACGGATCCGCGTGGAGCCCTTTGGCGTGGGCAGCCAGCCTGCCTCGCAGGCCGGGTTGCCCGGCCTGAACCTGGGAACGACGGAAACCAGCGGAATGCCGGCGTTTTACATCAACGGTGACGGTGGGTTCAATTTTGGATACTCACTGGGAGTGAATGACTGCAATTGTCCGTTGAAAGAAACCCAAAATCAGTTCGAGTGGATTACGAACTGGACCAAATTGCAAGGCAACCACAACATTAAATGGGGCGGCGAAATTGTCCGTGATCAGCAGCAGCGTATTCCCAGCGACGAACACCGTTCCGGGGAAATTGGTTTTTCGGAGTCGGTCTCGGGGAGCGCCACTGTGGATGCCCTGGCCAGCGGCCTGGCCACCACGGGTTCCGGTCTGGGTTCCTTCCTGCTCGGTGCGCCCTCGAGCTTTGGTCGTTATTTTAATGGCATTGGCTATTACCCAGGCTTGCGCCAGACGCGCATCTTCCTATACGGGGAGGACACGTGGCGTGTTACCCGGAAGCTGACGCTGGACTTGGGGGTCCGCTACGAGAATTACCGGCCTCAAGCAGCAGCCAAACCGGGAGGTATGAGCACCTTTGATCCGACGACAGGGCTGGTGAGCGTTGCGGGGGTCGGACCGGTTCCCCTTAACACGGGCGTCCAACCTTCCAACCTGGGATTCCTTCCTCGTCTCGGGGTTGCCTACCAGTTACAGAACAATACGGTGATCCGTGCAGGCTACGCCTGGGCGTATACGTCAAGCGCCTTTGGCTCGATCTTTGGGCAGGGCGCGGAGTACAACCCACCCGGCCTTATTCCGCAGACGGTTTCTCAGGCGAACCCCTACAGTCCGGATTTCAATCTGTTTTCGGGTCCCCCGCTGCCGGCCAATCCGCCTGTCTCGTCGAGTGGCACGTTTCCCCTTCCAAACGGCTTGAATATGTACAATTGGTTCTGGCCTCTCAGTGCGTACCGGATACCGCAGGCTTACCTGTGGAATGCGACCGTCCAGCACCAGTTCGCGAACAGGCTTTCGCTTCAGGTAGCGTACGTGGGCAACGTGGGAAGGCACTTGTACGCCAATCCCAACATCAATCAGGCGGTTCCGGGTCCTGGGAGCTTTGACTCGCGCCGGCCGTTTTACCCCAACTTTGGCCTGGAGCAGGGGATCTACTACACCTGCAACTGTGACAACAGCAATTACAACTCGCTCCAAGTCACTCTGCAAAGGCACGCTACCCGCAATCTGGACTTTGTGCTCAATTACACTTATTCGAAAACCATGGACAGTTCCGAAGCGGGTGGGGGGGGATTTGACAACAATTACAACTGGGCAGCCGACTACGGCCCCGCCAGTTGGGACCATACCCACGCCGTCACGCTTACCAATGTCTGGGCCATTCCCTACGGTCACGGCCAGCGGTGGGGCTCATCGGGTGGAAAAGCAGTGCAAGCCGTACTGGGAGGCTGGAATCTTAACGGTGTAACAACTCTTGTGTCTGGAGGTCCCTTTTCACCCGCGGTCGCCAACTCCGCCTCGGTGAATGCCGACTTTAATGGCGTGCGGGCCGACAAAATCGGCGACCCCAGCGTCGCGAATCAAAGCGCCGCAATGTGGTTCAATCCGGCAGCCTATACCCTTCCGCAGCAACCTTACCGGGACGGGACTGCTTCCCGAAATTCGCTCCGCGGACCAGCTGCCTACAGTTTTGACCTTTCGCTGGATAAGACGTTTGTCATTGCTGAAGGCAAGACCCTCGAATTCCGGTGGTCAAACTTTAACGCGTTCAATATCGACAATTACGGACTTCCTAACAACACCATTGATGTATCGGGTGCCGGACAGATCACTTACACCCAGCTCCCGATGCGTCGGATGCAGTTCGGCCTCCATTTCCGGTTCTAGGATTTGGTGGTATTAACGGTGGGCTCTGGCCGGCTGATTTCTTGTCTATGTTCTTAACCGCAACTCTCGCTGTCATGCTCTCGGTGGGGAGTGGAGTTTGCACTCCCCCCAGAGCGAGGGGTCCGGAAGAGAACTTTATCCAGCCTGGAGCGCGCAGCAACCTTATCTATAAGCAACCCTATGTGCTCGATGCCTATGCCCCGCCGGGCGACCCGCGTCCCGCGGCGGTCATCATCCACGGCAGCGAAGGCACCAAGAGCACCTACGTGGACCAGCTTTTCCCGCTGCTAAGCAAGTCCGGCTACGCTTGGTTTTCAGTGGACTACGGCGGGTTGCAAGACGTCCGTGCCGCACTCGATTACATCCGCTGTCCCGGCCGCTTCAACGTTACAAGGCACATGGTCCTGATTGGTGAGGGTGTCGGCGCCACCATCGCGCTGGACCTGGCACGCAGCGCGCATGTGGATGGTGTTATTACGTTGGGAGCCAGACTGCCGCCCGGTCAGCAGGCAGACATTCCCCGAACGACAAAAGTCCTGATGATCCAGGGAACCGGGGATCAGGAAGTAAGTCCGGCGAAGGTAGAGGATTTTTGCAGGCACATTCCGCAGTGCTCCTGGTATCCGGTAGCCGGGGCCATCCACGATTTTGAAAACTGGCACCCCGACCAGTGGGACTGGAAGGAAGAATTCCGGGCCTGGCTGCGCGGTGATCTCCGTGGCCTCTGGAAGGACATCCCCTACTCACGGCCGGGTGGCCGTCCCTTGTTGATGGACGCGTATGTCCCCAGGGGAAAAGGCCCTTTCCCCGCTGTCATCATTGCGCACGGGGGAGGATGGGAAGCCGGTGACAAGATCACCTACGTTACACCGATCTTTGGTCCGTTGGCTCGTGCCGGCTTTGCATGGTTTTCCATAGACTACCGTCTCACTCCTTATGTCCACGTTCCTGATCAACTGGAAGACATCCGCAACGCGGTCCGCTTTGTGCGGCAACATGCGGACTGGTTCCACGTTGATCCGAATCGCGTTGCACTGGTAGGCGAATCGGCCAGCGGGCATCTTGTAGCGCAGCTGGCTTCCATGCCTTGCCCCGGCTGCAAGGTTCAGGCCGTCGTTTCGTTCTATGGTGTTTACAACTTCGGGCGGTGGAAGAAAGACCCGGATTTCAAGCGCATGTTCCATCGTATGTTTGCAGACCCGGATGATCCAACGCTGCGGGAATATTCTCCGTTGTTTCACGCCAGCGCGAACCTTCCTCCCATGCTGATCATTCAGGGTACCGGCGATGAGCTTTATCCTGGGACGGAGGAATATATCAAGCGCCTCGATCAGGTTCACGCCCACCACAAAGTGATCCTGCTCTCAAAGGCCCCGCACGGCATGGAGAACTGGGAAGGACATCCGGGATGGATGTTTTATAAGAAAGCCATGGTCGACTGGCTTGAGAAGACCCTGGCGCACAGCCAACCATAGGTTCATCAATAAGGGGGACCCGATGAAGAGTCGTCAGTGGTTTTGGGGCACTATATTCACAGCCGCAGCTCTGATAACAGCGGCAATACTTGTGGCTCCGCAGCACTCTATGGCTGCGGGGGCGGGAGGCCGCCCGGCGGCGGAAGCGGCCAAGATTCAGGAAGCACCTCCAAACCTGCCCCCCGACGCGCGCTTCAAAGCGGACATCCTGGTGATCGTGGCCCACCCCGATGACGAAACGGAAATTGGCGGGTATCTCGCACGTGCGATCTTTGATGAGCATAAGCGTGCGGCAGCCATCTTCGGCACTCCCGGTAACGGCGGAGGCGATTCCGTCAGCAACGCGCAGGCTGCCGCGCTCGGCGACATCCGCATGATAGAGGCCCGCGAGGCGCTTGCCTATTATGGCGTCATGCACGTCTGGTTTCTGGGTGGGCCGGATACTCCCGGACAGGACGTGCTGCGTTCGCTTGAAACCTGGAATCACGGCAGGGCGCTTTGGGAAGCCGTGCGCCTGGTACGGCTGACGCGGCCGGAAGTGATTCTGACCTGGCTGCCCGACTACGTGGCTGGAGAAAACCATGATGACCACCAGGCTGCCGGCGTGATTGCCACTGAGGCTTTTGACATGGCGGGCGATCCCTCAGTTTTCCCAGAGCAGCTTGCGGCGCCGCGAAATCGAAACAGCATCGGCAACCTGACGGAAGGGCTTCTACCCTGGCAGCCCAAGAAGATCTATTATTTCAGCGACGCCATCAACCAGGATTTCATGAAGGGCCAGGGACCGGAGTACAAAACAACCGACATCTCTCCGAGCAAGCACCTGCCATACTACAAGCTTGCCGCCGAAGAGATGTCCAGACATCTGACCCAGGGCGATACCGGACAGATGGCCAGGCATGCGCTTGAAACCGGTGACTACACTTATTTCAAGGAACCAGAGCGGATGATTCTGGGCAAATCGCTCGTCCAGTGCAGCACGACGGGCGGCGTTTTTCAGGGCATCACTCCCGGAGCCATTCCCTTTTCTCCTGTGCATGGCTATCACCCACAGGCCCGCCATGGCATCTCCATCGAGCTTGGCGGACCATGGGCGTTCTACCGCGTTTTCTGGCGCGTTCACAACCTGGACCACTTGGCGGACCTGATCAAGACTCCCCAGGTTGCTGTGGGCAACTCGGCAGATGTTCATATCCCCATCCTGATCCATAACGATACCGGCCAGCCCGTGCAGGTGACCCTGATCTCCACGATTCCCGCCGGCTGGAAGGAAGTATCTGGAACCGCTCGATATCCGGTGGGGCCGCACGAAACCTATCCGGCGGAAACGAATTACGTCGCTGCTTCCACCGCCAGGCCGGAATGGCAGACACTCACCTGGAAGGCCGAATCCAACGGGAAAATAATCGGCACACTGACGTTGCGTGTGTTGACAGACTCGCCCGGCCTGCCACAGTAGGGCGGATTATTCGGCATAGGTTCGCGTTGCCGCGGAACTCCGCACCGGGGCAAGATCCAGCCTGTCTATCATGGCACTTCTCATCGCGTACTAGTCTCCGCAGGAATGTCCGGAGAAGCGATAAGGACGCGGTGTCCATTCGGAAGATCGAACTGACTCCGGCGGAATCGCCCGGGTGCGGCGTGCTCAGCGGCAAGGCAGGCCAAACCGGGCACTGACTCAGGGGGTGACAATCTTGTTACCGGAAAAGATGTCGTAGGGACTTTCCAGCTGCCACACGAAGGCTTCAGCCTGCTTGTATCCGCTTTCGATTCCGCGGAATTTGGCCACCGCGGTTTGCAAGGCGTAAAACATGTCGGGGGATTGGCTGGCGTGTGAGTAGCAGGCCCGCCGCTTGAGGGGTTCGGAGTCAGTGATATCGATGTAGCGGTTGGGGGAATACTGCAGGGTATCCTCTCCGTCTGAGACTTCGTAGTAATACAGGGCAAACTTCTTGCCCAGTTTTCGCCATGCGTTGTAGGTGAGATTAAAAGTGGCTCGGTGGTCAGGGTGGTTATCGATGGGCCACTGCGTCAGAACCGCGTCAGGATTTTCTTTGTCGATAATTTTTTGAAAATCGTCGTAATGCGCGTTGTCGACGATCGCATGCCCGTTGATCTGGCCTGCGTATGCAGGTCGGGCCTTCAAAATCTCGCACGCTTTGGCGGCTTCCTTTACTCGCACTGGAGCCGGAGTTGGCGGCCATGCGCCGTTGTTCAGGTAAAGCAGCACCACCTCGTGCCCCAGTGCTGTCATTCGAGCCACTGTTCCGCCACAGCCATATTCGGGGTCACCCGGATGGCCTCCGCTGACAATTATTTTCATCTTTCGGGAGGCAGTCTCTTGCCCATCTTCCGCCTTCGCAGGTCCTGCGCTTGCGTCGGAATTGGCTGCTCCCAGACCTGACATCGCAATTCCAGCAGAAATTAATAGATTACGGCGTGTGATTCCCACGGCAGTCACTCCTTGGGCTAGGTCAACAGATATTCATCTGGCATTTTATGAGACAATTTCGCATTACCGGCTGCATTATCGGTGATGCTGAAGCGCGTCGCCCCAGTGGAAGTATAGTACGGATTCTGGGAATCTCAGCGTCGAAAAGTCGGCTGCGCTTCGCCCTCATCAGAGAGGACATGCATGTCGAGTTTCCTACTATGAGGTGCCCGGGTTTTGGTGCCAAATAAGGGAAGACAGTTTACATCTCCTGAGGGGTCCGGTTTTTTTATACCACTTCCAGAGAGAGTTTTTCGGCTTCTTCGAGGCCTGTCAGGTCGCGGCGAGCCGCGGCCTGACAGGCAAATTCGTTCGGAGTCTTCTCTCCGAGAGCCCGGTGAGGCCGGCTCTCATTATATTCCCTTCGCCAAGTCTCTATAATCTGCCTCGTTTCGGTCAAGGTCGTGAACCAATGGGCATCCAGGCATTCTGCCCGGAAGGCGCCGTTGAACGATTCCACAAAAGCATTGTCCGTCGGCTTGCCGGGCCGAGAGAAGGCAATGCGTACCCCGTTCTGGTACGCCCACAGATCCATCGCCTGACTGGAAAATTCACCGCCGCTGGCGCAGCGTTAATCCTTCTTCCCGGTAGATCCGCTCCACCAGATATTTGCCCACTTTCCAACCCTCCCGGTTCAGCAGCGCCAGGATCTTGCGATATCCGTAGCGCACTCGAGCCTGGGCGATCTCCCGGATCCGCATCCGGAGTTCGGTCCGAGGATCCTTGTAGCTGCTGTACCGGTAAGTCCCTCGGCTCATCCGGCCCACCCGGCAAGCCCTCCGCTCGCTGACCCCATACATCTCACGCCAATGGTCGACCACTGGACGCCGCCGCGAGGGCTTTAGAACTTTTTTGATAACACGTCCTGCAGCATCGTCTTGTCCAAGGTCAGATCCGCCACCAACCCTTTCAGCCGGGCATTCTCCTCCTGCAATTGCTTCAACTCGCGCACCTGATCTCCTTCCAGACCTGCATACTGCTTCTTCCAGCGATAATAAGTCTGCTCCGAAATCCCCGCTTTACGAATCAGTTCCGCCACTGGGACCCCAACCGCCGCAATCTGCTCCACCGAGAATCGTTTCCGCTTCATGGCAAAACCTCCTCTTCGATCCCTAGATTCTGCCGGAAACTAACTCTCAATGTGGTTCAAAAATGCCGGGGCCGGTCAGTCGGAGAGAGAGCATCAATCCCACCCGAGAACCCATGTGCGGTATAAGACAGCATCAAGGCCGCTAAAGAAGTTCTTCGGCAAGTTCAATCTTGATGTCATTTCTCCGGGCCTGGTGGAATGGTTCAAAGTCGCAAGATCGGCGGATGTTTCACCGGCGTCAGTGAATCGGGATATGGCGGTTTTCAGGTATATGATGAATTTCGCCATCCGTCAGGGTTATCTGTTGGGAAACCCTGTAAGCGGCGTCCGATTTCTTGACGAAGGTCCGGGGATCATGCGGGTCGTATCGCATGAGGAAGAGCAAAAGTATCTGAAGGCGGCCAGTATGTTACTTCGGGATTTCGCAACGGTGATACTGGAAACGGGGATGCGACCGGGAGAGGTGTTCACGATCCGAAAGGAAAACGTTCACCTCTCGAAGCAGTACTTATTCGTGCCAATTGGCAAGACGAAGTATGCGCGCCGGAATGTTCCGTTGACAGAGGGAGTTGTGGAACTTCTGAAGCGAAGGCTAGCAGAAGCCGAAGGGCCTTATCTCTTCCCGCATCGGCACGACCCAAACAAACCCCTTACCACCCTCAAGAAAGCGCATGAAGAGGCTTTACGGAAAGCGGAGATCAAGACCCGTTTTCGGATTTACGATCTTCGTCACACGTTCGGCTCTCGGACGGCAATGGCGGGTGTTGACTTGGCAACACTGAAAGAACTTATGGGACACTCGCAAATCTCCATGACCATGCGCTACGTTCACCCCACACCGGAACACAAACGGCAAGCAGTCAACAAGCTCGAACAATTCAATGTCGAGCAAGTGTTTGCATTGTACGAAAACCGGGAAGGGGTCCCCACAAAAGCCCCCACAGTGGCGAATCAGCAACAAAATCAGGTCTTCTAAGTTATTGAAAACATGGTAGGCCTGGAGGGATTCGAACCCCCGACCCACGGTTTAGGAAACCGTTGCTCTATCCGTCTGAGCTACAGGCCCGTTCATTCGGCATGCTGAAATAGCTTAGCACAGACCGGGCGGATTGGCTCCCGGTGCTTCTGATGCTCCCATGCAGCAAACCCAATGCGGAGGAGCGGTGAGTATGGGCGGCGCACTCAGCGGCCATGCTGTTTGCTGGTTGAAGGTCCAGCATCCATCCGCGCTTCCACAAAGATACTTTCCGGATGAGAACACCGGGGTAAATCGGAAATGCACTCCATGGGCTTCGACGCCCACGGCAAATTCCAATGATTTCATTCAACGGCAATTGTCTTTATACTGTTGCCGGGTGTCCGGGGATTATCAGCAGAAGTAACCAACGGTCGTCGAGGCTCTTCCTGCAAAACGCCCGAGAAGACTTCTGTCCCGGACTTCACAAATAGACGAATCTGCAATCACGAAATTGGGATCAACAAAAATGGCTATTCTTGACCGATTCAAACTGGATGAAAAAACGGCGCTGGTGACCGGGTGCCGGCGAGGCATCGGCAGAGCGATTGCTCTCGGACTTGCTGAAGCGGGAGCCGACATCATCGGTGTCAGCCGCTCCATGGAATCCTCCGGCAGCGAGATCGAGAAGGAAGTTCTCGCCCGCAAACGCAGCTTTAAGGGGTACGCCTGCGACTTTGCAGACCGCAAGGCGCTGTACCTGCTGATCGAGCAACTGGCAAAAGATTCTCCTGTCATCGACATTCTCGTCAACAATGCAGGAACCATTCTTCGCAAACCTGCCGCCGAGTATCCCGATGAATACTGGGACACGCTGATGGAAGTGAACCTGAACTCGCAGTTCATTCTCACGCGGGAGATCGGCAAGGGCATGGTCGAGAGAGGCAAAGGCAAAGTCATCTTCACCGCTTCTCTGCTGACCTTCCAGGGAGGAATTCTGGTCCCGGGCTATGCGGCCAGCAAAGGCGGCATCGGCCAACTGACCAAGGCCCTGGCCAACGAATGGGCCGGCAAGGGCGTTCAGGTCAACGCGATTGCGCCGGGTTATATCAGCACGGACAACACGGCTGCGCTGAAGAACGATCCCGTTCGCAACAAGGCCATCCTGGAACGCATTCCCGCCGGAAGATGGGGAGAGCCTGAAGACCTGCAGGGCATGGCCGTGTTCCTTGCTTCCTCTGCTTCCGACTACGTGAACGGCTCCGTGTTTACCGTGGATGGAGGATGGATGGCAAGATAGTCCCCGGGCGGGCTGCGATAAACAGTCATTCAATTTCACTGCCGAACCAGCCTGAGTGCAACGTCTTCGGAGTATGCCGGAGAAGCGAGCGCCAGCGTGCCGGTGGCATGACTTACATCTTCCGTCTTATCAACTGCGCCAGTGAGGGTATTGATCCACTCAGCGTGGTAACGCCCGGCGGGAATATTGCAGAGCAGAGTTGTGCCAGAGCCCCCGCCGTCAACGTACACTGCATAGGCCTTGCCAGGTTGGGCAAGAGCATAGATCTTCGCTGCATTGCCGGCGGCTTTGATGTCTGTGCTATCGGGGTGCATGTGGACAAAGTCAAAACTTTCGATGAACTTCTTCAGAATCGAAAGCTGGGCCTGCAGCGTGTGGCCGCCCCCGCCCGGTTGTGTTGGCGGAAACTTGAACGTTCCATCCTCGTGTCCCACCGTAAATGAATAATCCAGGTTGTCATAAACAGCGCCGCCGGCGAGAATGAAGTCCCAGCCTTCCCGGCGGTAGGGACTGTTGCCGGTGCCGCGAAAGCCCGTTTCGTCGTCGGAGATCGCGCGGTTCAGCCCGAAGTTCATGGCCACACTCTCCGGCGGCCGCGAATAATGAAAGTTGAAAATAGAAACGGAAGGATTCGGATCTGTAATCTTTTTGGAGCCGTTTGAAATGTTCTGGGCGATCAGGTGTTTCACTGGAAATGCCGCCTCGGCGCTCTGGATGGTTTCGGCAATATGGTTCTGCCAGGGGATGGTGACGCCGCCGAAATAGGGTTCGTTGCAGATCTCGTAATACACATTGTCAAAGTCGCGAAGCTCCGTGACGATCTTGCGGACCATGGCATCCTGGATTGCGAGCAGCGGACCGTTGTCGAGCGTCAACGCTTTGGTTCTGGGGAGGTCGCCGATGCCCTGGATGTTGTTGCTCGCCTTGATGGGACTGAGGTCCCACTGCGAATCTCCGTAGTAGGGGCAAAACAGGACCATCTCCACCACAATGCCGCGCTTGCCGGCCTGCGCCACAAAATCTTTCAGCCGGTGAAAATACGCCGGGTCCCATGTGTGAAGATCGAACTTATTGCCGCCTCCGGCGTATCCCGGCTGGGTGCTTCGCGTCCAGGGACAGATAAACCGCAGCGGCGCCGGCGCCAGCGTATTCCTGGCAATGTTGAACGCGGCGAAGTCTTCAACATAGACCCCTGAGAAAAGGCGGGTGAGGTTGAATCCCTGCGACTGCAATTCCTTCAGGTAGAGCGGGTAATAGAAATCCTCGTTCATCACCGCGCCATAGTGTTCGGTTGAAGTGATCAGCACCGTGGGCCGGCCGCGAAAGAGAAAGTAGTGGGGATTTTGAGGGTCGAGCGAGATCGGTTTCGCCTGTTCAGGCGGCGCCGCCAGCGTTGATTGAATTCGAACAACTCCCGTGACGACCGATAACAGTGCGGCGAGGAATATCAGCGCGGCGGCACCGGCCAATCTGTTCCTAAAGAACGCGGATTTGGCGGTTTTGGTTTTCATGGCTGCTTTCTCCCATCCGAAACAGTGGCCAATGCTGAAGAACGTCCGCATACTACTGCAATCATGCCGTCCCGTCCACCGGGGGCGTCATCCGCGCGCAGCCTGCTCTGCGGCCGGCAGATTTTTGCAATTTAAGTGGTATCCTCCGGTATAGTTTTAGGTCATGCTTCCGGAATTTCCAGCAGCACTGGTGACGGGCGGCTCGCGTGGCATTGGCCGGGGCATCTGCCTCAGCCTGGCACGCGCCGGGTTCGGCGTGGCGATCAATTACACGGCCAACGCCGGAGCGGCGGAAGAGTGCAAACGGCTGTGCATTGAAGCGGCGCCTGTCGCCAACAAAGCAAAGTTTGAAATCGTCGAGGCCGACATCTCGGACCCGCAAGGGCGCGCCCGCCTGCTGGAGTTCTTCGAGCGCGAGTGGGGCTGGCTTGACCTGCTGGTCAACAACGCGGGCGTGCCCCCCAAAGTTCGTGCCGACCTTCTGGAAGCCACGGAGGAAAGCTTTGACCGCCTGATCGCTATCAACCTGAAGGGTCCGTATTTCCTTACCCAGGCGGTGGCGAATTACTGGGTTGCCGGACTTCCGCACCTTCCGGCGGCGCGCGCAAAACCCAGGGTGGTCAACATTTCTTCGCTCTCGGCTTACGCGGCCAGCGTCAATCGCGGCGATTACTGTGTGAGCAAAGCTGGCCTTTCGATGGCCACGCAATTGTTCGCCGCGCGGCTGGCGGAATACGGCATCAATGTTTACGAGGTCCGCCCCGGCATCATCGCAACCGACATGACGGCCGGCGTGCAGGAGAAGTACGACCGCATGATTGCCCAAGGCCTGACGCCCATTGCGCGCTGGGGAACCCCGGAAGACGTGGGGCGGGCGGTCACCGCCATCGCCCAGGGAGCATTTCCATTTTCCACCGGAGAAGTGATCAACGTGGACGGAGGCTTCCATCTCCGCCGCCTGTAAAGGTCGTAAGACGAAATGATCCAGATTGATTTTGAAGTTTCTCCCGAAAAATTGCGCCCCAAGCTCGAGCGGCTGTTTGAGCTGTCGGCGGCGAAGATTCGGGCCATCGAAAAGTCGTGGGACCCGGCCGGCGGCCCGCCCGTGGTAACCGTCAAGGGAAACTACCAGCCGCGCGACTGGACCGACTGGACGCGCGGGTTCCAGTACGGCTCGGCACTGCTGCAGTTTGACGCCACCGGCGAGGCCTGGTTCCTCGAGTGCGGACGCGAGGGAACCCGGAAGTGGATGGAAAGTTACACCACCCACACCGGCGTCCACGACCATGGATTCAACGTGGTCAGCACCTTCGGAACTCTGGCCCGGTTGGCCTGCGAGGGCAAAATCCAGGCGACACAGCCGGAGCGGGATTACTACCGGCTGGCGCTCAAAGCCAGCGGCGCCGTCCAGGCGGCACGCTGGTCGAGCATTTCCGACGGCGGCGGATACATCTACTCTTTCAACGGCGCGCATTCGCTTTTTGTCGATACCCTCCGGTCGCTGCGTTCGCTGGCCGTTGCGCACCGGCTTGGCTTCGCGCTGCACGAGGAATCGGACCGCAAAGTCTCTCTGCTCGAACGCCTGGTCCAGCACGCCGAAGCCACCGCGCGCTTTTCGGTCTACTACGGCGAAGACCGCGACTGCTATGACGCGCGCGGGCGCGTGGCGCACGAATCGCTGTTCAACGCAAAGGACGGCCGCTACCGCTGCCCCGGCACCCAGCAGGGCTATTCGCCCTTCACCACCTGGACGCGCGGCCTGGCGTGGGCCATTCTGGGCTTTGCTGAACAGCTGCAATTCATCCACACACTGCCCCCGGAAGAATTCGATGGGCTCGGCGGGTTCGATAAGATTGAGGCCATGATGCTCCGCGCCGCCGAAGCCACCGCGGACTTTTATCTTGAGCAGACACCCACCGACGGTGTTCCTTACTGGGACACGGGCGCGCCCGGCCTTGCGCAGCTCGGCGATTACCTTTCGCGGCCGAGCGATCCCTTCAACGACTTCGAGCCGGTGGACAGTTCCGCAGCCTCGATTGCCGCGCAGGGCTTGTGGCGGCTGGGCCGTTACATCGAGCGGCTCCGGCAGCGCGCTGAAGACGGCAAACGCTACCGGCAAGCGGCGCTGACTGTGGCGCGAACACTGCTGGCGGAACCGTATCTTTCCTCTAATCCTTCCCATCAGGGACTGATTCTCCATTCCATCTATCATCGGCCGCAGGGCTGGGATTACATTCCGGAAGGGCGCAAGGCGCCGTGCGGCGAATCCTGCATGTGGGGCGACTACCACGCCCGCGAGCTGGCTCTGGTGCTGCTGCGCGAAGCCCGCCAGGAACCGGAACTCCACTTCTTCAACGTCTAGCAGTTTGTTAAACGACCGCTTTCGAGACGTCATCCTGATCCCGCAAAGCGGGAGAAGGATCTGCTTTGCCGTTTTCAAGAGGATAAAGCAGTTGCTTCATTTCGTTCAGCATGACGAGTTGATGGATCAGCAGTCCCGCAATTCACTGGACACCTTGTCTTTCCCAGTTGTCCTGTGACCACGCCTATTTTTGCCGCGTGATGGGTTCGTACATATCGGGGCGGCGGGCGGCGATGCGGTCGAATTCCCATTCACCGGCGATCCGCACCACGCGATTCTCGTCGGCGTGAGCGGGTTCCAGGTCGGCGTAGAGGATGGTCTCTTCGGTATCACCGGCTTCCACCAGCACGGCCCCCGTAACGTCGATGATCTGCGAATGGCCGGCGAAACGGAAGCCGCGCTCTTCGCCTACGCGGTCAGCGGCAACAACGTACATGTGGTTTTCAATGGCGCGCACTATGGGAATGTGCGCCCAGGTGTCGGAACCCATGGGCCAGTTGGTGGGGATGGCCAGGATCTGCGCGCCGTTCAGCTTAAGGACGCGGCCGGATTCGGGAAAGCTGCAGTCGTAGCAGATGTTGACGCCGATCTTCGCCTGCCCGGCCTGAAACACCGTAAACGGAACGTCGCCCAGCCCGTCGAAGCGGTCGATGCCCAGATACGGCAGATGAATCTTGCGATGAACTCCCGCAACCCCTTCCGGAGTGACGACGGCCGCGACGTTAAAAAGATTGTCGCCCGCCCGCTCCAGCATGCCGACCACCGCTGATACTCCCAGGCGCCTGGCCGCGGCGGCAAGCTTCTCCGTGGAAGGGCCGGGAATGGGTTCGGCGGCGGGCAGAGCCTCCTCGCGGCTGGTGAAGCAGTAGCCGGAAAGAGCGCATTCCGGGAAGACCACCAGGTCTGCGCCATCTCCCGCGGCGCGCTCCAGGTGATCGAGCACTTTGGCAAGGTTGCGTTCGTTCTCAAGAATCTTGACGTCCATCTGAACTGCGGCGACTTTCATGTTTTCTCCTGAGGCGGTGAGCATTCAGAACGGGCCTCATTGTAACAGGGATTCAAGCGCAGGCGGCGCGGTTTGTCGATGATGACGGGCGCTGGAACGAATCAGATTTGAGAGGCGTGCGCGGATACTGGAACGTTCGCAGGATGATTTTCAGCCCTCTTTTATTTTCAACAACATGGCCGGGTTTGTTTTTGGGTTTGTTTTTCCACAGCTACGTATTTTCAACAACTTCTCGGCTTCGTTTTTGGGTTCGTTTGGGTTTGTTTTTTGGCCGGATCCTTTGTTATCAATAACTTCTCGGGTTCGTTTTTTAAAAGACGTGTTTTTGTCCCACACAGTTTTAGTGCCAAAGTCATCGTCATATTGTTTTCAATAGATTACGACAAAATTAAAAGTCCGTTCAGACTGTCAATATCTGCCGCCGCAGCCCATCCGATGCCAGCAATAAGGCTACCATGCTAGCCCACTAAAGTCAAGCAAATTCGGCCCGAGAGGGGCTGCATCGCGGCCAAAGCGGGGTGATGGATGACGGGCACGGCTCTGAATTCAGGCTTCGAAAAACCGCCGGATGCGTGGCCAGTATTTCTGGACCGTCTTGCTCGTGCTGAGGTGGCCGCCGCTCGCCAGCAGGTTCAGCTTGATTCCCGCGCGCCGGGCAAAATCGTCCACCTGCCTCCAGGGAATGTACGGATCGTTTTTGGCGTGGAACATCATGATCTTGGAAGCGGTGAGTTCCCCGACGTGATGCGCCGGGTTATAAAAATCGCCGCGCAACAGTTTGTTCCAGTTCCGGTCTGTGAGCCGGTAGCCGTTGCCGAAGGCTTCTCGGATGTAGGCAGCGTAGCTTTTGTTGGAGGTTTCCTTGCCCTGCTCTTCCCCGAGAATGCTCCAGTCGACCACGGGGCAGTTGGCAATGACTTTCGTCACCCGGCGGTCAAGCGAGGAGAGAATGGCCGCCGCCCCGCCAAAACTTCCGCCGATCACAAAAATGGAGTCGGGCATCACGCGGAATTCCTGGCCGAAAGCGCTTTCCCGGATGCGGCCCTTCCTGATTCCGGTGATGACGTCGGCGATGTCTTCCACCGGCGACTTCTCCAGAAACTTTCCGCCGCTTTCCCACGCTCCGCGGTATCGCGGATAAAACACCCAGTAGCCCCGGCGGGCCAGAAATTCCGCGAGCGCCTGCTTGCCGGGGACGGACGGCATGCCGTCGCACAGGATAATGGCCTTGCGCCTTTTGCCCTGCCGCACCGGCGGCAGAAATTCGGCCACGATTTCCTTCTTGAACCTTGTACGGAACATGCGGTTAGTTTAGCAGGAACACAACAGCTTCCGGACAGGACAGGCGGGCCGTGCATCCGGCTTCTACTCTCCGGGCTATCGCGCTACACGCTCCTAATGAGAAAAGAATTTTCTTCTAATCGCTTTATTCTATCCTCGCTAGTTTCTATGCAGAATTGACGGCTGCTTATCATCCCAACTATCCTCGGCATGTTTGTCTGATGTCGGGGCGGGTTGGCATCTGCCAATCTCCAAATCAAATTCAATAGTAAGCACCCGAGACCCTGATCCCGGGATCTCACGCTTGATGAGGCAGGCCGATGAAGCGCTGGATAAAATTAATCTTGTTGTGTCTTTTTGTGATGCCTGCCGGCCTTGCGTATGGCCAGGCCAGCAGCGCGAGGGTAGACGGGCTGGTCACGGACTCGCAGGTATTGCCGCTGCCAAACCTCCAGGTTACGCTCACGGAAACAAACACGGGACTCGTCCGAACGACAAGAACCTCCACCGACGGAACCTATCAGTTCCCGAGTCTCGGTCCGGGGCAGTACGTGATTAAAGTCCAGGCGCGCGATTTTTCAACAGAGGTCCGCGCGTTCCGATTGGAGGTCAACCAGGCGCTGCGTCTGGATTTCAAGTTGCAAATTGGCCCGGTCACCGAGCACGTGGAAGTGGTTGGAGGCGCGCAAACGCTGCGCACCGCGGACGCCAGCCTGGGCGAAGTGATTGAGCCGGCGCTGGTCCACAATCTGCCGCTGAACGGCCGTCATTTGCTGGATCTGGCGTTGCTTTCCCCCACTGTCCATCAGGGCTCGGGCGCGCAGACGGGCGCCTCCAACCCGCTTTACTGGCGGCCGCAGGAAAATTCCGCGCTGAGTTCCGGCGGCGCGCGGCCCAATGCAAACTATTATCTCCTTGACGGATCGACGGACACCGACCCGACGTTCACGACCCTTTCGTTGAGCCCGTCACCGGACGCAGTGCAGGAGTTCAAGGTGCAGACAGGGAGTTACTCGGCGGAATTCGGCGGCGCCGGTGGCGCGCAAATCAATATCGTCACCAAATCAGGCAGCAACCAATTTCATGGCGACGCTTATGAGTTCGCTCGCAGCAGTTCTTTTGACGCGCGCACGTTCACCGATCCAGGCAACATACCGCATCTGGCGCAGAATCAGTTTGGATCGTCGCTTGGGGGACCGTTGCAAAAGAACAAGACGTTCTTCTTCATGAATTACGAAGAATTCAAACTCAGTAACGGCGTCAGCCAGATTGCAACGGTCCCTTCCTTGCTCGAACGCTCGGGTGACTTCAGCCAGAGCGGACAGAACGTCTACAATCCTTTCAGCAGTCATCCGAATCCGTCTTACAACCCCAGTCAGCCGGCAGGTCCTTCAAACCCCAAGGTTCTCCGTGACCCGTTTCCGGGAAACGTGATTCCGCCCCAACTCATGAGCTCCGTTGCCACGGCCGTCCTCAGCCACGTTCCTTTGCCGAATCTTACGACGGCATCAGGTAAAGACTCGAACAACTTTCTCGACCTTCGGACGAACCGCAACTACTCCGGCCAGGGGACCCTTCGCATCGACCGCAACCTCCGCAACGGCGACAGCCTGATGGGGCGATACAGCTTTGAGCAGGAACGCGACTTCACGCCGCAAAACCTTCCGGGCTTTGGCGCCTTTGATAGCAATCTGGCCCAAAATGCGACGATTTCTTACACGCGCACCCTCTCCCCGAACTCGGTGAACGTCGCCTGGGTTGGCATGTCCCGGCTGTCGATGCATCGGTATTCGCAAAACAACTTTACGAACGATTATGTTTCACAGCTTGGCATTCAGGGCGTGGGTTACGGCGGCAAAGGCGCCTGGGGTATGCCTTGGTTTGCGGTTCAGGGTTACAGTGGCATCGGAGATTCCTTCGCGGCCACGCCCGTCCAAGACTGGGACACCGTCGTGCAGGCAGGGGACACGCTGAATAGGGAAATGGGCCGCCATTCACTGAAGATCGGGGGAGATTACCGCTATTTTTTCTGGCCGATGTGGGGGTTTTTCCAGAATCGCGGCTTCTATCAATTCACTCCGGGCTTCACGACAGAAACGGCTTCTAATGACGGGACTGGATCCGCGCTGGCAAGTTTCCTGCTGGGGCTGCCCGCAGTTAAGCAGCGCCAGGCAGGAATTCCGGTGATGAATTTGAGGCAACACTACACAGACGCTTTCATTGAGGACAACTGGAGAGTCACCAACCGCACCACCTTAAACCTTGGCTTGCGCTACGAATTTATGAGTCCGCTCGCTGACGTGAACAGCCCCAACAGCAATCTGATTTTCAAGGACGGGCAGCCCTACGCCTTTATTGGTGGCCAGCTCGGAATGCCGCGCGGGCTGATGTACTCGAACAAACTCAATTTTGCGCCCCGCATCGGTTTTGCGCACGTCGTAGGCGGCCGCTTCCACCTGGTGTTGCGGGGAGGATTCGGAATGTTCTACACGCCCGTGGACATGAACACCTGGTGCAACCAGCGGCACGTTCCGCCACTTGTCCTCGCTGAAACCGACCAGAGCGACAATTTCTCACCCAGTTTAACCGGGTTCAATTTCGGGCCGGCAGTGCTAGGACAAACCACCATTAGTTACGCTGCCGTTGACCCCCACAGCCCCGCCGAATATATCAACCAGTGGAGCTTTTCCGTGCAAAAAGCGCTGCCGGGGAACACCGTGCTCGAGGTGGGATATCAGGGCTCGCGCGGGCATCATCTTCAACGGGCGCACCTGATTAACAACGCTTTGCCGGGGCCCGGCCCTATTGGCCCGCGCCGGCCTTATCCCACCATCAGCTTCTTGCCCGGAACGGTCTTCCCGGCGGGGTTCCCGGTTGCGAGCACTACATTCCCTGTCTCAGCGATCAACCTGCTTGAGAATACAGCACAGAGCTGGTACGACGCCGGCTGGATTGACGTGCGCCATCCTTTTGCGCACGGGCTTACGCTGCTGTCCAACTTCACGTGGTCCAAGAGCCTGACGAATGCTCCGGATTTCCGCTCGCCCATGGATGAATCTGCCATTCCGCAGAACAACAATGACCTGAACGCAGAGAAAGGGCTCGCGTGCGATGTGCCGCTTCGGCTTGCGGTGAGTATTGTGTATAGCATCCCGGGCTGGAAGCGCCAGGCATTCCTGAAACGGCTGACCTCGGGTTGGGCCATCGCCAGCATTTACCAGGCACAGGCGGGATATCCTTTCACCATCTCGGTGTTTGGGGATACAGCCAACGCAGGGACCCTGCTGGGAGAAAATCCGATTCGAGCCAATGTGACAGGGCAGCCTGTTTTTCCCGCCGGAACACGGACCGCAAGCCTTTGGCTCAATCCCGCTGCCTTTGCCGCACCGCCCGCCTACCAGTTTGGCAACGCCGGCCGCAACACGGTCGAAGGCCCCGGCATGCAATTGGCCGATATATCGCTGACTCGTGAGTTCCGCCTGCTTGAGTCCGCCAGACTTCAGCTTCGGGCCGAAGCTTTCAACTCCCTGAATCACACCAACCTTGGCACGCCAAACCGCTTTGTGAATGAGCCGCAGTTCGGCACAATAACCATGGCAGCAACGCCCGGGCGCGAGTTTCAGCTCAGCGGCCGGATCACTTTCTGAACTGAAGTTGCGTGAGCTTATAGATTGTATGGGCAATTCATGAATTGCCCTTGGTTTGTGAATTCGTCCCCGGAGACCTCCAACTGGCGCCGCATTGTTCGAAGTCTAACGCTGCGGCCTCTTCCCGAACCCATCAAAAAGCCGTCCCGACGAGTCGGGCCGCCACTCGATTTTCTTGACATTCATTTGATGCTTCATGTAACGTGCTGCAGGCCGATGGGGACTGGCGAATCGAGAGGGTCCAAATCGCATCTTAGAATGATGATGAAAGTGATTCCAAACCGCAAGCAGGCTTGCCTGATGCTGTTCACGCTGGCGTGCTGCTGGATGCCGCTCGTGCTGATGGCGTTGCAGGAAAAAACGCCTGCCAGGGCCCATCATGGGATTTGGCATGAATATCCGGCCGCGCAGGTGGAACGCGGGCGCATCCAGTTCCAGAAGACCTGCGCCTTCTGCCACGGTCCCGACGCCAACGGCGGCTCGACGGGCCCCGACCTCATGCGCAGCGCCGTTGTCCGCCACGACGAAAAGGGCGACCACATTGGGCCGGTGATTCGCAACGGATTTCCGGACAAAGGGATGCCGGCCTTCCAGCTTACCAACGACCAGATCATGGACATCGTGGCTTTTCTTAGTTTCCGGCTGGATGAGTCTGACCGCCGGTCGCCGGCCGAGACCAGCGCGAACTATTCGCTCTCCAAGCTGCTGGTGGGGAACGCCAAAGCCGGGAAAGAGTTTTTCTACGGCGCGGGCAAGTGCTCGAGCTGCCACTCGCCCACGGGCGATCTGAAGGGCATTGCCGGCAAGTTTCCGCCGGCGGAGTTGCAGGCGCGGATGATTTACCCGCACCGAGGCCCGCGTCCCATGGCGACCGTGACGGATGCCTCGGGCAAGCAATACACCGGCCCTATTCGCCTGCTCACGCACTATGACATTGCAATTGTTGACAGCGATGGCTGGTACCGCTCCTGGCCGCTCAGTTCCGTCAAGGTGAAGATTGACGACCGGCTGGCGGCGCACCGGAAATTGCTTTCGGTGCTGACGGACGCTGAGATGCATAACCTTTTTGCTTATCTGGAGACCCTGAAGTGAGGAAGCTGATCGCCATTCTGTTGCTGCTGTGGGCACCCTCGATTTTTGCCCAGGGCCTCGACCCGGGCGCGCTGCTGAATCCGCCCACAAACGACTGGCCCAGCTACAACGGTGATTACACCGGCCGGCGGTACAGCCCGCTTTCGCAGATCAACCAGAGCAACGTTGGCTCTCTCACGCTGGCCTGGGCGTTCCAGATGCACCAGCAGGCGATGAAATCCACGCCGCTCGAAGTGAACGGGATTCTCTACTTCACGGTTCCGAACCACGTGTGGGCGGTGGACGCCCGCACGGGCAGGCAGATCTGGCACTTCCAGCGGCAGTCGGAAGGAAACTTCATCGCCAATCGCGGCGTGGCGATGTACAAAGACCGGCTGTTTTTCGGCACGCCAGACGCCCACCTGATCTGCCTGGACGCCAAGACCGGCAAGCAACTCTGGGACGTGGTGGTTGCCGACACGGCGTTTGGCTATTACATCAGCATGGCTCCCCTGGTGGTGCACAATCACCTGATCGTGGGCATTTCCGGCGACCAGACGGACATCAAGGCTTTCCTCGATTGCAGGAGTCCGGAGGACGGGCACCTGATCTGGCGGTGGTACTCCACGCCCAAACCGGGAGAACCCGGCGCCGATACGTGGCCCAACGCCGACATCATGGCACACGGCGGCGGCACCACCTGGATGACCGGAACCTACGATCCCGAACTGAACCTGATCTACTGGGGAACCGGGAACCCGCACCCCGTCTTGGCAGGCCAGGTGCGCCCCGGCGCAAACCTTTATACCTGCTCGATTGTGGCCATCAATCCGGACACCGGGAAAATGGCCTGGTACTTCCAGCCTTCGCCCCACGATACGGAAGACCGCGATGCCAACGAGACGCCCATCATCTTTGACGCCGATTTCCAGGGCAAGCCGCGCAAACTGCTGGGGCAGGCAAGCCGCAACGGATACTTTTTCCTACTGGACCGCGCAACCGGAGAAATCCTGCTGAGCGTGCCTTACGGTCCCCAGAACTGGAGTGAGGGGCTGAACAAGCGCGGAGAACCGATTCCCAACCTGAAGAAGCAGCCGCAACTCTCGGGGACGTTCCTGGACGGCATGGGAACCAACTGGTGGGCTCCCAGCTTTGACCCGGTCACGGGCCTGTTCTATGTGAATGCCTACCGCACCATTTTTGTCAGCTACCTGACGAGGACGGGGTCAAAGGCTACCGAATCCGAACACCAGGGCGCCATGGTCAGCCCGCTGTGGTCGCAGGCCCAACTGCTGGCGATTGATTACAAGACCGGAAAGATCCGCTGGCAGCACGACAGCCCTGCCATAACAGGCTACGGAGAAAACGGTTCGGGAATCCTGACCACGGCGGGACGCTTGTTGATTACAGGCGACCTTTCGGGCGATCTTGAAGCGCTGGACCCCGCAACCGGAAAATCTCTCTGGCACGTCTACGCGGGCTCCATGCTCACCGGCTGCCCCATGACCTACGAACTGAACGGCCGTCAATATCTTCTGACCGTCGTGGGCAGCGTGCTCTACGCCTGGGCGCTGCCCACATCGAGTCAACCCGCGCAATAAGAGCCCCCCGGAATAACCGACCCGGCCTTTCGGAGTCCTGTCCTCACCCGCCGTCGGCGCAGGTCGGCAATCACCTCAGAAAAGGGGGTCGTCATAGCCTGTATTTCCTGATAATATAAAGAGTTTTGCGACATCCGATATGACTGAGAATACAGCTAACAACCCGTTCAATTCCCGTGCGTCACTGGAAACTGCGAGTGGTCGCGCCACTATTTTCCGCCTGGATGCTCTTGAAAAGGCCGGCCTGGGAAGCGTTTCGAAGCTCCCCTTTTCCATCAAAGTGCTGCTGGAAGCTGTGCTGCGCAACTGCGACGGCAAGCTGATCAAGGAAAGCGAGGTGGCGGCGCTGGCTGGCTGGAGCGCCAAATCCACGTCCCGCCGGGAGGTGCCTTTCAAGCCTGCGCGGGTGATTCTGCAGGATTTCACCGGCGTTCCGGCAGTGGTGGACCTGGCGGCGCTGCGCTCGGCCATGCAGCGGCTGGGCGGCGATCCTTCAAAGATCAATCCGCTGGTGCCCGTTGATCTGGTGATCGACCACTCGGTGCAGGTGGACGTTTTTGGAATCACTACAGCTCTGCAGAAAAACGCGGAAATCGAGTTCAAGCGCAATCGCGAGCGCTATGAGTTTCTGCGCTGGGGACAGCAGGCTTTTGATAATTTCCGCGTGGTCCCTCCGGCCACGGGCATTGTTCACCAGGTGAATCTGGAGTATCTGGCCAAGGTGGTCCAGGCAAGCCGGCAGGGCGGCGAAACCGTGCTCTACCCCGACACGCTGGTGGGCACCGACTCGCACACCACCATGATCAACGGCCTGGGCGTGTTGGGCTGGGGCGTGGGCGGCATCGAGGCCGAAGCGGCCATGCTGGGCCAGCCTGTTTACTTCCTCACGCCGCAGGTGGTCGGCTTCAAGCTGAAGGGCCGGCTGCGGGAAGGCGTGACGGCCACCGACCTGGTGCTGACCGTGACCCAGATGTTGCGGGCCAGGGGCGTGGTGGACAAGTTCGTCGAGTTCTTCGGCGATGGCCTCGTGCAGATGACGCTGCCCGACCGCGCCACCATCGGCAACATGTCGCCCGAATATGGCGCGACCATGGGATTCTTCCCGGTGGATGATGAGACGCTGCGCTTCCTGCGCCAGACCGGGCGGACGGACGAGGAAGTGGACCGGGTGGAGCGTTATACCAAAGAGCAGGGACTTTTCCACACCGAGCAGGGGGCTGATCCCGAATACAGCGACACCATGGAACTGGAGATGGAGACGGTTGAGCCCAGCCTGGCCGGGCCCAAGCGCCCACAGGACCGCATTGCCCTTTCCAACATGAAAAGCGCCTTCCACAAGGCTCTGACCGCTCCCACCCAAGAGCGCGGCCTGGGCCTCGCGCCCGATGCCGTGGGCCGCACCGCAACCATCGGCTTTAACGGAACCAGCGCCAGGGTTGGCCACGGCGCGGTGGTGATTGCCGCCATCACCTCCTGCACCAACACTTCGAATCCTTCGGTGATGCTGGCGGCGGGGCTGGTGGCGAAGAAAGCGGTTGAGCGCGGGCTGAGCGTTCCGCCTTATGTGAAAACCAGCCTGGCGCCCGGATCGAAGGTGGTCACCGAATACCTGACCGCCGCCGGCCTGCTGGAACCGCTTGAGAAGCTCCACTTTGATCTGGTCGGCTACGGCTGCACCACCTGCATTGGCAACAGCGGCCCGCTGCCGCCGGAAGTTTCAAAGGCCGTCAGCGAGAACGACCTGGTGGCCGCCGCCGTGCTTTCCGGAAACCGCAACTTTGAAGGCCGCGTGCATCCGCAGGTCCGCGCCAACTATCTGGCCTCTCCGCCGCTGGTGGTGGCTTACGCTCTGGCGGGAACGGTGGATATCGACCTGCCGAATGAGCCGCTCGGAAAGGACGCGGCGGGCAAGCCCGTCTACCTGCGGGAAATCTGGCCGACGCGCGAAGAGATTGTTGACGCCATGAACAAGGCGATCCGGCCGGAAATGTTCCGCGAGGTGTACGGAAACGTCTGGAACGGCAACCCCGACTGGAACGCTATCCCGGTGGCCGGCGGAGCGCTTTATCCCTGGCGGGAAGATTCAACCTACATCCAGGAGCCGCCGTTCTTTACGGAGATGACGATGGAAGTCCAGCCCGGCGAGGACATTCGCGGGGCGCGGGTGCTGGCGCTGCTGGGCGATTCCATCACCACCGACCACATTTCACCCGCCGGCGACATTCCGGAAGACGGCCCGGCCGGCCGCTATCTGATGGAGCGCGGCCTGAAGAAGATTGACTTCAATTCGTTCGGCTCGCGGCGCGGCAACGATCGCGTGATGGTGAGGGGGACGTTTGCCAACATCCGGCTGCGGAACCAGTTAGTTCCGGGCAAGGAAGGCGGTTACACGGTCCACTTCCCGGAGCGCCGGCAGATGTCAATTTACGACGCGGCCACAAAGTACCAGGAAGAGGGCGTGCCGCTGGTGGTGCTGGCCGGCAAGGAATACGGCTCCGGCTCGTCGCGTGACTGGGCCGCCAAAGGCACCCTGCTGCTGGGCGTGAAGGCAGTTCTTGCGGAAAGCTATGAGCGCATCCATCGCGGAAACCTGGTGGGCATGGGAGTTCTGCCCCTCGAGTTCCAGCAGGGCCAGAGCGTGGTATCACTGGGGTTGACCGGAGAAGAGGTGTTTGATATTACCGGGCTTGGCGAACGCATCCAGCCCCGCTCGGAAATCAGCGTCACCGCTGTGGGTTCGGACGGCAAGACGAAGAGCTTCAAGGCAACTGTCCGTCTGGATTCCGAGGTCGAAGTTACTTACTACCGCAACGGTGGCATCCTGCCTGCCGTGCTTCGGAATTTTCTGCGGGAGGCCTGATCGCGGCTGTCGCGCATTCAGGGCGATTCCACCCGCAGGGCGCGGTTAGATCTTGCTTTAAGTCATCAACGCACCGGGTGGTGCGCTCTCCTGCCCTGTTGAACCCGGCAGGCGTGGGATGTTTACAAAAACCTAACTGAGAGGATTCTTCAGGTATGAAATCGTATAATGGAGTTCCCGTTCCCGAGAACGGAAGCGCGATCAGCTTTACCGGCGGCAAGCTGGAGGTTCCTGACAATCCGGTGATCCCCTACATTGAAGGCGACGGCACCGGCCGCGACATCTGGAAGGCCACCGAGCGTGTGTGCGATGCGGCGGTGGAAAAGAGTTTTGGCGGCAAGCGCCGGATTGCCTGGTACGAAGTTTTTGCGGGCGAAAAAGCCTTCCGGCAATTCGGCGAATGGCTGCCCCAGGGAACGCTCGACGCCATCACGGAGTTCCATGTGGCGATCAAAGGCCCGCTGACCACTCCCGTGGGCGGCGGCATTCGCAGCCTGAACGTGGCGCTGCGGCAGTTGCTGAATCTTTACGCCTGCTGGCGGCCGGTGAAATACATTCCCGGCGTGCCCTCGCCGGTGCGGTATCCCACCAAAATGAACGTCGTCATCTTCCGTGAAAACACGGAGGACGTGTACGCCGGGATCGAATGGCGGGAAGGCACCGACCAGGCCCGGCGCGCCATCGAGTTTGTCAACGCGCTGCTGCGCGAAGACAAGGCCAACAAGCAGGTGCGCGCGGATTCCGGCATCGGCATCAAGCCCATTTCCATCCTGGGAACCCAGCGGCTGGTTCGCCGGGGCATCCAGCACGCGCTTGACCACGGCCTGAACCGCGTGACCCTGGTGCACAAGGGCAACATCATGAAGTTCACTGAAGGCGCTTTCCGTGACTGGGGCTACCAGCTGGCGCGCAAAGAATTCCGCGACAAGATCGTGACGGAACGCGAAAGCTGGATTATCGGCAACAAGGACCACGATCCCAATCTCTCGATTGAAGCAAACGCAGCCATGGTTGAGCCTGGGATCGAGATGGCGACGGACGCCTTCAAGCAGCAGATCTACAAAGAGGTCCAGGAGTGCCTGGACACCATTTACGCGACGCACGGCAAGGGGAAGTGGAAGCAGATGATTCTGGTGAACGACCGTATCGCCGATTCCATCTTCCAGCAGATTCTGACCCGCGCCGACGAGTACCAGGTGCTCTGCACGCCCAACCTGAACGGCGACTACCTGTCGGACGCCTGCGCGGCGCAGATCGGCGGGCTGGGTTTGGCGCCGGGAGCCAACATCGGCGACGGCTATGGGGTGTTCGAGGCCACGCACGGCACGGCTCCAAAATACGCGGACAAGGACGTCATCAATCCCGCAGCGCTCATCCGCTCGGCCGTGCTGATGTTTGAGTTTATGGGGTGGCCGGAAGCCGGGGAGATGATCGAGCGGTCGCTGGCCGCCACCATCGCGCAGCACCGGGTGACTTACGACCTGGAGCGGCTGATGAAGATGGAAGGCATCGAAGGCATCACCAAACTTGGAACGGCGGCTTTTGCCGACGCCATCATCGAAAACATGGGGCAGGTAAAAGCCGGCGCCGTGCAGTAAATACTTCGGAGGCTATGATGCCGCTGTTTCGAATTGAAAAAGACGTTGCAAGCCGCATCGAACCCGACGATACCAAGATTCGAGAAGAAAAGGTTCATCTGCTTATCGAGAAGAACTTAGAGGAATTTTTTGGCCTGAAACTTGTCTGCCACAAGCCTCATATCGATGGCAGGGAAATTGATACGCTCGCGCTTGACGGGTCCATGAAGGTTCCGGTAATCATCGAGTACAAAAGGGAGAGGGACCGCCATGTCATGGAGCAGGTTGCTGGCTACTGTGCGAAGTTGAAAAACAACAAGCCTGCCGCCATGCAGATTGTAAAAGAGAGTTGCGGCGTTGATCCCGCAAATATCGACTGGGACAATCCCCAAGTTATCGTCGTGGCGAAGGGATTTACCCCGGATCAGGTGGAAGAATTTACATCCTTAAGGGAGGTTCCCCGCCTTTTTACCTTCCAGTTCTTCTCTGGCGGTATGTTCAGCCTCGAACCCGTCAGCGCGGGGCAGGAATCTCGAACGCGCGCCGGGAGTCGAACGTCGCTCCGAGACGCCCATCCGAGGGGCGGCCCGTGGGATCTGGAGCACTTCCGAATGAGACCGGAAATCCGGAAGATTTACGACTTGCTTGATAAGGGCATCACCGGCCTCGATTCGCGAGTGAAACCCGCGAAGATTAACAAAGAGTTCATCGGATACGGTGCCACAACTTACTACTTTTGTAGTGTCAAGCCCACTGCAAAGGCACTCAACGTAGTTGTGAAATGCAGGAAAGGTCTGCCCCAGGTTACAGGCTTGGAAGTGAGGAAGCTTCACCCTGATGCGTGGGGTCCCATGACTCATAAGTTCAAGCTTACTGAGGAGGCACAAATGGGGCCAGCTCTGCTAGTTATAAAGAGCGCATTAGAAGACTCAATTTAACCTTTTGGAGGAAGAGCATGCGCAAAAAGATCACGGTAATCGGCGCAGGCAATGTGGGCGCCACGTGTGCCCATCGCCTGGCTGACAAACAACTTGGCGACGTTGTGTTGATCGACATTCTGGAAGGAGTGCCGCAAGGCAAGGCCCTCGACCTGCTGGAGGCGGGGCCGATTGAGGGTTACGACGTTCGCGTGAAAGGCACCAACGATTTTGCCGACACCGCGAATTCGGACGTGGTGGTGATGACGGCCGGTTTTCCGCGCAAGCCCGGCATGAGCCGCGACGACCTGCTGAAAGCCAATTATGACGTGGTAAAGGCCACCATCGAGAAGGTGGCCAAGGTTTCGCCTGAAGCCATCCTGATTATCGTGACCAATCCGCTGGACGCCATGGCGCAAACGGCACTGAAGGTGAGCGGATTTTCAAAGAACCGCGTGATTGGCATGGCGGGCGTGCTGGACACCGCGCGCTACCGCACCTTTATCGCCGAAGCCTTGAACGTTTCGGTGCAGAACGTCCAGGGATTTGTGCTGGGCGGCCACGGCGACACCATGGTTCCCATCCCGCGTTACACCACCGTGGCGGGCATTCCGGTGGGCGAACTGATGCCCCAGGACAAGCTCGACGCCATCATCGACCGCACCCGCAAGGGTGGGGCGGAGATCGTGAATTATCTGAAAACCGGAAGCGCCTTCTACGCTCCGTCAGCCGCAGCAGTGGAAATGGTGGAAGCCATCTTCTACGACCGCAAGAAGATTCTGCCCTGCGCCGCTTACCTGGAAGGCGAGTACGGAATCAACGGATTGTACGTTGGAGTTCCGGTCAAGCTTGGAAAGAACGGGATCGAGGAGATTATCCAGATCAAGCTGACAGCGGAAGAACAGGCAGCGCTTCAGAAATCCGCCGACTCGGTCAAAGAGCTGGTGCAAGTCATCGGCGTGTAAGGAAGTATGAAGTGTGAAGGATGAAGGATGAAAGAAAGCCTCAAGATCGACCGGTTGATATTAGAAGGCGATCCTTCCAATATGCGCTCCGGGCACTGAAACTCTATCGCTATCTGGCCGAACAGAAAGATGGAGCGGCCTGGCTATTGGCAAAGCAGTATGTTCGGGCGGCAACTTCAATCGGCGCGAACTTGCAGGAAGCGTTATCCGGTGAGAGTCGCGCCGATTTCATTCACATACGGAGTTGCGCAGAAAGAAGCAAGAGAAAGCCTTTACTGGCTCGAATTAATGGCTGAATCCAGCCTTGTTCCACGAAGCAGCCTCGATCCACTCATTCAGGAGACAAACGAGCTTACCGCAATTCTGACAACAATTATCGTGAAGTCAAAACGTAGCAAGAACCCCAAAGCCATGGACGACTAATTGCCCATGCCGGGTTTGCTTTCATCCTTCATCCTTCACACTTCATACTTCATTTCACTTCTTCGATTCGAATCTGCTTGATGACCACGGGCCCGACGGGTTTGTCGCGGCGGTCGCGCGAGACCATGGAAATTTTTGTGGCGACGTGCTGGCCCTGGACCACCTCGCCGAAGATCGTGTGATGATCGTTCAGCCAGGGCGTGGGGGCCACGGTAATAAAGAACTGGCTGCCGTTGGTGCCGGGGCCCGCATTGGCCATGGCCAGCTTGCCCACCTGGTCAAAGCGCAGTTCCTCAGCGAACTCGTCCTCAAACTGGTAGCCGGGGCCGCCCGTCCCGGTGCTGAGCGGGCATCCACCCTGGATCATAAAGTTGGGCATCACGCGATGGAAAATCAATCCATCGTAAAAGGGACGCTTGACCGCCTTCCCGGTTTTGGGGTCATTGAACTCCCGGGTTCCCTGGGCCAGGCCCACAAAGTTTTCAACGGTTTTCGGCGCATGCTCAGGGTAGAGCCGGCAGGTCATGGTTCCGGCGGAAGTTTCGATAATGGCATGAAGCCCGGGCTGCAATTTGTCCATTTGTTCTCCTTCTCCACTGGGAAGTTTTTGGGGTTACTGGGCCAACCTAAATTCATATTCTTTATGGCAGTGGCATACTCAATTCAAGAAAGCTCGCAGAAAGCCAGCCGTAGCCTATTGTCCATTTTAATTCCCGTGGACATAGCTGTAGGTGGCCTTGACTCAATTTGGAGCATCCGCTGGTATCAAACCTGTCCCCCGCCAACTATTATTATTCCGTTGCGTGATTTCAACCCGCTCGGCGTTGGCCGTGGCAAACCAATCCTCAACCTCATCCCGGCTGTGATAAAAGGCTGTGGGAGCGACCAAGTGGTCGAAAACATTCCAGAAATTCTCCGCGAAAGAATACCCAGAGATTGCGCACAGGTATTCTGAATAGAATAGGCGACTCTTCAGCCACGCCATTCGGGTGCTGAGTTCAACAGGGCGGTAGACAAATTTTAAGGCCAGGTAGAGAGGCAGGGCGATAAAGAAAGTCAAGAGACGGGTCAAAGATTTCGGCAGTCTTGAGGTGAAATGAATTCTCAATGGATTGACAATCTTCTCAATCCATTGGTTGCCCTCCTTTCCATATACCCAAATGGAGATCCGTCCCTCCGGTTTGGTGTGCTCTGCCATTGCAAGGAATCCCTCTTTGGGGTTAGGGAGGTGATGCAGAACACCGATGCTATAAGCTAAGTCGAACGGAGCATCAAACGGCAAGTTGAAGATGTCAGCTTGAATGACATGGACGTTCGGCAAGTGTCGGGTGTTCTGATACGCAGCCTCTACGGCGTTTGAGAGATCGATCCCTACAACCTCTCGAGCGCCAAATTGAGATGCGAGGGTGATGTGCCGTCCTTTGCCGCAGCCTGCATCCAGCACCACGCGATCGACAAAATCGTCCTCAGTAACCGGTGCAATCCAACTTAGGAATTCTGCCTTATCTGCCCCTGTGAGAGTCGAATAATGTGTCCATTCGTAGCCAAAGGCCTGCGCTGTAGCCTCTTTCTCCGCGCCCAATTCTCCGTATATGAAACGGGGAATGCCTCGCGCAATTGGGAATTCTCGCCTGCAGCCTGAACACACAAGCATTCCTTCGATTAGCCCAGTCTCATCTGCGCTCTGTTCTCGTGTCTCGAACCTGGAGTGGCATACTGGGCAAGCCAAGAGTGAAAGCAAGTTCCTTTTCACGAAACTATCCCCCGTTGCAGGCAGAACTGGAATTAGTCGGCATGTGCGAGCGGGACAGGCCATTTCAAGCGGCCTGTCCCTCCCTCTCTGACATGCGTGGAAGGGTGTCGAAGTTTGATCATCCGTAGAATCCAAAAACATGCGAGTGCGGCCGTGAGGTGCTTCAAGGTATGTCCACTTATTATGCGGTCGAGCGAGTAAATCTGTTTGTCCAGGACCTCGAAACACTTCGCCAGTACGAAAAGCAAGAACGCAACCACGAAATCTGCCGCGCGCGTATACCGAGGTGGAAACAGCGCGATCATCATGGCAATAGCAATCGCTGGAAAGGATTGTACGAAGAAGTAAGGACGTAGATCTCCGCGCCCCTCTGACAGGGTTAAATATAAGTACAACACGCTCGCAGCCCCAAGCACGTTCAGTGGCAGTAACAACCAAATTCCAGCCTTCAGGTAGATCCGCTCCATGATCACTGCGCTCAGAAGGGAGGTAAAGGAAAAAGTCATAGGCAGAAGGTCCCAGATCAGGCGAGAATCTCCCGGTAGGAGGTGGTACCAGCCCGATCCTATTCCGGTCAGCGCAACACCAGCGAAGAAAACTAGATACGGAATCCGCTCGTGATCCTCTACGAAGGAAACCCTCGACGACGTTCGAAGTAATGAAATCAGACCCCATGCGCCCACGAGAACAAAGGGAGTGTTCGATAGCACATCGAGACTGTTCGCCACGCCAAAGAACGTCCTTTGATCAGCGAAAACGTGATAGTCCGCGCCCAACGGAATACGCGGAACAAAGAATAGGGCGGAAGAAATCGCTACCGAAACACCAATGAGCAAGCCTACGCGCGTGCCGCGGTTCAGTACCAAGGAATGTTGGCCCTTCATCTTCATTTGTCAGAAGCGTGTCTCAATGGCGACCGATTAGGGCTTTCCCTGCATTATGGCCGCTGACTTGATGTGGTCAAGCTTGGGGAAGTTCGCGGCCACGTAAGCTTCGCCCTGGCTCTGGACCAGTTGCTGGTCGGGGCCGTTGCCCATGGGAGCGCCCTCGCCGTACCCGCTGTAAAAGCTCTGGGCTACGTCCATCCCCTGGGTGACCGTGCCAAAAGGCGCAAAGCCCTGGGCATCCAGGCTCTTGTTATCCGCCAGGTTGATGAAGACCTGCGTGGTGCGTGTATTGGGCCCGGCGGTAGCAAACGTGACGGTGCCGGCCACATTGTTCTGCTTGACCGGATCGTCCTGAATGTCCGCGTCGTGCCACACCGCGGAAACGCTCGGGTCGGCGCTGATGCCAAACTGCACGATAAAGCCGGGGATCACTCGAAAGAAGCTCGCGTCGTTGTAAAAGCCGTTCTTGACCAGATTGTAGAAGCGGTCCGCGCCGATGGGCGCCCAGTCGCGGGTGACTTTGATGACAAAGCTGCCCTTGGTGGTGTCAAATTTCGCCCAGTAGACGTCCGGCGCCTTTGCATTGAGCGCCGCGGGTTGGAGAAGAGACGGAGAGGCGGCCGGCTGCGTCTTCATGGCCTCCTGAGGCGCTGTCGCAGGCTGGGGCTGTCTGGACCGCTTGTAGAGGACCAACCCAACCACCAAAACCAGAACGACCACCACGACCAGGGTAAGAGTGCGTTTTGTCATAAGCGACTGTCTCCGTGCGCCTGAAGTCAGCGAGCGCTTGCTGCCTGGCAGGCAAATGATTTACACCGAATCTTCATCAAAACACCCGAGTTTCGCTGCCGGAAAACAGCCCCTGCAGGGTGGCCGAATCTAACAGCCACTCGCGCCCGACTGGGTTCTTCCGGCACGCAGATCTCTGCTGTGAAGCTTCAATTATCCGGGCGTCCACAAGGCTTTGTCAAAGGCGTTTTGACGCTCGGCAAGGGCCGGGGCGTGACCTTGCTCACTCTCAGTCGTAGTACTCCAGCCCCAGGTGCGTGATCAACTCCTCGCCCCGCAGGTAGCGCAAGGTGTTCTTGAGCTTGATGAGCTGGATAAAAAGGTCGTGCTCAGGGTAAAGGTTGGGAGCGCACATCGGGCTCTTGAAATAGAAGGAAAGCCATTCCTGGATTCCCTTCCGGGCCATTTCCGGGCACCGCTGGGCAAGGTCCATGAACAGGATGAGATCCAGAACGATGGGAGCCGCCAGGATGGAATCGCGGCAAAGGAAGTTGATTTTGATCTGCATGGGATAATCCATCCAGCCGAAGATGTCGAGGTTGTCCCAGCTTTCCTTGTTGTCGCCGCTCGGCGGATAGTAATTGATCCGCACCTTGTGGTAGAAATCCTTGTAAAGTTCCGGGTAAACGTCCGGCTGAAGAATATATTCCAGGACCGACAGTTTGCTCTCCTCCTTGGTGCGGAACGACAGGGGATCATCAAGCACTTCACCGTCGCGGTTGCCCAGGATGTTGGTGGAAAACCAGCCGGTCAGCCCGAGCATTCGCGCCTTGAGCCCGGGAGCCAGAATGGTTTTCATCAGGGTCTGCCCGGTCTTGAAATCCTTCCCGCAGATGGGGACCTTATTCTCCAAAGCGAGCTGATGAAGCGCAGGGATGTCGGTGGTCAGGTTGGGAGCGCCGTTGGCAAAGGGGACGCCGAGTTTCAGTGCCGCATAGGCGTAAATCATGCTGGGCGCGATGGCGGGATCCGATGACCGGAGGCCTTTTTCAAACGAAGCGACGGACCGGTGCACGGGGCCCGGCTTCAAAAAGATTTCAGTGGACCCGCACCAGATAATCACCATGCGGCTGGCCCCGCTTTTCTCGCGGAACGCCTGAATGTCCTCCATCAATTGCTTGGCGAGATCCATTTTGGTCTTGCCCCGTTTGACGTTGGGCCCGTTCAGCCTTTTCACGTACTTGCGGTTGAATACGGCCGGAAGAGGCCGGATATCTTCCAGAAAATCCTTTACTTCATTGAGATGGGTCTGCTGCAGCACGCCGGCCTTCAGGGCCGCCTGATAGCAACTGTCAGGGAAAATGTCCCATCCTGAAAAAACAAGGTCCGGCAGTTCGGCAAGAGGAACAAAGTCCTTAATCAGGGGGATTCGCTTCTCCGTGCGCTTTCCCAGACGGATGGTCCCCATCTGGGTCAGCGAGCCGATGGGGCGCGCGAGGTTCCTGCGAACCGCCTCCACGCCGGCGAAAAAGGTAGTGGCCACGGCGCCCATTCCGCAGGTCATGACTCCCAACTTCCCACCGGGCTTTGCAATTTCAACACTTTTCTTCGGCATGTTGTGTTCCTTTCAGTTGCTCCCTGAAAATTTGTAAAGGAAAGTTGCCATAATGTGCTAAACGTGCGAAAATTGCAATCCCTTTGGAAACTGGGAGGTGATTTCTTAAGTCTGCTTGTTCTCCGGGCTCAAAAAATACACCGTGCGCAGGAAGGATCCAGAGCAATCTCAACCATCATGGAAGCGTATGAGTGGGAGCCCCTCATGGAGTTTCGTTGCAGGCGATGGCGGGCATGGTGTGGAATTCAACTTTCGGCTGTCGGGGTAAGCGACTGAATCTGACAATGATGTGCCGGAATGCGATAAATGGTAAGCTATTTAAAGTGACGAATGGCAGTTATCGTGCATCTGAATTGAACGTGCTGCAAGTTCGTTCCAAGGTGGGGGGAAGTAGCAACTTATAAGTTTTTTCTTGCAATGTTAATAAAGTCTTGGTATTTGGAACAATGCTCCAGAACGATGGGGTCCGGCCGGCCGAGTGACTGGGCGGAATACGGCGAGTCTTCCACGGCGGACCCGGGCCAGGCAAAGACTCCTTTGGGCCCGGAAACCAAAACCCTAGAACATGAGGTAGTTTTACAATGAAGAAAACGACTGTGCTTTTCAGCATCATGCTGCTTGCTGGCTTCTTCTGTACGCCAAACTCCCTGCGCGCCGCACGCAAACTCGCAGGAACGCTCATGGGGCATCCCTCAGCCGCGTCGCCAGCGCCGGCTCCCGCCGCGCCCCAGGCGAAGAAGCCGCAGTGGAAGAGCCGCGCTGAATACGATGCGTTTCAGGCGTTTGTTAAGGAGACAGACCCGCAAAAGAGAATTTCGTTGATTCAGGCTTTCATTGAGAAGTACGGAAAGACTTCTGATTTTCTGGCAAATGCCTATTTAGTCGAGATGCAGGCTTACGCTCAGCTCAACAAGGCGGACCAGGCTATTGCCTCCGCCAAAAAAGTGCTCGGCGCCGATCCGGACAATCTGGCTGCGCTTTTCTATCTGAGCTACAGCTTTCCTTACACGTTCAAGCCTTCGGAGGCGAACGCTTCAACAGAGTTGTCAGAAGCCAAACAGTACGCCCAGCACGGCCTGCAGTTGCTGCAGAGCGAGCAGAAACGGGAGGGCGAGACCCAGGAGCAGTTCGAAGCCAGGGCCAAGCAGGAGCGAGGAGCCTTCAACACGGCGCTTGGTTTTGTTGCCGTGCAGCAAAAGGACAATAACCAGGCCATCAAGTCATTGGAGGCAGCTGCACAGGATGAGCCCAACAACGTCCTTGTCTATTCGCTTCTTGGCGAGTCTTACTACAATGAGACGCCTCGCGACATCAACAAGTCCATCTGGTGCCTGGCCCGTGCCACGTCATTGGCTGAAAGCGCCAACAACCCCAACGCGCCCCGGCTGAAGAAATTCTACGACCAGGTTTATGAAGCGCAGCACGGCTCCAACGCAGGCTCGGACAAGCTGCTGGCGCAGGCCCAGTCTACGGCCGCCATGCCCGCCAACTTCAGCGTGGCGGCGCCGCCGGAACATGCCAAGACCGGGAATGTCAATCTTGATGCGTTCTACAAGATTGAGGATGCGATTGCCGTGGGCGGTGACACCGGCGAGCAAAACTGGGCACAGCTGAAGGGCCAGCCCCTCGGGCTGGTCGGGCACGTTGACAGCGTCG
>Ga0307374_10000217_pt1 | contig 107836 bp, 85 predicted proteins | sample OX3MG_FD_202532 | JGI IMG/M metagenome (GOLD analysis project Ga0307374, IMG submission 202532) | Soil microbial communities from Risofladan, Vaasa, Finland - OX-3 | ecosystem: Environmental > Terrestrial > Soil > Coastal area > Acid sulfate soil | place: Finland: Risofladan, Vaasa | collected...
CTTCGGCACCTTGTCCATCACCCTAGCGCTCCACCGCTTTCTATCTCGGCTGACTTTCGGGTTGATGCGCCTGACAAGCGCTCTCGGCATCGAAGCCCAAAAACTCACTTTAACCACGGGCTGCTAGCTGCTGCCAGCGGCTTCCCGCGCGTAGAGCATGTAAGTGACGGAGGGCGGCGACTCGCCCTGATGGAAGCTCCAGGCGTGGTCGCGGAGGGCGCGGTCGAGTGCCGAGTAGCGCTCGCGCTGCCGCAGGAAGTTGATCCATGAATCGACGACGAACGTCTCGACAAAGCGCTCCGGCTGGCGCGCATCCTGAAACACTCCCCAGCGGATGGCGCCGTTGCGCAGCCGCATGTCGCGGACTTTATGGATGGCGCCGGTGAAGGCCGCGTAATCCTGCGTCTGGATTCGGTACTCAAGGGTGACCAGCACAGGACCATCGTCGGGATGAGGTTCGACCACCAGCTGCGGGGCCGCGCGGTTCAGGCGGTAGGGGCTGAGGTCGAGCGGAGTTTCTTCCAGGAGATGAAAGCGGCGCACCAGAGGGATGCTGGCCAGCGCAGCCGCCGCGGCCACCAGCAGCGCCGCCGGAGTGGAAATCCGTTCCGCCAGGAGTCCCCAGAAAGCGCTGCCCGAAGCCACCCCGCCCCAGAAGATCATCTGGTAGGTCCCGAGCGCGCGCGCCTGCACCCAGGGCGGCGTGGAGATCTGCACGGTGACGTTCAGCGTGGAGAGCGCGCTGGTCCAGGCGAACCCCGCCGCCAGCAGCGCGACCACAATGAGTGGCACGTTTCGCACCAGGCCAAGCGTTGCCAGCGTTCCGGCATAAACAGCAGATGAGCCGGCGACGATCATATTGGCCGATAATCGAAGACGAAGCCGCGGCAGTAATGAAGCTCCAACAACCGCGCCGGCGCCCAGGCAGCCGTTGAGGATGCCGTAGGCCATGGCGCCCTGGCGAAGGTCCTGCCGGGCAACCACTGCCAGCAGCGCCCAGACGGCGCTGGCAAAGCCCGCAAAAGTGAATGTGCGGACAAAGGTTGCGCGAAGGTCGGGCGTGTAGCGCAAATAACGCAGGCCGGACAACAGCGCACCGGACAGCCGCTCCGCCGGAAGCGCGCTTTTGTAAAGCGGTTTGCTCCTCCATCGATATAGGACGACAATTACTGCCATAAAGGAAAGCGAATTCACCAGGAAAACCGCGCCGGCACCTATTATGACCGTGGCAAAGGCCGCCACCATCAGCCCTCCGATGGCCGGCCCCACCGCCCGTGCCAGGTTGTAACCGGCGCTGTTCACCGCGATGGCGCTGGGCAGTTCGGAGCGAGGAACCAGTTCCGGCACAATGGCCTGCCAGGCCGGATTGTTCATAGCGGCGCCGATGTTCAACAGGAAGGTGAGCGCCAGCAACGTCCAAGGCGAAATGATGCCGGCAAAAGTGAGCACGCTGAGTACGGCCACCGTGGCTAGCATCCACACCTGCCAGAAAATCAGCAGGCGCCGGCGGTCAACAATGTCGGCTGTGGCGCCGGCGGGATAACCCAGCAGCAGCACCGGCAGGCCGGCCGCGGTTTGCATCAATGCGATCAGCAGTGGAGAAGTGGTCAGTGAGGTCATCAGCCAGGTGCCGGCCGTGTCCTGCATCCAGCTTCCAACGTTCGAGACAACGGCAGAAGCCCAGCAGTTGCGGAAGACCGGGTGGCGAAGCGTTCCCCAGGCAGAAGGCTTTTCAGTTTCGGTCGCAGTCGTCAAGGGTCACCCAAACGGTGATGATAACAGGAAGCTGGAACGAAAAGCATCCGGGACCCCGTTAGCTGAAATATGGCGTTAAAATGTCTGCGGCTTTACGACGAGGATGGCCGGTGCTTGTTCATTTCGTTCTTGAGGATTTGTCATGAGGATTCACAAAGGGCTGCATACTCCCTGTAAGAAATCATTCCGCCTGGTTTTTGGGGTTGCGGTGATATGCCTGCTGTGTGCGGGAGCGTTGTTCGTTTCCCTCCAGAACCTTCGCGCACAGCAGCAGAAGATTGTCTGGACGCCGCAGCAGGAAGCCATCGTCAAGCAAATCCAGGAGCTGCGGCAGTTGCCGGACGAGAAGCGGGGGCGTGTAACAATGCAGCTTGCGCTCGAGATCCGGCAAATGCCGGCATCGGAGAACAAGGTGCGGCTGGCGACGGGCCTGGCCACGCTCTCAACTGAAGGCGACCCGGGCGGCCGGAAGACTGTGCAGGCGGTGGCAACAACGCTGGCCGATGCGCTGGGCGAAACGCCGACGACCGCAGCAGGAGGCCAGCCAGCCATGCCCTATGCGGTACTCGCCGCGATGGCGCACTTTGAGCACCTGAGGGTCTCTTTGGACTCGCCGGAATTCGTGGCGGCGCTGGCGCAACTGAAACAGCAGGACCTGCAACGCCAGCAGGCCAACTTTACGCTGGCAGATCTCGAAGGCCATGAGTGGACGCTGAAAAGTCTGCGCGGCAAGGTGGTACTGGTGAACTTCTGGGCCACGTGGTGCCCACCCTGCCGGAAGGAAATTCCCGACCTCGAGGCGCTCTACAAGCGGTTCAAAGGACAGGGTCTGGTGGTCCTGGGCATTTCGGATGATGACGCAACAAAAGTACGGGCGTTCGCTCGGCACGAGAAGATCGGCTATCCCGTTCTGCTCGACTCCGGACGCAAAGTGACAAAGCTTTACTCGGTAGTGGGTATCCCGATGAGCTTTGTCTACGACCGCAGCTGCAAGCTGGTGGCCGAGTCGATGGACATGCGCACCCGGAAACAGTTTCTGGCCATGCTGGCTGAAGCGGGATTGAAATAGAGATCTGGCCTCACCGGTTTCGGCGATCTTCGCGTAAGAGTTGCAGGGACCTGTAGCGGCTTGTCGCCACACGGCACAGTCAGCGCTGGTTGTTGCCGGCCGGGCGTTTTTGTGTTACTTCTCTTTGCGGTCACCGACCGCATGTCTTCATCATAGGAGGGAAACGATGGAACAGGGCAAAGCAAAGGGAGTGGTATCGAGGCGTGATTTTCTGAAGGAGACGGCCTTTGTCACTGCCGGTGCGGCTGCGCTGGGCGGACTGGCGCCGGAGCGCGTGCTGGGAGCAAATGACCGCATCCGCGTGGCGGTGCTGGGCAGCGGCCAACGGGCGCGATATCTGGCGTCGATTTTTGTGAAGCAGCCCTCGGTGGAGATTGTGGAAGTCTGCGACGTTTATGGACCGAACCGGTGCGCGGGGCAGAAGATTGCCGGCGCAAAATCCACCGGCACGGGAGAGTATCGCGCGGTGCTCGACCGCAAAGATATTGACGCGGTGGTGATCGGTGCGCCCGACCACTGGCACAAACGGATGCTGGTGGACGCCGTGCATGCAGGCAAGGACGCCTATTGCGAGAAGCCCCTGATCCACTCCATCCCCGAAGGAGCGGAAATCCTGCGCGCCGTGCATGAAACCAACCGCATCGTGCAGGTGGGCATGCAACAACGAAGCTGGCCGCACTATGTGCTGGGCAAGCAACTGGTGGATTCCGGCAAGTTGGGCAATCTGACCTTTGTCCACACTTACTGGTATCAGAACTACTACTCCGCCGCGGGATGGAACGCCCTGCCCAACGTGGACCAGGCGCAGCTCAATTGGAAGCAGTGGCTGGGCGACGCGCCCACGCAGCCTTTTAACAAGGAGAAGTTTGCGTGGTGGCGCTTCTACTGGGATTTCGGCGGCGGCATCCTCACCGATCTGCTGACGCACTGGATTGACGTGATCCAGTGGTACACGAAGCAGCCTGTGCCCAAGACTGCCACTACAACGGGCGATCTCTACCTGATGAACTGGCAGTGCCCGGACACCATCACGGCGGCTTACGAATTTCCAGAAAAGTTCATGGTGACTTTCACGGGCGCGCTGTGCGATGGCATTGACGACGGCGGCATCACATTCCGCGGCACCGACGGTGCGCTCAAGGTCGATCGTGCACGACTGGCCTTTTATCCCACAGGCGAAAAATGGGAGCCGGGCACGATGGATCCCAAGCCGGAAATTCTGGCGGAGTCGCTGCACGACGGAACCATCGAACACATCCAGAACTTCCTCGATTGCGTCCGCACGCGCAAGACTCCGACCGCACCGGTCGAGGCCGGCTTTGAGGCTGCGAGGACTTCCTGGATTGGCAATCTGGCCCTTAAGGCGGGCAAAAAGCTGACCTGGAATGCAGACGAGGACCAGCCCGCGTAAGGTCGTCCTTCGGGAGCGCCGTGGGTAGAGCCGGTCCACCTCCGCGCCGCGCGAACCGTGGAGACACCCATGCTTTTCTTATCGGCAAGGCAACATGGGGCCGGCTCCGCCAAACTCGTAAGCGCCGATGTCAATGATGCCAACCGGGTGGCGCACCTGGCCGCAGGCCGGGTGGACATACTGATCCTTCGGCGAAAGCGAGAAGCCATTGACCGACGTCGGATGTGACCCTGCGCCAATGGCGGGGGAAGCCTGCCGCAGGTGATAGTCGTAACTGCCGAAATCCCCAAGCATTGGGTGGCTGCCCGAATAATTGGTCTTCAGGATGGCGTTGGTCTGGTTGGTGATCGTTCCTTTTCCATCGAAGATGTTATTCTGCAGCAGAGCCACATGCGCCCTGGGGTCTATGTGCACGAAGGTGCCTCCTTCGGTGTCTTGGTTTACAAACGTATTGTTGACCACATAGAGATTCTTGCCAGGGTTGCGGGAATTCGGCCCTTCCTCCATGTAATTCAAGATTGTGCTGTTCAGGGTATCCTTGCCCTGCTGGACCAGATTGCCAATCACATAGGATGTCCCGCCGCTGGGAATGTCAATTTCGTAGCTGTCAGTTCCGTTTTCGCCGGTGAGCCTGTTGTACAGAATGTAGCTGACGGCGGCGCGGGTTTTTAATAAATGGCCGACATTGGCGTCGTGGGAATAGTTGAAAGCGAACAGCAGCGAGGCGCAATGCCCGATATAAACGTTGTGAGTGTAGCCGTAGCCTTCGGAGAGGGCCTTATTGCTGACTCCATTATGAGCAAACTCCGAATACTTGATCACGATGTTGCTGCCTGCAACGTTGCCCTCCAGAATTCCGTCCTCATTGTCGTGGAAATAGCAATTCAGCACAGTGAGGTTTTTGCCATGCATGCGAATGCCGGCGCCATTGGCCCCTTCAGCATTTGAGACCATCGCATTCTCGAATTCCAGATTCTTGATCACCGTATTGTTTCCGGAAATAACCCAGATCCCATCGTGCTCCGAGATATGTCCCGTAGTCGGGGTGTCCGTCAGCCCAGCGGTGTTGAGAACCGGCCGCGCGCCGCCGGGGCCGAGCACTCCAATCATGGTGAGGTTGTTATGGGTCCAATTGCAGGTGTCGTCATAGTAACCGATGCCTGGACGGTTGGAGGGAGAATAAGCAATGACGATGGTATCCCCATCCGCCAGGACACCGGCCCTTTGTAAATTGCAGGGCGTTGTATAAGTCCGGGCCGGCCCGACCTTCCACGTTTTGGCGCCTGCGCTAACGGCCAAAGTCATTGATAATGCCACCCACAAGCACAGCAAGGTGGTTTTTCGTACGCGGGTCCTGTCCATCTTTTGCTCCTGCCTTTAAACTTCTTGGGTCTTCTACGAGTTTTGGGGTGGCTGCAGAGTTCCCCCGAAACCGGAAATAGAGCCATGCCTGAAAATGGGGACGTCCCAAACAGCCCTCTCGCGAGTGGACGGAATTGAACCTCGGCTCTTGTCTGCCTGAAGTCCTGGAAAATCCTACTCTTGAGAACCAGAGCAGTCAACGGAGTAAACGTAAGCATGTAGATAACGAAGCGACAGTTGAAGGCGATGCGGGTGAGCGATGAAGCCACAGCGCCTGAAACTGTGGGATGTGGTTGTGTCTCGACGGTCGAATTGCTGAGGGCTAGCCACCACTGGCCGAACTTGATTCGTACGTGACGGTGATTTCAGACGGTTTTGAGAGCGTCTGATAGACAACGCAGTAGCGCTCGGTGAGGCGGATCAGAGTTTCCAGTTGCTCCTTCGTTGCGTCGCTTTCGAGATCGAATTTCAGGCGAATCCGTTGCAGGCCCACGGGGGCGTCTTTGGCCACGGCCAAGGTTCCCCGGAAGTCGAGATCACCCTCGGCGGTGATGGTTGCGTCGCGGAGCGGGATGCTGGTTGCAGTAGCTACCGCACGCAAGGTGACGCCGGCACACGCCGCCAGCGCTTCCAGCAGCATGTCACCCGAGCAGGCAGAGAGACCGTCACCGCCCGTGGCCGGGTGCAGACCTGCTTCAACCAGCGCCTTCCCGGTTTCCACCTTGCAGGTGATTCCCTCGCCCAGGCGCGACTGCGCCCGCAGCGTCACGACGGCCGATTGGGGCTCGTCACGATACTTCTGCTTCAAAGGGGCCTGCAGGGCCTTGATTTCGTTCGCATCCATTCTTACCTCCCGCGGTTAGTCGAGGGGGATCAGACCCTTGTTTTTGGCCAGCCAGGCGTCGAAAGTCTGCAGTTCGGGATTCAGGCTGCGGGCGAACTCGGGATTGCGCGCGCCGCAGAAATATTCGTTAAAGTCGCGTTTGAACTGGAACATATTGCCCAGGTCTTCGGCGCCCGGAAAGCCGAAGCTGCGGTATTGGTCCGGCGTCACGGCGTTGTAGCGAACCTCCTGGCCCAGTGCCCTGGACATGGCCGCCGCCATCTCGGCGCCGGTCAGGTGCTCGCCGGCGATACCCACCTTCTTGCCGATAAACTCACCGCCGCGCTGGAAAATGCCGTAAGCGCACTTACCGATGTCTTCAGCCGCCATGCCCGGCAGCTTCTTGTCGTCCATGGGGAAGGTAAGGTAAAGCTTGCCGTCGGTGCCTTTTTTCGGGCCCGAGCCGAAATAAATAAAGTTGTCCCAGTAAAAGGAGGTGAGCAGGAGCGTGACCGGTAGGCCCGCGCCGGTAAACACGCTGTCGGCTTCGCCTTTGGCGTCAAAGTGCGGCACTTTGTATTTGCCCATCAGGGTGGGCATGCGATTGTCGTCGAGCGGCACCCACTGGCGGGTGTCTTCCAGCGTGGACCAGATGACGTGCTTCAACCCCGCCTGCTTCGCGGCCTGCGCCATGGAGGTGGCTTCGGCCAGTTCCTTTTCCGGCGAAAAGTGCGCCCAGTAAAACGTGACGCAAAACGCTCCGTAGGCGCCGGCAAAGGCCTTCTTCAGGCTTTCGGGATTGTCCACGTCGACGGCCACCACCTCCGCGCCCTGTTGGGCCAGGGCTTTGGCCTTATCAGAATTCACGTCGCGCGTGAGCGCGCGCACCGCAAAGCCGCCGTTCGGATCGGCCAGAATGGCTTGGGCTAGTCCTCCGCCTTGCGCGCCTGTTGCGCCCAGAACGGCAATGATTTTCTTTTCGGCCATGTCGTTTCTCCTAGTTGAATTCAAAAACCAACTATGATGAGCTCTTTTGCCACACGTCTTTAAGAGATGCGGCAGGTACACCCCGGGTTACACCGCACCAGCGCAGCCACGCAACGGCCATTCTTTGGACTATTACCGCCTCAGGCCCACTTCTTACCCAGATCTTCCAGGCCGGCCTTGGCAAGTACGTCTGGCGTCATCACGATGCGGAATTTGCAGTCGGCGTTGAACTGCAGAAACCAGGGTTCGGCAAGCGCCGGAACTTTGGACGGATCTTTCAGATCAACGATCAGGATCGCGCCTCGGGTCCCGTCCATTTCTGTGAAGTAGACGGCCTCCGGCTTGGTGGCCTCAAGGATGCTCTGGATTTTCTTTCCCACGCTTCCGTCTCTGACAGCGGCGTTGAAAGTTTCATGCGGAAACTTGACTTGGAGAAGCATTTTCATGGTTGCCTCCTGAGCGCTGGTTTGAGCCAGTGCATTTGAATAGAGTTTGTTCGCGTTGTTGCGGACCAAAAACCCCGCACCAGCATAGCACAGGGCGGCAAGCAGAAGGATAATGGCCGAGGGCTGAAGGCTGAAACCCTTAACGATACAGGCCCCCGCCGGAACAAACCCGGCGCACGCTGCAAAAGACACCCCGGGCCCGCACTACGGTGCTTTGGGCAGGTGAGCCAGTGCTTCGCGGACTTTTTCTTCCGGATATTCGTAGTCGATAAGTTCTCCTGCGAAATACTTTTCATAAGCGGCCATATCGAAGAAGCCGTGGCCGCTGAGGTTGAAGAGAATGGTCTTTTCTTTGCCTTCCTCCTTTGCTTTGAGCGCTTCATCGATGGCCGAGCAGACGGCGTGCGAGGTTTCAGGCGCCACGACAATGCCTTCCGCGCGCGCGAAGGTGATGGCGGTTTCAAAGCACTGCAATTGCGGATAGCTGATGGCTTCCACCACGCCCTCCTGGTGCAGCAGGCTGATCAGCGGAGACATGCCGTGATAGCGGAGCCCTCCGGCATGGATGCCGGGCGGAATGAAGTCATGCCCCAGGGTTTCCATCTTGAGCAGCGGCGTCATGCCGCTCTTGTCGCCGAAATCGTAGGCGTAAACACCCCTGGTCATGGTGGGACACGCAGCGGGTTCAACCGCCACAAGGCGGATGTTTTTGCCCGCGGCTTTGAGAGGCACAAAGGGAAAGGCCAGGCCTCCAAAGTTGCTGCCGCCCCCGCAGCAACCAATCACGATGTCTGGAAAAGCATTGGCCAGTTTGAGTTGTTCAATCGCTTCCTGTCCGATGATGGTCTGGTGAAGCAGGACGTGGTTGAGCACGCTGCCCAGCGAATAATTGGTGTCCGGGCGGCTGGCGGCGTCCTCAACGGCCTCGCTGATGGCAATGCCCAGGCTGCCGGGGCATTCGGGATCGGCGGCCAGAACGTCGCGCCCGGCGGCCGTCTTGTCACTGGGCGAAGGGATGCAGTTGGCGCCCCAGCACTGCATGAGGGTGCGGCGGTGGGGTTTCTGATAGAAACTGCACTTCACCATGTAAACCATGCACTCGATGCCGAAGATGTTGCAGGCATAGGCGAGCGCGCTGCCCCACTGTCCCGCGCCGGTTTCCGTGGAGAGCCGCTTGATGCCCGCTTCCTTGTTGTAGTATGCCTGGGCAACAGAGGTGTTGGTCTTGTGGCTGCCGGCTGGCGAAACGCCTTCATACTTGTAGAAAATCTTGGCCGGAGTACCGAGTGCCTTTTCCAGCCGGTGCGCGCGATAAAGCGGCGTGGGCCGCCACAGCCGGAGCACATCAAGAACCGGCTCGGGAATGGCGATCGTGGGCTCGGCGGAAACTTCCTGCTCAATCAGCGCCATGGGGAAAATCGGCGCCAGGTCCTGTGGGCCGGCGGGTGCCCCGGTGCCGGGATGGAGCGGCGGCGCGAGCGGCGCCGGAAGGTCGGGAATCACGTTGTACCAGGTTTTGGGAATGTCACGTTCTGACAAAGTGTAGCGATATTGGGTCATAAAAAGCCTCAGTGTTGGTTTCGCCTGAGCGGCAGGAGGCTCAAAGCAAGACGGGAAGCATAGCACAAGATGCCCGCGAGTGGCGCAGGCATCCCTTGCTAATACTTTCCTTCTGGGACGGATTCACTTCTTCGGTAATGAATCCGCGGATGGTTTGCTCAGGTAATGAGGTTCCCACTTTGCCGGTCCAGCCATAGCAGCGAGGCGGTCCAGGTCGAAATCCTTGTAGAGATCAAGACAGAAGAGATCGGGCGCGGAGCGGAAGGGGACCGGGGTATCCAGCAGATAGCCCAGGCTCTCCATAGCGTCGTGGCTGACCACTTTGGAGAACGCGGCAGGTTCGAGCGCGGCCGCTGCCAGCCCGATGACTTCACTGCGAATGCCGTTGGTTTCCAGGCGGACTTTCGCGTGACCCGACTGTTGTTCGAGCCATTGGGTCACAGCCAGCAACTGCTCAACCTCCAGGCCAAGAGGGCGGCCACCGGTGGTTGAAACCATCAGAGCGTAGGGAGTGGAATCGGGAACCAGCGGCATCGATTCTCCGACAAAAACGGGATCGAGCGCCAGGACCTGTTCCCCGCGATTGACACGATCGGAAACGACATCGACCGCGGCCTTTCTTCCTTCGTCATTCAGCACGATGGTGCCCGGCGCGTCCATGGGAGTGGCAATAGCTTTGATCCAGGTGGCGGCGGCCGTGAGCCCGTTGGTGAATTCAAAGCGATAGGAGAGTGATTGTAAAAGCATGTGCTTGGTGTTCCACATTCTCCAGGCGTCTTTGACCTCAACCGGCTTGTAGCGGATGACCGATTCGAGTTTGTGCCGCTCTGCGGAAGCCCAGACCGTGCGAGCCGTACCTTCCGACGGGATGGGCTGGCGCTGGAAACGGCTGGCAAACTGCCTGGCCAGGGTCAACATTGTGAGATTGTCATTGGGCAGGCCGACCTCGAGTTGCTTATAAGACTTGATTTCCGAGCTGCTCGGGATCTCATCCTTGGCAACGGGCATGTTGAAATGCCCGGTGAAGAAGCGGTAGGCATGCTCACGGTTGTCGAGGTAATAGTTGTGGGTTCCGGGGTCGCGGTTCTCATACCAGGCCAGGTTGTCCGGCTGGCCGTAGAGGCTGAAGAAAGGCTTGAGCTGTTCGTAGATGTAGGGCTTGACGAGGTCCGCGCGGAAGCAGCAGGTGTCTTCAGCATTGTGGATCAGCAGCGTGGGACGCGGCGCGCGCATGGCGACATAGAATGTGTAATCGCGGTCGCGCAGCAGGTCCGGGGGATCCTGTTCGTCGCAGTCGGTATCGACCGGGTGTGTGATGATGGTTTGGAGCGGGCCGAAGCCTGCTACTTCTACCATCACGTTGACGCGCGGATCGAGCGAGCTGAGCGTGGTGGTCTGCCACCCGCCGCCCGAGAGTCCGGTGACCCCTAAACGGCTTGCATCGACCTGCGGAAGAGTAACCAGGTAATCGAGCCCGCGGCGCATGGCCAGATAGAACAACCCCAGGACATTCGACCCGACCACGTCAAGGTCGGCGCCGAATTCGTGAGCGTCTTCGGGGACATGCAACTCACCGTAGCCAATCCATTCCAGGCTGAGCGCGTAGATGCCTCGTTTGGCAAAGTTGATGCAGCGTTTCTGCTTGTATTCCGCTGCCTTGCCCAGCGGATCGTGCCCGTGGACGTTCAGGATAGCCGGGACCTTTCCATGCACGTTAAGGGGCTCATAGAGAATGGCGGTGGAATCGAAGCCTGGCACGATCTCGAACCGCAGCTTGCGCATGCGATACCCGTTGCCACCGGGAACTTCTCCCATGTCTTCAAATTTTGGCGGTGAGTCGATCCACGCTTTGGGCCAGCCATGAAAGGCAACTTCGTCAAGAATCTGCTTTCGCAGGCGCGCTTCTTCTTCGGTCCACGCCTGGGCGCTTGAGGGAGTCGGCAGTTTGGGAATGCTCTTGAAGAGATACTCCTGGAGCTGGTAGGCGACGGTTTGATGGAGCTGGATCTGGCGACCCAGCACGTTTGTCACTTCAGAGTTGTCCACCCCCGTTTGTGCGTAGCCTGAGCTGATTGAAACAAAGAACAGGATGATGAAAAGCCGCTTGAGAATCATGATTCCTCCGTCAGACAATCTGGCATTTCCACATTCACATCGGTATTCAACTCCAGCACGCTAAATCTGCTCTAAAGTGACAAAGTACAGCGCTGCAGACCTGTTTGAACACAGGCCAGGTTCTTTCCATACTTTGGATTCCCGGGCTCCAATCGCCGGGCCGTTTCCAGTTCGGTGATTGCGTGTCTAAACTGGTTGTCCTTTGCCAGGGCGACACCGAGAGCGTTGTGGGCCTGAGCATCATTCGGCGACACAGTGATAGCTTTTTCCAGGTTCGCCGCAGCCTTCCCCGCCTGGCCTTCACCAAGAAGGGCCAATCCAAGATAATAGTGCGTGTCAGGATCGTCCGGCACTGAATGTAGACAGGTCCGCAATTCCTGGATCGCCTCTTGAAAACGGTTCTGAAGGAGCAGTGCAACGCCCAGATTGTAATGCGCGAATCCATCGTTGGGATTCAGTTGCAAAGCCTGGCGAAACTTTGTTTCGGCTTCCGCTGTTCTTCCTTGCTGCAGCAGCTTGGTTCCTTCATTGTTATAAGCCTTTTCCAGCGGCACGCTCGCCTTTTCGTGGGTCAGTTCCTGAGCCACCTGAATTTCCTTTGCCGCCTCGTCTGGCCTTCCCAGTCTTTGCAGAACGCGGGCCAGCATGAACCGCGACTGGCTGTCCTGCGGAAGCAATTCCGTCGCCCGCCGCAATTCGCTTAACGCCTCTTCAAAGTTTCCCTGTCTCAGTAAGACCGCGCCAAGGTCGCGGCAGGCTATTCCTGCTTTCGGGTCCAGCCGGATGGCTTGCCGCAGGTTAGTTTCCGCGGCCGAAAGGTTTCCTTTCTGCAGCAAAGTGGAACCGAGAATCTGGTGATAGCTGGGGTTGTTCGGCTCCAGCCGCACAGCAGCTTCAAATTCAGGAATTGCTTTGTCGAATAGGCGGTTGTTCCTATAGATTTCCCCCAGTTCATAATGGAGCGAGCCCGTCTGGGCCAGCTTGAGCGCGGCATCGTATTGCCTTTCCGCCTCGTCCGTTCGGTGTTCCAACGCAAACAGCCGTCCCAGTTCCTGGTGAGTACCGGCGCTGGTCGGATCAATCTCCAGCGACTTGCGCAGTTCCTCCTCCGCCTGTGAGCGTTCACCCGCCCTTAATAAAAGGATTCCCAGATTTCGATGAATGTTTGCGTCCATTGGGGCAATTGTGGTTGCCTGTCGAAGCTCCACAATCGCCTCGTTCACCCGACCCGCCTCCTGTAAAGCGAGAGCGAGGTTGCTGCGAATGCGAGAGTCGTTTGGCCGTAGGCTCGCAGCCCGCCGGAGGAATTCGATGGCCTCGCCGGACCGCCCTTTACGGCGGAGGATTACACCCAGGTTGTTCAAGGCGTCGGCGTCCTGTGGGTCGATTTCAAGCACTTTTCGAAATTTCGCCTCCGCATCGATAAACTGCCCTTTGGCCATCAGAGCGGCCGCAGCAGAATCCAAATCAGAGGCTGATTGGACCTTTGATCCCTGGGAGAATAGTAGAAGGCCGGCCAATAAGATCCCATGCCACATTGTCACACATCGGGATGTTGACTTCGAGAGTCAGCCCAAAGCACCTGATCAAATGGAATTCACACATTGAGTAACGGAGAAACGATTATAAGCCACACGGGCACTACAATCGAGGCCAACTCTGGAGGAGATCTCGTCTGGCGGCAGACGGGATCTCCGTGGAGCTTTTCTTCAGCGTTGCGCAACTAGAAGAGAAGCTTCAGCGCGAACTGAAGAATTCTCGGATCATGAGCGGATGTGATCTGGCCAATCGTCGAGTCTGCAACACTGTTGTCCGGTTGACCGAAGTTGACGTTGTTGAACAAGTTGAAAAATTCCGCCCGGAACTGGACGGTCGTGTGTTCCGTGACGCGAGTGTCTTTGATCAGCCCGAAATCGGTGTCGAAGAAGCCCGGTCCTCGCAGGATGTTCCTGCCCGTGTTGCCAAACGTTCCGACCGCATTGGGGACGAAATACGCGGGGTTGAAGTACTGCTGGATCAACTCACCGTGTGACCGGTTCGGGTCAAGATTGGCCTGGCTAAGACTGGTCCCGGTAAAGTCGGCCCGGTCAACACCCACAGCGCTGAAGGAGTTATCGCTGCCGCTGTAAATTGGGAACGCAAAACCACTGTGCCAGGTCGCAATCGAAGTCACTTCCCAGCCGTTCAGCAGCCCGCCCGCGGCTCCTTTGGCCTGAAGTTTGGGAACCTGCCAGATCCCTGAAAAATGGATAACGTGGGGGACGTCGTCATTGGAAACGCTGCGATCGAAATTGGGATTAAACGGGTTGGTGTTAAAACCTCCGTACACCCCGAAATTATCAATCATCTTCGACCAGGAATAATTGGCAATCACCGACAGGCCTTGGCTGAAGCGTTTTTCAAGGTTGAGCTGCAGGGAGTTATAATTGGAGTTGTACAATGAGCCATACAGCCCTACAGAGCCAAAATTTGGGTTAATGCGCCGGCACTGGGTATTGTCCTCGGTCGGTGGTCCACATGTAAGATTATTAAACTGCGCAGGATTGGCCTCATTGGCGCCGCCGTCGACAGCCGTCGAGAGGTGCGTCCCTTTATTGCCGACGTATGCTGCGCGCACTACCCAATCGTTCCCGAATTGGCGTTCGACCGTCATGTTCCATGTGGCAACCTGGGCCATTTTCCAGTCAAGAGCGAAGGTCCCGTAAATGGACACGGGAAGCGTGAAAGTAGCACTTGAATCCGGGAGCGATGGTCCATATTGCGCCGGGAAGGGATTGGGACTTATCCCCTGGCTCCCAAAGGGATCGACGAAGCCGACGTTGCCTTCGAAATCGAAACGGGGCCCGAACGGCGCGGTATCGACAAAGCCATTCGAGGCAACAGTAGACGGAGGGATGTAGTAGAAACCCCCTCCGCCGCGAACCACCGTTTTGGAATCCAGTTTGTAAGCAAAACCGACACGAGGAGCGAAGTTGGCGAGATTATTGTTCGATCCAAACCCTGCCGGGCACCCCGGATCGTTGTTGGGACCGCCAAAAATCATGCCCACTGGAGCATTGGGGAACCGCGAGGATTGTGCCCCTGGGTGATAGCAGACAACCCGCCCTTTCTCTTCCGTGTAGGGCCAGTAGGGGTCCCAGCGAAGACCTAAATTGAGGGTCAGCTTCTGATTGACTCGCCAGTTGTCCTGCACGTAGGGAGCGTAGAGCACCCCGTGCATGTCTTTGAACTCGCCGCCTCCCTGGAGGAAATGAGAGGCGTGGCCGAGGAAGAAGTCCGTCAGGTTACTCCCGGAGAGCTGGTTGCCGAACTCAAATTCTCCCGACATCGTAAACTCGTTGACGAGATGGTTCTTCAGGCGCACGATGTCGCCGCCGAAGTGCAGCTCGTGCGAGCCGCGCTGCCAGGTGACATCCTCGTGAATGGTCCAATCGCCTCGATCGAAGTCCCCCAGATGGTTGGTCCCAAAGCCGAAGAACCCGTCAACGTAAAGGGACATCTCGGGGGGAGTTGGAGCTGCAATCTGAACACCGGCATCCGGGAAGCCATAGGGCGCACCCGAAAGCGAGCCACCCGTTTGAGAATCCCAGCCAAACCAGGTGTTGAACAGCAGCGTGGGCGAGAAAGAATAAGTGTGGTTCAAGGAGAGGTTCTGGACTTTGACCTGGTTGCCGCTGCCGTCCGCGGCCAGAATGTTCGTCTTGGCACTAACCAGATCCGGAGGCTCATTGAACTTCGTCCAGAAATAACTTCCGCTCAACTGGTTCTTGCCGTGAATCCAGTCAACCTTTGTCATCCACTGGTCGTCGTTTTGCACTACAGAAGGTCCCGCGAAAGTCAGTTGCCGACCTGGCCCGTTTGGCAGAGGTATATGCTGCAGGAAGAAGTTTGACGGAGCGCTGAAATCGGTTGTGGGAATCTGGTTGCCCGCATAAGGCACGTTGTTCGAAGGGTTCACCAGTTGGGTCGGAATATCTGAGAAGTCGCCGTTCCGTTCGTTCGAAGTGGGAACAAAAGCAATCTGCCCCTGTGCGGCGCTACGAATGCGTGTTCCCTGGTAAGTGCCGAAGAAAAACAACTTGTCCTTGACGATCGGGCCGCCTACGCTGCCCCCGAACTGGTTACGCTTCAGCGTATCCTGCGTGGGTGCAAAGAAATTGCGTGCGTTGAGCGCCCCATTGCGTAGAAACTCAAACACATCTCCATGAAAGTCATTGGTTCCCGACTTGGTGACAATGTTCACTACAGCGCCACCCCGTCCGTACTGGGCCGAAAGGTTCTCGTCCTGAACGTTGAACTCCTGAACCGCATCGGGATTGGGAAATGGCAGATTTGCATTGAGGTAAGTGTCGTTGTGGCCCGCCCCGTCCATCTGGTAGTTGACGCCCCGCGTTCCCAGTCCGCTTACGCTTGCATCTTGCTCACCCGGGTAGACTCCTCCCTCGCAATTGGCAAGACAGTAGCTGGGGCCAACGCCGGTTTCGTCCAATGTCCCGGCGGCCAGAAACAACAACGACTGTGCTTGCCTGCCGTTTAATGGAAGATCAACAATTTCCTTCTGATCGACAAGCTGGCTGAGGGTCGCCGTTCGGGTGGTGAGCACCTGGGCATTTGCGGCAACCGTGACCTCTTGTGTCACGGCGCCGACTTTTAAAGTGACAATCTGAGTGGCCGCCTGGTTGACCGTCAAGACGATGCCGGTTTGAACATAGGTCGTGAAGCCGGGTTTGGCCACCGTCAGCTTGTAATTGCCAACAGGCAAGGCGGGAAAAAGAAATTCCCCGTTGGGCTGGCTCGTTACAGTTCTTGTAAGTCCTGTCCCTTCATTTTGCACCGTGACGGTGGCATCAGGAACAACCGCGCCTGCAGGGTCCTCAACAGTCCCCCCTAGACTCGCTGTGGTATATTGGCCAGCCGCAGGGATTCCCCCTAGAAAAACCATGAGGAGTGCGGTTAGCGTGAAAAGCTTAATCAGGCAGCTTGAAATTCGAGTAGAAAACGACGGAGCACGAAAATCATAAGCGAATGCCATAGACACGCCTCCCAGCCGTTCATGTAGATTGCCCGACGGTTCGTTCCGATGCTAATTGGCCAAATCTAGCACCGCCCATGAAGACAAGCAAGCAGAAAATTATCATATGAATAGACAGTTTTTACGTAATCTTACGAAAAAGGACCCGAATACAATAGTAACGACCAGGAATAAGGGATTAACTCGTCTGGAATAGGTGCTTCAAGGTCAAAATCTGCAGGGCCTTCAGACCCATACACTACCGGGCATTGCATGAGCGGGAAGGATGGGGGATGTTCTATTTGAGACCTTCCCTGCAGTCAGTTAGGCCACGAAGTCGTGAAGCTGGATATGAGGTTTCATGACTTCTGCTATCTGCAAGGGGGTGGTTTTTGCACGGGTTGTCCCGACAGCCGCCAGAAACAGAATGCCAAAAAGCTGCCGCGGACTCATCGTTCTTCCTTGAGGAATGCCGTAAACGTCCAATTTACGTCGCCATTCCACGTCTGCTCAATCAAATTCCTTGAAGGCTCCATTCCGGCAGGCAGAGGCCATGGACGGAATCGGCCCGTGTAGGAGGCGTGCCGACCGTCAACATCGGTCGAAAGGAAGTCTCCAGAGGGATACCCATAGACCCCTATTTCCACGGGCAAATAACCCTCGGCGCCGTCATGGATTGACCGGTTACACTTGACTCCCACGTTTCAGAATTGGAGCCTCAGGGCCATCTGGAGAATTCTTGGGCTCTGGGCTCCGGTGATGTACCCAAAAGTGTCGTCGGTCACCGTTGTATCCGGATTGAGAAAATTGGCGTGGTTGAAAACGTTAAAAAATTCTGTCCGGAACTGGAGCTTTAACCTCTCTGTGACAGAGAAAGTCTTGTAGGCCGCGAAGTCGATGCCAAAAACGCCCGGACCAATCAACGTATTTCGTCCCACATTGCCAAACGTATTGTCAGCCGGCACCACAAAGCACCCTGTCTGGAACCACGGGGTTTGCGGATATACCCGATTGTTGGACGAGCCGCTGGTGTATTGGGGCGTGCAAATCTGGCTGGCCTGGTCGTCTCCAACTTCGGGCAAGCTGAAAGAGGTGTCCGTGGCGGTGTCGATGTTGAGCGGGAACCCGCTTTGCCACGTCCAGATTCCAGAAGTGGCCCATCCGCCGAGCACGGCATTCTTCATTCCATGGCCCACCGCAGGAAGCTGCCACACGTAGTCAAGGATGAACCGTTGAGGGAGGTTAAAGTCGGACACTGCGCGGTAAGCGGCGATGTTGTACGGGTTGATGATTGTAATCGTATCCATGTCGCTGGTGCTGGACGCCCAATCCATGCTTTTGCCCCAGGTGTAATTGGCGTCGAGAAGCAACCCATGCGAAAAGCGCTTCTGGAGTGCCAATTGGAGCGAACTGTAATTTGAGTTGGCGCCTGAGATGTCCATGGTGATCTGGCCGTATGCCTGGTAGGGACGGCGCGCGTCCTCGTTGTCCGCTGTCGCCGTAGGGCTGGGGAGCGGGGCGTTAACATCGGTATTGTACGAAAGGTGCGTTCCTTTGGAACCAACATAACTTCCCCGCGCAAGAATATTCCTCGCAAACTGGTGCTCCACCGTCAGGTTCCACTGCATCATCTCGGCCGGCTTCCAGTCGGGCGCAAAGGATACCGCCAGATCGAGCGGGCTGGGGAAGAAAGCATCCGTTGCACTTGGAACCTTCGGTGCATACTGGGCGGGAAATGGATTCTGAATACCTTTGGAGCCGTAAGGATCGGTGAAGGAAACACCGCGGAATAAATATTGCGGGCTGAAGGGTGCGCTGTCCACCATGTGGTTAAAGGACTCGAGGAAGGGAGCCTGATAGAACATTCCGTACCCGCCTCGAATGACAGTATTGCGGTGGCTCCCCATGCTGTAGGCGAACCCGAAGCGCGGAGCAAAATTCGCCCACGTCGTATTAAAGCCCGAATCAGTACAACCGGAATCTCCCGCGAAAAGGTATCCGGAAGGTGCGCCTGGAAACCGCGTGGACTGCTGCCCGGGCCGGAAGCACTCCGTCCTGCCCAGCGAGTCCGTGTAGCCCGGGAAGGGATCCCACCGCAACCCAAAATTGAGGGTCAGATTCGGCCGGAACTGATAGTTATCCTGAACGTAGAGACTGACCAGATTCGCCCGGTGCGACCCGAACTCCCCGCCACCCTGCTGGAAGTTGTCCACATACCCAAGCAGGTAGTCCGCAAAAGCGTTGCCGCTGTGAGCACGGAAGGTCAGGCGAGGGTTCTGTTTATAATCGTTGTTCAGGAGGACGGACGGCCGCAGAAAATCACCACCGAAGATGACGATGTGGTGACCGCGCACCCAGTTCACATCATCCGTGAACCGAAAGTTGTCACGGTCAAATTGGCCGGGAGCGCCCGTACTCATGCTGAAATAGCCGCTGACGTTGAGCCGGAGTTCCGGCGGGTTCGTCACCGAAACCATTGAACCGATATCCGCCAGGCTGAACGGCGTGCCGGGCAGAATTGTACTGTGGTTGCGCGTGTAGGCGAAAGTGAAGATGTTGACCAGCGAGGAAGTGAAATTGTAGGTATCACTGACCCCAACGTCCTGGACACGGTCTTCGAACCCCGAAGAGGACTGCAAAGGATTCTGCGTTCCGATAAACGGATCATTCAGATAGCGTGTAAAGAAGTAACGTCCATACAGATGGTTTCTATCGGACAGATTGTAGTCGACTCGGCCCATTGCCTCGTTTTCACTCTGACTAACCGGCGACCGTGGAAGTACGGTCACGCCGCCCGCCGTGCTGAGAGGAATTTTGGCCAGCAGGTTGGAAGCGGCGGTATCCATCATTGAAGACGTAATAATGTTGCCGGGGATGGGCTGGCCCGTGAACGGATCGACCAGCTGAGTGCCCGGGAGCAAGGATGAGAAATCGCCGTTGGCAAATGCCTGGCTGGGCAAATTGACCGAGTTCCCGAAGGATTCGCTGCGGATAATGGTTCCCTGATAGCTGCCGAAGAAGAAAGCCTTGTCGTGAATGATGGGTCCGCCCAGCGTGCCTCCAAACTGGTTGCGCTTGAGCAGGTCGCGGCCCGGATTGAAAAAGTTGCGCGCGTTCAGTGCTCCGTTGCGGAGGTAGTCAAAGGCACTACCATGAAGCTGGTTGGTCCCGGATTTGGTTACGACGTTGACGACACCTCCTGCTCCCCTCCCGTACTGGGCGCTGTAGCTGTTGGTCTGAACACTGATTTCCTGCACCGCGTCCGGGTTGGGATACGGGTCGTTGACATTGGTATAGGTGTCCTGATTGCTGGCGCCGTCCAGATTGTATTCAACGGAGTCGGCACGGGCGCCGTTGCCCGCTACGGCTTGCGCCCCGGGGTAGGTAACCCCCTGGAATGAATCTCCTGACCCTCGAGCATTGGTTCCAGTGCTAGAGTTCGCTCCCTCATTGACCGTCTTGCTTCCCAGGCTAACCATTCCTGGAGACAGGGTTACGAGCTGCGCCGTAAGCCGACCCTGCAGTGGAAGGTTGCCAACTTCTTGCGTCGAGATCCCCCGGGCAAGTGTGGCCTGTTCGGTCTGCACGAGCGCAGTGTTGCCTTCAACTGTCACCGATTGCGTTGCCGCGCCGAGAGTCAGACCGACTTGTACAGTCAATGATTGATCAGCCTTGACCGTGATGCCGGTTTGGACAGAACGCTGAAATCCAGCAGCTTCAACCGTGAGCGAATAAGACCCGACGGGAAGCCCCAGAAAGGCATAGCTTCCGTCATTGGAAGACGAGGTCTGGCGCGTCACGCCGGTTTCAACATTCGTTGCTGTAATTTTTGCACCAGGTACGGCTGCTCCGCTGGGGTCGGCTACCGACCCACGGATGCTGCCTGTAGGTTCGGCCGCCTGCGTTACGTGAGCAGGAAAGAAAACGATGCAAAGCGCGCACAACAGTACTAGCCTCTTCATGGATGCCTCCCTTTAACAATTGCCAGTTGGCAATGTACGACTAAGGAATTCTCAGGTGGTATAGGTCTTTAAAGTTCTCGACCCTTCTACCCTTGGAAACCAGTGGTCTAATGGGCCCTCATTTCGCACTACCCTGCCCGGAAAATCCTAGACTGCTGATTCAAGGGCTCGAAATTCTGTAGAAGATTGCATACAAGACCAACTAAAAAGGAGGGGCACTGCAAATCGTTGCTTGACGAAACGTGGACGTTGGTGGAGCGCGGCATCATTTATTAATTTGAACTCTTTGCTATGCACGTACTTACAGCCAGCGAAAGAAATTTATGATTTTATCCACACATTGATCAAAAATTAGCAGGGAAAAGTTTGGCCGTCAAGAAAATTATCACTCTAATGTGAAGTGTTTCTTGTCGTGCTGCTGATCGGAATAAAACAAATTGAAAATTAGTGAAAATCTGAAGTGGGCCTTTAATTCTTTGGATAGGCCGCTTGGAAGAGAAATCCAGACGAACCCATGGTACCACGACCTTTTTTCCTGGAAGGACAGCTCAAGAGGAGATAAAAGTTCCGAGATTGTGGAGCAAACGTTTTGGAGATATTGCACTGGCGCCGTATGCCGTTAGGCTGGATGGGAAATGCCTCAAGCTCGGTGTCCACCAGGGTCAGGAATTTTAAAACAACACAGGAAGCCTTATGCGAGAGGGGCCCGGGCCGGAAGATGGTTTTCCGGGCAGCGCAAATCTTGACGAAACGCAATGTGTGCACTGCCCACGTGAACATTGCTGTTGGCCGGGCCTCAAAAATTACTACTGCGGTGCCCCTCTGTCAACCTTTGAAACTTTTTCAGGATTTCCCGGACCTGATCGTGCGGCAGCGCCACCGAGGTGTGGCCGTCGGCGCCGGTCATGGTTTTTGCGGCCACCATGGCGTTCACAATGGCTTCTTCTGTGGCGTTGACGGTGGCCAGGAACAGCGGATCCATTCGACCGTTCGGCAGCATCTGGATATCGGCAATCCCACCGGGAGGCTTCACCGCTCCAGAATTGGCCGTGGTGAATGAAACAAAGAGATCGCCCGAACCGTCGCCGGAATAGCTTCCCATTCTGCCCAGCGCGAGAGTGGCACGGCGAGCCAGGCGATCCATCTGGGTCGGAATCAGTGGAGCGTCGGTGGCAATCACAATGATGATGGAACCCAGATCGCGCTGCTCGGGATCTTTGGCTTCAGCCTGCATTCCCGGGAGTTTGATCTCGCGGCCCACCGGAACACCCGCAATGCGCAGCTCCTGCCGGTCACCCGTATTGCATTGCACCAGAACGCCGACTGTGTAGCCGCCCTCGTCGGCTGGAAGCACTCGCGAGGAGGTTCCGGTTCCACCCTTGAAACCGAAACACCTCATGCCTGTTCCGCCGCCGACGTTGCCTTCGGCTACGGCACCGGATTTGGCTGTGTCCAGTGCTTGCCAGGTGTCCGCAGGCTTCACGTGAAAGCCGTCGGCATCGTTCAGGAAACCGTCCCACGTTTCCGCCACCACCGGCAGCGACCACGGGTAAAGGGTTCCACCGTTTTTCAACTGCCACGCAATCACCGCGTCACGAACAACCCCAACGCTGTGAGTATTGGTAATCATGATGGGACCTTCCAGGAAGCCCGACTCCTTCACCCAATGGATACCGGTCATTTCGCCGTTGCCATTTTGAGAAAAAAAGCCTGCCATCACCGGGTCTTTGGCCTTCATGCCCCGCGGCAGAATCGCCGTAACTCCGGTGCGCACGGGCCCCTTGCCCACGATCAGCTTGCCGCTGCCCGAGATCAGCGTGGTGAAGCCCACCGTGACGCCCTTGACGTCGGTGATGGCGTTGAACCGGCCTGGCGTTCCTTCAAAGGGAATGCCCAGGTCGCGCGCTCTCGCGGGATGCGATTGCGGAAAAGCAGGGCCAGCGGCCAACAAGAGAAAAGCCAGCGGAAGACACAGGAAAATCTTTCGCGCCATGGTTTCGCCTCCAACTCATCAAACGACTCGCTTTATGTGGGAATTGCCGAATGAAACGCGTCAATCATACCGCAGGCGCGCCCGGGCGCGCCAACCGGCAAAAAGGAAAAGAGACCCGTCGGCAATGCGAAGAGGAAGGCGGTTTGAATGTTGGCCCCAGTCGGAGGATCCTCCGGCCGTTCGCCGCTAGGCGGAGCCCAGGTGGAACAGCGGCTGCAGACCCTTGGCCTGGGCCATCAGCGTTTTGGTTTCCGACTCATTTACCGGAGTAAAGCGCCCCGCAACTTCCATGGCCAGACGGAAGTATTCGATGTCGCCCGGCGGGATGGCGGCCGTTACAGGTTGAGAGAGCGTCCAGCGGAGGGCAAGCGCCGCCTGCTTGGGAAGCGCTGCCGGCTCGTACCAGCATTTGCCGTAGGGATGATTTTTCTTCGCTGAGGCCGGCCAGGGTGTTTTGGCCATGGCTTTGATGGCCATCATGCCCATCTGTTTTTCGCGGGCACGCTGGACGATTTGCGGGCCGAAGTTAGCCTGCGAGTACATGACGAAGTTGATGGGGAAGAGGACCGTGTCAAAGTCGAACTGGTCCATGGCAATGAGCGCGGCTTCTACCGAGTGGGCTGAAAAGCCAAGGAAGCGCACCTTGCCGGCCTTTTTGGCCTCCACAAAAGCCTCGATGGCGCCGCCCGGGCCGAGCGCCTTGTGCACGTCTTCCACCTTCGACAACGCGTGGAGCTGATAGAGATCAAAATGATCGGTCTGGAGCTGGCGGAGTGACTCGTCGAGTTCCTTCTGGGCGCCGGCCTTGTCGCGGGCAATCTCCTTGCAGGCCAGGAAAACCCGGTCGCGGTAAGGCTTCAGCGCCGGGCCCATGCGGTCCTGCGCGTTGCCGTAGGAGGGAGCGATGTCGATGTAATTGACGCCGCGGTCAACGGCTTCAGCCACAATGTTGTTGGCAAAAGATTGGCCAACATTCATCACTACGATGCCGCCCATGGCGATGATGGAAAGGTGCTCGCCGGTTTTTCCCAGCGGGCGCCGGGGAATGGTCCTTCCCGTGGGCGCACCCGATTCACCGGCCCGAAGCGGCTGGAGCAAACTTTGAGAAGCCGCCAATCCTGCCGCGGCGGCAGTACCTTTTTTCAGGAAATCTCGTCGTTTCATCGTCAGCTCCTTCAGGCAGCGTAGCGGAATGGCGTGGCGACTCTCTGCGCCTGGCAGGAAAGCCTGCTGATAAACGGCTGCCGAAAGACTCTCCGCTGCCCTGCTTCGTTTTTGTCCTATCTATTGCTTGTAGCACCGTCCGAGGCCGGCGTCAATGCAAGGGCCGCAACATTGAAGGGCGAACCGTGCGACATGGGATACAATCCACCTATGACAGCAGAACAACAACGAATCGAACAATCGCGGCAGCGCGAGGGCCACTGGAACCGCTGGGGGCCGTATCTCTCGGAGCGGGAATGGGGGACGGTGCGAGAGGATTACAGCGCCAACGGGACGGCGTGGGAATACCTTCCGCACGACCACGCACGCAGCCGCGCCTACCGATGGGGCGAAGACGGCATCGGCGGCATCTGCGACCGCCATCAGTACATCTGCCTGGCCTTCGCCTTCTGGAACGGCCGTGATCCCATCCTGAAAGAACGCCTGTTTGGCCTGACGGGAAACGAAGGCAACCACGGAGAAGACGTTAAGGAATACTACTTTTATCTCGATTCCACGCCGACGCATTCCTACATGAAGTTTCTCTACAAGTATCCCCATGTGGAGTTTCCCTACTCGCGGCTGGTGGACGAAAACGGCAAGCGCACGCGCAGGGATTTCGAATACGAACTGCTGGACACGGACGTTTTCAATGAAAGCCGCTACTTCGACATTTTCGTGGAATACGCCAAAGCCACCGAGGAAGACATTCTCATCCGTGTGACGGCGTGGAACCGCGGGCCGGAAGCAGCGGAGTTGGATCTGCTGCCCACCGTCTGGTTCCGCAACCGGTGGTCGTGGGGGCGCGGCGATCATCATCCCAAAGTGACAAAAGACCAGCCGATTGACGGCGCAACCGTCATGAAGGTGGAACATGAATATTACGGCACGCGGCGGCTTCTTGCGGAGGGAACCCCCAGCCTGCTGTTCACCGAAAATGAAACCAATCTGCAACGGCTGTTCGGTGTCGAGAACCGGACGCCCTATGTGAAAGACGGAATCAACAATGTGCTGATCCACGGCGACCAGTCCGCAGCGAATTCGAGCGAGGGCACCAAAGGCTCGGCGCATTATCACCTGACGATTGAGCCGGGCAAAAGCGCGGAGGTTCGGTTGCGCTTTACGAACGTCGCGCCGACGGTCGGGATGTTAGGGGATTCATTTGCCAGTACGTTCGAGCAACGCATTGCGGAAGCCGACGAATACTACCGGACGATTGTGCCGGACGCCCTTGCCGACGACGCCAAGCGTGTGATGCGCCAGGCGCTGGCGGGAATGCTGTGGAGCAAGCAGTACTACCACTACGACGTGCGGACCTGGCTGGAAGGCGATCCGGCCTGCCCTGCGCCTCCGCCGGAGCGCCGGGAAGGGCGGAACCACGAATGGGTCCATCTTTACAACAACGATGTGATCTCCATTCCGGACAAGTGGGAGTACCCCTGGTATGCGGCGTGGGACCTGGCCTTCCACTGCATCACCCTGGCGCTGGTCGATCCCGATTTCGCCAAGCAGCAACTGATTCTGCTGCTGCGCGAATGGTATATGCACCCGAACGGTCAGCTTCCGGCATACGAGTGGGCCTTTGGCGACGTGAACCCGCCCGTGCATGCCTGGGCGGCGTGGCGTGTTTACAAGATCGAAAAAAAGCGGCGCGGCAAGGGCGACCGGAATTTCCTGGAGCGTGTGTTCCACAAGCTGATGCTCTATTTCACCTGGTGGGTGAACCGGAAGGACCCGCAGGGGAACAATGTTTTTGAGGGTGGCTTTCTGGGTCTCGACAACATCGGGATTTTTGACCGCTCGAAGCCGTTGCCGATGGGCGGATCGATTGAACAGAGTGACGGAACCAGCTGGATGGCCATGTACAGCCTTCTCATGCTGGTGATCGCTTTCGAGCTGGCAAAAGAGGACCCTGCTTACGAAGACATGGCGAGCAAATTCTTCGAGCATTTCGTTTACATTGTGGACGCCATGAACAACCGGGGTGGCAAGGGCGTCGGCCTGTGGGATGAAGAGGACGGTTTCTATTACGACGTGCTTCACATGTCGGACTCGCAGCACGTCTTTATGAAAGCCCGTTCCATGGTGGGACTGATTCCGCTGTTTGCCGTGCAGACGCTGGAACCTGAAATGGTGAGCCAGTTTCCCGGCTTCAAGGCAAGGATGCAGTGGTTCCTGGATTTCCATCCCAACACGGCCAACCTGATGGACACCAGCCGAAGGTCCGATCAAGGCGTCCGGCGGCTGCTTTCCATTCCCACACGCGAGCGGCTGCTACGCGTGCTGAAATACATGCTGGACGAGAACGAATTCCTTTCGCCCTACGGGATTCGCGCGCTTTCCAAATACCACCAGGCGCATCCCTACTCCATGCAACTGGACGGCCACACGCATTCGGTGGACTACGAGCCGGCGGAATCCACCACGGGACTTTTTGGTGGCAACAGCAACTGGCGCGGGCCCGTGTGGTTTCCCGTCAACTTCCTCATCATCGAATCGCTGCAAAAGTATCACTACTATTACGGCAACGACCTCAAAGTGGAATGCCCGACGGGCTCCGGACAGATGCTGACGTTGTGGGAAGCGGCCGCAATGATTTCACAACGACTGTGCCGAATCTTCCTGCGAGGCACTGACGGCCGCCGGCCGGTTTACGGCGGAACGGAGATGTTCCAGACGGATCCGCACTGGCGCGACCTGATTCTCTTCAACGAATACTTCCACGGCGACAACGGCGCCGGGATCGGCGCCAGCCATCAGACGGGCTGGACCGGCCTGGTGGCCAAGCTGCTGCAGCAGAGCGGCGTGGGTTGCTGAGGCTTTGTCGCGCGGGAAGGGCAGCCTGGCCCGGCAGAGCTTCCGTGGTTACCCATACCGGCACGGCGGCGGAAAAGAAGGAGCGCTTCGGTCCGGGACCTGGAGAGACAGCACCCTCGGCCAAATCATTCCAACAATTGACCACAGGCGCTTGCGGGGTTATGTTTGACCCTTATAGAGAGAGTCGCAATGCTGGATCTCAAGCGTTGCGGCAGAACTCCGACAGGTGCCCTTATGGATGAACCCAATACGACGACAACGAAGTGTACTCCTCTCATCAGCTTTGGCCGGGAAGTCTGCGGCGATATCGAAGCGGCCGAATCGCGCGAGTGGCTTGTAACCAACGGACTGGGCGGTTTCGCCTCCGGCACGGTGGGCGGGCAACTGACACGGCGCTATCACGGCCTGCTGATTGCCGCCCAGCATCCTCCGCTGGGGCGCACGCTGCTGGTGCCGAAATTCGACGAGGTCGTTGAATACGACGGCCGGCCTTATCCCCTGGCTACCAATCGCTGGCGCAGCGGAGTGGTTGAGCCTCAGGGTTACCGCCGCATCGAAGAGTTTCACCTGGAGGGCATGAGGCCGGTGTGGACCTATGCCTGCGCCGACGCGTTGCTGAGCAAGAAAGTCTGGATGGAGCAGGGCGCGAACACGACTTACGTTCTCTACCGCCTGGAGCGGGCCAGCCAAGGCGCGAGGCTCAGCTTGAAGGCGTTGGTTAACTATCGCGACTTTCACAATCTCACGCGCGCCGGCAACTGGAAGATGCAGATCAGCGAGGTGGAGCGAGGGTTGTGCATCAACGCTTATTTTGGGGCGGCGCCGTTTTATGTGCTCTCTCCCTCGGCCGGCGTGCAGCGCTGCCATCAGTGGTACCGGGCGTTTGAACTCGCCGCCGAAACCCTCCGAGGGATGAGTCACCAGGAGGACCATCTCCACGCGGGAACCTTTGTGGTGGATCTGAATCCGGGAGATTCAGTCCTGATGGTTGCCAGCACCGAGCCTCAGCCGGACCTCGATGCGCAATCAGCGCTCAGACGGCACGATGATCGTGGGCAAAGGTTGCTGGAACATTTTCGCGAGGTGCATCACAGCATCCAGGTTCCAGCGTGGGTGGACCAGCTTGCGCTGGCCGGCGACCAGTTTGTCGTCGAGAGGCAGGCGAGCGGGGCCGAGGGCCACACGGTGATTGCCGGCTACCACTGGTTCAGTGACTGGGGGCGCGATACCATGGTTGCGCTGCCGGGGCTGACGCTCGCAACCGGGCGGCCCGATGTGGCTCGGAACATCCTGCTGGCCTGGGCCGGATTTGTGGATGGCGGCATGCTTCCCAATCGCTTTCTGGAGTCGGGCGAGACGCCTGATTTCAACACGGTGGACGCCGCCCTGTGGTATTTCAACGCAGTGCGCTCCTACTGGAGCCACACGCGCGACAGGGAGTTTCTGAAGCGGATTTTCCCCACCCTCTGCGATATGGTTGCCGCCTATATGCGTGGCACTCGCTACAACATTCACCTGGACCGGAGCGACGGGCTGCTTTATGCCGGGCAGGAAGGCCTGCAACTGACCTGGATGGATGCCAGGGTGGGCAATCAGGTTATCACGCCGCGAATCGGCAAGCCCGTGGAGATCAATGCACTGTGGCTGAATGCGCTGAGGGTGATGAAGAAGTTCGCGGACGAACTGGGTAGCCCGGCGGACGATTTTGAGCACTCGGCCGAGCAGGCGGTGAAAGGGTTTGAGAGGTTCTGGAACGCTCCTGCGGGATACTGCTTCGACGTGCTGGACGGGCCCGAGGGCAACGACGCTTCGCTGAGGCCCAACCAGATTTTCACAGTTGCGTTGCCGGAAAGCCCCTTTGACTCCGAACGGCAACGGGCCATTGTTGATGCGGTCGGCCGCCACTTGCAGGCCTCTCCGGGGCTGAGAACCCTGGCGCCTGATGACGCGCATTACAAGGGCTCTTACGCCGGGAACCAGGAAGATCGCGACGGCGCGTACCATCAGGGCACCGTCTGGGGATGGCTGCTGGGGCCGTTTGTGAAAGCCCATTTAAGGGTCCACAACGATCCGCGGGCTGCAGCATCATTCCTGGCGCCGGTGATTCATCACCTGCAGGCTCATGGCCTGGGAACGGTCGGCGAAATTTATGATGCTGACGCCCCCTTCATGCCGCGGGGATGCATTGCCCAGGCCTGGACGGTGGGCGGCATCCTGGAAGCATGGGAAAAGACCGCAATGCACGGTTTGCCTGTGGGGGATTAGAGTCGGGCAGCCCACAAGCAAAATGCAATGTTGCCGCTCTCTGGAGTCCTCGGCAGCGGCCGGCGCCCCGCAACTTAAGTTGTGGGTGGTTTCGGCACCGGAAGCGGGAGTGCACGGGCTTTAATTTCAGACTGGAACCCTGCTTTCTTGTGGGACCCGTCGCAGAAGGGCTTGTTTTCCGAATGCCCGCAGCGGCAAAGGCCGATCGTCGTGCGGCCTGCAAGGTCGAACACCCCGCCTTCTGAATCAACGATTTCAAAATCACCCTCGATACGAATCGAGCCGTTATTGCGGACCGTAATTTTTGTTGCTGCCAAAGGTTCCTCCGAGATTGAAAGTTTCCAAAACTGCAAAGACCAGCCAGAAATTCTGATCATTCGTCAAAAGGGCCTGATCAAGACCATAATCAGAATTCCAATAAACACCAGAGCGATGCCGCCGTGCAGCATCATGCATTCTTTTCGCCGAAGCACAATCCTGCCGGCATGAAAAGCCCTGGCGCGGATGTAGGTGATGGCATCCAGCACGATCAGGATGGCCACCAGAAACAGTTTGACGTGGAGCCACGGTGCATGGAAGTAATACTGCGGGTTGGTGGAAATCAGGATAGCGCCGGAAATGACGGTGATGATGGCGCCGGGATGCGCAATACCTCTGAACAGCTTCCCTTCGACGCGGTTCAGGACTTCATGAACTTCCGGGACTGCCGAGTCCGCGTCGTAAGCGAGAAGATGAGTGACCACCAGGAGACTTCCCAGCCAGAAGACGATGCCCAGGATGTGAAATACCAGCGTCCACGCTAATAATGTGCCCATGATCATTTGCCTCAGTGCGTGATTTGGAATAAGAAAATACTTTTGAAGCCTGCAACGCCCTCTGCCCCATCGCGTGCGCGGCAATCCATTATTGAAACATAAAACCCGCTCTTGTGCGAAGCAGATGCGTAGAACGTTGACTTACCAAGGTTATCTGAACTGCGCTGGATGAGTTTCCGGAGTTCAAAACGGTCGATCGGTGGTTTTCAGACGGGGCGGTAGAGGTGATAGAGCATCCAGTAAACCACCACGCCGGTGACGGAGACGTATAGCCAGATGGGAAGCGTCCATCGTGCAATTCGCTTGTGAAGGGCGAAGCGTTGCCGCCAGGCGCGGTAGAGCGTGATGAGGGCCAGCGGAACAATGGCAGCCGCCAGAACGGAATGCGTTCCCAGCAGGGCAAGATAGAAGGTTCGGATTGCTCCCTGACCCTGGAAGTGGACAATCCCCCGCAGGAAGTGGTCGGCGAGATAAAAAACCAGAAAGACGGCAGAGGTGACAAACGCCGACACCATGCACACCTTGTGAGCCCGGATTTGTTTTTTGCGGATGAAAACGTACCCTGTGGCCAGAAGCACGGCGCTGAGAGCGTTAAGACAGGCTTCGATGGCTGGAAAGTAGGAGACCATGGCGCTCAGAGCCAAATTTTATCAAACATCATCAGGCCGAACACCAGCGGAAGGTACAGAACAGAAGCCAGCACCAGGCGTCTTGCCAGCACGTTGGTCCGATTTCGGGCCAGTCGCGCCCCGTGGAGCAGGAAATAGGATCCCAGTACCACAGCGCCGAAAAGATAGACCTTTCCGACTTGCCCGATCAGCGTGGGTACCATGCTCACGACCACCAAAGCCACAAGGAAAGCGATAATCTGGCGGCTGGTCACCCGGCCGTCCGGATCTTCAGGCGGCAACATGCGCAGCCCCGCGCGGGAGTAATCCTCACGATACATCCAGGCGATCGCCAGAAAATGAGGAAATTGCCAGAGGAAGAGGATCGAGTAGAGGACCAGGGATTCGGCGTTCAAACTGCCGCGCGCGGCTGCCCAGCCGATCAGCGGTGGCATGGCGCCGGGAAAGGCTCCAATCAGGGTGCAGAGAGCGGTTTTCCTCTTGAGCGGCGTATAGATCAGCAGATAAGTCGTGAGCGTGAGCAACGCCAGTACGCTTGCCAGCGGGTTGACTTCAATCCAGAGCAGCAGGCCGCCCCCGATGGCCAGCAGGAGCCCGAAGACAAGGGCTTCCACCGCTTTGATGCGACCCGCCGGCAAAGGCCTGCGCGCCGTCCGCCGCATGGAGGCGTCAGACTTTCGCTCGATATATTGATTTAGAGTTCCGGTTCCGCTGGCCACCAGCAGCGTTCCCAGGAGCGTGTTCAGCAGCAGGGCAAAGTCCATTGCACCGCGCAACGCAAGGTAGTAGCCTGCCAGCGTGCTGATGACCACAAGAAAATTGACTTCTGGCTTGGTCAACACCCAATAATCACTGAGCCTGCCAACAACGGTTTGCCGCAAACTTATGGGTGCATCGCACGATGCCGCGTCTTGAATTTTGTTTTCTCCTGCGATGCTCATATTGCAACTCTATCTGGACCCTGATTTCCCTGCGAATCAGGAGGCTTTTGCACCCCTGAATCCCGGACAAGAATCCGAAAACCCATTGGGATCATCGATGGCATCGAGGCGGAGAGGCCCGGCTGCGGATGACTTTGCAATCAAAAATTCAATAGGAGCTTGCAAGTCGCCTGGAGAACGGGAAACCCTGCCTTCACTGACGATTCCATCAATTGCAAAACATTCAGTTCGGAGCCCCTCCGAACTCTGGTGCCGCAGTTAAGAGCCTCGCGGTTCCTGACCCGCGCTCATCAAATTCCAAAAAAAACGGCGACGCTCCATTTGCTCGGCGGATCAGCCTTTTTCCTGGCCTCAGGCGCACAAAAACGGGCAGGATTTTGCACTCCGGAAGTAACTGGTTTGATGATGGCCCCTGTCACCCAGACCCATGGCGCCTTCGCCCGAACCGCGGTTATGGTTTGCGGAACTGCGGCAGCCCTCATGCTCAGGGCTGAGAGCACGCGTCTGGGCCTGAGATTTAAACTGAGTATTCTACCACCATTTTGTCCATTTGTGGGATTCCATCCTCCACTTTGTCCTGGCTGGTGGAATTGTGTGAGATGTGCCTGGGGGACGTCCGGGGCTAGAGCTTCACCACCAGCAGAACCAGAAGGTAGATCCACAGGCCGTCCATAAAATGCCAGTAGGTGGCGGTAATATCCACGGCGATGCGTTTGCGGGGATTGAAGATGATCTTTTGCGTTCGGAAGACCAGATACAAAAGCGCCAGTATGCCACCCAGCAAATGAAGACCGTGAGCGGCGGTGAGCAGGTAGAGAAAGCCACTGCTGGGGTTGGTGGTGATGAAAATCCCTTGCGCGGCCAGTTCACGCCAGGCGATCAACTGCCCCCCGATGAACGCAACTCCAAGCCCTGTTGTCACATACAACCAACTGACAAATTGTGTGGCTGCCTCCCTTTTCAGAGCTCTTCTTGATAGTTCAAGCGTGAAACTGCTGGCTACCAGAACAAGAGTGTTGAAATAGAGGAGCGGAGGAACGGTCGTGTGGATCCAGTCGCTTGATTCCTCTGCCCGCGCCACCATCACAGCGGTAAGGGCAAGAAAGAGCATGGAGATCGAGATAATAGCGATCCAGATGGCAATCTTATACGCGCCCCGAGGAAGGGGTGAGTCCGATGGCCCTCGCTGGCCGCGCCCCCCGGAGTCGCCGCCGCCCCTGCCATCATTGCCCTTTCCCGGCGGAGGACTGGAATGGCCGGGCAGTTCCGGCTTGGCTGATGTAACCAGTGTTGATTCCATAGGGTTGCCCCGTCTGCTTAGATTATCACGAGGAGAACGGGCTCGATGGCAGAAATTTCCGGTGGAGGTGGGTGTCGGCCAGTTCCGTTCATGGCCGGGCTATGGCAAAATTCGCCTCCTGCAGGACAACCGGTGGTATCATGGCGCCGCAAGCCTGGCACGTCAAACGCGGCCAGGTATTGAGGCGCTTTGTGCGCGAGTCCGGCGAATTCCGCTCCACTAAAAGAATGCTGAACGATAGGACCAAGGAAAGTATCATCTAAGCCGCTGGACTGGGTCGGGGAGTGAAGGCGCCTGTAGAAGAAATGGCGTGCGATTCAAGGTCCGCGGGCAGCCGACAGCATCTGGGTCGTCGGTTTCGGCACTTTGCGGGGCAAGGAGGCAAAACAATGGCAGGGACCCGGAGCCGTTCTATTCACCTGTTTAATTTTAGAGGCATTGAGGTTGTCCTGCACTGGTCATGGTTCTTGGTTGCGCTGGTTGAAATCGACTCGCGCGCCGGCAGCTATTCAACCCTCACGTGGAACGTTCTGGAATACGTTGCGCTGTTTGCGATCGTCCTGCTGCATGAGTTCGGCCACGCGTTCGCGTGCCGGCAGGTGGGCGGTCGGGCGAATCGAATTGTCTTGTGGCCACTGGGTGGGATCGCGTACGTGCAGCCTCCGCAGCGTCCTGGCGCCACGCTCTGGAGCATCGCCGCAGGCCCCCTGGTGAACGTCGTCTTGATGCCAGCCCTGCTGGTTCTGGTGATGATGAACTCGGTGTACGGATGGGGGCGGTCCGTGCCCGACGTCCATGCCTTTCTGGTGGCGCTTGCCTTCATTAATGGGGTTTTGCTGGTCTTCAATTTGCTGCCGATTTATCCTCTGGATGGGGGCCAGATTCTGCGGTCGCTGCTGTGGTTCTGGATGGGTCGGGCCCGCAGTCTGATGGTGACTTCAGTGATCGGGATGATTGGGGTCGGAGGGCTTTTCCTCTATTCCTATTGGACGCGCTCCCTCTGGAATGGCGCCATTTCGGTTTTTATTCTGATCTATTGTTGGGGAGGATTGCAGGAGGCTCGGGCGCTGTCACGTCTTGCCAGGGGTCCGCGGCGCGAAGGTTTTGCGTGCCCCTCCTGCAAGGCCGCGCCACCGGCCGGCGAATACTGGCTCTGCAGCAGTTGCAGGAAGGCGTTTGACACCTTTCAAGACGGGGCGGCGTGTCCGCATTGCGGGACACGTTTCGCCAGGACGTCCTGTTTCGAGTGTGGGTCGGCCGGCGCGATCGAGGAGTGGATGGCGGCGGCAGCGGAGAAGGGGCCCACGACCATTGGGGCTTCGAACCTGCTTTCCCGGGAGTCGGATTAGCATGCGTTTCAGGCGCGACGATTGGCTGCGGCTGGTCGCTGGGCACAGCAGATAGCCTAGATAAGGAGGCTCTGTAGGTACGAGGAGGAGGCGCTTGGTGGCGTATGTTTCACGTGAAACATAGGCTCTTTCTCGGGCCCCTGGCCAATGCCAGCCCGGCAGGGCGGAACTCCGCAGCGGAGGGTGCCCCCCGTTCAGCGAAGTTGCCATCGGCCCCCGCGTCATCTACAATGCCTCTTGATGATCTCCAGGAGCGCTGTCAGGGAATTGCTTGCACCCTTCGATCTTTCTATTTCTGACGAGACGATTGATAAGCTCATCGTTTATGTCGATCTCCTTCTGCGCTGGAACAGCAAGATCAACCTGACATCAATTTCCACGGCGGAAGAATGCATAACCAGGCACTTCGGCGAGAGCTTCCAGGTTTCACGGTTGGTGCAGTTGCGCGATTCACTTCTCGACATAGGAAGTGGGGCTGGATTTCCAGGTCTGGCCCTTAAGTTGATTGCACCCCAGTTGGAGGTTGTACTTCTGGAGCCTGTTGGTAAAAAAAAGGCGTTTTTGAAGGAAGTGGTGAGGGTTTGCGCCATGGGCCAGGTCACGGTGCTCGGCAAAAGGCTTGATGAGTTTGCACACAGCGAACAGGGACAAACTTTCGATATCGTTACGGCGCGAGCGGTTGGTGGCCTCGAATTGCTCGTCCCTGCGGCAAAGAGTTTATTGCGCCCTGATGGGCATTTGTGTCTATGGGTAGGTAGGCAGCAAGTTCAGGGAATTAGAGAAGCAAATTCAGGACTCCAATGGCTGGAACCCGAGGCAATTCCACTTAGTCGGAATCGGCTCATCATGGTGGGAGTTCGAACCGGTCGAGACTGATATTAAGCAATTTATTATCTTATAGATGGAAACATAATGAAAAATTATCTCGTCCATGTTTCACGTGAAACGTCGCAATTGGACTTGCTTTAGGAGCTTCGCTCTGATAGCTTCTCATCCTCTTGTTTTGGTTTGAAGGTGCTATGGGACGTGTTATCGCAATTGCAAATCAGAAGGGTGGCGTAGGGAAGACAACTACGGCCATCAACCTTGCAGCGGCGCTTGCTGCCCAGGACATGTGGACGCTCGTTATTGACTGTGACCCGCAGGGAAATACCACCAGTGGGTTAGGGTTCCCCAAAGATCCCTCTCGACGTTCCCTGTATCACTCCCTGATCCTGGAGACCCCGCTTGCCGAACTTCTTCTTCCGGGACCTGCCGAGGGAATACAGTTGGTCCCATCTGATAAGAATCTGGTGGGTGCCAACGTAGAGCTTGTCGCAAGGCCTGGCAGAGAGCAAATTCTTCGGGAAAGATTGGCTCCCATCCGGGACCGGTTCAATTACACACTGCTTGACTGTCCCCCGGCGCTCGATTTGCTCACCCTTAACGCCTTGGTGGCGGCAGATTCAGTTCTTGTTCCTATCCAGTGCGAATATTTTGCTCTTGAGGGGGTTTCAGAGCTCCTTGACACCCTCATTCGGATTCGTCGGACGCATAACTCCAAGCTGGCAATTGAAGGGATTTTATTGACCATGTTTGATGAGCGAACGAACCTCTCTCACCAGGTTCGGGACGACCTGAAGGACTTCTTCGGCGATCAGGTGTTTGAAACTATGATCCCCAGAAATGTTCGCCTGGCGGAGGCGCCGAGCCACGGAAAGCCTGTGCTTTTGTACGATCCGGACTGCCGTGGGTCAGAAAGTTATATTAATCTTGCTAAAGAGGTTATAAGTCATGACCAGAAAGGCGTTGGGGCGCGGTCTGAACGCCCTGTTGCGGGAAACTGATCCTTCTCCTTCTGCTTCGTCGCTTGACGAGGTGCCGCTAAATCTCATCGATCCCAATCCTTTTCAGCCACGTACACAACTGCCGGAAGCTGCGCTGGAAGAGCTTGCGAATTCCATCCGGTCAAGCGGCCTCATCCAGCCAATCCTAATTCGACCAACCGGAGACCGCTATCAGCTTGTGGCTGGAGAGAGGCGGTGGCGGGCGGCAGCCAAGGCGGGTTTAGAAAAAGTTCCTGCGGTCATACGTGAAATCGCCGACGCTGAAGCATTGGAACTTGCGCTTGCCGAGAATCTCCTGCGCGAGGCGCTAAATCCGCTGGAAATTGCGCGTGCTTATGAGCGGCTTCAGCAGGAGTTCCATCTGACACACGAACAAATCGCAGAACGCCTGGGTGTCAACCGATCGACTGTGACCAACACCCTTCGCCTCCTGGGGCTCTCCCCGGCGGTACAGACGTTGCTGATGGAGGATAATATCTCCGCCGGCCATGCCCGAGCCTTACTGGCAGTGGACTCGCCGCAGATGCAGACCAAGCTGGCACAGGCTGTTATCGAGAAGGGGCTATCCGTCAGGAACCTGGAGAATCTTGTTGCTCCACGAACACGCGCTCAGGGCAGAAAAGAAGGGAAACCGGACCCAAGGGTGGACCCGAACCTTCGGGCGGCCGTGCTTGAGCTGGAACGGGCGCTCGGAACGCGTGTGAAAGTGGTGGGAAGCGAACGCCGGGGAAGAATCGAAATCAGCTATTTTTCCGCGGAAGACCTGAGTAGAATTTATGATCGGATAATCCATAATTAAAGCTTGGTTCACTTTTAGGCATTACTTAAGTAAGAGATGTTATGGCCGGTTGAATTACGGAAAACTCGGAGGACCTAAATGGCGTTGAAGGTGGGTGGAATTTTCCGGGGGCGGTCGGCGGACCCGCTGGGCGAACAGGAACTGGTCGGCCTGCTCGATCCCGGTATTGAGTTCGAAGGCAGGATGACCGTCTCTTCCGGGCTGGTTCGGATCAACACGCACCTGAAGGGCGAGGTCGATTGCGCCGGATCTGTGGTCGTCGCTGAACAGGGCGAAGTGGAAGGAGAAATCCGTACCAGGTTCGTCAGCGTTGCCGGAAAAGTCTCGGGAACTATTCGTGCTTCTGAAAAGATCGAAATCAAGGCGAACGGAGTGGTGTTGGGCGATATCCACACGGCATCCCTTGTGGTCGAGCCCGGCGGATATTTTGATGGCCAGTGCCACATGCCCATTCCCGATCTCTCCTCCCACGCCGCGGAACCGGAAGACGCGAAAAAGAGGGCGTAGCCTGCCTGGGCAGAGGGAGGACCGGAGAGATTCAGCAATGAAGGCACATCCTCCCCTGGCGCCCGGGTGCAGCGCCGCGCGCGAAGCCGCCCTGCGATTGGATATTGCGTCCTCAAAAAGCCGCGGACCCGAAAACGTAGCGGCGCCCGGGCCTTCAATTTTAGACTTCTCATCGACCATGAGTGGCATCCACGATGACGACAGTTGTTATTGGCGGACATTCCCGCAATATCGGAAAAACTTCGGTAATGGCGGAACTGATCCGCCGTGTCCGGCCACCCGAGTGGGCTGCCGTGAAGATCACGCAATATGGCCACGGCGTCTGCTCGCTCGATGGCGAGCGGTGCTCCTGCGACCCGGGCGAACACGGATTCGTGCTGAGCGAAGAGCGCGAACGAAAGGGGCGCGGCGATACGTGCCGATTTCTCCAGGGGGGCGCCCGGCGTTCGCTGTGGCTGCGAGTGCGCCAGGGACAGATTCATCGCGCACTCCCGGCATTGATGCGTGCTTTGCGCCGGGAAGATTGGGTGATGATTGAAAGCAACAGCATTCTGAGCCACATCCAGCCCGCGCTCTATCTGTTTGTCCTCGACCCCAGGAAAAGCGATTTCAAGGCGACGGCCCGCAATCATCTGGCCCGCGCCGACGCGCTCATCACGATTGGGCCTGCCGTCTCCAATCACTCCTGGCCCGATATTGATGCCAGCCGGCTCAGGAGCAGGACGATGTTCCATCTGGCCCGGCCCGATGACATCAGCGACGAGTTGGTCCACTTTGTCCGCCAAAAACTGGCTCTGGTTGAGCCCCGGCATCGCGTGGAAGCATGAAGTGGTTTCTCGGTGGATGCAGCTCATGATGCTTCCATCCCATCCGGTTTCTGTTTATCGCCGTGACACTTCCACAACAGCGTTGTAATCCGGAACGCCGCTTTCATCCAGCCGCTCGGAAGGGATCAGCACGTTGCCTTCCGGCCAGTGGACCTGCAAGCTTCCCGGCTTGATGCGGTCAATCTTCACCCGGCCCCGGAACCGCCCGTACTCATTGCGAAGCACCACCCTATCGCCCGTCCGCAGCGCCAGCCGCGCGGCGTCTTCGGCGGCCATCAGGACGTCCTCCCGGCGCGCCCCGTTCAGCGGATCGAGGTCGTCCTGCACCATGCTGTTGAACTGTTTTCCGCGCCGGGTACTCAACAGAAATTTGCCCTTGGGAACCCGTTCCTGGGGCAACTCGACCGCGGAAAAGTAACCTTTTCCACTAGGGGTTGCAAAACCGTCGGCCAGCAGGCGGGGCCCTCCGTACTGGAAGCTGTCGCCCTTTTTCTTCAGGCGTCCGATGCCGCGATAGGTAGGGCAGAGGCGATCGATTTCCGCCCGAATGTCGCCCGCATCCTTCCACGGGAACGCTTTCGCGGCGCCCTCCGGGTCAAACTGCCGCGCCAGCAGAACGGGAATTTCCCATTCGTCGCGAGCCTCGCCCGGGCGCGGCCCGGGAATCTCTGGGCTGTAGATCACCCGCCGCTCGGTGCTGGTTTCGGTGCCGCCGCCGCGCTGTTCATAGCGGTTGCGGGCGGGCAGCAGCACCACAGTTTCTCCAGGATCGACCAGCATGGTGGGGTTCAGCACAATGTCCTGATGGACTCGCAGGCGCAGGTTGGATAGAGCGTCGCGAACGCGTTCGGGTTCCGGCAGCGTATCCATAAAATTGCCGCCGCTCTGCCACAGCATGTCGATTTCGCCGCGCTCGGCTCCCAGCAGCATCTCCGCAGCCCCCATGCCCTTCCAGGCAGGCGGCCGGAAGCCCCAGAAGTCTTGTCGGGCAAATCGCCAGGAATTTTCTTCGTTCACAGGGAATCCCATCACGTAGGCCGACGGCTGGGCTCCCATTTCGGCGCCGCCCTGCACCCCGCTATGCCCCCGGATGGGCATCAGGCCGGTATGCGGCCTTCCCACGTTGCCGCGCGACAGTTGCAGGTTCACAATGGCGCGCACGTTGTCGCTGCCGAATCGGTGATGGGTAATGCCCATGCTCCACACAAAAACCGCGCTGCGGGCCTTGCCGAAAGCCTGGGCAAAGCGCAGCATGTCCGCCCGCGTGAGTCCTGAGCCGCGCTCCAGGTCTTCCCAGCGCAGGCTGCGGGTTTTCCTTTCGAGGGCCCGCCAGCCGCTGGTGCGGTCGTCGATAAAGTCGTGGTCAACCCAGTTGTTCTCCACCAGGTGTTTCAGCACGCCATAGAAGAAGGGAATATCTCCGCCGGGCAGTACCTGGAAAAAATCGTCTGCGATGCGTGTACCAAAAAGCGCGCTTTCGGCCACCGACGGCACCCAGTAGCGTTCCATGCCGGGTTCGAGATAGGGATTGACCAGCAATACCCTGGTTCCGGCCTTTTTGGCGTAGTAGAGATACTTGGTGGCCACCGGCTGGTTGTTGGCCACATTGGTTCCCACAAAGACCACCAGGTCGCTGCCAATCCAGTCGCTGTAGCTGCAGGTGGCGGCGGCGCAGCCCACCGTGGCCTTCAGCGCCGTGGTGCTGGGAGCGTGGCAGATGCGCGCGCTGGTATCGATGTGGTTGGTGCCGATAAAGCGCGCCACCTTCTGGTGGGCGTAATAGGCCTCATTGGTGAGGCCGCGGGAGGTGAGGTACCAGGCCAGGCCGCGCGGGTCGGTCCGCCGCAGCTTTTCGGCAATCACGGCCAGGGCCTGGTCCCAGGTGACGCGCCGGAAGCCCTTCTCGCCGCGCTGGCGCACCATGGGGACCGCCAGCCGCCCCAGCTTGCGCAGATCCTGCTCCCGCTTGCCCTGCAACGGCCCAAGGTCTTCCAGCAGGCGCCAGTCCATGGCCGGCATGGTATTCAGGCGCAGCAACCGCAGGCGAATGGAGCACAGGTGGATGCCGTCCATGGTCCAGTCGCGCATGCCCGTGGTGCCCAGCGCGCAGCCGTCGCAGCAGCCGTCGTTGAGGATCCGCCAGGCATAACGCAGGCTGTCGCGGTTTTCCCAGATGGTTTCCAGGATTTCCTTGTAGGCGTTCGGGTGCTGCTGGCCGACCCCGTAAGGCGCCAGACTGACCCATTCTTTCGGATTCCAACCCTTCAAAGATTTCTTGCCCATTGATCTGCCCAGGTTGACCGCACATTAAACCACAAATCAGCAGGAAGTGCACCGCCCAAGGCGTGAGCGGCGGCTGGAGCGGCCGGAACGGCACCGGATGGAGGCCGGATGGTCAGTTCAGGCTCGCTTTCAGGTCAGTTTATCGCCCTTATTTGTTTTCAACAACATGGCCTGGATCGTTTTTAGGTTCGTTTTAGGTTCGTTTTTTCCACAGGAACGTGTTTTCAACAACTTCGCAGCTTCGTTTTTAGGTTCGTTTTCGGCTAGTTGAGTAGTCTTTCCCTGTGTTTTCAATAACTTCTCAGGTTCGTTTTTTAAAATAACATCTTTTTTGTCCCACACAATTTTAGTTCCAAACCAATTATTACATCTTTTCAATAACTTAAGGCAAATTTAAAAGTCTGATCAGACCGCCTATTCCTGCTGTCGCAGAACGCGTCCTGCCCGATCCAGCACCGTCCCGAAGAGGGAAATGCCCAGCAAAAAACCACCTTTGGCTCCCCGCCTTCGCACCGCAGCTTTCGTTTTTTCGTGGCCGGGCTTGCCTGGCCCGCGTGCCAAAGCCACACGGCCAGCCCTTCACGAAGAACGACTTGTCAAGGCTACCACGCTAGCCCACGAAAGTCAAGTAAATTCGCCGGGGGGACCGCGAAGTGGCTTGGATGGCGGGAGCTTGCTCCCGCTTTGGAGTGCGGTAGCGCCAGCTACCGCCGTGGAATTAGAGAAGGCGGCGGCAAGCCGCCGCACTCCAAGGCCTGCGGCAGTGTTCAGCGTCTGTTGGGCGCATTACGGCAGCTATGCCTTGCAGATCCAGGAGGTCGGACCTTCAGGTCCGACAGAAAGCAGCAGGCTAGCGGGCTCGGCGAGCCGTCATTCTGAGGAGTCCCGCGGCGCCACATACGTCATTCTGAGGCCGCTTTCTGGCCGAAGAATCTGCTTCTGGCTCTACGCTCATTCTTCAAAGAAACCAGAAAGCAGATTCCTCGTCGCCCCGCAGTGGCGGGGCTCCTCGGAATGACGGTGGCAGAACAGGGCATGACGGTGACGATGGACCGGAAAAACGGGCGAGAGCTGCTTAGTGGTCGAGCCCACGGGCGGGACGCCCGTGCCACAACGGAAATCATGCTTTGGGGTGGGTGCGGTCGTAGACGTCCATGAGTTGCTTGATGGAGACCTGGGTGTACTTCTGGGTGGTGGCGAGGCTTTTGTGGCCCAGCATTTCCTGGATGGCGCGCAGGTCGGCGCCTTCGGCCAGCAGGTGCGAGGCGAAAGCGTGGCGCAGCGAGTGGGGGCTGACGTTGACATTCACGTTGGGACTGTACGTTCGCACATATCGCTTGAGAATGCGGTCGATGGAGCGCGTGGTGAGCCGCCGGCCGTAAACATTGAGGATCAGCGCGGAGCTGCCCGTGCGGGTTTCGCGCAGCAGACTTTCGCGGGCGGGCAGGTAAGCCTCGATCGCCCTCTTGGCTTTGGAGCCGAAGGGAACGATTCTTTCCTTGTCGCCCTTGCCGCGCACCAGCACGAAAGAGTCGCCAAAGTTGACGCTGCGCAAGTCGAGCCCCGCCAGCTCGCTGACGCGCAGGCCGGAAGCGTAGAGCATTTCCAGGATGGCGCGGTCGCGCAGGATGGCCGGGTCGCCGTTCTGGGCGGCATCGGACACGCGGTCGAGAAAGGTGTTCATCTCTTCCTCGGTCATGATGCGCGGAAGCTTCTTCTCGAGCTTGGGGGTCGAAACGCCGGCGGCGGGATTTTCAGCAATCAGGCGTTCCCTGGCGAGAAATTTGAAGAACGCCCGGATGGCCGCCAGCTTGCGCGCGATGGACGATTTTTGCTCCTGCATCTGGAAAAGGTGTGACAGGAAGGCGCGAATCCGGAGTGCGTTCACCTCATTCAAATCCACTGAAGCGTTTTTGTCCTTCCCCGCCAGAAAATCGCGGAACTGGACGAGGTCGCTGTGATAGTTGCGGATGGTGTGCGGCGAAGCGTTCCGCTCGTACTTCAGATACTGGATGTAGCGCTCAAGCAGTTCGTTCATAAGGCTTGTGCCGGATTCACTTCCTGGCCCGGATTATTCATCACGCAGCAGAGCCGCGTGAAAGGGCACGAGTTTTGTGAAAGGGCACGACTTCAGTCGTGCCGGTAAAGCGCCTCAAAAGTTCCTATCCGGGCTTCAGCCCCTGAACGGAACGCCCAAGGCGCCGGAATTCTCAGCGGCTAAAGCCGCCTGCTTCGAGCCGACTCTTTGGCACGACTAAAGTCGTGCCCTTTCGCAAAACCAAACTACAACAAATGCGTAGCGGCATCGTGGACCGCACAACTAAAGTCGTTCCCCTTCTTCCTTTTCATGGCAACATCCGCCGGTTCATGAGCAGTCCGGGTTAGGTACTGACAATCATCGCGCCGGAATCGGTCGGCGGCGACACCGGCACTACGCTCTCGAGCCACGGCTGCAAATCCCGTAGCGCCCGCTCGCACTGTTTTTCGCGGCGTGCGCGGCGGTCTCGCGCCACCTCTTTCGGCAGGCCATCCATGGGCGGCAGAAGATCGAAGGCAATGTTTGCGGGCTGATAATTCTGCGGGCTGGCGTGAGTGACGTAATGGACCAGCGAGCCCAGCGCCGTCGTGCGCGGCGGCGGCGCAAAAGCTTCCTGCCGCACCCGATGGGCGAGAGCCATGCCGGCCAGCAGGCCTGTGGCGATGCACTCCGCGTAGCCTTCCACGCCCGAGAGTTGCCCGGCGATAAAAACCTGCTGATGGGCGCGAAAGCTCAGATCGGGACTGAGCAGCCTGGGCGCATTGATGTAAGTATTGCGGTGGATCTGCCCGTAGCGCAGGAATTCCGCGTTCTCGAGGCCCGGAATCAGGCGCAGGATTCGCTTCTGCTCGGGGAATTTCAGGTGGTTCTGGAAGCCTACAAGGTTGTAGCTGGAGGTGCGCAGGTTTTCCGTTCGAAGCTGCACCAGGGCGTAAGGCCGCCGGCCGGTGCGGGGATCAACAAAACCCACGGGACGCATGGGGCCAAAGCGCAGCGTGTCAACTCCGCGGCGCGCCAGCTCTTCGATGGGCAGGCAGGATTCAAAGTATTTCACATCTTCAAACTCGTGCGCCTGCACCGCCTCCGCGCTCCTCAAGGCTTCGTAAAAGGCGAGATATTCGTCCTTCGTCATGGCGGAGTTCAGATAATCGTCGCCGCCTTTCCCGTACCGCGAGGCGCGAAACAGGCGGTCCTGGTTCAGAGTGTCGGCATCGACAATGGGGCTGATGGAATCGTAAAAAGCCAGGCTTTCGGTGCCGGTCAGGCGCTGAAGGCTTTCGGCCAGCCGGTCGGATGTGAGCGGCCCTGTGGCGACGAGCGTGAGACCGTTACCGGGGATTTCGGTGACTTCCTGGCGGCGCAAGGTGATGAGCGGATGCTGGTCGATGGCGGCCGTGACGGACGCGGAAAATCGCCCGCGGTCGACGGCCAGCGCCGAGCCGCCCGGGACGGCGCATTCATCGGCCAGGCGCAGCAGCAGTGAACCCGCGCGGCGCATCTCTTCCTTCAGCAGCCAGGAGGCCGCTCCGGGAGCGTTGGACTTCAGCGAGTTGCTGCAAACCAGCTCTGCCAGCCGGTCCGACTTGTGGGCGGGCGTCGGGCGCAGCGGGCGCATTTCGCAAAGCGTGACACGCACCCCGCGGCTGGCCAGCTGCCAGGCCGCTTCGCTGCCCGCCAGACCGCCTCCGGCAATGAGGATTTGATCTTCCATTGGTCGCTTGAATGATTATAGCAACCCATGCGGACGCCGGTTTGTGGGGCGTGCCCTTTTCTGAAGTATCTTTGTACCCTCTGCGGGCCAAATGACCTGACACAGAGGGCACAGAGATTTCAAGAAACGGTGCACACAGAGGAAGGCCGTTGACGTCCAGCGGCGAATGGTGTGCGACAGGCGCTACGGCCGCACGCCCGGAATGCTGAGCTCGATGCGATAGACGCTGCTGCTGGCGGTGACGTAAAGTGTCTTGCCGTCCGGGCCTCCCCAGGCGCAATTGGCCGCCCTTTCCGGAAGCTTGAGGCCGCCGATATGCTTGCCTTCAGTCGAAATGATCCAGATGCCGCCGGGCCCGGAGCCGTAAAGGTTTCCCTTTTCGTCCACCTTGATGCCGTCGGGGCCGCCAATGCCCTGGCTGGCATCGGCCTTGCAGAAGACCTTGCCGTTTGTCACCAGGCCGCTGGGCTTGACGTCGTAGCGCATCCAGACCATGTTGTCGGGATCGGAGACGGCGATGTAGAGATACTTTTCGTCGGGCGAAAAGGCGATGCCGTTGGGCCGGGTAAGGTCCTTGATGACCAGCTGAAGATGGCGATTGTCCGGAGGCGCGCCCGGCTTGTGCGCGGTTGCGTTCGGCAGGCGATAGACGCCGTTGAACGGCAACTCCTTCAGCGGATCTTTATCGCTCTGGGTCGGCAGGCCGTAAGGCGGATCGGTAAAGTAGAGCGCGCCGTCCGATTTGTAGACCAGGTCGTTGGGACTGCTCAGCCGCTTGCCCTGGTAGCGATCGCACAGCACGGTGAGTTTGGCTCCGGGTTCGAGCGATTCCAGCCGGTAGATTTCGCGGCGGGCGTGGCCCGCGACGGTGAGACGCCCGTCTTTATCCACGGTCATCCCGTTTGAGCCGGGTTCCGGCCCCGGATAAGGCTTGGTTCCCTGGTAGCCGCTGGGATGGAGAAAAACCGAAGCATCCTGGCCGGGAATCCACCGGATGATGCTGTTGTGATGAATCGCGGCAAAGAATAGGTCGCCGCTGTGAGACCAGACGGGACCCTCCGTCCATTCATAACCACTGGCGACTTTCTCCACTTTGGCCCCCTGGGGGATGATGGCATCAATCGCCGGATCGAGCCGCACGATGGAGCCGATTGTTGGAGAAGACGGCTGTTCCGCCTGCTTCGGCGCTTCCTGCTGAGAACAGCCGGTCAAGAGACCCAGCAAACACAATGTGACGATCCAAAGCGTTTTCATGCGGGCGATTCTACTCCCGCGGTTGAGTGAAAGCAAACAGAAGTCGCAGGAAAATTGACTCGGCAAGGACTGGTCTGTAAAAGGCCCACGGTCAGACGAGCACTGACCGTGGCCACTATTGAAGAAGAGTAGATTTGATTACCTGAATGCCCAGGCGGACTGGCCCTACTCCACCGTACGCTCGTACTTGCAGCTTTCATTGCGGCAGTAGCGTGTGATGTCCCCGGTCTTCTTGTCGGTTTTCTCCAGCAGGATCGGCGAGCCGCAATCCGGGCAGGGTTCGGCCACGGGCTTTTCCCACACGGTAAATTTGCAGTCGGGATAGCGCGTGCAGCCGTAAAAAATTTTGCGGCGCTTGGTGCGGCGAACCACGATTTCGCCGCTGCAACCCGGCTCCGGACAGGGAATGCCCAGCGTCTCCCGCTTGACGAACTTGCAGGTGGGATAGTTGCTGCAGGCGACGAACTCGCCGAAGCGACCGTGCTTCTTCACCAGGTTGTTGCTGCACTCGGGACACTTTTCGTCCAGGGGAACATCGCCCACGGCGGTGGCTGCGCCTTCCTTTATCACAATCTTCTTGGTGTTCCGGCACTCGGGATAGCCGGTGCAGGCCATGAAGTAGCCGAAGCGGCCGCGCTTCAGGGCCATCGGCTTGCCGCATTTTTCGCAGGTCTGCTCCGGAACCTCGGGAGCGGTGGAAGGCGTTCCATATTTCGCGGCCAGATCCGGCGGCAGGTCGCTGGTGCTTTTGCAATCCGGGTAGCCGGTGCAGGCCAGGAACTGGCCACTGCGTCCCATACGGATTTTCATAGGCTTCCCGCACTTCTCGCATTTGACGTCGGTGGGAATGCCCTCGCCTTTCAGGTCCACCATCTCGTGCTCGGCCGTCTGAAGGTCCTTCTTGAATTTGTCGTAGAATTCGGTCAGGGCTCCGGTCCAGGCGAGTTTGCCGTCCTCAATTTCATCCAGTTCTTCTTCCATGCGCGCCGTGTAGGCAATGTCGAAGATACCTGTGAAGCTCTTGATCAGCAGATCGTTCACCACCATGCCGAGTTCGGTGGGCAGGAAACGTCCCTGGAGCTTTTCGACGTAATCGCGATTCTGGATGACCGAAAGGATGGAGGCGTATGTTGAAGGCCGCCCGATACCCTTTTCTTCCAGCACCTTCACCAGCGTCGCCTCGTTGTAGCGTGGCGGCGGCTCCGTAAAGTGCTGTTCGGGCAGAAGCTCGATCATTCGCAATACTTCATCCTTTTCGACTGCAGGAAGCCGTGATTTTGCCTCATCGTTTTCGTCGGCAGGCTTATCGTCCTGGCCTTCTTCGTACACGGCGCGGAAGCCTTTGAATTTTTCCACCGATCCAGTGGCGCGCAGCAGATAATTGCCGGCGGCAATGTCGATGGTGGTCTGGTCAAAGACCGCGGGGTTCATCTGCGAGGCGACGAACCGCTGCCAGATCAGGCGGTAGAGCTTGAGTTCGTCGGCGGAAAGCTGCCCGCGGAGCGAGTCGGGCGGGCGGTCCATTGACGTGGGGCGGATGGCTTCATGGGCGTCCTGGGCGCCCTTCTTGCTCTTGTACCTGATGGCCTGTTCCGGCAGATACTCGTCGCCGTAAGTCTTCTTGACGTAAGCCCGTACGGCTTCAAGAGCGCTCTCCGCAACCCGGGTCGAGTCCGTGCGCATGTAGGTGATGAGGCCCACGGGGCCTTCGCCGAGGTCGATGCCTTCATAAAGTTTCTGGGCCAGCATCATGGTCTTCTTGGCGGTGAAGCGGAGCTTGCGCACGGCCTCCTGCTGAAGCTTGCTGGTGATGAACGGAGGCACCGGAAACTTGCGCCGCTCTTTCGTTTCAACGGAACTCACCTGGTAGCTGGCGCTATCAAGGGCTGCGCGATGGGCATCGGCGGCGGCCTGGTCGGGGATTTCGAGTTCCTTGCCCTGGAACTTCAGCAGGCGGGCCTCAAACGGCGGAGGGTTCCTGCCTTCGAGTTTGGCGCCAATCGTCCAGTATTCCTTTTTGATAAAGGCCTGAACTTCCCGCTCGCGTTCAACAATCAGGCGCAGAGCCACGGTCTGCACGCGCCCGGCGGAAATGCCGCGCCTCACCTTGTCCCACAGCAGCGGGCTGACCTGGTAGCCGACCAGCCGGTCCAGAACGCGCCGCGCCTGCTGGGCATCGACCAGGTTGGTATCAATCTCCTGAGGATTTTCGAATGCTTTTTGGATGGCTTCGCGCGTGATTTCGTTGAAAAGAACCCGGTAGAACTTGATCTTTTTGGAATCCAGCAATTCGCGCAGATGCCAGCAGATGGCCTCGCCTTCGCGGTCAGGGTCAGCGGCCAGGTAGATCGTATCCGCGCCTTTGGCGGCGGATTTCAGCGACTTGATCGTCTCCTTTTTGCTGGGAATCATTTCATAATTCGGCTTGAAATTGTTATTCAGGTCCACGCCCAGTTCCTTCTTGGGAAGGTCCATGACGTGTCCCATCGAGGCCTTGACGGTGAAACCGGAACCCAGATACCGGTTAATCGTTTTGGCCTTAGCCGGTGATTCGACGATAACTAGTGATTTACCCATAACTTAACAACCTATGCCCGCATCCATCCTGCCTGACCCGCTCTTCCTTTAGATGCCATTATCTTGAGCTTGTTACTGTCCATCATAGCTTACGGATGAAATTTTTGCCCGGCAACTGCCGAACCAGGCCGCTCATTTCCAGCTCGAGCAGGACCTGCATTACCTGCGACTGGGGCAGCGCGACCGAGCCCAGGATCGCATCCACAAAGAGCGCTTCATCCACCCGCAGAGCCGCAAAAACCTTCTTCTGCTCCGGCGTCAGAGACTCCTCAAAGAGCCTGCCGGAATCTGCAACACCTTGCCCATCATCCGATGCCTCGCCGGAGGGGAGAAGTTGCATTCGGACCTCGGGCGGAAACTCCTCAACCATGTCCATCCACTCGCCCACCAGCTTGGCGCCCTGCTTGATCAGGTGGTTGGGGCCAAAGCTTTGGGCGGAAGTAATGTTGCCCGGCACTGCAAAAACCTCCCGGTTGTGTTCAGCGGCCAGCCGCGCCGTGATCAACGAACCGCTGTACTCGCTGGCCTCGACCACCAGAACGCCCAGTGACAGCCCGCTGATTACGCGGTTGCGAATGGGGAAATTCTCGGGCGTCGGCCCCGTTCCCAACGGAAATTCCGAAATGACGGCCCCGGATTCCGCAATTCTGTCTGCCAGACGCCTGTTCTCTTTGGGATAGATCCCGTCCATACCTCTGCCTTGCACCGCGATCGTCCTTCCCTTGGCCTCAAGCGCCCCGTGGTGAGCTGCGGAGTCAATACCCCGGGCCAGTCCGCTGACAATGACCATGTTCCGCTCCGCCAGGTCGCGGGCCAGCCGCCGCGCAACCTGCAATCCGTAGGCTGAAGCTCGCCGCGAGCCCACAACGGCCAGACAGTGCCCGGAAAGCACTTCCACGTTTCCCTTGACGTAGAGAACAAGCGGCGGATCTTCAATCTGCCGCAGCAACGGAGGATAAGCCGGATTTTCGTAATCGACCAACTGGCAGCCGGCCTTTTCCGCCGCCTCTATTTCCTCTTCGGCTTCTTTCACCCCCGCCTGAGCAAAAACTGATTGGCAGACGACTGCGGGAAGCCCGGAAGCTTCGAGTTCTGTCAGAGATGCCATGTAGGCGGCCTTGGGGGAACCAAAGTGGCCTACCAGCTTGTGGATCCCGCGAACTCCCAGCCCCTCGATGCGCGAAAGTCCAACCCAATACACGGTATCGCTGTCCATGAATGCTCTCTGGCGCTTTGGTGTCGCACCGCTGCTTTCCAGCGTTCGGACCGTCATTGACCGATGTGCTAAGTATTGCCCCAATAAAATTGCAGGAGCGGCGACAAAAGGCAAGCCTTTTTGTAAATTTATGAGCAGGCGTGACTTGTAGACGGGTGCGCCAGCCACGTCGTAGTCCTTACAGTCTCTAGCCAGGACTCCTGGATCGGAAATCACTCGGGGCGGTGAGTTCCACCGATGGAGGATCCGCCCGCCGTTCCGTCCCAGGCTCGTTTTCAGGATTTTTCACCCTGCAACCGCGCAGTCGCACCTCCTGCAGCCGTGTGATTCATGTCATTGCGTTAGCGTTCAAAAAGGGTGATAAAGGAGAAGGAGAGTAGAAGCGGGATCGCGCTGGTACCTCCGCGTGCGAGGGCAACGGCAACAGGCAACACAAGCGGAATGCACGGCGCAACGCCAGCCTCGCACCGGGAAAGGGGAATGGTTGACATGGCACATCCAGAGCATGGAATAAGCCTTGAGCAGCTCATCGAGCAGCAGATAGGCCGCTGGGAACTGGCCCGCCATCGTAAGGCGTATCGGGAACGCCCGGGTCGAGGCAAACTGGGGCGGCTCTACTTTGGTCCTTATCTGTTGATTTCTCGCTACAAGGGAGCGGGTGGCCGCCAGGTGGCAAACCTGATCGGGCAGCGCCTGGGCTGGCAGGTTTTTGACCGCCAGATTGTTGATGCCATCGCAGAACGCACACAGATGCGCCAGCAACTGGTGGAAACCCTCGACGAGAAAACACGCGGCGGGCTGGAAGAGTTTCTTCGCCAGGTCCTGACCACTGAAATCGGTTCCACGGATTACCTGCTTCACCTTCGGCAGGTGCTGCTGACCCTGGGGCAGCAGGGTGACGTGGTGATCGTCGGCCGGGGCTCCGAATACATCTTGCCCGCACAATTCGGACTCCGCGTCAGTATGGTGGCGCCGTTTGATGCGCGCGTGGAGCGCATTACCAGGGCGGAGGGGCTTACGCCTGAGGCTGCGAATCCCCTGGTGGCGAAAGTTGACCAGGAACGGAAAGATTTTATCCACAGCCACTTCCAGGAGGGCGCGTACGATCCTGTGAATTATGATCTTGTGGTCAACACGGGATCGCTGACTGTGGAGGGAACGGCAGAAATTGTGCTGGCCGCGCTCAAGCAGAAGCTGGGCGTAGTGCAACCCTCCGCGGCCGCCGGTTAGCCGGACTCTGACGGCAGCTTGTTCCGCAAGTAATCACCTCAGCAGACCGCGCGTTCGGAACCAGTTGGCGAGCAGCGTGGGCCAGAGGGAAAGCGCCGCGTGCGTCGGCGCCAGTCCCACGCCGTGCTGGCCTGGCTCAAAGATGTGCATCTCCGCCGGAACGTGGTTCTTGCGCAGAGCCAGAAAGAACAACACGCTGTTTTCGCAGGGAACGGTGGTGTCGTCGTCCGTGGAAAACAGAAACGTAGGGGGCGTTTGCGGCGTCACCTGCAGTTCATTTGAAAGGTAGCGCACCAGCTTGGGATCGGGATGGTCGCCCAGCAGGTAATGCATGGACCCTTTGTGGACGTAAGGCGTAACAAACGAAATCACCGCATAGGACAGAACCATGAAGTCAGGCCGGCAGCTCACCCCGTCAATCGGGTCAGTCGCCTGGGGTTTGCCTTTGTCAAAGTGCGTGCCGACGGTTGAAGCCAGATGCCCGCCGGCGGAAAATCCCCAGATGCCGATGCGATCGGGAGCGATGCCGTAATCTTTGGCGTGGTAACGGACGTACCGCATGGCGCGCTGGCCGTCCCACATCTCCATCGGGTGATGATAGCGCGGCCCCAGCCGGTACTTCAGAACGAAAGCGGCAATGCCGATAGAGTTGAGCCACTCGGCGATGTCGGTTCCTTCTTTCTGCATGGCCAGATTCACGTAGCCCCCGCCCGGGCAAACCACCACGCCGGTGTGGACGGCCTTTGCCGGGTCGGGCAGATAGATGGTGAGGGTGGGCCGGTCCTCCGGTTTGTCGCCCTTCGCGCCGGGGGCTCCGTTGGGCCAGAGCAACACGATCTGGTGAGTTGCCGCCTGAGAAATTCCGGCAGTGAGAATGATCAATAAAATTGCGACAGCCGCTTTTCTCAATTCACAACCTCCTTGGGGTCGCCGATCAGAGTTTTATCTGCCCGGCAGGTGGCTGAAAATCCCAGCCCGCGCTGCCGTGCCGGTCCCGCAGAGCGGGAAGGGGTGCTGCCTTATTGGCCTTGGTGACGATAGTACAGATACTTTGCCGTGCGGTATATCGCCGGGCGGCTTGTCAGCAATTCGCTAATTGCTCGACCGGGTGTGAACGGCAGGCGTGGGAAGAGAAGCGCAGGATTCCCGCTTGATAATTTCAGTCGGAATGGTGACCTGCCGGGGCGGAAGGTCCGGATCTGCAATGCGGCTGAGAACCAGTTCCACCATCTGGCTGCCCAGAAGTTCAGGAAATTCCCTGATGGTGGTAAGCGGCGGGCTCAGCAAGGACCCAAACGTGTCATTGCAGGCGACCACGCTTAAATCACCGGGGATCTGTTTGCCCGCTTCCTTGGCGGCCCGATAAACCCCGCGCGCGGCGGGATCTGTTCCGGCAAAAACGGCGGTCACCATCTGGCCGCCTCCCAGGATTGATTTGCCTGCAAGGTAGCCCACTTCCTCCTCGTCTTGCGAGTAAAACTCGCTCAGGCGCGGCGGCAGTCCCGCGTCCTTCATGGCCCGAGAATATCCGCTGTAGCACCGGGCAAACCAGGGGAGCTTCGTGTTGCCTACAAACCAGATGCTGCGGTGGTTGAGGCTTTGCAGGTAGCGGGTCAACTCATACGCGCTCTGGAGGTCGTTGGAGTAGGCAACGTCATAATCCACATGCCCCGTTTCACGCAACAGAAGATTGTTGCCCAGCGCCGCGAAGGGAATCCCGCGATGCTTCAAGGCAATCAGAAGGTTCTCCGAGTGCGTTCCGCCCAGGATGGCGGCTCGAATAATGTCGCGCCTTCGCAAGACCTGGGGGAAACGCAGTTCTTTCCAGGGAACGCTGGGCTGGTAATTATAGGAGAGGAAAATGGCGTCCCAACCGTGCGAGGTGCAGTAGTCCTGTGCGCCGGCCAGAACTCTGGAGTGAAACATATGCAGCATGTGCCGATTGCCGAGGACGAATGCAACCGTTCTGGACCTTGTGGTGTCCTGAAGATTGATTCCAATTTCGACAGCCGCTTTCCTCACTCGATCCTGAAGCTCCTGGCTGACGCGCGCCGAACCATTCAGGATGCGCGAAACCGTCGCTACACTCACGTTGGCGCTGTTGGCAAGTTCCTGTACCCTGAGTTTCCCAGCCATAGTACTAACCCCTTCATTAAGTCTTTGTTGGCTCCCTGTTCCACGTTCCCGTCCGGCGGTCATGACATGATTTTGTCTGAAAGAAGGTACCAGAAAATTTGCTAAAATGCATGTTTTTTCGTAATTCGGCCAGCTTGCCTTCAAATCCTGAAATTAGGTGTAAAGCTTGCTACGGGAAAGGATTTAATAGCAATTCAAGCACTTCCAAGGCTTCTCTGGCTGCCAGCGGTTGTGCGCTGTGAATATTTTCTTAATAGATACGCAAATTCACCTTGACCATTCCTGCTAAAACTGGTAAATAAACGGGCGAGGTTGCCTCTTCAGGAGAGTCCGGTCATACGCGGTTTCGGAGAGCCGAGTTGCGACTTTGATCAGTTCTCGTGCTATTATCCCGTCACGGTATGCATTTTTTCATGATGGGAAATCCTGCGTGGGACGCCTGGCGGCGTCTTTGCTGCATTTTATGCCGGGGACCGTCGTGGCTGCAAGAACACCGCCAGGCCGGAAGTTCGAAATCTTAGCGATGCGGAGGTTCATTACAGCGATGAAGCATGGAATGGGATGGGTTCTATTCGTGCTTGCGGGCCTTTTGTGTGTTTGTTCCCCGGCCGCAGCGGGAGCTGCTGAGCCCGTACACTTCGAGCGGCAGGGTAACGAGATCCACGTGACGATCGGCGGCAAGCCTTACACGACTTATTACTTTAATCCTGACGTTGCCAAGCCGTACCTGCAACCTCTACGAAGCGCGAAGGGAAACATTATTACGCGCGGCTATCCGATCGGGAACACGATTCCCGAGGCTAACCTCCATGACCGCTCTCTTGAGCCTCATCAGCGGCCGCTTTACTTTGATCATGGTGACATCAACGGGCTGGACTTCTGGAGCGAGGAAGCCTTTAACAAATTTTATGGCCGGGGCGGGCACGGCCGTGCTTACGGACGCATGGTGTTCCGCAAGCTCGACGAAATGCGCGGCGGGCCTGGCTCGGGAACCATCCAGGCTGAATTTGACCTGATTTCGCCCAACAAGCGGGTGATCGCCACCGAGACACAGACCTTTAATTTCCGTGGCGACGGAGACACCCGGACTATCGACTGCCAGTTTGTGATCCATGCAGGCCCGAACCCGGTGGTGTTTGGCGACACCAAGGAGGGAACGTTCGGGATTCGGCTTGCTCCGGAGCTGGATTCTCCCCCGGCGCAAATGATTGACTCGAAGGGCGCGGAAGGCGAAAAAGGCATCTGGGGGACCCGCGCAAACTGGGTGAACTACGACGGAACCATCAACGGCGAGAATCTCGGGATTGCCGTCTTTGACAGCCCGCGAAGCTTCCGCCATCCCACCTACTGGCATGCCCGCGGTTACGGCTTGTTTGCCGCAAACCCGTTCGGCTTGAGTTTTTTCACCCGGGACCCGCTGCAGGATGGCAGCTATACCATCCATGAAGGCAAAAGCCTGCTTTTCCGCTACCGTGTTTTCATTCACGACGGCGATTACAAACAGGCCGACGTGGCCGGCGCCTACCACAAGTACGCCGGGCAGGAGCAGTGAGGCAGCGGTAACTTTTCATCCTGGAACCCATTATGACGAAAGGGGACGGCATGTCAGAAGAAACCAGGAAACCTGAGGTGAGCCGCCGTGATTTTCTCAAGAAAGGAATGGGAACGACGGCAGGCCTTGCTGCGCTCAGCAGCATCAGCTTCCTCACTCGCCCGGAAAAGATTTTCGGGGCGAATGATCGTGTTCGTGTGGCCATCTGCGGAGTGCACGGCCGTGGTTTCGACCACGTCCAAAACTACGCCAAGATCCCCAATGCGGAAATCGCCGCTATTTGCGACATAGATGACAACGTAATGGGCCAGCGTGTGGCGGAAATGGAAAAAATGGGGATGCCCAAGCCAGCGACGTATTACGACGTGCGCAAGCTGCTTGAGGACAAAACGATTGACGCTATTTCCATTGCCACGCCGAACCACTGGCATTCCCTGATGGCCATCTGGGGCTGCCAGGCCGGCAAAGACGTCTATGTTGAAAAGCCCTGCTCGCACAACATTTGGGAAGGCCGCCAACTGGTGACCGCCGCCACCCGGTACAACCGGATCGTTCAGCACGGGACGCAGTCACGATCCAGCAAAACGGCGCGAGAAGCGGTTGAGCGGGTCCACAAGGGTGAGATCGGAGACATCTACCTGAGCCGCGGTTTGTGCTACAAGTGGCGTGACACCATCCGTCGCGCCCCCGTGGCACCCGTCCCCGCCGGAGTACACTACGACCTGTGGACGGGGCCGGCTCCGGAGCATGCCTTCACGCACAACCGGTTCCACTACAACTGGCACTGGTTCTGGTGCTACGGGAATGGCGACCTGGGCAACCAGGGGATTCACCAGGTGGATGTGGCGCGCTGGGGCCTGGGGCTCGGCTTTCCAAATCGGGCCAGCGCCGTGGGCGGCCACTTTATGTTCGACGACGACCAGGAAACTCCCAACACCCTAAACTGCGCCTTCGAATATGACATGCCGGACGGCAAGACCCGCATGCTGGAATTCGAGGTCCGCCACTGGATCACCAACGGTGAAGCGACGGTTGGCGCCGGCCATAAGCCGGAAGCCGCCGGAGACCATCCTAAGCTGGGACCGTCTGCCGGAACCCACAACGCAATTGGGAACCTGTTTTACGGTCCAAAAGGTTACATCGCACTCACCGATGGCGACGAGCCCGAGAATTACAAGACATGGCTGGGTAAAGGACAAGAGCCCGGCCCGCAGGGCCAGTACAATGACGATGAGGTTGTCCATTTCCAGAATTTCATCGATTGCGTCATCAGCCGCAAGAAGGAGAATCTGAACGCGCCCATCGAGGAAGGACATATGTCCTGCGCGCTGGTGCACCTGGCGAACGCTTCTTATCGTCTCAAGCGCACGGTGAATTTCAACCCCGACACACAAGAGGTGATTGGAGACGAAGAAGCGGCGGAACTGGTGCGGGACGGCGACCGGGGCTATCGGGCTCCGTTTACCGTTCCTCAAGAGGTCTGAAAAAGGGCGCCCCCCGGGGTTGCCACAGTTTGATCGAATGGTAAAATGCCTCTGGCCAGGATTCATTAAAGCTCCAGGAAGGAAGCGCCTGCCGGCTGGGGGCGGGAATGGGTGCGGGGATTTTTCTCGTCCAACAGGCCACTGCCGGTGGAGACTGTTCCTGGTCTGGAGAGTGCCTGACGCAGGGATCAGGCCATTCACAACCGAAGGGTAAGAATGTTCAGGAGGGAACATGAAGAAGTTTAGCCTGCTTTTTGTTGCGCTGGTGTGCCTCTGTGTTTGCGGCCCGCTTCTGGCGCAGTCGGCCCAACCCAGGATTATCGATGGGCACGTTCACTATAACGGCGACCCGACTTTTCTGCAGAAGTTGCTGCAAAAACTGGACTCGGTGGACGGAATGGCCTTTCTCCTCGTTCCTCCGGATGAAATGGATACGGCCGTGCCATTCATTCAAGCGCACCCGGACCGCCTGATCGGTTTCGCGGAAATCGACATGGACAGTTCCCATGCGGTCGAAGATATTGACATCGCCCATGAAGCCGGATTTCGCGGCATCGGTGAACTGGAGTACGTCAAGAACAATTACGATGACCCGATTTATTTTCCAATTTACAAGCGGGCTGAAAAGTATCACATGATTGCGTTGTTCCACACGGGAATCGTGAACCGGGAACATCCGAACGTTTCCACCAACGTCAGCATCGCCCGCATGCGGGTCACCCAGCTGGACCTGATCGCCAGAATGTTTCCGAAGCTCACCATTGTTGCCGCCCATATGGGCAATCCTGATTACGCCTGGGCGGCCGAAATCGCCCGCTGGAACCCGAACGTTTATGTGGACCTTAGCGGATCGTCCCTGATCAAGAAGCAGAACGATTACACCTTTTTCAAATCCATTTTCTGGTGGTCAGGCATTGTGAGCCCTCATACGCCCAAATCTGCGCATAGCGCTTTTGAAAGGCTGGTCTTCGGCTCTGACGTGTTTGGCGGAGACCTGCCGGAGTTTGACCGCGAACTGAAGCGCTACCATGAGATGCTCGATGCCTGCGACGTCCCGAAGGAGGCACAGGAATACATCTTCAGTGGAACGCTGTGGCACATTCTCCAACAACAGAAGGAAGCTGCAAGATCGAACTGAACAGCACATCCCGCGGGGGTTTCCGGGCCTTTCTTCCGGATGGAATTTCAGCAGACGCGTGAAGCCCGCCGTGGGTCGTATCAACTTATTTGTAGAGGAACTAAGGAGTCACTTTCATGAGCAAAAACGGAATCATCCGCTCTCTTCAGGTTGGAAAACTGAAGGTGGAGGCGTACGAAAGCACCGAGGCAATGGGCAAGGCTGCGGCCGAGTCTGCCGCCGAGAGCCTGCGTGCTTTGGCAGCACAGAACGACGTGGTGGGCGTGATTTTTGCCACCGGGGCGTCCCAGATGGCGACGCTCGAGGCGCTTACCTCGATTCCTGGATTGCCCTGGGAAAAAGTTGTGGGTTTCCATATGGACGAGTATCTGGGCATTCCTGACGATCATCCGGCTTCGTTCCGCCGTTATCTGCGGGAGCGGCTGACCAGCAAGGTGAAGATGCGCCAGTTTTACGGCGTTGACGGCACCAGCGGCAATCCCGAAGAAACCTGCCGGAAATACGCCGACCTGCTGCGGGAGCACAATCCGCAACTGTGTCTGCTGGGGATCGGCGAAAACGGACACCTGGCGTTTAACGACCCGGCCGAGGCGGACTTTGAAGATCCCACCGATATCAAGATTGTTTCGCTCGACGCGGATTGCCGGCAGCAGCAGGTGAACGAAGGATGGTTTCCGAATCTGGCCGCGGTTCCCACGCAGGCGATCACTTTGACGATCCCGACGTTGCTCCGCGTGCCGCGATTGATTGCGACGGTCCCCGGCGAGCGGAAAGCGCACATCGTCCACCGGACGCTCACCGAAGAGATTTCAACCCTCTGCCCGGCGACGATTATGCGAAAGCACCCCGATACCACGGTCTATCTGGACCCGGCCTCGTCCACCGAGTTGCCGCAATAGGGGGTCCCGCGGCGGGAAATTTTCCGCCTGCAGTTTGAAGCGCATGCGAGATGCCATGAATCCCAAACCGATTAAGCGCCTGCGGTGGTTTATCGTCTGGACGCTTTTCTGCTCCACGGTCATCAATTACATCAACCGGCAGACCCTTTCCGTCCTGGCTCCCGTCCTCATGCAGCATTTTCACATGACGCATGAGGACTACGCCTACGTCGTGTCGGCGTTCCAGGTTTCCTATGCGGGAATGTGGCTCATCGGCGGCATCATTATTGACATCATCGGCACGCGGCGCGGGCTGACCCTGGCCATGATCTGGTGGTCGATTTCCAGCATGTTGAATTCGATGGCGACTTCCGTGTTTTCGCTTGCCGTCTTTCGCTTCATGCTGGGAATCGGCGAAGGTTTCAACTGGCCGGGCGCCAGCAAAACGGTGGCAGAGTGGTTCCCGGCGGAAGAACGCGGCCTTGCCGTCGCTATCTTTGACAGCGGGTCCAGCGTTGGTGCTGTCATCGCGCCGCCTTTCGTCGCCTTTATCGCCTATGAGTTTGGATGGCGTTACTCTTTTGTGGCCGCCGGCCTTCTGGGGTTCATCTGGCTCATTCCCTGGCTGTATTTTTACCACCCCTTCAACTCTCATCCCCGGCTGGGCGAGGAGGAGCGAAAATTCATTCTTGAGCGCCGGGGTACGCCGGTGGCGTCGGTCCTGAAAGGCTCGAAACGCTGGCTGGCCCTGCTGAAGGAAAGGAATGTCTGGGGCATCGTGCTGGGGCGTTCGCTGACCGATCCGATCTGGTGGTTTTACGTTTTCTGGCTCCCGGCGTACCTGAGCGAAGTGCGCGGATTCAGCCTGAAAGATATCGGTGCGTTCGCGTGGATCCCTTTTCTCGCCGCTGATATTGGTAACTTCACCGGCGGATTCCTGACGGGCTACTTCATCAAGCGGGGGATGCCGGTCATTCGCTCGCGCAAACTGGTCTGCATTCTCAGTTCCATTCCCATGATTGCAGGCATTCCCGCCGCCATGACTCACAGCACAACGGTCGCGCTGGCGATGATCAGTCTCGCCACGTGGGGCTACGCCAGTTGGTCCACTATGGGGCTGACTTTTCCTTCCGACCTTTTCCCGCAGGACGTGGTTGCTTCCGTCACCGGGCTCAGCGGTTGTGGTTCGGGGCTGGTCAGCACGGCGTTTACGCTTTTTATCGGGTTCATCGTTGATAAGTACTCGTACTTTCCCGCTTTCATAGCGGCCGGTACCGTTCCTCTCCTGGCCACAGTCATTATCCTGGTTTTCATCCGGGATCCCAGGAGCAGCGCAGAGACATCACCCGCCAATTGAGCTTTGGCATGGGCGTGAAAGGTTTCCGGGAAACCTCTTGCAGTGGTGTCGATCGGAACACAAGAAGGAGGATTGCTGTCCTTGTTTTTCGAGTGACCAGTACGGCTGGTGACGATGAGTGATCGAACAGACGTGATCGTGGTGGGTGCGGGGCCGGGGGGTTCCACCGCGGCCAAACTGCTGGCAGACCGCGGCTATTCCGTGCTTTTGATCGATCGTTGCAATTTCCCCCGCCACAAGACCTGTGCCAGCTGGATCAACCGCCTGGCGTTTGAGCGGTTTTCTTATCTCAAGAAATCCCTTTCGGACCTGGTTGAGAATCCTTTCTACGGTGTGGCGTTTTATGACCGGACCATTGAGAGGGAAGCCCGGTATCTGGAAAGCCGTCCGTCCGGCTATTTGTCGTTGCGGTCGAAATTTGACGACGGCCTGCGCCGCGTCGCAATGGAGGCGGGAGCGCGATTCATGGGCGGCTGCGCTGTATCCGATCTGCTTGAGGAGCGGGACGGCGTTCGCGTCCGGCTTGAGGATGGCCGGGAGTTGACGGGGCGCGTTTTGATTGGCGCGGATGGCGCCTCCAGCCGGGTGGCCGTCAGGGCGGGTCTGCGCAAGGGATGGTCGCCCGGTGATTACGTGCTGTGTGCCAACACCGATGTTCCTTTTCCGGCCGAACGCATCCGCGCGTTTTATGGCGAGAGGTTTCCGTTCCGTGTATTTCTGGAATACAAAGGTGTCCAGGGCTATGGCTGGGTTTTCCCCAAGAAAGAGCACGTTTGCATTGGTATTGGAGCGCTCTTAAAAGACGGCCGCTCGATTCGTCCACTCTTTCGCGAGTTTGTCCAGGCTCTGCGCGACCGAAAGCATATCCCCAACGATCTTCCGGAGGATAGAGTCTATTTTGATCTCGATCCGGTTGGAGGCGTTTACCGCATTCCGAGCCTGGTGCGGGGCCGCGTCATGCTGATTGGCGATGCGGCGGGCTTTGTCTCCGGCTCGACGGGCGAGGGAATTTATCCGGCCATGGTGAGCGCAGAGGTGGCTGTTGACCTGATCCACCAGGCGCTGAAGGGGTCCTCGCCTGCCTCGGTACTTGAAGGGTACAATAGCAAATGGCGCGCGGAGCTGGGCGGCTATGTCAAGCGGCTGCCCGGCGGCGAAAAAGAAGGAGAGACGCGCGGCCGAATAGAAATGATTTTCAGGTTCCCGCTGGTTCCGCGAATTGCGGGACGGGCGTTCCTGTATGGGGAAAAGCCATCGGTTGCAACGCTCCTGCGCTCGTTCCAGCTGTCGCTCAGTGAACCGGTTTGAGGTCCGAAGATTCGTCATTCTTCCTGTTGATTTGGTTTTCCCCTGCCTTTAACATAGATGCCACATTTGGGGAGGGGCGTGCTCCCGCCGGGGGCCGATCCTTGAGGAGTAACTGAACGATTGAAAAACGTTAACGTCGGGTTCCATTTCTTTCCGGGTCTGCGCAGCAAGCTTTCGCGGACTTCTGGAGTTCTCTTTCAGGAGAAGCTCTATGCGTCCCTTGCCACCGTTGCTGCCCAACGGGCGCCCATGCTCTTGTTCCTGATCCTCGCCCTGTTTGTAGGAGGCTTGGAGCCCTTGCCGGCCCAGGTGTCAGGTTCCTACCGCGTGGATACCAAAGAAAGCAAGATTGAAATTCATCTTTTCAAAGGCGGCTTCCTGGGCATGCTTGGAGACGACCACCTGATCTCCCTGACCCGCTTTACCGGAAAGGCTGACCTGTCAAAGACGGATGGCTGGACGGCCGATTTGTCAGGCGACGCCGCGTCGCTGAAGGTCATCGACCCATGGGGGAATCCCTCCGAGCGCAAAGAGGTACAGGACATCATGCTGGGGCCGCAACAGATCGATGCAGGCCACTTCCCGTCCATCGAACTCCACTCGCTTTCGTTCGACCCCATGGACCACGACACAGTTTGGCACCTCGTGGCCAATGTCAAACTTCACGGCGTGACTCGCAAGGTGCAATTTTCACTGGACTGTCTCGAGAATGGCGACAAATTGCAAATTCGGGGAAAAAAGATGTTCAAACTGACCGATTTCAACATCCAACCATTTAGCACCGCCTTTGGGGCAGTGAAGGTGAAGAATGATTTTCTGGTCACCTACAATGTCGTTCTCGACCGCATTCATTGAACGCACAATTTCCTGGAGTGGACCAGCCTGCCGCGCTGCACGCTTCGGAATTGGTTCCGCGAAACCCGAACCATCTCTTATAACAAATCGGAGACCCGGCGAAATTGAAAACTCCCATGCATCCCGGAGGGCGAATTGAGCCGCCGCGTGGTGGTTACAGGCATCGGCGCGGTCAGCCCCAACGGCCTCGGCCGCGAGGCCTTCTGGGAGGCCAGCTGGCGGGGCAGGAGCGGCGTCCGCCGCATCCAGCGTTTTGATCCCTCTTCGCTCCCGGTTCAGATTGCCGGCGAGATTGCAAATTTTGAGCCCACCCGGTACATCAGCGAAAAAGACATGGCCAACGTCAGCCGCGTCGTGCCGCTTGCGATTGCGGCTGCCGGTGAAGCCGTCTCCGACGCAGGGCTCAAACCACGGCAGATGACGCTGGAGGATCAACGCCAGGTCGCGGTCCTTCTCGGTTCGGGTGGCGGCGGCCAGGAGTTTGTCGAGCACCAGTATGAGCTCTACTATACCGGGCACGTGCGGCAGTGCAGCGTCTATACGATTCCTTCGGCGACCATCGGCACGCTGGCCAGTGAAATCTCGATGCATTTCGGCTTTCGAGGTTTCAGCCATCTCATCTCCACCGGTTGTACTTCCTCCACCGACGCCATCGGTTACGCCGCGCAGAACATCCGGTGTGGCGCCGCAGAGGTGGTGGTCTGTGGTGGCGCCGACGCTCCGCTGGCGCCGCTGATCATGAAAGGATTCACCCTGATGCGCATTCTCACCTCCTCCTGGAACGACCAGCCGGAACGTGGTTCGCGCCCTTTTTCGGCGGACCGCGACGGCTTTGTGCTGGGTGAGGGCTCCTGGATGTTTGTGCTGGAAAGTTACGAGCACGCTCAGGCTCGAGGCGCGCATGTTTACGCCGAGATTTCGGGTTACGGCTCCACATGCGAAGCTTTTCACCGGGTGCGCCTGGAAGAGAACGGGGAAGAGCCGGCGCGCGCCATGCGCCTGGCGATGGAGCAGGCGCAGATCGGCCCGGACCAGGTGGATTACGTGAATCTCCACGGCACCTCCACCGTCCTCAACGACCGCATTGAGACCCGGGCGCTCAAGCTGGCCCTGGGCAAGCGGGCCTACCGTGTGCCTGCTTCCGCCCTGAAGTCCATGATCGGGCATCCCCAGGGGGCTTCCGGAGCGGCCGGGCTGGCGGCCACGCTGCTGGCCATGCGCGACGGGCGCGTCGCTCCCACCCTCAACCTTGATGTGCCCGATCCGGACTGCGACCTGGATTACGTTCCGCACGAGTCGCGTCAGATTGAAATTGAACACGCCATCTGCAACTGCATCGCCTTCGGATCGAAAAATTCCGCGCTGGTGGTTTCGCGAGCTTCGTAGTTAAGGTTGTCATCCATGCGGCGCATTCCTTCACAAGAATGGCTTGACGATGACCTCGGCACGCCCGAAGAAATCCGGCAGAGTTTTGACGATTTGTGGCGAATCAACCGCTGGCTGGGAGGCGTTTCGGGCTGCCTTCATCTTTTGGAAAACTATTTCGGTCGCCGGGGCTCCCGGCATGCGCGCATCCTTGATGTGGGATCGGGCGATTCGCGCCTGGCGAGTTATCTGCAGGGAGAACTGGCTCGCCGAAATCGCAGGACGGAGTTTGTGGCGCTTGACCGGCGCCTCAGCCACCTGCGGAATGGCAACCCTTCCGCAGGAAAATTGTCCCGAGTGGTCGCCGATGTCATGGATTTTCCATTTCCGGAGAAAAGCTTTGAGGTCGTCATCTGCAATCTCTTCCTGCACCACTTCTCCGGGGATGAGGCTGTGGAATTGCTGCGCCGGTTTGCCGCGATTGCCTCCGAGGCGGTGCTGATCAACGACCTCGAACGGCACCCGTTGCCTTACGCCTTTATCCGCATTGCCTGGCCGTTTGCGCGCAGCCGGATCACGCGGCATGACGGCGCAGCCAGCGTGCTCCAGGCCTATACGAAGGATGAACTGGCAGCTCTGGCCCGCCGCGCCGGCTATACGCACTTTGAAGTCGAGCGGCTGCCGGCTTATCGCCTGGGACTTGCGTTATGGAAAGTTTGACCTCAAATTTCGAAATCCTGGATCTGGCGATCATCGGCGGCGGTCCGTCGGGAACTGCGGCGGCGCTGGAAGCCCGCCGCCACGGCCTGAGGGTTGCCCTCTGGGAGCGGGACCGCTTCCCGCGCGACAAAGTCTGCGGCGAATTCATTTCTCCGGAAGCGCTCCCTTTGCTGCAATCCGAAATTCCGGAGACGGCGGCTCTTGGCGCAGAGATTCGGAATGCGGAATTTGTTGCCGCCCATGGTGTCTCGCGGACCTTCCGTTTGCCCCGCCCCGCGCTGGGGTTGTCGCGCCGACGGCTCGACGCCGCGCTATGGAAGGCGTGTGAAGCGGCCGGGATCGAGGCGCACGAAGGCGAATCTGTGCGCAGCGTCCGCAGGCCTGGTTCCGGCAGCACGCCATCCGCCGCCTGGGAAATTGCAACGGCCGCCGGGAACATTCGAACAGCCAAAGCGCTGATGGTTGCCTGCGGGCGCTGGTGGGCGGTTGAGGGATTGCCTTCGCCGGCCCGCCGGGCCGCATTGCAAGTGCCGGGTGATTGGATTGGGGCAAAGGCCCATTTTGCCGGCCTTCCGGCTCGCGGCAGCGTCGAGATGTATTTTTTCCCCGGAGGCTATTGCGGACTGGCTCCGGTAGAGGAGGGCGCCTGCAACGTCTGCTGCCTGGTGCATCGTCAACGAATTGGCGAAAGGGGCGCGAAAGGCATGGATGATTTTGCCGGCTGGCTCGCGCAAGTTGCTCGACTGCCCGCGCTGGAAAGGCGATTGAGCGGGGCGGAACAGGTCACAGCGGTGGTTACGACAGCCCCTGTGCATCTGGCCCGGCGCCAGGCCGTGCAAGGCGGGGCTTTGATGGTGGGCGACGCCTCGGGTTTCCTCGATCCCTTTACCGGCGAGGGAATTTCCATGGCTTTGCACAGCGGGAGGCTGGCCGCACAGGCGGTGGTGAAATCGTTGTCAGAAGGGCAGGGGGATGAGCGCGCGGCTGCAATCTACCGACAGAACCTGACCCAGGCGGTAGGCCGAAGTTACAGAATCGCCAGCCTGGCGAGGGGCCTGTTGCACGGGCCTGTGTGGCTGCAGGGCCTGGTTACGCTGCCGCTTCCGTGGATTGGAAAGCGGCTGGTGCGTGAAACGCGCTGGCGTGGAAATCGGGAAGCAAATCTCGCCTGAGCAAACTGCAATAGCGGCAACGGCAACCGGCCAAAAAAAGACCCCGGGTCAACTCTATGTTGAGCCCGGGGATTTTGTTTCTTGATGAGTATGGCTGCCGGCGGAAAGTCCGCCCGGAAAGGCGGACCTCCCATCCTCAAAATATTTCGAATCGTTCCTGGTGGATGTTCGGGTCGCTTTTGACCACCAGGTTCTTGTGGGTCAGAGTTTCGATTTCCCGGACGAGCGAGCCTTCCTTGGATTTCAGTTCCTGGGCGACATCAGGATTCACCCGCAGGGTCATCGTCTTGCCCTCGATTTCCTCAGCCATTTTGCGCGCTTCAGCCAGGATTTCATAGGTGACCGTGGTGACGGACTTCACCCATCCCGAGCCGTTGCAGTAGGCGCAGGGATCGCAAAGGGTGCGTTCCAGTGACTGCTTCACGCGCTTGCGGGTCACTGCCACCAGGCCAAAGTCGTTAAAGGAGAGCACCTTGGTGGGAGCGCGGTCATGGCGCAAGGCTTCCTCCAATGCCTGCACCACCTTGTTTCGGTTGCGGCGTTCGTCCATGTCAATGAAATCGACCACGATAATGCCGCCCAGGTCACGCAGGCGGACCTGCCGCACAATTTCGTTGACGGCATCGATGTTGGTCTTGACGATGGTGTCTTCCAGGCGGTTGGTCTTGCCCACGTACTTGCCGGTGTTGACGTCGATGGCCACCAGCGCCTCGGTCTGGTTGATCACGATATAGCCGCCGGACTTCAACCACACCTTGGGTTTGAGGGCCTTTACAATCTCGTCCTCGATGCCGTGCTCTTCAAAAAGCGGGTTGGACCGGGTGTGGAGCCTGGCGCATCCCACCAGCGAGGGCTGCAGCCGGTTGATGAATTCGACCACGCGCTCGTAGTCTGCCTCGTTGTCCAGCCAGATGGATTTGAAATCCGGCGTCACCAGGTCACGCATCAGCCGCTGGGCCAGGTCGAGGTCGCGGTAGAGCCGCGCCGGGGCCTTCGCCTGCTCCGCGCGGGTGCGAATGTCATTCCACAGGTTCGTCAGAAACTGCAGGTCGGCCTTGATTTCCTCGTCCGAATGGCCTTCGCCGGCGGTGCGAACGATGAATCCGCCGCTCAGCACGCCCTTGTGCTCCATCACGATATTGCGCAGCCGCAGCCGTTCCTGTTCCGAGGCGATCTTTCGTGATACTCCGATGTGGGTGATGGTCGGCATGTAGACCACATAACGTCCCGGCAGGGCCACGTGGGAAGTGATTCGGGCGCCCTTGGTTCCCAGAGGTTCCTTGGCGATCTGGACAATGATTTCCTGGCCCTCTTTCAGCAGCTCGGAAATCTGCATCCCCTGCTGGCTGCCGGAGCGTGTTGATTCGCGCTCACGGTTGCCAGTGTCGCGAGGATTCCTACCGCCCCGGCGGCGTCCCCGGCGTCCCCGGCGTGGCGCAAAGTGGGGCCGCCCGTGGGGTTCGCGCAGGGTATAAGACCGCTCGCCGGAGGATTCGCCCTTTCCTTCAGAATTTCCGGCCGCCTGTGCTTCAGTTTCAGGTTGGTCCTCTTCATCCGGTCCCGTTGACGCTTCCGGCTGGTCTTCGTCTTCCGGACCGTCCGAGGCGAATTCTTCGGCTTGTGGCTCCTCTTCTTCTTCGGTTCTGGAATCGGACTGGGCGGCGAATTCTGACCTGCCAGCCGCTCCAGCTCCAGCGTCCGTCGCATGGTCCGACGTTTCAGTTGTGCTCACTTCCACCGCTTCGCCGTTGTCGAAAGAACGGTCGCTGACGGGGGCGGCCGGAGGCGTGGACCGAAACCTGGACCGTTCCTCCCGGTTCCTGGAATACCTTCCCCTCTTCCCTATGGACCCGGCTCCTGCTTCCCGCGAATCCTGAGAGGGAGCGGCATCCTGCGCAGAAGTATCGGGGCCCTCCGTCTCTGAAGCCGCCATAAACTCCGAGCCTGGTTTCTCAGCCACGGTTTGGGTTGAGGTATCCGGGGTTGACGGGGCTTCGGTGTCCGCATGGCTGTACTTGGCCAGTGACTCACCGGGAAGAATTTCAAAATCCGCGGGTTCAGCGGCGGGAGGCTCGGGGTGCGGTTGCGGAGTTTCCGGCTTCGATTCGGCATGGCGATTCTGGGGCCGGTCGCCGAAGCTTCCGCGGCCGTGCCGCCCGCGGCGACGGCGTCCCCGGTGGGAGCGTTGCCGAAAGTCCTTGCCCTCGCCCGCAGGCCCCGCTCCAGAATCGGACTGTGTTGGGTGCGACGCCTCTGCAGAGTAGGGTTCGGCGGCTGCCGTGGTGGCAGAAGCTTTTTCCGCCGCTGCCGAGCCTGTTGCCGGGCCACGCGGGGCGGCTCGGCGGGGCTCTTCCGGTTTCTCCCGGCTGGCTGCAGTTTCGTCCTCTCCGGAAGTCCGTTGAGGCTCGATCTCTAACGTCACCGGCCGCGTGTGTGATTCATCCAGCACGCCTTCAAACTCATCCTGGTCCTGAAGCGAGAAGTCAGAAACGTACAGGAAGGCATCGCGTTCGAGCCCGATATCGACAAAAGCCGACTGCATTCCCGGAAGCACCCGGTTGACGCGGCCCTTGTAAATGCCGCCTACCAGGCCCACATCGGTGTCGCGTTCAAAGTAAACTTCCACCACTTGCCCGTCTTCGCACACGGCAACCTTCGTCTCGTGCGGAGACGATGAGATGAACATCTCCTTGTTCATGGAAACTCCTTTTTGTCGGGCAATCGGGAAGGATCAATCCGCGGGGGCGGAGATCAACTTCGATTGTCCCGGGCCTGGCCACACACGCCATCGACTTCAGAGCGTACGCCTCGCCCCTCTGTATGGGTCTCTTTATGGATACTCTGGGCAAGACGGCGCGCCGCGAGCGAGTGCGCCCGGGCCATCATCTGCAAAATATTCGGCTGCTTTGAGCCGTCCCATAAAATCTGGGTCCGAAAATTTATTCCAAAAGTTGCTGCCACTTCTTCCACTCGACGTTCTAATTCACAAAGCGTTGCATCTTAATGCTCATCACAAGCCCCAGGCCCAGAAAAATAAAGAGCATGGAGGACCCACCCTCGCTCATGAGCGGCAGTGGGATGCCGGTGATGGGAAACAGGCCAATCATCATTCCCACGTTTACAGCAACCTGAAAGAACAAAACTGAAGCGAATCCGAGGAGGAGGAAACTGCCCGCCTGGTCGGCCGCCGTCTTTGCGCCTTCAAGCAAACGCAAGAGGAGAATAACATACAATACGAAAACCGCCAGCGTGCCGATAAAACCCCGCTCTTCGGCAAACGCCGCAAAGATGGCATCTGCGTGGGAAACCGGAATGAACCCCAGCTGGCTTTGCGTGCCGTTGCCCAGCCCTCTCCCCCACAGGCCACCCGAGCCAATAGCGATCTTCGTCTGGGTGACTTGATAGCTGGAGCCTTGGGTGTTCTGCCTGGGATGAACAAAAGCCTCAAGCCGCTGGCGCTGATAAGGGCGTAACAAAAACCAGCCCGCCGGCAACGCCAACAATCCTATCAGTCCCAAAACCATGATCTGCCGACGCCGGATACCCGCCAGAAATGCCCCTACTGCCACAATGGGCAGAAAAGTCAGAGCGGTTCCGAGGTCGGGTTCGATTGCCACCAGGATTCCCGGCACGCCGGCCAGGAGGCCCAGCTTGGCTAAATCTCCCCAGGTGAAGGCCCTGTTTCGCCTTTTCGCGAACGTGGCCGCCACCGCTAGTATTATAACCAACTTAACCAGTTCTGACACTTGTAAAGTGAACCCGCCCACCTGCAGCCAGCGGTGGGTCCCGGCCAGGCGCGGCCCCACCACCAGAGCAGCGACCAGGGCCAGAATGCTGAGAAGATAAAGCCATGGGATATGGACCAGAAACATGTGATAGTCCATCTGGCTCACGATAAACGTCAGAGCGCAACCCAGCAGTATCCAGTAGATCTGCTTCTTAAACTGCCCGGCAAGGACCGTCTGGGTGGTGGTGCTGTAGATTTCGAGGAGTCCGATGCCGGCAATGGTGAGCGCCAGCCCGAACAGGACCCAGTCAAAATCGTGAAAATGCAGTGAATTCTTCATTGCTTAAAAACCATCTCAGGGATCGGGCACCGTGGCCTCAGGGTTCGCCCTGCGGGTCGCCTGGCTTACCAGCTGGGGCGGAGTCTGGCTGCTCCCTTTTTCCTGAAAATAGGCCTTGATGACATCTCCCACGATGGGAGCGGCCACCGAAGAGTGCTGGCCTTGCATCACCAGCACGGCAACGGCAATATCAGGATTGGGCGAAGGTGAATAACCCACAAACCAGGCGTTGTTCCTGTAGATTGCATTCCGGGAGGCATCGTGAAGACCCGTACTCACCACCTGGGCTGTTCCCGTCTTGCCGGCCACATCTAACCCCTGGCACCGGGCGCCGGCTCCGGTTCCGCCCGCCTCATTCACCACCCCCCACATTCCGTTGGTCACAGCCTGCACGGTGCTCTCGCGAAGCGGAAAGCGGATGGTGGAATCGGCCGCCGGGTCGAATCCCATTTCTTCCAGTTCCTGGCTGAACGCCAGATGCGGCCGGACGAGGGTGCCGCCGGAAGCGATTCCGCCGATGGCATAGGCCACCTGCAGGGGCGTCACCTGGACCGCCCCCTGGCCGATCGCCACGGAGATTGTTTCCCCCGGCCACCACTGCCTGTGATAAACCCTTCTGACCCATTTCGGAGAGGGAACCAGCCCGGAATCCTCGTCCGGCAGATCGATTCCGGTCCGCTGCCCCAGCCCCAGATGGTCGGCAAAGAAATCGATCTTCTGGATGCCCAGCATCTTGCCCAGAGTATAGAAGTAATCATCGCAGGAGTAGACGATGGCTTTGTGGAAATCCACCTGCCCATGCGCGTGCCAGTCGTGGAACGTGTGCCCGTAAATGGTGACCTGGCCGTGGCATTCGATGGTGAAATCCGGCTTGATGGCCCCGGTTTCCAGGGCTGCCGCGCCCGTGATGATCTTGAAAATCGAGCCCGGCGCCAGTTGCGCCTGGATGGCTTTGTTCATCAGCGGATGCAGGGGATTTGTTGTGAGCTCCCGCCAGGTTTTGACGGAGATATGGTGGGTGAAGTCATTGGGATCAAACGTCGGATGGCTCACCATGGCCAGCACTTCACCCGTGCGCGGATCCAGCGCCACCACCGCCCCAGGCTTGTCTCCCATCGCGGCTTCGGCGGTCAGTTGCAGATTCAAATCCAGGGTCAACCTCAGATCATGGCCCGGCAGCGCATTCACCGTGCCGAGAGTCCCCACTTCCTGGCCGCGGCTGTTCACCACCACCCGCTTCATCCCGTCACGCCCGCGCAGCACCGAGTTGTACTCCTTTTCGATGCCGAATTTTCCGACGAGATCTCCGGGACGGTAATTGGAGCCGGGCCGGGCCAGATCCGCCTGCGACACTTCTCCCACGTAACCCAGAACCGCTGCGCCTACGCCGTGCTTGGGGTAAAAGCGCTGCTGGGACTGGATGATGTCGATTTCAGGGAACTCGGCCCGGTGCGCGTCAATAAAGGCGACGTCTTGCAGCGAGGCTGCCTGCTTCAGCACCACGGGCTGATAGCTCGGCAACTTTGCTTCGCGCCTGATCATGTCCCGCACGTCGGCCGGGTCAAGGTCCAGCGCACGGGCGATTTTTTCGAGGTGAGCGTCGCTTAACTGCGAAGCATCGTCGCGGTTCAGCAGGATGGTAAAAGAAGGGAAATTATCAACCAGAACGCGGCCGTGCCGGTCAAGAATCCGGCCTCGCGGGGCGATAATGGGAAGGTCCCGAATGCGGTTGTGCTCCGCCTGCTCCAGCAATCGGTTGTGCTGTTGGATTTGCAGCCGCCAGTAACCCACCAGCAGTCCAATAAAGACCACCGCCACAAAATATTCCAGGAAGGTGATCTTCCAGGACGGGAACCGCTCGTCCTCCGGGAATCGAACCTGCATTCCGACTGAACTTTCGCCGGGCGCCGTTTAGAGACAACAGCAGCCCGCCTCCTCTGATGTGAACCAGCAGCGGCTTGAAGGCCACCGCCGCACCCCAGAGGATCACAGAATTTCCCCTCCCGTTAACCTCAAACCATAGCACACTATGATTCGCAAGATAAAGAAGTTATTGTCTGTTCCGCCGCCGCTCGCAGCACGAGGCTGGAGGTTCACACCGCGCGGGCGGCGCGGATGTCCCGGATGGCGCGGGAGCCCGGCCATCAGGCCCGCTTCTTCAGGCGGTCGAACAGCAGAAACAGAATCAAACCCAGCGCCACATTCACCACTGCGGTGGCCAGAAAGTGCATGGGATCGAAGGGGGCAGGAAGTCCAAGTAATTGGTGAACAAGAAGATAGCTGAAGATGTTGTGGATGATGACGAGCGAGCCAATCAGCAGTCCCCGGACCAGAAGATTGTCAAATTCAAGCTTCAGGCCGGCTGTCGCCGCAAGATATCCTATCAGGGCTTTCGCCATGCCCATCTGGCCCAGGTAGCCATGTGACAAGGCGTCTTCCAGCAGCCCCACGCTCATTCCGAATGCCGTACCGAAGATCTTGTTCTCACGGATCATCGAGAAATAGATGGTCACCAGCAGCGGAAGCTGGAAAAGATGGGCAACCGGCAGGGTAGGAGGAAGCGTGACCTCCAGCAGCAGGCTGGCAAAAACGATCAGCAACAGCACTGCAGGGTGGGCGCGGAATGCCTCTTTTGGTCGATGGCGATAGACGTCCATTTGATCCACCCTCGATGGATTGCTTCTGCGCCGGCAGCAGGGCCGTGGGGGCGGAAAGCCTCTCCGCCACAACCAGCGAACTTTTGGGGTTAAACAGACAAATCCGGCCCAGCCCTCAACGGGACGAGTGGCGTCCCGGTTGTTCCTGCGTCGAGGTGGACTTGAAAAGAACCAGAACGTTCTCCAGCCGGTTCAGGGAAGCCGCCGGCTTTACGATAATCCGCCGGTAAATGTTGCCTTCCTCGGACTGCACAACGTGCCCCACCAGCAACCCCTTGGGATAAACCTGGTCCAGGCCGGAGGTGATGACAGCTTCTCCGGCGGGCACTTTCTGGTCATCCATCACATAATGCAGCTCGCACTGTTCCCGCCCGCCGCCCTTCAAAATTCCCTGGATTCGGCTTTGCTCCAACAGGCAGCCCACTCCACAGGTGGGGTCTGTAATCACCAGCACTTGTGCCGTGTGGGCATAGGCCGATGCAACCTTTCCCACCACGCCTTCAGGTGTAATGACGGGCATGTCAGGCTCCACCCCTGCATCCAGGCCGCGATCGATGACCAGGGTGGTGGAACCCTCCTGAGGGCTTGAGGCAATCACCTGCGCCGCGATGGTCTGATAAGGTGATTGTTCTTTGAATTGCAGCAGAGCTTTAAGGCGCTCAACCGCGGCAGCCTTTTCTGAAAGTTGCTGGATCTGCGCCCGGGCCAGAACCAGTTCCGCCCCCAGGTTCTTATTAGCCTCCCCGGACGCCCACAGTTCGTGAATTGAAACCCAGGCTTCGGCGGTGCTGCCGATAGCGCCGTGGAGAGCCCTTTCAAAGGGACCAAACATTTCGGCGGCCCAGACGTTGATAAGCCTGACGTTCTGGTTTCGAGTTACCTGGATGGAGAGAAGCAGGAGCTGGCCGAACAACACGCCCAGCAGCACGAAAAAGGACGTGTGCCTGGCCACAATCCCCGGCAGCCAGGTGTTCTCTTCGAATTGGGTGAAGGCAGTTCGTTTCAACGCAAGCCGCTTCAATTTGGGTTCTGCCGGTTTGCTGAAGGCCGCCTCGGGACTACCGGAGTCCCTTGCCTGCCGTTCCGCACCCCTCCGGTTTCCGCCCACCGCGGCAGCGCAACATGCAGGAGCACCCAGCCGCCTTTTCGAGCCCATCCCCGGGATGTTCTGCGCGCCAGGATCAGGCCGGGCGCCTCCAGGCCGGGAGGCACCCATCCGCCCGGCGCGGAGAGCCTTCTATTCTATAGCAACCCGGCGCAGCAGGTTAAAGTCTGTTAACATCCGCCCCGTGCCCAGCACCACGGAAGCCAGCGGGTCTTCGGCAATGGAGACGGGCAGTCCGGTTTCCTCGCGGATGCGCTTGTCGAGATTTTTCAGCAGCGCGCCTCCGCCCGTGAGAACAATGCCGCGGTCCGAAATGTCTGCGGAGAGTTCCGGCGGCGTGCGCTCCAGCGCTACGCGGATGGCGTTGATGATGGTGGCGACGCATTCTGAAAGGGCGTCCCGGATTTCAGAATCGTCAATGGTGATGGTTTTCGGAACGCCTTCCAGCAGGTGCCGGCCCTTGATCTCCATGGTTTGCGGTTTTTCAAGGGGAAAGGCGGAGCCGACCTCCATTTTGATCTGCTCGGCCGTCCTTTCGCCCACCAGCAGGTTGTACCGGCGCTTCAGGTAGGCGGTGATGGCCTCATCCATCTCGTTCCCGGCCACCCGCACGGAGCGGCTGTAGACAATGCCCGAAAGCGAAATCACGGCGATGTCCGTGGTACCCCCGCCGATGTCGACAATCATGCTTCCGGAGGGTTCGGTAATCGGCAGCCCGGAGCCGATGGCGGCCATCATGGCCTGTTCCACCAGGTAGACCTCGCTGGCCTTGGCCCGGAATGCCGAATCCTGCACGGCGCGCTTTTCCACCTGGGTGATTTCCGAGGGCACGCCGATCACGATGCGCGGATGGACGAACACCTTGCGGTTGTGGGCCTTCTGGATAAAGTAATTCAGCATCTTTTCCGTCATCTTGAAGTCTGCGATGACCCCGTCTTTCAAGGGCCGGATGGCCACAATGTTGCCGGGCGTGCGGCCCAGCATCTCCTTGGCTTCGCGCCCCACGGCCTCGATGTCGCCGTGCAGTTTGTTGATGGCCACAATCGAGGGCTCGTTGACAATGACGCCTTTGCCCTTCGCGTAAACGAGCGTGTTGGCCGTGCCGAGATCGATGGCGAGGTCTGACGAAAAAACACTGAAGAGAGAACGAAAACTCATTCCTTTAACGAATCCCTTTCTGCAAACGAATGCCTCTCTGCTTATACTACTCGATTACCACCGTCTTTCGGATGGTATTGGTGTTGCCCTTGCGGTCCTGCGCCGTGATGGTGATCTGGTTTGAGCCTTTTTTGGGAAGCGGAGACGTAAAGTGCCGGAACGTGCCGTCCGCCGCAATATTAAAGACCTGCTGATTGTTAATGATCACTGTGGACCCCGGTTCCGTGCGGCCCACCACTTCCACAACGCGCCCGTGCTGGGTGATGTTCGTGATTTCAAGAAACGCCTGGTGGTTTTCTGAAATCTGCTGAACCAGATCGAACCGGTTGGGCATGGAGGGCTGGCTTTCATTCCCGTTCCCGTCAATCGACTTCACAAGCCAATAGTAAACCCCTTCGTCAAGTCCGGACACTTCTGTTGAAGTGCCCTCCACTTTCCGGTTCACCACAAGGTTTGAGAACATGCCGGAAGGCGAAATCTCCAGGACGTAATCTCTGGCCCCCTCCACCGCCGACCATTTGAATTCGATCTGGGTGGTCCGGGGGGTCCGCACCACATTCAGGGCCATGTTGGCGGGTGATATCAGCCCCGGAGGCGCAATCACCCTTTCACGAACCAGTCCCGCCTGGCTGGAAGAGAAGGTGACCTTTTCATACTGCCCCAGCTGGACAGTGGTCGATCCGCGAGTGACCCGGGCATTGCCCTGGTCCACGGTCATCTGGTGGATGTTCCTCTTGGGATCGTTCTGCACCACGGCCCGGCTTTCCTCGCCCAGGTTGGCCATCGCGTCCGCAAAGGCCACCTTGGAGGTGGAGCCCGGAACTTCAAATTTTCCGGTGGAAAGGTCCACGGTCCCGGAGGTCACCTGCACGGCCACGCGTGTCGCCCTGGTCACCGGGTCTTCACCGCTTTCCTCCACCGCGATCAGGGAGTCCGGTTTAATCACGTAATTGGTCCCGTCCGCAAAAATAATTCTAGCCACCCCGTCGCTGCCCGTCTGGATAAAGTCTCCGGTCACAAGGTTGGTATTGTAACTGGCCTGCACCCATTGCGGAGATTGCGCCTTTTTCACTCGAACCGTCCCGTCCAGATTCACAAAGTGCGCGTCGCGTTTCGAAGGCGCCAGGCTGGCCGAGCTGTTATCCACCACTCCCGCCGTCAGCGAGTGGAGCGCCTTCCGGGCCTTCCGGGCAAAATAGTTAGGAGCAATGAGATAAAGGACAAAACTCAGTGCGCAAAGGCCCAGAACAGCATAAAAAGCGATGGTGCGATAACTGATAGTTGTCCATTCGACCTCGACTTTATGTCCTTGCTCGGGGCCTGGTACCCGTGATTTTCCAGCCATCCGGCCAACACCCTAGAGCATTCTTGACCAAAGGGCAAGCTGGGTCAAGCAGTTTTCCCTGAGTTTTGAGGCTGTTTCCGCTCTCAACCCGTTCCCCTTCTTCAATCTGCCCATTCCTTTCAGTTGTTAGCCCTTACGGGCTGACATATAATGATTAAGATCGACACTAAACGTCCGGAGCAATAATGTTCAGACTCTTTAAGAAACATCGGGAGAAGGTGAAGAAATACCTGCTGGTGTTCTTTCTCGGCATCGTTTCTCTCAGCATGGTCATAATGTTCACGCCGCTGGGCGGCGGGAACACGGCCCAGGGTTCGGCCGACGTGCTGGCCAGCGTGGGCGGAACCAAGATCACCACGCAGGACCTCAGAACCCAAATTGATGGCTGGTTGCGTAATTCCCAATCTGAAAGCACCGCCCACATGGTTCCGATGATTGCCGGCACTATGCTGGATGACATGGTTTTGCGCCAGGCCATGGCGATGCAGGCCAAAAAGATGGGGCTGGAGGTTTCCCGCCAGGAGTTGATGGCCGCGCTCGAAAAGATGCCCTGGCTCTATCCCAACGGCAAGTTTGTCGGCATGGCGCAGTACCAGAACTTTGTCAGCCAGCAGATGGGCATCACCACCCAGGAGTTTGAGGACCAGATCCGCCAGAGTCTGCTGCTCCAGAAGATCCAGGCTGTTGTGTCCGATGGCGTTTCGGTGACGCCAGCCGAGTTGCACGACGCTTATAACCAGCGCTACATGAAGGCCAAAATTCAGTACGTGGTGTTTGATCCCAGCAAATTCCTGAAGGCCGTTCCCATTACCGACCAGGACCTGCAGGGTTATTTCAAGAAGAACGCCTCGCACTACGAGCAGAAAGAACAGAGGCAGGTCCGCTACGTCCTGATCACTCCGGACGACGTGCGCGCCAACGCCACCGTCACTGACGCCGAAATGAAGCAGTATTACACCAGCCACCTTTCCGACTACCGCGTGCCTGACCGCGTCCAGGTGGCCCACATTCTTTTCAAAACCACCGGCAAGTCCCCGGAGCAGGTGAAGAATCTGGAAAAGACCGCCGCAGACGTGCTGGCCAAAATCAAAGCGGGCGCCAACTTTGCTGACATGGCGAAAAAATACTCAGAGGACACCAGCGCCTCCAACGGCGGGAACATCGGATGGATCATCCACGGACAGACGGTGAAGGAATTTGAAGACACGGCCTTCAACATGAAGCCGGGAACGGTGAGCGGCCTGGTCCACACCACCTATGGCATCCACATTATCAAAGTCCTGGACAAACAGACCGCGCACCTCGAGTCCTTCAACGACGTCAAGGATGCCATCCACGACGCCCTGATGAAGCAAGAGATGGCGGCTGCCCTGCAGGACTATGCGGACAAGCTCGAAAATAAGCTCAAGGCGGACCCGAAGCAGTTTGAGTCCATCGCCCAACAGGCCGGGCTTCAGGTCAAGCAGACGCCGCTGTTCCAGTACAGTCAGACCGTTCCTGACTTCGGGGCGAACGACGCTTTCCAGAACCTCTCGTTTGAGCTGCGGCTGGATGAAGTGGGGCAGCCCATCACCGTGCCCAAAGGCACGGCCATCATCCAGGCCACAAAAATTGTTCCCGCCCACATTCCGAAGCTGGATGACGTCCGGCCCATAGTGGAAGAGGATTACCGCGCGGCGCAGTCAAAGGTAATTGCAGACCAGAAGGCCAAAGCTTTTGCGGCGCAGGCAAAGAAAGGCGACTTTGCCAAACTGGCCAAAGCCGGCGGCTACAACCTGCAGGAGAGCAAAGACTTTACGCAGGCGGATACGGTCCCCAACCTGGGGCCCGGAAGCGGCGTGCAGGAAGCCTTCACGCTCCCGCCCGGCCAGACCAGCGGAGTTCTCACGGCTGAAGGCAATGACGTGGTTGTCCACGTCCTTTCTCATACGCCTCCGGACGAGAGCAACTTCGCTTCGCAGGAAGCCGACATTCGGGAGCAGCTCCTGACCCAGAAGCGCTCCCTGGCGTACGAAATTTACCGCCAGAACCTGAAGAAGGAACTCATCGCCTCCGGCAAGCTCAAGATGAACGAGCAGGGGATGAAAACCTTCCTGGCTTCCTACGAGACGCAGTAAACACTTCTTCACGGAGTTGCCGGAGAGAATCCGGCAACGCGTCATTCCGGTCCCCTTGCCCGTCATTCCGAGGAGCCCCGCCAGCGCGGGGCGGCGAGGAATCTGCTGTTTCTTCATTCGCGCCGTCGCCGGCCTCTCCAATTACTTCAACCACTTCTACAACGCCTTCCGAATGGAATCCACAAGCTAAACGGCATCTGTAGCGCAGGCCCTCGCGGCCTGCGGCTCTTTGCTCCTTTGGCTCAAGACGTAAGCCATGGCTCACCACTCCACGATTCAGCAAAAAGGTCGCGAAAGCTCGTCGAGCCTCTTCATCTCGGCGTCACTGAGCCGGAAGGTCATCGCGCCGGCGTTCTCCTTTGCCTGCGCAACGCTCGTCGCTCCCGGGATAACCACCACGGTCTCCCCGTGGAAATTCGCGAGCCAATTCAGCGCCACCTGCGAGGGCGTGGTTCCGTGCTCACGTGCGATTTCCTCAAGTGCGACTACCAGCGGCCTCGATCGATCCAGGCCTCGGCGCCGAAACGCCGCCATCCACTTCCGGGGACCCGGGCGTGAACGGATCATCTCCGGGTCGCGGTGATACTTTCCCGAAAGGATTCCTTGCGCGAGCGGCGAGTAGGCGATGATGGTAATGCCCAGTTCCTGGGCACTCTTGAGGACCCCGTTCTTCTCGATCTGCCGACCCAGCAGGCTGTATCGCACCTGGTTTGAAACCAGGTGGATTCCCCGCGTGGCCAGGACCTGATGCGCCGTGCGCATTTTTGCCGCTGAAAAGTTGCTCACCCCTACGGTCCGGATCCGCTGATCTTCAACCAGGCAGGCCATGGCGTGCATCTGCGCCGCGGTCGAGGCCAGGGCAAAGGGCTGGTGGATCTGGTAAAGGTCAATACCAAACGGCGCCAGAGACGACTGACGCGCGCCGATCGTCGCCTTGATGTTCCCGGCGGTTCGCCACAAGGGCCACCACTTCGTGGCCACCACCACATCACCATTCTTCCTGCCGGCGGCCGTCAGAGCCCTGGCGAGCGCCGCCTCCGAGCGCCCGCCACCGTAAACCTCGGCAGTGTCGAACCAATTGATGCCGGCATCAAGGCTGGCCGCGACAATCTGATTCGCAGTCTCCTGCGGCAAGGCCGGCCAGTATCGGCCCGCAAACCCCCGGCCTTCGGAGAACTGCCAGCAGCCAAGGCCAATTGGCGAGATGGTGATGGGCGACCCGCCCAGAGAACGATGGTTGTCCATAACCCGTCCTGCCTTTCAAACGTCCAAACGTCGTCATTGGAAAAATCCAGCGTGTTGGCCGCAATTTCCGTTTTCAATTTTTGAACAGTCCACAATATACAGTCGGCCACAACGGAGCGCAATTGCCAGAAGAGCCACGGCATCGAACCTACGCCGCGTGCCATTTTCCCGTGAACCGAAGGAATCGCCACCAGCCGCCGGAGGGGCAAAAGACCCTAACCGATGGCTCAAGCCGCAGAAAACGAGGACACATCGCGTTTTGGCGATTTCTGTAATCTAGACATTGTGATAGGATGAAGGCGTGAAATTGTTTACTTATCCGATCACCGTGGAACGCGAGGGACGTGCCTACTACGCTTACAGCGAGGACTTCCCGGGCGTGTACGGAATTGGAAAGACCATCGAGGAAGCCAAGACAAGCCTTCTTGAGGCGATGCGGATTTACATCCGCAAATGCCGCGCCGGCCACAAGCCCGTGCCCCGCGCCCGCACCGTCTACACCGAAACCGTGTCGATTGCCGTGTAAGCCAGGGGCGGCTGCACCGGCTCGCTTTTTACTCCTTCAAGAAATCCTTCTCAGAAAAGCCCGCGTCTTTGAGGATCCTCAGGAAAAGTCCACGCGGGAGGTCACCTTTGTGGACTGGGATCACAAGCATGCGCCGCGAGGGATGTTCGAGTATCAGATGCGAACCCGTTTGCCGTTCCTGAACATAGCCCTGCTTGCGGAGGAATCTCAGAAGTTGTTTGGCAGTCGGCATGGCAATTCAGGTGCTTATAGTAGCAACTGGCGGACGATCCGCCAATTCAATTGTTGCACCGGGAGTTTGGGGCAAGCCCCAATTGCGCTGGCCGATGCTCAGCAGCATGAGCTTCTCGCTTCGCGTCGTTGCGAACGTAACAACGGAGGCGTCCGCGCCGGCTGTGTAATCTTCGAGACGCCGACCGAGTGTGTCCCGTTTGTCGCCCCTCGATGAGAGCGGGACTGATAGGAGAGGCTATGACCTTTGAAGAACTTGACGAGACTCTGCCAAACGGCTTCCACGATGCAAAAATCGTGAGAGTCGCAATCGACTATGCCGAGCGCTCAGCAATTCTCATTATGCAGCTTTTGGTAGGTATGCCGGACAGTGCAGATCCAGAGGAATATCGAAAGGCAACCGTTAAGATCACTGGTTTGTGTTATTACTCGATCGAGCCGCCCGATCCGAACTACCCATTCCTGCGTGGCGGAACTCCAATAGGTGTAGCTGGCTATCCAGAGGATTCAGCGGCGTTTGCAGCTTTGAACGCTCTCCTGTCCGTCATGCCGAAGGGGGTCGATTGCTATCGCTTCTTCGTTCACGATTGGAATTCCTTTATTCACGTCGCCGCCGAAGAGGTGCATTTCGAATGGGTCGATGGCGCGGCGTAGATGCAGCACAGTTTCTGTGCTGCGGACCTTGCAGTGCATCCTTCGTGCTTGGCCAGTTTTCACAAGGAGGCTGTGTGGACCCGCTGTGCCCTCTGTGGTAAACCCTTCATTTGCTGCCGAATGCACTCAAGCCTTTGCGACTGCATATCCTCGCCTTGACCCTCCCTCACCCATCTCGCATAATCACCCTTAGACAATTTTCAATATCAACAGGGAGGTTCCGTGCGGGAGATCCACAAAGTTGCCATTCTGGGAGCGGGAACCATGGGAGCCCGCATCGCTGCCCACCTTGCGAACGCCTCCATCCCCAGCGTCCTTCTTGATATCGTGCCCCAGGGCGCCGCGCCCGGCGACCCGAAAGCCCGCAACCGCATTGCGCAGGCAGGCCTTGATGCGGCGCTGAAGTCGCGCCCGCCGGCCTTCTTTGTTCCGGAAGCCGCGCGCCTGATCACCATTGGAAATTTCGACGACCATCTCGCGCTGGTCGGCGAATGCGACTGGATCATCGAAGCGGTCACCGAAAACCGCGACATCAAGCGCTCGCTTTACCAGAAGGTGCTCCAGCATCGCAAGCCCGGAACCATTTTCAGTTCCAACACCTCCGGCATCTCGATTGCAAGCCTGGCCGCAGGCATGCCGGACGACTTCCGCCGCAACTTCCTGGGCACTCACTTTTTCAACCCTCCGCGCTACATGAAGTTGCTGGAACTGATTTCGACGCCCGAAACCGCGACGGACGTCGTCGACACCATCTCAAACTTCGGCGACCGTGTGCTGGGCAAGGGAATCGTCCGTGCGCACGACACGCCGAACTTTATCGGCAACCGCATCGGTGTTTTCTTCACCATGGCGGTTCTCCACCGCATGGCGCAGGACGGTTTCAGCATCGAAGAGATCGACCTGCTGACCGGGCCGGTGATGGGCCTGCCGAAATCATCCACCTTCCGCACCACGGACATTGTGGGACTCGACGTGATGGTCCACGTGGTGGCGAACCTGGCGGAAGCGCTTCCCAATGACGAGCGCCGCGACCTGTTTGCGCTGCCCGATTTTGTGCGCGATATGCACCAGCGCAAGCTGCTGGGCGACAAGACGGGTGGCGGCTTTTACAAGAAGATCAAGGCGAGCGACGGATCAAGCGAGATCTTGACCATTGACTTAAAAACCTTCGAGTACCGCGAGCGCCAGAAGCCGAAATTCCCTTCGGTTGACATGGCCCGCAGCATGGAAGACACGGGGAAGCGCGTCGCCGCGCTGGCCGACTCGCCCGACCGCGTGGGCGAATTCTATCGCAAGGTGCTGGGCGATACCTTCCACTACGCCGCCATGCGCATTCCTGAAATTTCCGACGACGTCCCCTCCGTTGATAACGCCTTGAAATGGGGCTTCAGTTGGGAACTGGGTCCGTTTGAATTGTGGGACGCGGTGGGCGTGGAAAAAATCGCCGGCCAATGGAAGAAAGAAAATCGTCCCGTGCCGCCGCTGGTTGAGAGCCTGCTCGCTAGTGGCGCCAAGACTTTTTACTCGTCGAGCAATGGAACCCGGCAGGTGTTTGACTTTGCCTCGAAGCAATACCAGTCAGTCGAAATTCCCGCAGGCATCCTGCTGCTGCCGTCGCTCAAAGAGCGGAAAAAAGAGGTGAGGAAGAACGCCGGCGCCAGCCTCATCGACCTGGGTGATGGCGTGGCGTGCCTCGAGTTCCATTCCAAGATGAACACCATCGGCCCCGACACGGTGGAGATGGTGCATCACGCCCTGCGCGCCTTGAACGAACAGTTCGACGCACTGGTCATCGGCAACCAGGCGCCGAACTTCTGCGTGGGCGCCAACCTGATGTTGCTGCTGATGGCCATTCAGGAAGAGGAATGGGACGAAGTCCACCGCATGGTGCGCGGGTTCCAGACCGCCAACATGGCGCTGAAATACGCTCCCAAACCCGTCGTCGCGGCACCGTTCGGCTTGACGCTCGGCGGCGGTGTTGAAATGGCGCTCCACTGCGCGCGCATTCGCGCGGCTGCGGAAACCTACATGGGCCTGGTGGAAACCGGCGTGGGATTGCTGCCGGCGGGCGGCGGAACCAAGGAGATGCTGGTTCGCGCGCTCGATGCCGTGCCCGCCGACGAGCATGCCGACCCCTTTACCTACGTCAAGGAAGTGTTCCTTAACATTGGCATGGGGAAGGTTTCAGCGAGCGCGGAAGACGCGCGCAAGCTCGGATACCTGACCGCGCGCGATTCCATCAGCATGAACCGCGACCGGCAGATTGCCGACGCCAAACAACTCGCCCTCGACCTGGTGAAGCTGGGTTATCGTCCCGGCGTGGAACGCACCGACATCCGCGTGCCGGGACAGAGCGCGCTCTCAATGATGAAGCTGGGTCTACACCTGATGCGCAGGGCGGAACGCCTTTCCGACTTCGACGTGGTGGTGGGTACGCACATCGCGCGGGTGCTTGCGGGCGGTGAATTCACTTCACCGCAGGTGGTTTCCGAACAGTATCTGCTGGACCTGGAGCGCGAGGACTTCCTCAGCCTGTGCGGGCAGAAGAAAACCCAGGAGCGCATCCAGTTTATGCTGAAGAAAGGCAAGCCGCTGCGAAATTGAGGTTTCGCCGTCTGGGAGGAAAAGTATGAAAGAAGCCGTCATCGTTTCCATTGCCCGCACGGCGGTGGGCAAAGCGCCGCGCGGCACTCTGCGCAACACCCGGCCGGACGACATGGCCGCAGCCGCCATCAGCGAGGCCCTGAGGCGCGTTCCGGGGCTCGAGCCCGCCGAGATTGAAGACGTGATACTCGGCTGCGCGATGCCCGAAGCGGCGCAGGGCAACAACGTGGCGAGGATCGCTTCGCTGCGCGCCGGGCTGCCCGTCACCTGCTCGGCCATGACCATCAACCGCTTCTGCTCGTCGGGCCTACAGGCCATTGCGCTGGCCGCGGAGCGAATCATGGCCGGCTTCGGAGACGCCATCATTGCCGGCGGCACCGAAAGCATGAGCCTGGTGCCGATGGGCGGCTACCATTTCTCTCCCAATCCTTATCTGGTGGACCATTATCCTGATTCTTACCTGAGCATGGGTTTGACGGCGGAAAATCTTGCCAGGAAATATCAGATCACTCGCGAACAGCAGGACGCTTTTGCTCTGCACAGCCACCAGCGTGCCGTTGCAGCCATTGACGCGGGCCGGTTCAGGGATGAGATCGCGCCGATGGAGGTGGTGGAGGTCGAGATGAACGGCCAGCCGCAGACCCGCAGGATCACCTTCGACACCGATGAAGGCCCGCGCCGCGATACCTCGGCCGAGGCCCTGGCCAAGCTGAAACCTGCCTTCCACGCCAAAGGGACGGTGACCGCCGGAAACGCCTCGCAGATGAGCGACGGCGCGGCGGCGGCGGTGGTGATGTCGGCCGAGAAGGCAAAAGCCATTGGAGCAAAACCGCTGGCGCGGTTTGTCAGCTACGCAACCGCCGGCACGCTGCCGGAGGAGATGGGCATGGGTCCGGTGTTTGCCATTCCCAAGGCGCTGAAGTTTGCGGGCCTCAAGCTTCAGGAGATCGAACTCATTGAGCTGAACGAGGCTTTTGCGGTGCAGGCGCTGGCGGTCGTGCGCGAGGCCGGGCTCGATCCGGAGATTACCAACGTCAACGGCGGCGCCGTGGCGCTGGGGCATCCTCTCGGCTGTACGGGCGCCAAGCTCGCGGCCACGCTGCTGGGCGAAATGAAGCGCCGAAAGGCTCGCTACGGCATGGCGACCATGTGCATCGGCGGCGGCATGGGTGCGGCAGGAATTTTTGAGAACCTTCAGTAAATTTCGAGGCTGCCACAGGTACTTTTACGATGCAATTTTGCCCCCTATGGGAGACGAAGCTTTTTCGCGACTGAACAACCAGACGGAGACGAAGCTTTACGGGTGTAAGTTGCACATTTCACTCCGGAAAGCGAGGAACTCATGACCACCGGTGAAGCAAAACAGCGGATCAAAGGCGGCAGCTTTCTGATTAAGCAGCGAACGCCCGAAGAGATCTTTACGCCGGAGGACATGACGGACCAGCACCGCCTGATCGCCCGGACGGCGGAAGAGTTCATGCAAAAGGAAGTTCTTCCGCGGGTGCGCGAGATCGAAGAAAAAGACCTGCCTCTGCTGCGCGAACTTCTCAAAAAGGCTGCGGAGATCGGGCTGGCCGCTACCGACATTCCGGAGAAGTACGGCGGCCTCGAACTCGACAAGATCTCTTCCATCATCGTGGCCGAAAAAACCGCCCTCAACGGTTCGTGGACGGCGACCATCGGCGCGCAGGCCGGCATCGGCGTTCTGCCCATCGCTTATTTCGGCACCGAAGCCCAGAAAGCAAAGTACGTGCCCAGGCTCGCCAGCGCCGAGTGGGTGGGCGCTTACGCGCTGAGCGAAGCGGGCTCAGCTTCCGACGCGCTCAATTGCAAGACTCGCGCCACGCTCAGCGCCGACGGCAAGCATTACATCCTCAACGGCTCCAAGATGTGGATCACCAACGGCGGATTTGCCGACGTCTTCACCGTGTTCGCAAAAGTGGACGGCGAGAGCTTTACGGCATTTATCGTCGAGCGCGGATTTCCGGGCGTTTCACCGGGCGCCGAAGAACATAAGATGGGCATCCGCGGTTCGTCCACCACGCCGGTGAATTTTGAAAATGTCCACGTGCCGGTGGAAAACGTTCTGGGTGAAGTGGGCAAGGGCCATTTGATTGCCTTCAACATTCTCAACGTGGGCCGCCTTAAACTGGGTGCGGGATGCGTGGGCGCAGCAAAGTTTCTGATCGCGGAGTCCGTGGGGTGGGCGAAGCAACGCGAAGCCTTTGGGCGGAAGATCGCTGATTTTGGGCTGATCAAGCAAAAGCTGGGCGAGATGGTTGCATTGAATTACGCGACGGAGAGCTTGTCGTACCGGACGGGTGGGCTGATAGACCAGATGCTCGAAGGCGTCGATCTCGGCGTCTCCGACGCAGGTGCACAGATTCTCGCCGCGCTGCGGGAGTATGCCGTCGAGTGCTCGACTCTGAAGGTGGTGGGAACCGAGGCGCTGGATTGGATTGTGGATGAAGCGGTGCAGATTTTTGGCGGCTACGGTTTTTCCAGCGAGTACGAAGTGGAGCGCGCCTATCGCGATCAGCGAGTGAACCGGATCTTCGAGGGAACGAACGAGATCAACCGGCTGCTGATTACCGACATGCTGTTAAAGCGTTCGATGAAGGGCGAGCTTGGATTGATTCCAGCCGCGCAGAAACTTCTGGACGAAGTTCTCAGTTCGTCCTCAGGCGAAACGCCGGAAGACGAGGCGCCGCTGGGCGATGTGGCGGCGGTGCTGGAGGGCGCAAGAAAGGCGGCGCTGCTGGTTGCCGGAAGCGCCGTGCAGAAATACCTGAAGGCGCTGGCTGATGAGCAGGAAGTGGTTGCCGCAATCAGCAATCTGGTGATGGAAATTTACGCGATGGAGAGCGCGCTGCTCCGTACTCGCAAAAAGATCGGCAAGTCTTCCGCCGATGCCTGCCGGACGGAAATGGACGCCACGCGAATCTTCGCCTACGAGGCGGCTGACCGGATTGAAGTGGAAGCAAAGCGCGCATTCGCCAGAATCTCAGAGGGCGATACGCTGCGAACGCAGCTTGCCATCCTGCGGCGCTTCCTGCGCCGCACGCCGCCGGACTTGATCGGGCTGAAGCGCCAGGTGGCCGACCGCGCCATCGAGCTCGGCCGTTATCCCTTCGCTTAGCCGCTTTTTATTTTCGTACCGTTTTGCCGTAGGTTCGGCGCGTGCCAGAGCTTCGGGCCGGTATGCTACAAATCCTTCAAAACTTTCACAGCGCCGACGAGATCAGAAACGGCAAGGACCAGATCGGATTTCTTTGTCCCTTTTGCCGCCGTGGCGTAACAGTAATCGACGTTGATGTGCGCCTGCGCAAGCCGCTCTCCGATTTTTGCGAGGTTGCCGGGCTTGTCCGGCAGGGTGAGCCTGAGCACTTCTTCCTCCGTCACCCGCACGTCCAGGTCGCGGAGCACCTTTTTGGCCCTGGCGGGACTCGTGGTCAGCAGCCGAATGGGACTTTCGCCGCCCGTGCAGAAAGCAGTAAAGGCGGTGATATTGATTCTCGCCCCGGCCAGCGCACGCGCCACGCGGGCGATTTGTCCGGGGCTGCTGTCAACCCAGACCGAGACTTGCCTGGCCTTGCTCATCACTGTTTCCTTTCCATAAAATCACGATTTCCTGAGCATACGCCGAAACGGTTCCGGGTGTAAACGCCACCACTCCTTACAATCTTTGTGGCCAGCAGGCTTTCGAGCGAGGACATGATCTTTACCCTGGTATGATCAGGCCGGGGCAGATTGAGGGCAGTGGCAAATCGTGCTGGAGGGGTGGCGTTTACGGCGGCGCTGACCGTGAAGCTCGCCGCAGGTGAGAAGATGGAAGACGCCATGCGCTACGCAAACCTGGCCGGGGCGCTGGCCGTAACGCGGCTCGGTGCGCTGCCGTCCCTGCCCACGCGGGAAGAAGTGGAAGCCTTTGCCGCGGGAACAGGTCTGCCGCAGAAGCAGGGATGAGCGGAAGAGATCAGAAACTATTCTTGAGAATCACGTTCCCAAGGAAGCCGCGGTTCCGGCCTTCCGCATCGACCACGCGAACGCTGACCCGGAAGGTGTCGGCCGGCAGCGGCACCGTCTTGTCCAGCCGAACCACCTGGCGGGGATCGACGGCCTCGAGCTTCTGTCGGCTGAGTTCCTCACCCATGGGGCTGTAGAAAACCGCTTCCGCCGTCCCCGGAACGAATACACCGAACACTCCCTTCAAAGTGACCTGATCGCCGGAGACTTCTGCGGCAAGTGGTTTGCTGATGGCGCCGACCCAGACGGCTTTCACCATAGGATTCGGCAACCGCGTGGGCGCCCAGTGAACGGTGAACTCGTATTCCTGGCCGGGATCGAGCGTGGCGTAAGGGCTGATCACTTCCGTTTCCAGGAAATAGGGAGTCTGTTTCGGGTCGTCAGGCAGGGTCTGGAAGAACGGGCCGCGCGAAATGTGTCCGGGACCATCGTTCCAGGATTCGACGGAAGCGTTATCGGGATATTCCTTACCGGGGAAATGCTTGAAGGTTTCCACCAGGCAGGCATCTTTTTGTCCATTGACCACGGCGTACCAGCCGGCGTCAGAATCCGCCGCCACCTTGCCCACGCGATACTCATAGTGGATGCGCAGCATGTGGCCATTATCGGTCGTCTGGTAGCTGGGATTGCGCGCGTCGCCGTAAGGGTGGTAATAGCCGCCGGGAAACATGCTGTGAGGATTCAGCGGGATGTACACATAAAGTTCCGGGTTGGGCTTGGAAGGATCATGGGCGTCCGAGGCATCGTTCTGAATCAGGTGCCAGATGCCCCAGCGGATTTGCCGCAGGCTGATGTTGCGCATCACCTGGTCAACCTGAACGCGCGTGGTGCCGGCATAAACATGAAACGTGCGGATAAACTGCACGCCGCTTCGCGGATCGGGTGGGCTGGTGACGCGGACAGCCACCTCCTGGGGCGTGTTTTTCACCACCTCGGATTTGAACCGGCTGCCGTCGAGGATGTAGTAGGGAATGCTGGGCCACTCGCTGTCGTTCATCCAGCCTTCGGGCGCGGGCCACACCTTGTCGCCGCCGTAGTTGGCCCAGCCGGACTTCAGATTGTTCTGGCTTTCGGGGAGGATCTTCCCCTCAAACTGCTTATTCACAAAAAAGTAGCTTTCACCGCCCAGTTGCAGCTGGATGGCGCGGCCTCCGATTTCCGGGGTCACGTAGAGGGTGATGATGCCGTTGGTCAGGCGGTAAGCTTTCCATCCGTCGAACTCGGCGGATTCAAGTTTCGCCTCAAACGAAGGAGCCGGGGCTGCCATGATTGGCCTTGCGGAAAAAGGCAGAAGAATTGCGCGAACCATCCCGGAAGGCTGCGACCGTCTGACCGGAAAATAAGGGCTAAAAACAGAAATGAAAACCAGACCAGCCAGAATCATGATCGATCGGCGTCGTTGTGCCATACGGTTCCTTTGCAGTGAGGATATCCAACCCTTCGAGAGCTTGACGAGGGTTGGCTCGTACCTTAACGTCCCGGAGGAGGTTCAGCAGACAGCGTTGAAAGCTGGTGTGCCAGATCGCGCACGGCCGGATAGAGGTTCCGGTAGACCTCGTAATAGCGATCGTAGGTCCTGCTGTTGGACTCGCGCGGGTAGAGGCACTCCCTGACCTGGATGGCCTCGCGCGCCGATTCCTCCACCGAAGAATAGACCTTGGCGCCGGCGCCGGCCAGCAGCGCAGCGCCGAAGGCGGATCCCTCTGACGTCTTCAGCGTCACCAGTTCTTTGCCATAAACATCCGCCTGGATTTGCCGCCAGGTGAAACTGCGTGAACCGCCTCCCGACGCCCGAATCTGGTCCACGGGGATTTCAAGCTCGCTGAAGATTTCGAGAGAATCGCGCAGGCTGAATGCCACCCCTTCAAGAATGGCACGAATCACGTGGCCGCGCGTATGGGATGCCGTGAGGCCGAACCACATGCCGCGCGCTTCCGCGTCCAGATGGGGCGTGCGCTCGCCCATCAGGTAAGGCAGAAACAGCAGGCCGCCGGACCCGGGAGAAATCTGCTCGGCTTCCTTGATGAGAAGCTCATAGACGTCGATGTCCGTCTGGCCGGCGTACCAGCTTTCCACCGTGCCGAAGTGGTCGCGGAACCAGCGGAGCGACAGGCCGGCGCCCTGCGTCACGCCCATCACGTGCCACTTGCCGGGAACGGCGTGGCAGAAGGTGTGGATGCGGCCGGCCGGGTCAAGCTTGGGAGCGCCGGTGTAGGTAAACATCACGCCTGAACTGCCCAGGGTGCTTGAAGTGAGCCCCGGCAGCACAATGCCGTTGCCGACGGCGCTGGCGGCCTGGTCTCCCGCGCCGCCCACTACCGGCGTTCCGGCAACCAGCCCGGTGAGCAATGCGGCTTCGCGCGTGACCTTTCCGGTGATTTCCGCCGACTCATAGGCCCTGGGTAGAAGTTCAGGATCGATTCCCAGAGCTGAAAGCATCTCCTGCGACCAGCGGCGATTAGAGACGTCAAACAGCAGCGTCCCCGAAGCGTCGGAAACGTCAGTTGCAAATTCGCCGGTGAGACGATAGCGAACGAAATCCTTGGGCAGCAGGAAGTGCGCAGCGCGTTCAAAAACAGCAGGCTCGTGGTCACGAATCCACAGCAGTTTGGGCGCCGAAAAACCCGTAAGTGCAGGATTTGAAACCAGTTGGATCAGCCGCTCGGAGCCGACCTGGGCCGTGATCCAGTTGCATTGCGGCTGGCTGCGCTGGTCGCACCAGATGAGGGACGGCCGCAGCACGGCGTTTGCGTGGTCCAGCAGCACCACGCCGTGCATCTGGCCGGAAAGCCCCACGGCCTTGATGTCCGAACCCTTCAGGCCCGATTCAGCAAGGGCTCCCTGGACGGATACAGTTGTGGCTTCCCACCAGTCTTCGGGGTCCTGCTCGGCCCAGCCGGGCCTCTCCATGCGCATCGGCTGATGGTCGCCGGTGGCGGCTCCGACAACGGTACCGTCCGGCCGGACAATCACCGCCCGCGTGCCCGTCGTGCCAATGTCAATTCCCATCAGGTAAGACATGGTTATCGTCCCCGGCCCAGGCAAGCAGGGCTTATAAACTGGAAGCGTCGCCCTTCCGGTCCCCGTCTGTGCTTTCCTGACCCTTGTTCCTCAGACTTTGATCTTCTGCCATCGCCCGGTACTGGCCGAACGCTCCACTGCATCCAGCACCACATGGTTCTTCACGCCGTCACGGAAGTTAGGCTTCGGCATCCGGCCTTTCTCAAGGCAAGTCAGGAAATCGTGGACTGCGTGCGCGAACGTGTGTTCGTAGCCGATGATGTGTCCGGGAGGCCACCACGCTCCCACGTAAGGATGCGTGGGCTCCGTTACAAGGATGGTTTTGAATCCCTGCACCGACTGGTCCTCTGTGCGGTCGTAGAACTCCAACTCGTTCATCCGTTCCATATTGAACGCCAGGCTTCCCTTGCTGCCATAAACCTGGAAGGTGTTGTAATTCCTGCGGCCGCCACCGAACCGGGACGCCTCAAACACACCTGCGCTGCCATTCTTGAAGCGCGCCAGGAAGTTCGTCTCGTCATCCACGGTGACCTTGCCTTTTCCCTTGCTCCCCTTCGCTCCCCAGGAACCAGAGCCATCGCCGGCCAGTGGACGGCTCGTGATGAAGGTCGTCATCTGCCCTGTCACCTCGGCAATGTCTCCGTTCAGGTAAGTTGCCAGGTCAGTCGCGTGAGCGCCGATGTCGCCCAGCGCGCCACTGCCAGCAAACTTCTTCTCGAGCCGCCAGACCAGGGGAAAATCGGGGTTCATGATCCAGTCCTGGAGGTAGGCTCCGTGGTAATGGTAGACCTTGCCGATACGCCCATCCTCTATCAGTTTCTTGGCAAAGGCGACTGCGGGTACTCGCCGGTAGTTGAAATTCACGTAGTGCAGGACACCGGCCTTCTCGACGGCGCGCAGCATCTCCCTGGCTTCGCGCAGCGTATTCGCCAGCGGCTTCTCACAGATGATGTGCTTCCCCGCCTTGGCTGCGGCAATCACCATGGGATGGTGCAGGAAGCTCGGCGTCGAAACGTCGACTACCTGGATATCCTTCCGCGCGACAACTCTTTCCCACCTGGTGTCGATCTCCTCCCAGCCAAACAGGCGTGCCGTCGCCTCCAGTTCCTTCTCAGGAGCTTTGCCGCAAATCACCTTCATGCGCGGAACCAGCTTTCCCGGAAAGAACCGGCGCACCTGCCGGTAGGCGTTCGAGTGCGCCTTCCCCATGAACTGGTGCCCAATCAGTGCAATGTTGATTTCTGGCATCTCTATTCCTCCTCGGTCGTTTTCGATTTATGGCCCGTATCGCGTGTCATGCCCACCACGCCCCGGTGAGCTTTTCCTTGATGACGATTTCATTCAGGAAGGCAGCGGCTTTGGTCAGGCCTTCTTCCACCGACATCAGGCTGTCTTCGTGCTCGATGGAGAGGACGTCGTTGTAGCCGATCATCTGGAGCGTGGAAACGAAGTCGCCCCAGAAATCGCGTCCGTGGCCGTAGCCCACCGTGCGGAACAGCCAGGAGCGGTTCTTCTCATCGGTATAGGGCTTGGTGTCGAGCACGCCGTTCACCTTGTAGTTCACGTCGTAGAGCCGGGTATCTTTGGCGTGGACGTAAAAGACGGCTTCGCCCAGTTTCCGGGCCGCGGCGCAGGGATCGACGCCCTGCCAGAACATGTGGCTGGGATCGAGGTTGGCGCCGATGGCCGGTCCCGACTCCTCCCGCAGCCGCAGCATGGATTCCGGCGAATAGGCGACAAAGCCGGGGTGCATCTCAATGGCGACGCGGACGCCGTGATCGGCGGCGAACTTGGCCCGCTTTTTCCAATAAGGGATCACCTTCTTCTCCCACTGCCACTTCAGGATTTCCGGATAGTCGGGCGGCCAGGCGCAAGTGACCCAGTTGGGATTTCTGGAGCCCTCGGAATCTCCGGGGCAGCCTGAAAAGTCGATGACGCGATTCACTCCCATCTTCTCAGCCAGCAGGATGGTTTTGCGGCTGACCTCTGCGGCGGAGTCGGCAATCTTTTTGACCGGATGCAGGGCGTTTCCGTGGCAGCTCAGGGCGCTGATGGTGATGCCCTGGTCGTCGAGTTTCTGCTTGAATTCCTTGAGCTTGGCAGGAGCGTTCAGCAGTTCCAGCTTCAGGTGAGCATCGCCCGGATAGTTCCCGGTTCCAAGCTCGATGGTGCTGATCCCCAGCGGCTTGATCTTGTCGATAACTTCCTGCAGGCTCAGGTTGGAAAACAGGACGGTGAATAGACCAACTTTCATGTGATATCTCCGTTTGTCGGCTCCGGCGCCCGGCGGATAAACGTGAAATTCCGGGCTGACCCTGGCCGAAGTTGAGATTGCTTCCAGGTAAAAGAAGGAATAAATCTATCGGCCAGAGTGGAGAACGTCAACTGTAAAATGGCAGGATTGTTCTTGAGGGCGGCCGGGTTTTGGAGGATAATAGAACTGAACAGGGAAAAGATATGTCTGTTGTATTTCCCCATTGACAGGCGGGGAAATATTCGATAGACTACGAAATTGCTCTGACAGTTGAATGTGCTTCAGAGTGAACGGTGGCGCAAACCACCGTGACACCCTCGAACGGGTGGCCGGACTCCTGTCCGGTAAAACTGTTCTTTGACAATTGAGTTGAGCAAGCCACGTCAACGCATGAGGTCTTTCGAGACCGAATGCAAGCTGAGCGATTTGTTCTGTCCCCGTCAGGGGGCAGAGTAATTTCTCCCTCTGTAACCCGGAGGGGGAAGCTCCAAAGAATCAGCGTGCGGAGGACTTTCGGGTCTTCCAAGCGCAGCCAATTTCAAACGAGAGTTTGATCCTGGCTCAGAATCAACGCTGGCGGCGTGCCTAACACATGCAAGTCGAACGAGAAAGTGTGGCTGTAGCAATACAGTCGCACCTGTAAAGTGGCGAACGGGTGAGTAACACGTAGCTAACCTACCCTCGAGCGGGGAATAACCCGGGGAAACCTGAGCTAATACCGCATAACATTCCGGTGACTTAAGCCACTGGGATCAAAGGCCCGCAAGGGTCACTTGAGGAGGGGGCTGCGGCCGATTAGCTAGTTGGTGGGGTAATGGCCCACCAAGGCGATGATCGGTAGCCGGCCTGAGAGGGCGCACGGCCACACTGGCACTGAGATACGGGCCAGACTCCTACGGGAGGCAGCAGTGGGGAATTTTGCACAATGCCCGAAAGGGTGATGCAGCAACGCCGCGTGAGGGATGAAGGCCCTCGGGTCGTAAACCTCTTTCGATCGGGAAAAATGGGCGGGTGAAGAGCCCGTTCTGATGGTACCGGATGAAGAAGCCCCGGCCAACTACGTGCCAGCAGCCGCGGTAATACGTAGGGGGCAAGCGTTGTTCGGAATTACTGGGCGTAAAGGGCGTGTAGGCGGTGCGGTATGTTGGACGTGAAATCCCCGGGCTTAACCCGGGGCGGTCGTTCAAAACTGCCGCGCTAGAGTGTGGGAGAGGGAAGTGGAATTCCCGGTGTAGCGGTGAAATGCGTAGATATCGGGAAGAACACCGGTGGCGAAGGCGGCTTCCTGGCCCACAACTGACGCTGAGGCGCGAAAGCTAGGGGAGCAAACAGGATTAGATACCCTGGTAGTCCTAGCCCTAAACGATGAGCACTTGGTGTGGCCCTTCACGGGGTCGTGCCGTAGCTAACGTGTTAAGTGCTCCGCCTGGGGAGTACGGTCGCAAGGCTGAAACTCAAAGGAATTGACGGGGGCCCGCACAAGCGGTGGAGCATGTGGTTTAATTCGACGCAACGCGAAGAACCTTACCTGGGCTTGAACTGTCGTGGACCGGTTCAGAGATGAATCTTTCCCGCAAGGGACTGCGATAGAGGTGCTGCATGGCTGTCGTCAGCTCGTGTCGTGAGATGTTGGGTTAAGTCCCGCAACGAGCGCAACCCTCATCCTTAGTTGCTCATCCGCAAGGAAAGCACCCTAAGGGAACTGCCGGTGATAAACCGGAGGAAGGTGGGGATGACGTCAAGTCATCATGGCCTTTATGTCCAGGGCAACACACGTGCTACAATGGCCGGTACAAAGCGTCGCGAACCCGCGAGGGGGAGCTAATCGCACAAAGCCGGCCTCAGTTCGGATTGTAGTCTGCAACTCGACTGCATGAAGCTGGAATCGCTAGTAATCGCGTATCAGAACGATGCGGTGAATACGTTCCCGGGCCTTGTACACACCGCCCGTCACATCACGAAAGTGGGTTGTACTAGAAGTCGTGATCCCAACCGCAAGGAGGGTAGCGCCCAAGGTATGACTCATGATTGGGGTGAAGTCGTAACAAGGTAGCTGTAGGAGAACCTGTGGCTGGATCACCTCCTTTCTAAGAGAGAACCGGTTCCCGGAATCTGCCTAGCAGATTAGGCCGGGAACACACGCTCAGTGACGTGGCTGCTCAACTCAGTTGTCGAAGGATTTTTGAATCTGAATTTTCAAATATGAGATGATAAAAAGGCCGCGAGCAATCGCGGCCTTTTTGCTTTTCGGAATCCATCCGATGATGCGGAGTGTGACGGTCGATCCCATTTTCGAACGCGTTTTCAAGAAACTCTACGGGAAACCGTGTTGGGGCGTTAAGCATATCCATGGATCAATAATTAGCCTTGAGTTTGGAAAGCCGCACCTTGAAATTCACGAACCTCATAGAGCATCACGAAATGCTTCACGTAGAATTCGCGAGTTTTTCGCTGGGCGGCAAGTCTACATCAAAGGGGAATGGACCCTTCTGATTTGGTGCTGCAACTGGGAGATTTTCCGTGGGGGGAGACGATTAGGTACAAGTCGTATGACGGCAAGCCTTGAGCGAGTCTCACATTATCTCGACGGCCAAAAATTGGTTGATTTTTCTATCGAGCCGCACCAGATGCGCTCGGTATTTAAATTTGATTTGGGTGGGAAATTGGTGACGACGTCCTTTGATAAATCGCTTGATCTTTGGATGGTATATGAACCTACTGGCAAAATACTCACCCTCCGAGGCGACGGGATGTATCTCTATTCATCTTCGCCATACACCCCTCCGAACACGGTGCCCTGGAAACCAGCTTTCCTGCAATTGAAATGAAAGGCCGCGAGCAATCGTGGCCTTTTTGTTTTTCTGCCCGTCTCAATGATCGCCTGGTGGGACCTTCCGAAAACTCGCGGCCGAAGTGCGAGAAACCGTATGGATGTGGGTAGGGACTTTCCCGGGAATGACGGCAGGCGAGCGCGCTGCCGCTCAATACACTTCAACGCGTTCGTCGCCTGAGCGGATGACGCGTTCATCAACGAATCAGAACTGTGACGGCAATGACGACGCTAGTCGAACATTGCGATCTTTTCCTCAAGGTAACCCAGGGCAGCCTGGAGCGAGGTGCGGTAATGCGGATGCGTCGCCGCCGCAAGCTCCTGCTGGACACGCGCGCGCGAAAGCTCAAGGCTCTCCCGCTCCCGCATCCGCTGCTGATCTGCCGGAGTTAACTGAGGAAGGTCTGATTCTGTTTCTTTGGATTCTGCCGTATCCATCTGTTGTTCTACTGCCTTACTTTCCCAACCTCTTGCCATCCCTTAAGTATGCCACAAAAAACCTGGAATGGGGATGGGGTATGACAACATAATTTGCCCGCCTGGCCGGCCGCCGCCGTAGGTGTCGCCGCCGGGAACCCGCCATCAGGCCGGGCGCCCGACCAGCCGTCCCTGGTGGACGCGTCCGATGGCGACGTCGATCAGGGTATTGGGGGCCACCTCCGTGCCGGGGAGTGAGACCTGCAGGTAGTTGCTGGAAAGTGCTGTCGGGGCTCCGTCCTGGACCTTGTGCAGCACCACAACGCTCAGATTTCGTCCGATCTGCTCATGCAGGAACCGGCCGCGTCTGGCTGCGATCAGCGACTTCAACTCGCGGACGCGCTCGTGAATGCGCCGTCCGTCCACCTGTTCAGGGCGGGCTGCGGAAGGTGTTCCCGGTCGTGAGGAGTAGGGGAAAATGTGGAGATAGGTAAACGGCAGCGACTCAATGAAGCGCAGGCTTTCGGCGTGGTCCTCCTCCGTCTCGCCCGGAAAGCCTGCCATCACGTCGGCTCCAATGCCGCAATTGGGCATCCGCTCGCGAATGGCCAGGATGCGCTCGGCGTACTGGGTGGTCCAGTAGCGCCGGTTCATCAGCCGCAGGATTCTGTTGCTGCCACTCTGCAGCGGGACGTGGAAGTGGTGGGCCATGCGCATCTCAGTCGCCACCAGTTCAATCAGCTCGCGGTTCACGTCCATGGGTTCAATGGAGCTGATCCGCAGTCGCGGAATAGCGGTTTCCGCCAGGATCCGTTCCACCAGCCCCAGGAAATGTATCCGCCGCCCCAGGTCGCGTCCGTAGCTGCCCAGGTTGATTCCCGAGAGAACGATTTCCTGGCAGCCGTTCTGCTCCAGCTCACGGACCTGCTCCATGACTTTGTCGGGGTCCATGCTGCGGCTCTCGCCGCGAACCTGCGGGATGACGCAAAACGCGCAGCGCGCGTTGCAGCCGTCCTGGACTTTCAGGGTGGGCCGAGTGCGATCGTCGGCAAACACCGGCGCAAAGTGGAAGGTGTCCCCGATTTCGCCCACCAGCACCAGCGGCTGCGATTCTTGGGGCTCATGATCAGAAAATGACGCTTCGATGTCCGGTTGCTTTCCGTGGGAGGATGAATTTGCGGCGCCGGCTTCGCCTGACAAAATCTGCGCCAGGGCATGCTTGTGAGAGTTTCCGATCACCCAGTTGACGCCTGGCAGCTTTGCAATTTCATCGGGGGCACGCTGCGCGTAGCATCCCGTCACCAGAATTCTGCAGTCTGGGTTGGCCCGATGAATGCGGCGAATCACCTGGCGCACTTCAGCATCGGCAGCGGCGGTGACTGTGCAGGTATTCAGGACCGCGATCTGGCTGGCTTCCGCGCTGGCCTCCCTGAATCCTTTCACCATCAACTGCTTCTTGATGGCGGCCCCGTCCGCATGGCTCGCCCTGCACCCGAAATTGATAAGGTGGAAAGTGCTCATGAATACTTCATGTTATGCGAATCCGGGGTGGTTGCGCCAGTGCGGGATGATGCTTTCGAGAGAAGGCGGAGGGAGGCGGGCTTTGGCGGAGTTGTATCCCCCGCTACTCTGGCCGTGAGGTGAAAACCAACACACTCAGGCTGTAGACACACCTCAGGCTCGTGTGTTCAGCGCCTGCCCCTCAGCGCGCCGTACACTAAAGCCTAATCCCTTTCGGGAAAGATGAAGAGGCGGATGGCTGCGATCAGATCAAGCCGGAGATCCTGCGGCCCGACGCTGTTCGAAGCATTCCCTGCAATAGACGGGGCGCCCTTGAGTCGGCTTGAAGGGAACCGTAGTTTCCTTCCCGCACTGTGAGCAGACCGTGCTGGTTTCCACACGCCTATGGCCTTGCCCGTTGAGCAACTGGCTTCTCTTGGACTTGCAAGGCTTACAGCGTTTCGGCTCGTTCTTGAACCCCTTATCCGCGAAGAAAAGTTGTTCGCCTGCCGTGAAAACGAACTCCGCTCCGCAATCGGCACACTTGAGGACCCGATCCCGGTATTCCATGATTTGCCCCCCTGGATGACCAGTCCCTCGCCTGATGCCAAACTACCCCTCATCCGCCATCAGGATCAGTCCCGGTCATGCCTGGCCTTTTTGCGGGCTCTTTTCCGCGCCAAGGCCGCTTTGACTCGCTTTTTCTCTCCTGGCTTCAGATAAAAGGAATGCTTTTTGATTTCCTTAATGATGTCCTCTTGCTGTACCTTTCGCTTGAAGCGGCGGAGGGCGCTTTCTAAAGACTCTCCCTCCTGAAGTCGAACTTCGGCCAAACGACAAACACCTCCATTTCTATAGTGAATTAAAGGAAGTACACTTTTCCTCTGGTTACCAGGATTCTCACCCAGTTTCCACAGTGAAGTCAAGGCCATTTTTTTCAGCCTGTTTCACCCGGTTCTTTCAGGCCCGACACCGGCCGCAGTCGCAGCCGCTCTTCTTGACCCTTACAGCGCCATATGCTACGGTCAGATTCACTCATTTGATAAGGCATCGGGCAGTGCTTGATGGCAGAGATCCTGAAAGTTGAAAACCCGAATTTCGAATATGCGCTGGAGTACTCGGCCCGCTTGATTCTTGAGGGAAAGGTTGTCGCCTTCCCGACGGATACTTTTTACGGCCTGGGCGCTGACCCGTTCAATCTGGCCGCCATCACGGAGATTTTCCGCATCAAGCGCCGGTCTTCCGACCGGCCCATTCCGCTGCTGGTTTCGTCGCTTGATCAGGCGGCCGACCTGGTGGCGGATCCGCCGGAGCTCTTTTTTACCCTGGCAAAGAAGTTCTGGCCGGGCCCGCTGACGCTGGTTGTCCGCGCGTCGCACCAGATCCCCTTGAAAGTTACGGCAAACACCGGCCGCGTAGGCATTCGCTGGCCGCGTTTTCCGCTGGCCGAGGCGTTGATCACGGCCGTCGACCGGCCCCTGACGGGCACCAGCGCCAACCTGTCTGACCGTCCTGCCTGCTCCACGGCGGTCCAGGTTGAAGAACAAGTCGGCGATGCCCTGCCTCTCATTCTGGATGGAGGGCCCACAGCGGGCCACAAGCCATCAACGGTGGTTCAGCTGGAAGGTGAGCGGCCCCGCATTCTGCGTTTCGGCGGCGTCAGCGAATCTGATCTGAAAGAATTTCTTTCCTGAGTCTCCTGTGCGACTGCGCCATTGGATTCTCCTATTTCTGCTTGTTTCCCTTGCCGGCATTGTTGGGCTGGAGGTTTCCCTATATAAAGCCATACGGCGGCAGGCCAGCGGCGATGAAGCGCGGCCGGCCGGAGCCATCGTGGTCTTCGGCGCTGCGGAATATAACGGGCGTCCTTCACCCGTTTACAAGGCGCGTCTGGACCACACCTTTTATCTGGAAGAGCACGACTATGCTCCGCTGGTGATTACGACGGGCGGCAGAGGCGGGGACCCCCATTTTACGGAGGGCGGCGTGGGGCGGGATTATCTGGTCCAGCAGGGGGTCGCGGCGCGCAAGATTGTGGCCGAGACCGAAAGCGAAACCACCTTTCAGACGGTGACGGCAGTGGCCCAAATATTGAAGTCCGGCGGCAAGTCAACCTGTGTGGCGGTCAGTGACGGCTTTCACCTTTACCGCATCAAGCTGCTGTTTTCTTCTTTTGGAATCACCGCTTACACCTCTCCTGCACCCGGCAGTCCCATTGAGGCCGAACCCTTTGCGCGCTCTCTTTACTCGCTGCGCGAGTTGCTGATCATCAACCTGTGGCACCTGGGTTTTCACGTTTAGCGGGTCTTCACGGGCGGGATACGCTTCCCAGCACTACCGCCCTGCGCGCTCCCGTCACAGCCGGGAGATTGCCCGGCAGGCCGTGCAGTGTCCGGTCGGCAAGCACCGCGAAAGCGATGGCTTCCTTGGCGTCCACCGGAAGCCCGAAGGCGTCTGAAGGCATCACCCTGACATCCGGCAACAGTTCCTCGATGCGCTTCATCAGCAGGCGGTTATGGGCGCCGCCGCCTGAGGCCACCAGGCGCTCCGCGCCGGTCCGCGGAATAACAAACCGCCGCAGCGCGCCGGCAATAGTCCGGGCGGTGAATTCGTTCGCCGTGCGAAGCAGATCTTCTGCGCGGACGCCTGGAAGCCTGGAGAGGAAAAGGCGTTTCACAAATGCCTCGCCGAATTGCTCGCGTCCCGCGCTCCTGGGAGGCCGCTTTCGGAAAAAGGGATCACCCAGAACCTGCGCCAGAAGATCGTCGAGGACTTTGCCTCTTGCAGCCATGCGGCCTTCGGAATCGTAGTGGCGCCGACCGCGGGTGAAGGCGCGCACCAGGCCGTCCATAATCATGTTGCCCGGGCCTGTATCAAAGCCGTAAACGTCCTCTGGAGTTGCGCCTGCAGGAATCACCGTTATGTTGGCGATTCCGCCGATGTTCAGCGCCACGGTGCCCTGTTTTCTGTCCCGCAGCAGCAGGTAATCCACCAACGGAACCAGCGGAGCTCCCTGCCCTCCGGCCGCCATGTCAGCGGTGCGGAAGTTGGCCACCACCGTCGCGCCAGTGCGTTCCGCAATCACCGCCGGCTCGGCAATCTGCAGAGTGGAGCTGGTTTTATGGCCCGCTTCGAGGGTCGCGCTTCCCTGGTGGAAGACGGTCTGGCCGTGCGAGCCGATGCCGGCAAGCCGCCCGGGCTCGACCCCGGCCTTGCGGCAAACCTGCAGGGCTGCATCCGCAAAAAGCGAGCCCAGCAGGAAGTTAAGCTGGCTGATTTCTCCCGCTCCAACCGGCTCACCTGCTGCAACGCGCAGCACCCGGCGCCGAACAACCGCCGGATACGGAGCAGAAATGAACTCCAGCAGGCGGACGCGAGGCGCTGTGGGCGGTCCCGCCAGGCGCACCAGAGCCGCATCCACGCCGTCGAGAGACGTTCCCGCCATCAGGCCTACCAGCAGACGCGGGGCGGCGGTCCGCGAAGTCTTACGACTGGATTTGTTTTTTAAGTTCGGCAAGCAGATTCAGGGCTTCAAGGGGTTTCAGGTTGTCGAGATCGACTTTCTCGATGGCCTGGACCACCTCGGAGTTCAAGGGAGTAAAAATCGTCAACTGCACATCTTTCGGTTCCTGCTTTTTCCTCGCCAGCCGCCCGCTCACAGTGTGCTCGCTCTGCTCGTGGCGCTTCAGCACCTCTCTGGCCCGCTCCACAACGTTTGCGGGGAGCCCGGCCAGCCGTGCCACCTCAATGCCGTAGCTTTTGTCGGCGCTGCCGGGTTCCACCTTGCGGAGGAAGATGATGTTGGAACCGGATTCCTTGACGGAAACATGATAGTTGCGGACCCCGGGCAGCAGCTCTTCGAGTTCCGTCAGTTCGTGATAATGGGTGGCGAAAAGCGTCCGGGCGCGCGTGTGGGTCAGCAGGTGTTCCACCACGGCCCAGGCGATGGCCAGGCCGTCAAAGGTCGCGGTTCCCCGGCCAATCTCATCCAGCAGCACCAGGCTGCGCGGCGTCGCCGTGTTCAGGATGGTGGCCGTTTCCGTCATCTCCACCATAAAAGTCGAGCGGCCGCGCGCCAGGTTGTCCGAGGCCCCGATGCGCGTAAAGATGCGGTCGAAAAGCGGAAGCTTGGCGCGTTCGGCGGGCACAAAGCTGCCCATCTGCATCATCAACGCGATCAGCGCCGTCTGGCGCAGGTAAGTCGACTTCCCGCCCATGTTGGGACCGGTGACGATGATCAGGATGTCGGAGGTGGGGTTCAAATAGAGGTCGTTGGGGATAAAGTGCCCCGCTTCCTCGCGGGTCACAATGTGCTCGATAACGGGATGGCGCCCCTGGAAGATTACCATCTCTCCGTTGTCGGAGAATTCCGGGCGGCAATAGTTTCTTTCCGCGGCCAGGTGGGCAAAGCAGGCCAGCACATCCAGTTCGGCCAGCGCCTGGGCCGTCTGGCGGACGCGGCGCCCCTCAGCCCCAACCGCTCTTCGAATCTCCACAAACAGCTCCCGCTCGAGCGTCTGGCTTCTTTCCTCGGCGTCCAGTATCCTGGCCTCGAGTTCCTTCAATTCCGGCGTGGAAAAGCGCTCCGCGTTCACCAGCGTCTGCTTGCGCTGATAGTCGTCAGGCACCAGGTGCAGGTTGGGCTTTGTGACCTCGATGTAATAACCGAAAACACTGTTGAAACGCACCTTGAGGGAATTGATGCCCGTCCGCCGGCGCTCGCGGGTTTCAATTTCCGCGATCAGTTGCCTGCTGTTGTGGCTGATTTTCCGCAGGGCGTCGAGTTCGGCATGGTAACCCGGCTGGATCAGGTTGCCTTCGGTCAGCAACACCGGGGGTTCCGGGTGGATGGAGTGTTCCAGCAGGTCGTGGACATCTTTCAATTCGTCCATGCGCTCATGGAGTTCCTGGAACCGCCTGGCGCTGAAGCTTTCGACGTACGTCCGGACCAGCGGCAGCTGTTCGAGCGAGGCCTTCAGAGCCAGCAGGTCGCGGGCGTTCGCGGATTCCAGGGACACCCGGCCGAGAATGCGTTCCAGGTCCTGGATTCCGTTCAGCACCCGCCGCACTTCTTCACGGGCGATGACGTTGCCGGAAAGCTCTTCAACAGCGTCCAGCCGGGCTGCGATCTCGCCGGCGTCGGTGGAAGGCCGCAACAGCCAGCTCTTCAGCTTGCGCGCACCCAGCGAGGTGACGCACTGGTCCAGCACGGCCAGCAGGGTCGCATGGCGGGGGCCGCCGGTCAGCGGCTCCAGCAGTTCCAGATTCCGCAGCGTCGCGGAGTCCAGCACCAGAGAGTCGTTTTCCTGGTAGAAACGGAGCGTATCAAAATGGAAAAGGGTTCCCCGTTGCGTCTCGCGGACGTAATGGAAAATCGCCCCGGCGGCCCCGGCAGCCAGCGGATGGCCTTCCAGTCCGTAGCCGGCCAGCGAGACCACGCCGAAATGGTCCTTCAGCAGCCTTTCTCCGTATTCCGCGCCGAACACCCACTCTTCCAGGTGGGTCTCGGTGATGGGAGGGTCGGATTCCGGCGAGAAATGCACGGAAGCATTGGGCGCCAGCAACAGTTCACGGGGGCGCATGCGGCCCAGTTCTTCCATCAGCCGCTCACGCCCGCCCTCGCCGGTGATTTCGGTCACGCGGAAGTCGCCCGTTGAGAGATCGGCAAAGGCCAGACCAATGGCGCCGTTCGATTCGGCCACCGCCGCGAGATAGTTGTGGTCGCGCGGCTCCAGTAACTGGGCGCCCGTGGCCGTGCCCGGCGTCACCACCTGAGTGACTTCGCGTTTGACCAGCTTTTTTGCTTTGCGCGGGTCTTCAACCTGGTCGCAGATGGCCACCCGGTAACCGCGCCGGATGAGCCTGGAGATATAGCCTTCCGCGGCGTGATAGGGAACGCCGCACATCGGCACCGCAACCCCCTTCTCCTTGTTGCGGGAGGTCAGGGTAATTTGCAGCTCTTTGGCAGCGACAATAGCGTCTTCAAAGAAAAGCTCGTAGAAATCCCCCAGGCGAAACAGCAGCAGCGCATTGGGGTAGCGCTCCTTAATGCCGTTGTACTGGCGCATCAGTGGAGTGGAATATTCGCTCATAGGTTCGATTAGCGCGCGCTATTATACCGTGCGGAGGGCCGGGAAATGCAAGGGAGTTTTTCGCGGCTTCAAAATCAGCTTGTTACGGCGATGCGGTGGGACGCAGGACGTGAATGTCGGGGAGTTGCCGGTACTTCTGATCAAGATCCAGGCCGTAACCGACCACAAAAATATCCGCAATCTCAAAGCCTACGTAGTCGGCCGTGACAGGAACGATGCGGCGCGACCGCTTGTCGAGCAGGGTCACGACGCGCAGATTGTGGGGCTTGTGGGCGGAAACGACTTCCTCCAGGTACTTGAGCGTGCGCCCGGTGTCCAGAATGTCTTCGACAATCAGGACCTCACGCCCTTCGATGCTGGCGTCCAGGTCTTTGGTAATTTTTACCTCGCCCGATGAATGCGTTCCCGATCCATAGCTGGTGATGCCGAGAAAATCGACAGTCACATCGATATCCATGTGGCGGATGAGGTCAGCCATAAAGACCCATGCTCCCTTGAGGATGCCAACCAGGTGTGGTGTGCTGCCGCGGTAGTCTTTCACAATTTCGGCGGCAAGCTCGCCCACCCTCTGCTCGATTTCAAACCTGGAGAGCAGAACTTCCGGTGCCTGGTCTACTGAGCCATGGTCCATGCTGCCAATCCTCGCCGTTGACGGGTTTCAGCCACTCTGCTAAAGTACTTTATTCATTGCTTTTGCAAAGGAGAATTTGTGGCAAACCATAAATCTGCTCTGAAGCGCCTCTCGCAGACGCAGAAACAGACCGAACGGAACCGGGCCAACCGCACCCGCATGCGGCACCAGATCCGCGAGCTTCGCCAGGCGCTGGACGCCAACGATAAGGCGCGCGCCGAAACCCTGATGGTTCCGACTCTTTCCATGCTCGACCGCATGATCCAGAAGGGTATTCTTCATCGTAATACGGCCGCCCGCTATAAATCGCGGCTGCGCCTGCGGTTCAATTCCCTTTCCTAACAAGTTGCTGAAAAAGGCCTCGTCATGCTGAACCCGCGAAGCGGGAGAAGCATCTGCTGTGTCTTACCGAAAATAAAAACAAGCAGCCTTTGCGGAGCTTGCACTGAACCAACAGCAGATTCCTCGCTGCGCTCGGAATGACAATCGAAGGGCCCGGGATGACATAACGAGGGGCAGAACCGCATCAGCGGGTTGCCCGCCCGGCCTTTCCCGGTACAGCCGTAATCCGCCAGATCAGAAACTCCAGCAGGATGCTGGAATCCTTCCATGAGGATTTGATTCCAAGGTCCGCCTGGTGAACCAGCGTCAGGGCGTTGAGCAATTCTTCATGGGTATAGCGGCGTTGGGCGAGGGGAGCGATCTCCCAGGTGGCAAACGGGTTGGATTGCCGTTTCCATCCGCCGCCATAGCCCGATTGCCCGGCCGACTTCAGCGCCTGCCGGAACAGGTCGCCCACACACCACAGCAGCAGCGTTTCCCCCACCTTGCTGGCCATCAGTGACCGGAAGAACCCCAGCGCGTCGCCGAATTGCCGTTCGGCAATGGCGCGCAGCATCTTGCCGATTTCGTGTTCCTCCTGGAAGGTTGAGATCATCTGCAGGTCAGACGCTTCCAGCCGTGTCTTTCCGTCCAATGAGGTGATTAGCTTCTCGAGCTCGGTGCGCATCCACAACAGGTTCACGCCCTCCGGATTGGGATCGCGTGACGAGCTGCCGGGCAGGAATTTTGAGGCGATCTCCCCGGCCAGTTCGGCGTCGGCCTCCACTCCCGCGCGGTGCAGAAATTCTTTGGCCCATGCCGCGGCCTGGCGCACCGAAAGCGGGCGCATCTCCACCACCGTGGTCTTCTTTTCCAGGAGTTGAGTGAACTTGCGCCGGCGGTCGGGGTCAACAGCTGAAAATATCAGCGTCGCCGCGGGCGAGGGTCGTTCGAGATAGGCGGCCAGGGCCTGGGTGTCTTCATCGGCCGCGTGCTTAAAGTCGTTCGTGTCGGAAATCAGGAAAAAGCTGTGCCCGCCCAGCATGGGGATTTGCAGCGCGGCCTGCAGTTCGCGCTCAAGCCCGCCCGGCTCAAATTCAATCTCCGTCAGGCACCAGGCGCGCGATTCCTCCGGCACGGCGGCGCGCACGGCCTGGCGGCACTCCTCGTGCAGAAAACGGTCAGAGCCGCGATGGAAATACGCAGGCGACAAACCGCCCTTGCCAAGCGCCGCAATGAATTCTTCAGGTCCCATTTCGCGTTCCTGTTAGCGCAGACGTTTTCAGACTGCCTCGGGACCAGTTTACTTGGTATTGGAAGGGAATGTCATCGGGAAGATGAGAAAGGGCGCGCAGAGTTTCATCCCGCTGACCGGGATGAGACTTTGCGGCTTGTGCTATCGGGCCGAGGACGCACATGCCTTTCTGGCGCGCCGGATTTTCCTGCTACTGGGAACCGGTCTGGTCTTTCGGAGTTGTCGCCTGCCGATGCTGTAGTTCCGGTTTTGAATTTCCCGCCAGAGCGCCAAGCTGGCCGAGAGCTCCCAGGCTTCCCAGGCCGCCCAGTTGGCTGAAGTCGATGGGCCCGACCAGGTTCACCACGGTCAACTCTTTGGGTTCGGCAGCCACGATCGCCATGCCGACAATCTCTCCGCCTTCTTCCATCACGTAGATGCCCGTGGTTTCGCCCGACTTCTTTTCCTCCACGTGCACCATGGGTTTCCAGCCTCCCGATTGCAGCTGGTTCATCACACTGTCGAGATCGGCCTTCGTGTATTCGCCCGGCTTGGCAAACTCGAAGTTCCTGACATAGACCCCTTTCAGCCGCTCCACCAGGCCGGCCGCCATCTGCTTCTTCGACGAATTCGTTTTGCTCGCTTTCTCATGCATCGCCTGCGCCGCAAGCTTCAGCATCGGCCCTTCCAGAGTCACGTTGGCAGTTTGCGAAGCCTTAGCCGCCAGTTTATCGAGCTGGCCCAGCTCCAGCCTGGCGTTCTGCGCAAAGCCTGCCGCGCTGCCGACTGCAACGAGGCACGCCAGCAGCAGAGCCGAGAACAGTGCGTGGGCAAACTTTTGCTTCCCGGTAAAACGTATCGGTGTTTTCATGAGTCACTCCATTTCTGAGTTTGGATTCTTCGGAACTTCCAGCGCCCGCAGTGTGACCCGCTGAGCGCGCCGCAGTGCAGTGCCGATTTCTTCATTCGTAATGCGCAGAGCGTAGATGGCCTGCTGGCTTGCGCGCTCGGCCTGCGCGCGCACGCGCTGCTGATGCTGGTAACGAACAACACCAAGCACTGCCACCACACAAGCCGCCGCCACCGCCGCCCAGCGCAACACCGGCCGCTGAAAGAACGCGGACATCCGCCGGCGGATGGTCAAGCGCGCGGGCGGTGTTTCCAGGCGGGCCATCACGCGCTCTGGAAAACCCTCCGGAGGTTCCCGGCGCCGCAGCAGGTTGCGAAGTTCATCGTCAAGCGGCTTCATACTTTTACTCCTCCCAACGAGCGGGCCAGCTTCCGGCGCAGCAACTCCAGCGCGCGGTCGATGGAACTCTTCACCGTGTTGATCGGTATCTCCATCACCTCGGCAATCTCGCGGAGTTCCAACTCTTCCTGGTAGCGCAGGATCACCGCCATGCGCGACTTGTCAGGCAGCGTCTCGACCATCCGCCACAGTTTCTCTTCCAGCAGCAGATCGCGCGCCTGCGCCGCCACCGCCGGTTCCTGAACGTCCTCCAGGCTCACCGTACCGTTGCCGTGCCCACGCCGCACGCGGTCAATCGAGCGGTGACAGGTTACCTTGCGCAGCCAGAACCGCAGGTGCTCGCCGGACTTGATGCTGCCCAGGTTCCGGTAGAGTTCCAGGAAGACGTCCTGCGCCAGATCTTCCGCCATCGACGGGCTCCTGAGGAAGTGCAGCGCCAGGCTGTAGACCATCGACTGATGCTCCCGCACGATCTCGCCAAACGCCGAGCGGTCGCCGGCCACGCACCGCGCCAGCGCATCATCAACGGTCTGTTCCACAACTTTGCTCAACCACCCTCCCGTCTAACCTCTATTACGCAAACGGGGGCGGGGATGGGTGCAATTTTCTTGAGGGGGATCTGTGATTTTTTCGCGGAAGGCTAGAATTCAGTGGATCTTCATTTGAAGGTGTAATTTTTACCCGCTGTGTCATAATGGGACATATTTTTTGAAAACCCTAAATCCTGAGCACAATAATTTTATCAAGTTATTATTTATCAATAGTTTACATCTTTTCGAAAATAAATGGTTAAAATCCCATACGTCCCATTTGGGGCTGCTTGGGAAGGTGGTAGCCTACTATAGTGTGCTTATGGAGATCCCCGCGGACCTTCGCCGGCAGCGGTCGCGCACGCGAAACTCGGTTGGCGCGCAGGGAAGCGACCCCTCACCCGGTCCCGGCGCCGCGGGACCACCACTCTGTGCGATTTGAAATTTAAGATTTCAGAGAATGCCGCGGACCTCAGTTTGGCAGCGCAGAGTTGTCCCGCCGCGCGGGATTACTCTGCGGTTCTTTTCTTTAAATCACAAGCCGCATTTCTGGCGCGGGCCTTTATGGCTCGCGGCCCTTCGCATAAGCAAGGACCGCAGGCCGCAAGGGCGTGTGCTACGCGCCAATCTGTCTGAGGTGGTGCTTCAAGTGTTCGAGGTAGTGGCGCATCCATGACTCCAGCGTATCCGGTTCCGCGTCGCCGATCCTGCACGGCGTCTGCAGCTTTTCCGCGGGCACGTCCTCCATCACCACCGCCAGGTGGAGGTTCAACGCCACCCACAGGTCCACCAGCTCCCGCCACGGCCGCTCGCGGTAGTGCTGCAGGGCGACCCACGCTTCCTGATCGTAATCCGGCAGCACCAGCGGGCTCACCAGCTGCGCCCAAACAAAGCGCTGGTGATTGTTCGCCGCCGAATCAATCAGGTGGCCCAGGATCTCTTTCGCCACCCATCGGCCCGGCCCGCGGCTGGCGCCGGCTCCGTCTTCGCCCATCGCTCGCAGAGGTTCCTCCGCCCGCCGAACCTCGGCCCGCAGTTCGTCAGCCAGTTCTTTCATCGGCCACCTCTCCACGCGCAGTGAAATTTCCCATCCATCGGGGTGCGCGCCGCCCGGGCCACGTTATTTCACGCGGATTTAGCGCCGTCTTCGGCCACGGCGTGGTCATTCTCCACGGTTGAGCCGCTCCCGCCCACGGCGCCGATCACGGTTCCGTCGCCGGCCAGGATGGGCCCGCCGCCCGGGAAGGTGATGGGCCCGCCGTTTGAATGCTCAATGCCAAAGAGCGGCCCGCCGGGCTGCGAGAGCTTGCCGATTTCGCCCGTTGGCATGTCAAAAAACCGGGCGGTGCGCGCCTTCTTGATGGAGATGTCGATGCTGCCCTGCCAGGCGCCGTCCATGCGCGCAAAGGCCTTCAGGTTCGAGCCCGCGTCCACCACGGCAATGTCCATTCTGGTCTTGATCGCCTTCGCCTTTTTAATGGCCGCCTTCACCACGGCCAGGGCCTGTTCGGTGCTGATGTCCCTGGTGTTCAATGCTTCCATGCCTGTAAGCCTCCTGTTTGATTGGCCGGCCGGGCGGGTTTTTGTATGGTATTGATCGGACGCCCCACGTTTTAAAGATTTTCGCCCCGGCACCGATTCCCCTTCCGCCCATCTTACGTGCAGCCGCCGCCATTAGCAATTGAACCATTGAGCGATTGGATGTAGCGGCGAGTTTACCTCGCCACAGACCGGCCCGATGGCGGGATAAACCCGCCGCTACTGAAAACGGACGAATAGCGCTGGGACGAATGGGGGCCTGGTAGCGCAGAGTCGTCCCGCCCTCCGGAATTACTCTGCGGCTTTTCGCAGGGGAGGGCTCCGCCCCATAAGCGCTAACTTAATGGTTGTATGGTTCCGGGGCTTATCGTACACTGGTCGGCATGGAAAATGCCTTGGAGGAGAACTGGCGGGTAGTTCGAAGCCTTTTACCGGAG